>Ga0114940_10000064_pt1 | contig 67740 bp, 57 predicted proteins | sample ColdCreekSource_FD_87195 | JGI IMG/M metagenome (GOLD analysis project Ga0114940, IMG submission 87195) | Groundwater microbial communities from Cold Creek, Nevada to study Microbial Dark Matter (Phase II) - Cold Creek Source | ecosystem: Environmental > Aquatic > Deep subsurface > Groundwater ...
CAGAGGGTGAACGGAGCGTGTAGCGAGGTTCATCGCGTAGGTCGCGAACCTCAAAAATCTCCCCGGCTCCTCGCCTCCTTGTTGATCCTTCTCGACGCGGCAGGCGCACGCCGAAGTCCGCGCTAGCTGCCTAGCCGCAGAATCGCATGAAAACTTGCGACCAATGGTCAGTCGTGCTCGTGCTCGTGAGCCTGAATTCGCAGCCAGAGCAGCGCGCATCCAATAGCAACGACCGCGGCATAGTTGCGCAGGGTCTTCTCGTAGCGGGTGGCGAGCTACTCGTCGCAGCAGTCAGGGACAGCCCTAACGCGCGAGCAGCTGGACGATTCTCTGGATCACCAGGCCGCGATCCGCGGGCGCTTCGATGATCTCGTCGGCTCCGCAGGCATCGGCCAGTGCGCGGTCGTTTGCGATCTTCGACTGCGCGTAGATGATCACCGGTACCTGGGGCAGGAGCTGCTTGAGCGCCTTGCAGGTCGCAAAGCCCTCCGGCTCTGCCGCAGCCAAGTCCAGCACAGCGACATCCGGCGGATCATTCTTGGCCGCCGCGAGCGCTGCGCTCGGGTTCGGCGCGAGCGAGGTTCGGTAGCCATTGCGCTGCAGCCTGTGGGTCAAAGAGTCGACCTGACCTGAGCGATCATCGACCAAAAGCACATGCAAAGGTTGTGTCACGTACGGGCCTTTCAATGCGAGTGTTGCCGCTCATAGCGGCACGCGCAATGTCCGAAATCACATACGGTCGAGTCGTTCGAATCAGCCGGAAAACGCTGCACGCGCGCAAGTTTTCTCGTTCGCAGCGAGCGCGTCAATGTGGGCGCTGGGCGCTGACCTGGCGCAGGGTGTGCAGGTGTGTCGCTCGCGCTCTCTGCGCGGCTCGTCTACAGTCTCCAGGTACATGCGTCGCCTGCGACTACTCACGATCCTGCCGCTGATGGCTGCAAGTTTGTTGTGCCAGAGCAGCTGCGGGCGGCTCGGTTACGAAGAGCATTCGCGCACGCCTGGCGGGCGCGCAGATGCCGGCACCGAGCCCGCGGCGGACGACGACGCAGGGTAGTGCACCCGCCGTGCACCGGCGATTGCCATTGCACCCTAGGGCGGCTGCCCACATGCTACGGCGAATCGCTCACCCTGACTGGAGAGAGCTGCGTGACTTATTGTGTTGGCATCAAGCTCGACGCTGGCCTTGTTTTCGCCTCGGATTCTCGTACGAACGCCGGCCTCGACCACATCAGCACGTTTCGCAAGATGATGGTGTACGAGCGCCCTGGCGACCGCTTCATGGTGCTTCTGTCCGCCGGCAACCTGTCGCTCGCACAGTCGGTCCGGGAGATCTTGCAGGTCACCCAGATGCCGGCCGACGATGAGCGCGCGGATCCGATCACGATCTGGAACGCGCAGAGCATGTTCGATGCCGCGCGGCTGTTAGGTGTCGCCATGCGTAGGGTCGCTGAGCGCGATGCGGCAGCGCTCAAGCAAGCGGGGCTCGACTTCAACGTCTCGATGATCCTGGGCGGGCAGGTCAGGGGCGAGGCGATGCGTATGTTTCTGGTGTATGCCGCTGGCAACTTCATCGAGGCCACGCGCGAGACCTGTTACTTCCAGATTGGCGAGCACAAGTACGGTAAGCCCGTGCTCGACCGGCTGCTCACGCCGGAAGCCTCGCTCGAAGACGGCACCAAGTGCGCGCTCTTGTCGATGGACGAGACCATGAAGTCGAACTTGTCCGTTGGCCTTCCGCTCGATCTCGCGGTGTACCGCGAGGGCGCGCTGCAGACCTCGGACATCATCTGCCTCGACGAGCACAACCCGTATTACCGGCTGATCCAGAACACCTGGGGCGAGCGGCTGCGCAACGCATTCGAGAGCTTAGAGGCTCCGGTTTGGGGCGAGCAGTATTCGATCAACCCACTGCGCGCAGCTAGCCGCAGGCACCGTGCCATTCGCAAGATCACACGTGAGGACGAGCGGATCTGCTAGTCGTTCGCGAGCGAGGAATCGCTCTCGAAATCTGCCGGAAGCAATCGAAGCCTACACTGTGCATCAGGCTCAGGAATGGGTTTTCCTATGCTCGAGGCACACTCTCCACTCCCGGACGCCGTAGGGACTTTCCTACAGCGTCGTAAAACGCTGGACGCGCTGCTCGAAGAGCGCGACTCAGCTGGGTTCCCACTCGCGCGCCAGCATGCGGCGCTCGCCGACAGCATGCTGCTGTCGCTGTTCCACAACGCGCAGAGTCGCACTCGAACGAACGTTCCGGTCAGCTTGTTTGCGGTTGGCAGCCACGGGCGCAACTTGCTCGGCTGGAAGAGTGATCTCGACGTGTTGTTCGTGACGAGCGGCAGCGCGAGCGAAATCGCGCCGCTGGTAGATGCAGTGCTCTATCCGCTCTGGGATGCGGGCGTGACCATCGGCCACCAGGTGATGCGCGTCGATGACCTGCTGCAAAACGCAGGCGAAGCGCTGCAAACAGCGACTGCGCTGTTGGACATCCGTCTGCTCGCAGGCAGTGAGAGCTTGAGCCGCGCGCTTCAGGCGCGCGCGTTTTCAGAGCTGTTTACGGGTGACAGGCTCACAGCGTTTCTCGATCGCATGCGTCGCGAGGTAGAGGAGCGCTGGCGGCGCTTCGGTGACTCTGTGTATTTGCTCGAGCCTGACGTGAAGAACGGCGCGGGCGGGCTGCGCGACGTCGACGTAGTGCGTTGGACGGCGCGTGCCGGTTATCACGGCGCGTCGATGCCGGAAGTGGTGCGCGCAGGCGGCTTGACCGAGCGCGAGGCCTCCGCGATCCAGAGCGCCACCGACTTTTTCTATCGCGTCCGCAATCACCTGCATCACGCGGCGGGTCGGCGCAACGACCGGCTTACGTTCGACCAACAGGAATACGCGGCAACGCGCATGGGCTACCAGCTGATGGTGCCGATGCAGGGCTCCTCGCCGGAGGAGCTGATAGGGCCCACTGTCGAAGCGTTCATGTCTGACTACTACCAGCATGCGCGGGCGGTCACGCGTGCCCAAGAGCAGGTACTCGCGCGCGTGCAAGAGCGCATGCAGCGCGGCAGTGGGCGCGTAAAGCGGCTCGGAGACGGCATCATTTCGCTCGGCGGGCAGCTCGGCTTCGAGTTTGTGGAGCAGGTCACTGAGACTCCGGCGCTGGCGCTGCAGCTGTATGTGCTAGCGGTCGAGCGCGATCAGCCGGTGATGCACAGCGCGCGCGACTTGATCATGCGGCTCACCAGCGACGAGCCCGAGTTCGGTGTGCGTCTGCGCAGCAGCCCGGCCGCCGCAAAGCTGTTCACAGACCTCTTGTGCAGTACGCGCCAAGCGCCGTTCCGCAACGGCTCGATCCTGGGCGAGCTGCACGCGGTGGGCTTATTGATCGCGATGATCCCGGAGTTTGCGCCGGTCGTGGGCCGCGTTCACCACGACCTCTATCACGTGTACACCGTAGACGTGCATTCGGTCGCCGCGGTGGATCGCGTGCGGGCGTTGATGCGTGGTGAGCTGGTGCAGCGGCACGCGCTCGGGTGCCGGGTCGCCGCCGAATACTACAAGCCTGATCGATTGCTGTTCGCCGTGCTGCTGCACGACATTGGCAAGGTGTTCGGCGGCAAGGAGCACTCGATCCGCGGTGCGGCGATGGCGCGTGCGATCCTCGCGCGCTTCCACCTGGATGCACAGGACGTCGAGCTGTGCTCGAAGTTGATCCTGCACCACCTGACGATGTATTTCGTCGCCGCGCGCCGCGACCTCGCTGATCCCGCGACCATCGAGCAGTTCGCAGCGCAGGTCGGTGATCAAGACTTTCTGCGTGGCCTGTATCTGCTGACCATCGCGGACATCTCGACCACTGCGCCCGATTCGATGACTTCGTGGAAGTCGCGCATGCTGGACGAGCTGTACACGCTGACCGACCGGCGCTTAGGCGGCATGAGCGAGAGTGATCCGCTGACACGCGCGCGCGCTGATCTGTACGCGCAGACCCAGGGGCTGGTCGAGCGGCAGCTGCTCGAGGCGCTGCTCTCCAGCATGCCTGAGCGCTACGTGCTCTCGAACACGCCCGCCGAGATCGCGGCCCATGCGCGCGTGATCAATGCTGCGCGCGGTAAGCGCGTGCACTTGCAGATCGTGCCTTCGCGACACACCGGCGTGAACGAGCTGTGCGTGGTTACGATCGCCGCGCCCGAGCCAGACACGGGCACCACGCGACCCGGGCTGCTCGCGGCGATCGCTGCCGCGCTCACCGCTGCGCGGCTCGAGATCTTCGCCGCACAGATCTACACACGCCTTGCAGCCAGTAGCGGCGAAGAAGTGCTGGACGTGTTTTGGGTGCGCGACCGGGTCCACGGTGCCGACGGCTTGCTGGCGGTCATTCCCAAGGTCGAGCGCATGCTGGACGACGTACTCTCGGGTGCTGTCACGCCGCAAGAGCTCTTGCAGAAGCGCACGCCGACGCGCTGGAGCGACCGGCCTTGTCCACCCGTGCCGACCGAGATCGCGGTCGAAAACCGCAGCTCAGACAAGTACACGATCATCGAGGTGATCACGCAGGACAAGCCGGGTGTGCTGTTCACGCTCTCTCACACGCTGCATCAGCTGGGGTTGAGCATCGTGTTCGCCAAGGTCAACACCGAAGGCAACCGGGTGATCGACATCTTCTACGTGACCGAGCTGAACGAAGCCAAGATCGGCTCGCGCGAGCGCGTGAATCAAGTCAAGGCGCAGCTGGCGGCGGCGCTGCACCGCAGCTTGCCTGGCAGCAGCTAATCCGCGGGCTGGTCTCGTGGCAGCTCCGAGCGCAACACGAGCGTGGCCGACTCCTGCTCCAGGTCGAATGCGATGACGACGTCGCCGCGCTCGAGCTGTCGCTTGACGCTCTTCACCTTTTCTTCCAGGGAGTGCTCGCGCAGCCCGTAGTCGGTGCCGTCGCGGGTCACAAAGTCCTGGATCAGGCTCTCCATCGCCTCGGGGCTCAGCGCGCTCGCAGGGACCAGCACGTAGCCCGGCTCCGACTCGGCTCGGGACTCATCCTCGCTCACAGCGCACCTCGCGAGCCGCTCGTCGAAACATCCGCGTGACAGGCGGGCCGTCGATTCGAATTTGTGTCCTGATGCACAGGTCCTCCGCGCTGGGACGCTAGCACGCGGTCCAGCGCCGGTTCGCCCCGAAAAGCGCCGCAGCGCCTCACAGGAACAACGGGCCGCGTAGCCTGATGGTTGATCGCCGCGCAGTCTGTGGGTATGGCGTGTCCAGATGGTTCGTTGGCTCTCGCGTCTGGTTGTCCGATTTCGGATCCTGCTGCTCACGGCGGCGGTGTTGCTGGCGGCCTATGCGGCGGCCGGCTTCTGGCTGGTTCCTCGGCTCTTGAGCGACCTGATCCGGGACACGTTCCACGAGCGCTATCAGCGCAAGGTCGAGCTCGGCGCGATCACCTTCAATCCGTTCACGTTCGAGCTGCAGGCGAGCGACTTCGCGGTGCCCGACGCGGATGGCGCAGCGCTCTTGGCGTTCGATCGGCTGTACGTGAACGCGAGCATGGTGAGTGTGTTCCGCGGCGGACCTACGCTCCGTGAGATCGACCTTGACAAGCCGCGCGTGCGCCTCGTGCGGCGTGCGGACGGCGCGCTGAACCTCAGCGACTTTGCGGGTCCGGACACGCCGGAGGAGCCCGCTGCTGCGCCACCGAAGCTTTGGATCGATGATCTCAAGATTCGCGAGGGGCAAGCGACGATCATCGACCGCGATCGCCCGCAGCCGCTCACGCGCGAGCTCGGGCCGATCACGTTTCAGGTGCGGCAGTTCAGCACGCAGAACGAGGGCAACGAGTACAGCTTGACCGTGCAAGCGGCGCGCGGTGAAGAGCTCAGCTGGCGTGGCAACTTCGGGCTCACGCCGCTCGCTTCGCAGGGCAAGTTCTCGCTGCGCAACATCCAAGTGCCGACGCTCACCGAGATCGCGGCAGACCTTATGCCGTTTCAGGTGACACGCGGACAGCTCGCCGCAGAAGGCAGCTACGTGTTCGGCGGTGACAACCTGCGCGTGGACGTCGCGCAGCTGATCCTGGACGAGCTCGGGCTGCGCGCGCGCGGCGATGCGCACGACATGCTGACCGTGCAGCATCTTTCGGTGATGCGGACGCAGCTCGATCTCAGCGAGCGCACATTGAAGGTCGCGCACGTGACGCTCGATCAACTGCAAGTCGCGGCTGTCCGGGACTCGGCGGGTCAGCTAAGTCTGCAACGCCTCCTACCCAAAACGCCCGAGCCCGAGCCCGAGCCCGAGCCCGAGCCCGAGCCCGAGCCCGAGCCCGGCTCTCCCTGGCGCATCGAAGCGCCCGACATCCTCCTCCGCGCAGCCGACCTTAAATTCGAGGACCGCCGAGCCTCGGACTCCGCCCACTTCCGTCTCTCCCCGTTCGAGCTCTCGATCGCAGGCTTCACGAGTCCAGCCTCCGGCCCGCTCCAGCTAGCGCTGAAAACCGGCATCAACGAGACCGGTCGCCTCGAGACGCGCGGTGAGCTTCACTTGGACGATCTCTCGGGTCGCTTCGCGATCGAGGCGTCGGCGATCCCGCTCGTGCCGCTGCAGCCGTACATCGACGAAGCGGCTGGCTTCAACCTGAAGAGCGGCAAAGCCGGCTTTCATGGCACGCTCAGCGTCTCGGCGCAGCGAGCGGTCGAGCTCGACGGGCGCGCCAGCGTCGATGACCTGAAGACGACCGACAAAGAGCTCGAAGAAGACTTCGTGAAGTGGTCGCGCCTCGAGCTGGTCGGCTTGAACGTGCAGACGCAGCCACAGGCGCTGCGCATCGCCGAGATCGCGGTGACTGAGCCGTACGCGCGTGTGATCGTCAGCCCGCGTGGCGGCACGAACATCCAAGATGTGCTCTCGCCGCGCACAGCGGCGCAGCCGACAGCTGCACTGGTGTCCGCTGAGCCGGGGCCGGCCGCCGTGAGCGCCGAGCCACAGGCTGCGGCGCCCATGCCGATGGAGATCGAGCTGGTGCGCGTCGATCAAGGCTCGATGAACTTCGCGGATCTCTCGCTCAAGCCCAACTTCGAGACCGGCATCCAACAGCTGTCGGGCACGATCCAAGGGCTGTCTTCGCGAGTGGACGCGCTTGCCGACGTGCAGCTCGCAGGGCAGGTCGATCGCTACACGCCAGTCAAGATCACCGGCAAAGTGAACTACTTCGCTGCGGTGTCTTATACCGACCTGCACATGGCGTTTCGCAACCTCGAGCTCACGAGCATGTCGCCGTACTCCGGCAAGTTCGCGGGCTATCGCATCGAGCGCGGCAAGCTCAACGTTACGCTCAACTACTTGGTGAAGAAGCGCAAGCTGCACGCCAAGCACAAGATCATCATCGATCAGCTGCAACTCGGCGACCACGTCGACAGTCCGGATGCGACCGGCTTGCCCGTGAAGCTCGCGATCGCGCTGCTCAAAGATCGCAACGGCGTGATCGATCTGGACATCCCGGTGAGCGGCAACCTCGATGATCCGAAGTTCAAGGTCTGGCCGATCATCTGGCAGGTCGTGGTCAACTTGCTCACGAAGATCGTGACCTCGCCGTTTGCGCTGCTGGGCTCACTGTTCGGTGCGAGTGAGGAGATCTCGTTCGTGGACTTTAGCTCCGGCTCGGCTGCGCTGAGCGCCGCGGGGCAGGGCAAGCTGCGGACCTTGGCAAAGGCGCTCAAGGAGCGGCCTGCGCTGAACCTCGACCTGCCGCTGGTGGTGAAGCCGGATGTCGATGGTCCAGCGCTCGCCGAGCAGTACTGGCGCGCGGACCGCGAGCGGCACGTGCGCCGACGCTTGGGTGCGCGCGCGAGCAACGCAGACAGCATCGCGAAGCTGATCGCCACGCCCAAGGAGTACCGCGCGGTGCTCGAGAGCGCGTACCGCGAAGCCTACGGCAAGAAGGCTGTGGTGCCGCCGCCAACGGCTGCAGCGCCGCAGACGGCTGCGGTCAGCAGCGCGCCCAAGGCGGGCGCTGAAGCGCAGGTCCCCGATAGCGTGGCGAACACTTGGCTCGAGCAGCAGCTCAAGGCGAAGATCGCGATCGGGCAGTCGGACTTCGAGGCACTGGCGCGCGAGCGGGCGCAGAAGGTGCAAGGGATCATCCTCGAAGGCACCGGCATCGATCCGGCGCGCGTATTTGTGATCACTGCCGCTCCGCTGACGGCGGACGCTGCGTTGCGTATGCAGCTCGCGCTGCATTGACCGAAGTGGGGCGTGTGTGGGCCGTTTGCTGAGCTGAAGCGGCTGCGCGCGTGCGGCTTGAATGTGTTTGACAGATGACCTTTTGGTCAGGTGACATGCCGCAAACGCCGAACGGGGCGAGTTTGCGCGCGGACGTCAGGAAATTCTGGAGCGTGGAGCGCGCGGCCGCGAATGCAGCGTGAGCTGCGTGTTTTCCGTTGCTGGCTCGGTCTTTGCTCTATTCGCGTGCGGAGGTCTTGGACTATGCAAATACAGCACAAACACTATAACGCTCGCCGTCTCGGTAGCCTGGGTGCGCTACTTGGATGTTTGATCGCCGCTACCGGCTGCGCCAGCGATCAGGAAGCGCGCAGGGGCGAAACGACGACCGCGCGCGAGCGAGCGCACGATCATCGTGAAGCGCGACATGACCGCGATCGCGACGGTGTTCGCGATACCCGCGAAGCGGTGAACGCTCGCGAAGCCGAGCTCGACGAGAGCGGCGCAGTGAAGCCCGTGGCGATCGCGAACGCGAGCGACGTCCGTGACAACGTCGGCGAGCGAGAGCCCGTTCAAGACAACGTCAGAGACCGGAACGGTGTGGATAGGGACCGTGACGGTGTCCGGGACGGCGATGCAGATCGGACCGACAACGATCGCGCGCTCACGAGCCGGATTCGTAAGTCGATCGTCGATGACAGTGAGCTCTCTACCAAGGCGAAGAACGTAGAGATCGTCTCGAACAACGGTGCCGTGACCTTGCGTGGCCCCGTGACAACCGCCGCGGAGAAAACGCGCGTCGAGTCGCATGCAGAGAAGCAAGCTGGCGCCAAGCGCGTGACCAATCAGATCGAAGTTGTGCGTTAGCACGCTGTAGTGAGCTTATATAAAGCGCTCGCTTCGCTCAGCCTCTTGGCTGAGTTGGAGCGAGCGCGCCGCACGCGTAGAAGCCACTCTTAAGACGAACGAGCGTTGGCGGCTACACGTCGTCGACGTAGAAGCCGACACCGGAGTCGAGACCGGCTGCGCGCTACCAGCGACACCGGTGCCGAGACCACGGATGTTGATCGTGGTGTTGCGGCCCTTGCTCGAATAGGCGGTGATGCTGGGCACCTCTTTGTGGAACGGCCGCACGAGACCTCGCAGCATGCGTCGCCGCGGCCCGCAGCTCATTGCTGCCGGTGTTTGTCGTGCCGCATCATCGCGCAACGCCCGAGCACTTCGCCGGTTGGAACCACGCGGCGCCGTGGGCGGTGCGCGATGCGCGCTCAAGCAGGCCTTGTGCACCAGCTACCACTGCGGAGCGTGATCGATGGGCTGGCGTGCGCCCGCAGCGGCGGCCGTTTAGCGCAGCGCTGCGGGTGGGCTTGGATCGGTTGGTTATGGCGCGCCGGCGGTGCCGCCTGCGCCTGCTGCTCCCTGGGCGCCGCCGTTGCGTACGCACGCGCGTGCGGTGGTGGCGCATTGGTCGAGGTCAGCGTTGGGGGCTTCTACGCATGTGCGCAGTGCTTCAAAGCATGCGCTTGCGGCTGAGCCCGTGCGACCTGGCAGGCCCGGTCCGGTGGGGAGAGAGACGCTGCCAGCACCTGGAAAGCGCGGCAGGCCGCGGCCAGTGGGTAGACCTCCGAAACCGCCTGCGCCGCCGACGCCTGGGAACGGCAGCCGACCAGAACGACCCGGGATGCTCGGTCCGCCAGCGCTCGGAGGTGCGCTCTCGCCTGCAGCTGATGGCTGCTGCGGCTCTTCGGGCGTGCCTGCGTCGGCGTCGGGTGTTTGTGAGCCATCGCTGCTCGCCGCGCTCACGCACGCCTCGTATTCGTCGCGGCAGGCTTCCGCACCGCTCACTCCGCCTTGCACCGCACACTCCGCGGCTTTGTCGCGACACTGCACGAGGGCTTCGGCGACTTGTTGGCCGTTGTCGGCTACACCACCCAGACACTCACGAAATGCGGTGGTGCACTGTGCGGCGGCAGCGCGGTCGCTCGCAGCGCCCAGACAGGTCACCTGTTGCTCCTGGCACTGCGCGACCGAATCCTCCAGCGCGCTCTCGAGCGAGCCGACTTCGGGTGCGCTGAGCTTCTGCGCTGCGGGATTGGGAGCCTGCGAGCACGCGCCGAGCGACATACCCAGCAACCCCAACGCGCCAAACTCAGACAGTTTTGAGAACACTTTCGTCATAGCAAATATCTCCGTAGGACCAGCTCGTCGTTAAGTGCATGAAGTCAGCAAAGAATGGTTTGGTCATCCAACCATTCACTCGACGTCGCTTACATAACGCGCGCATTCGCGCTGATCGTTGTCGAGGCAGTCCATTCGCAATCATTTTCGGTCATGCAGATAATCATTTAGGGCCGTGATTATCTCTGTGCGCCGCAGATCGTCTCGCGTGTCTGTTCGTTGCACATCGAGAGCAACATCGCGCTCGCGCAGCGAGCATCCCCTGCACGCCTTGCGCTCGCTGCGACGGATCGTGCAACGCATTGCGATCACAGTTGTGGGGCAGAGTGCAGCCTACAGCGGCAAGTCGACTCATGAGCGAGCACGCGAGCCGCGACACTCACGGACAAACCCACCGTCAGCGCTCACACAGCTAGAATCGCGGCTGCGCCGCACTCGCAGCATCTCTCGCCCCCGCACCCGCGTTCACGTCCGCGCCCACGCTTGCACCGGAACAACACTGTCCGCTGTGCGGACGGTCATGCGCTGCTTTACTGGCCACGTGCCGCCAGGTGCCGTGGCCGGCCACTGGCACAGGCCGGCACAAGCCCACTGCCGCGGGGCCTTGCAGCTCCGAGCGGCCACGGCGGAGGGTGGCACCAGGCTTGCACTAGTTCCGCTCGTCCGGTTTGAACGGGGAAGGCGAATGGGAGTCATGAGAGCGATTCTGGCGATTGTAGCGATGGCGGCCGGTGCGGCTGCGCTGGCACCGGCGGAGGTCCGCGCTGGCAGCGGGATCGTCGATCCGCTCTACAGCTCCGGCAGTCACCTGGTCGGTGTGCACAACGACCTGCTGACCGGCCTCCTGATCGCTCTCGGTTGCGCGCTCTTCTCAGTCGTGCTGCGCCGCCTTCCGAGCGGTTGATCCCAGTCACGCGGCAATCGAGATGACAGATCACAAGCGACTGCCCGAGAGCATGCGGAGCAGATCGTGCCCGCATCTGATGGCGGCGCTGTCATGCGGGTCGCAGAAAATCTCAGCTGACGCGAAAAAGCTGCGCTGAGCCGGGCGATGGCGCGCGTAGCCATCCCGAGGAGGCCAGCGTCCGAGTTGCTTTTGCCCCGCGTGGCCGCGGGATCCACGCTGCCTCGGCCACCCTCGTGCGGAACCCAGATGGACACACTGGACGTGATAGCCTAGGGGCCCGAGGGGGCGACCGTGGCGCGATCCAGGCTGGCGTTGAAGATCGGTGGCAGCGCGGCGCGCTTAGGTGCGCTGCTGTGGATCGCCGTGAGCATCGCGATCGGTGCCACCGCAGCCTCGACCTGGGTCTTGTACCGCGCCGCGCTCGAAGCCGAGATCGAGCGCTTGGGTGAGATCGCCGACGTTCAGGCGCGCCTGGTCGAGGCGGTCGCCGAATTCGACTCGATCCAGAGTCAGGATGCACATCCCGAGGGCGCGCTGATGGCGACCCTGCAACAGGTCGGTGCAGGCCACCGCCAATGGCTGCAGCGCAAGCCGGAGCTGCAACTGGCAGTCATCGCGCAAGGGACACAACGCTACGCGACGCTGTTGCGCCAGGGCGAGCTGGTGCCTCAGACCGCGCGCGGTCAGTTGATCCCGTTTGCGCCTGGCGCGATCGCACTCGCGTTGTCAGGGCGATCGGGCGCGTTGCGCAGCGAAACAATCGATGGTGGCGACGTGATCACCGGTTACGCGTGGATCCCGAAGCGAAAGCTCGCGCTGCTCGCGCAAGTCTCGACGGCGCACACACAGGAGCCGTTCATTCACGCCGTCGCGATGAGCATGCTGTCAGCGCTGATGATCATCGGCGCAGGCGCACTCGCGTTCCGGAAGACAGGCTTGCCGCTGCTCGAGGAGCTACGGAAAGAGCTGCGTGTGCGGCGCGAGGCCGAGGCCAAGCTCGCTGAGCACCAAGAGCAGCTGGAGCAGCTGGTGGCTGCACGCACCGAAGCGCTGCACGTCGCGCAGGACGAGTTGGTGAAAGCCGAGCGCTTGGCTACGCTCGGCAAGCTCACTGCGACCGTCTCGCACGAGTTGCGCAACCCGCTCGGGACGCTGCGTAACTCGCTGTATTCGATCAAGCAGCAGCTGCCCTCCGGCGCGCACGGGCTCGAGCGCGTGCTCGCGCGTGCAGAGCGAAGCGCGCTGCGCTGCGATACGATCATCGAAGAACTGCTGATGTACACGCGCAGCCGCGCGCCGAAGCCCGAAGTGATCGAGCTCGCCTCATGGTTGCGAGAGATGTTCGCGGAATACGAGGTCCCGGGCAGCTTTCGCGTGCACTGCGAGCTGACTGAGGGCTGCTTGGCATACGCAGACCCCGAGGACTTGCGGCGCTGTGTGATCAATCTGGTCTGCAACGCCGCACACGCGATCAGCGCTGCCGGACACGCGCCCGCGACCGGCGTGATCCGAGTCAGCACGCGTTTGGAGCGCGACATGATCACGCTCGCGATCGAAGACAACGGCACGGGCATGACGAACGATGTCGTGTCGCACTTGTTCGAGCCGCTGTACAGCACCAAGGGTTTCGGAGTCGGATTGGGCCTGTGCATCGTCCGCGATCTCATGCGCAAGAACGGTGGAGCGATCGAGCTGGAAAACCTCTCGCAGAGCGGCACGAGCGCAGTACTACAGATTCCCGCGGCTCGCGGCATGCGTGAGGAGCGGGCATCATGATGCTCGTGCCCATGCGACCACCCATGACCGAAGGCATCTCGTCGAATCGAGTGCTCGTCGTCGATGACGACAGCGACTTCGCGGACAGCATGGCGGAGGTCCTCGAAAGTCACGGCTATCGCACGGCCACAGCATACAGCGGCGCCGCGGCGCTGCGCGAGATGGAGAGCTTCAATCCTCATGTCGCGCTGATCGACATGCGCTTGGGCGCTGAACGCGGCACCGAGCTGATCGAGCGCATGCGCGCGCAGCGGCCTGATCTCGTCTGCATCCTGATGACCGCCTACGCCGAGCTGGACAGCGCCGTGCAAGCGCTGCGCAACCGCGCCGACGACTATCTGCTCAAGCCACTCGATCCGAGCAGCGTGCTGGGCGTGATCCGCAACGCGATGTCGCGCGTGCGCGAGCTCACCCTCGCGGAGCGACGCGAGCGGCTGGCCAGCGTCGGGAGCTTGGCCGCCGGCGTGGCGCACGACCTCAACAATGTGCTGACGATCGTGCTCCACGAAACTGAGCTGATCGAGCGGCAGATCCGCGGCCAAGACGACGCGGTACGCACAGGTCTCCATTCGATCCGGGCATCCACGCTGCGCGCGGCCGAGATCACGCGCAATCTGCTGTTGATCGCGCGCGGCGACCCGACGTCGACGCCTTGCCACAAGCCGCTCGAAGTGCTGGAAGACCTGACCGCGACGCTGCAGCGCTCGTTGCCCAAAGGCGCTGCGCTGCACGCCGAGCTGCCGATCGAGGTCGAGCTGTCGCTGACGATCGGTTCGGGGCAACTGTACCAGGTGATCCTGAACCTACTCGTCAACGCACGCGACGCGATCGGCGATCACGGCAGCATCACTGTGCGCTGTCTGGTTGCGCCGCCACCAGCTGCACGCTCGACGCGGCGCAGCAGCGCGCCTCCGGCCAGGGACGGGCTGTTGATCAGCGTGACGGATGATGGCCCTGGCATCGACCCTCACACCATGCAGCACCTGTTCGAGCCGTTTTTTACGACCAAACTCGGGGGCAGCGGGCTCGGGCTCGTGACGGCGTACGGCTTGGTGCGCGCGGCAGGTGGTGAAGTGTTCGTAGAGAGCACGCTCGGCGTGGGGACGGAGTTTTCCGTGTGGCTCCCGCGTGCCACAGACATACGCCCGGTGCGAGGGTCTGACATCGTGCTCAGTGAACCTCCGCAGCGCACGCCTTCTGCCGCTCCCAGCAGCGAGCGTAAATCGATCTTGTTGTGCGACGACGACACGATGATTCTGCAGGCGCTCACCCGTATGCTGCGCGACATCGGCTACGACGTCACACTTGCGCGCGGCATGACTGAGGCTTGGCAGACCTGGCTCAGCAGCGAACGGCGCTTCGCGGTCGTCATCACCGACGTGCGTCTCGGCAGCGACCGCGGGACCGAGCTCGTGCGCAGGGTGATCGCCGACCGGCCCGAAACGCACGTGATCCTGATGTCCGGCGACTTCCAAAACATCGACATCCTCAACCCGGTGTGGCCGCGCACCTCGCACCTACAAAAACCCTTCAATCGAGCGGCCCTGTGCGCCGCCCTCAGCGGCCGAGACCGCGAACCCGATTGACGGTGGCGCGGGAGCCGTGCTGAATTGCGGCGATGGCCACCACGGAGCGCCAGCGCGGCGGCAGTGCAGCGCGCATTGTACTGCAACTCATCGATCTGGCGGCGGCGCAGGGGCACAAGGAGCAGGAGCTGTGTCGCGCGGTTGGGATAAGCTGGCACGCGCTGCAAAACCCTGATGCTACGGTCGCGACCGATGCGGTCGAGCGCTTGAGCTTGCACGTCGCAAAGCTGATCGGCGACCCCAACATCGGTTTGCAGCTCGCGCAGAGGCCTTCTGAGACGTCGCAGCTCGATCCTGGGTTCTTGATGATGATGGCGTGCAGCTCGCTTCAGGAGAGCCTGCAGCACATGGAGCGCATGCAAACGTATTGGAGCGATGGCGCGCGCATTCAGCTTTTGCCGCTGTCCGACGGCATGTGCTTGCGCCACGATCAACCTGGTGCGCACAGCGAGTTTAGTCGGCTGTCGGACGAAGCCGCGCTCGCGAGGATCGTGCGCGGCGTGCGTGTGTTGGTCGGCGCCGATGCTCACCCACGTGTTGTGCGCTTTCGGCACGCGCGTCCTGCTGACACGCGCGAGCATGCCGCGTTGTTCGCATGCGAGCTGCAGTTCGACTCGCTACACAACGAGCTCGAGCTGAGCCGTGAGCTCCTGCAGCGACCGTTGCCGCACGCGAACGCGACCTATCGCGAGATCTTTCAACGTCAGGTCGAGCACGCGCTGGCTCGCTTGCCAGCGCGCACTGGATTGTCGGACGACGTGCGCGCCGCCGCGCAGGCCGCGCTCTCTGCCGGGCATTGTTCGCTGGCGGCGACTGCGCGGGTCATGGGCATCGGAGCTCGCAGTTTGCAGCGAAAGCTGCAGGCGGAAGGCACTTCGTTTGGCGAGCTGGTTGAAGCCCTGCGGCGTGAGCTAGCGGAGGCGTATCTCGCGCAAGGCGCGCCGATCCAAGAGGTCGCGTGGCAGCTCGGCTACAAGACGCCGAGCGCGTTTCATCATGCTTTCAAGCGCTGGACGGGCAAGACGCCGACCAGCCTGCGTGCAGCCAGCAGCAGCTGAAGACTGCGCGATCGCGTCAAACGATTGTGCGTTCGCGTCACGCGGGAACGAGCGGCGGCGCGCGAGGTCGGCGCTATCTCAATGCCCGATCACACCGTCACCGATTCTCAGCCCAATTCGCGCAAGCTCGCTTGGCTCGCTTGGTTCGCACTGGCGCACGCGCTCTTGCTCGCCGTCTTCTTCGTCAATCAGCCGATCACTGCGCGTGGACCCAAGGACACCGACGCGTTCTCGGAGGAGCGCGCGCAGCACGTCCTAAAGCACCTGACCAACGACATCGGGTTGCGCCTGAGCGGAACGCCCAATGCTGAGCGTGCGGCGCAGTACTTGGCCGAGCAGCTGCGCGCGATTCCCGGTGTAGAGGTCGACCTGCAACACGTCAGTGACTCGCACCACCTCGCCGGAACGTTCGTGCCTTGGCCTGTGATCAAATATCACGTGACCAACGTGGTCGCGCGCATTCCCGGCCGTTCGCGCGAAGCGGTGCTGCTGAACGCGCACTTCGACACGTTGGGTGACTCGCCCGGCGCGGGTGACGACGGCATCGGCGTCGTCTCGATCATCGAAGCAGCCCGCGTGCTCGCGGCGGGTCCTCAGCTCGAGCGCTCGGTGATCATTCTGTGCAATGGCGGCGAGGAATACGGCCTGTACGGCGCAGACGGCTTCATCCGCAATCATCCACTCGCCAAAGACGTGAAAGCCTATCTGTACATCGACGGCGGCCCTGGTGGCGCAGCGACCTTGCTCTACTCCGGGCCCGGAACAGGCAGCTTGGTGGAGGCGTACGCCAAGGCCGCGCCCCATCCGCAAGCGGACTCGGCGTATCTCGATCTGATCGACAGCGGTGTGCTCTCGCACGACGGCGATCATCGGCCGTTTCGCGCGCAAGGCGTGCCGGGCCTATTGATTGCGACCATCGCTGATCTCTGGGCTTGTCACACCAAGCTCGACCGCTTCGATCGCGTGGAGCCCGGCGCTATTCAGCACTTGGGCGAGACCATGGTGGAGGTGTCGCGTTTCCTAGCAAGTCACGAGCTGCCGCGCGGCATCGACCCGGAACGCAGTATTTACTTCGATGTGTTTGGGGCGTTTGTGGTGCGCTACAGCGCGAACACTGGCGTCGCGCTGGGTTTGCTCAGCGGTTTACTGGCGGGGTTGTGCGTATGGTGTCTGCGACGCACAGCTCGCGTGGGGATTACTAGGGCCATCGCAGCGGCAGCTGCGAGCACGCTGGCAGCGCTGCTCGCAGCGGCGGGTGCGGGCGTCGTGCTCGCGTACGTGCTGGGCCGTTCGTACAGCTGGTACAACACACCTTGGGTCGCCTACTTCGCGTTCGTCGTACCGGCTTGCATCGGTTACGCTGCGGTGTGGAATCGCCTGCGCGTACGCGGTGATGACGGCGTGTGGAGTGTGTGGCTCGCGAGCGTGTTGGGCTGGACGGCCTTGTCGCTGTGGGCGGCATTCAGTCACGGTCGCAGCGGGCACATCCCGCTCCTTTGGTCTGTCGGACTCTCACTCGGATTGCTCGCCGCACTGCGCTGGCCCGCGCAGCGCAGCGGCATCCTGATGGCGGCGTGCGCGCCCGGCTTGTACACGATCGTGCATTTGGCGCCGATGCTCCGCACCATGCTCGCGCAAGCGGGCATTCAGCCGCTGCCCGTCTCGCCCGATCCGATCGTGGGCATTTTGTACGGCAGCGCGGTCGCAGTCGCTGGTGTTGCCATCGCGTTGCCAGTGCAAGCGTTTGGTCTCGCCAAAGTCGCACGTTTGCCGCTATTGGCTGCGGTCATACTTGCGCTCGCGGTCGCTGCAAGCGTGCAACCCTTCAGCGCCGAGCGACCGCGCCGCATCTTGGTGACCCAAGCCGAGACCGACGGCCGCAGCGCGTTCCTGTTTCGCGCCCGCGACGTGCTGCCGCTCGAGCCAGTGCTCGCGAGCATTCCCGGCGCACGGCTCATCCGGTCGAGCTGGCCCGCGTTCGAGGTGTATGAGCCTGAGCCAACCCATGAGATCGCCGGGCCGGCGCCTCGCTTTGCGCCACCCAGTCTCGCGCTGCTCGAAACAACGGCAAACGCTGACGGAACTCGCACACTGAAGCTTCGTCTGCAGGCCGAGACCCCAAACCTACGCGTGTTCATCGAGCGCGGGCGGGTCGCGAGCTGGTCGGTGCACCCCGAAGTCGCAGAGCCTCCAGCCGCGGGCGGGCGCGCAGCCATCTACTTCCAAGGCTTCGATCCAGCAGGAGAAACCATCACCATCACCTTGCGTGGCAGCGAGCCGGCAGAGATCGAGCTTGTCGCATCTACCTTCGAGCCAAGCCCCGAGCTCCTGAAGCTCACAGCGGCGTTCCCCGACTGGGCGCTACCCGTGCCACTGTCCGCGCGTTCGGTGAGGCTGCGCATCTGATGCGGCGCGTTGGGCTCACTTCCAGTCGCCGCTGAGCTGGAAGGCAAATCCAACGAGCAAGGCTGCGAGCGCGATCAAGTCGGCGGTGACCACACGGGCGATTGCGTTGCTGTAGCCTCCGACTTGCCGTGCGATCAGGATGAAGCTCGCGGTGCTTGCGAAGCCGACGCCGAAAGCGGCATGCTGCAAGCTGCGCTCGTAGCAAGCGACGAGCATGAACACGGCGATCACACCGAACATCGCGGCACGATGACGCAGCAGGACAATCAAGTTGGGCTCGGTAAGACGCACGCGGTAGAGCTTGAACAACGCCGCATTGCTGAACGCACCGGACACGGGGAGTAAGTGGATTGCAGCTGCCAGCAGCAGCGCGAGCTGTGGAATGAAACGCATCGCATCGACCCTTCCATAAGCTGACGTGGTATGCATAGCGAAGGATGGGTCGCGCTGACTTTCAGAAAACGCTTGGAAAAGGTCGCGTGTGCGTGGGGCGTGCGCGTGCAGCGTATTTCGGCCCAGGCCTCGATCTCGCGCCACATCGGAACGCGGCGGTGACTATCGCGCTGGGGCTGGAGCAGCCGTTTTCCCTGCGTTTTCTCGAAGAGAGCCCACGCTGGCGCCGCTCGCATGCGGCGGTGATTCCGTCTGGGTGTATGCACCACCTGCGCGCAGCAGGCCCCATGGGGTTCATTTATCTCGACCCGCTGACCGATGACCATCGCAGGCTCACCTCGCGGGCGTTACGCGGCGCACACGAGCGCGTGCGTGCGCTTCTGCTGCAGCAGCCAGCTGCATCGCTCGACGATGTGTGTGTGACACTGGGCATTCCGCGTCGGATCATCGGGGACGCGCGCGTGGCCAAAGTCTTGCGCGAGCTCGAAGCGCGACCAGAAGACTTTCCCAACATGGCTGAGGCCGCTGCCCAGGCCGGCCTATCGCCTTCTCGCTTTCGCGCGATCTTCCAACAACATGTCGGCCTACCGTTTCGCCGCTATCGGCTGTGGCGAAGAATGGCTGTCGTGGCGAGCCTCGTGCGCGATGGTTCCTCGCTCACTCGAGCTGCGCTCGCAGCCGGCTTCTCGAGCTCAGCGCACTTGAGCAGCACTTTCCACGACATGTTCGGGCTCAGCCCTTCGAGCCTGCTCGCGCTCGACATCCAAATCGATGTCGAACGTCGTGCAGCTGAAGGCGGCGGGAGCGCCCGCTAAGCTGCACCGCGTCAGCTTCACGCTCGTGAACGCTACGGGTGAGCCGATCCAGATCATCAAGGAGCAATGCGCTCAGCAAGGTTGGTTCAAGCTCGACATGGGTGAGCACAGCTCTGTTACAGCGTTTTGCCCCTGCGTTTGTTCCGCCGACAAGCTAGCAGCGTCGTGTCCGGCCTGCGGCGGCTGTGCTCCCGATGTTGTCGAGACGATCGCGCCTAACGAGCGTGCGACTGTCGAGTGGGACGGGCAGTTCTACTACACATATCCGAGCCGTTGCACCGCGCGCTACACGTATCCGCCTGGTCTAAGCCTTCGCGGCAAGCTGTGCTGGCGCAAGGTTGGCGAGACAGACGAGCGCTGCACAGCAGTTGGTTGGATGCACGATGACACCAGCGTGAGCGCGACGGCAGAGTAGAACGGGCGGTTTGGTGTCTGGGATCGAGTGACCGAACCTGCCGCAGAAGCGGGGCATTCGGCATTGGAATCAGCGTCGCCAAGGCAATCCGTCTGCACCATCGCTGTTGTCCAGTTTCTGGGGCTGCGATCGGGATGCCTGCATTCTCCTAACAAAGCCTAGTGTGAGAGAGTCGGCGTAAGCTGAGTGCGGCGAATGTTGGTAGTACAAGCATCGTGCAGCTCGTTTTCGACCACTACACATACAATGAAGTGAACCGAGAGCTGCGCCGCGGGGCGGAGTCAGTGAGGATCGATCCGCAGCAGCTCGACCTGTTGGCGATGTTTCTGCAGAATCCGGGCGCGCTGCTGAGCCGCCAACAGATCATCGAGAGCGTCTGGGAAGGGCGGCTGATCTCAGACAGTGTGCTCAGCGTTTCGATCGCGAAGCTGCGCAAGGTGCTCGGTAAGCCGCTCGACGGTGGCGACTACATCGAGAGTCGCTACGGACGTGGCTATCGCTTCTTGGGTGAAGTGAAGCGGACAGCTGCGCCGGCAACACAGCAGCTACTCGCGAGCACAGTGCAGCCGCGCGCGCTGATCGTCGGTCGCAACCACGAGCTCGATCAGCTGCGTAGCGCGGCAGAGCGTGCCTGGGTGGGCCGCGGCCGCCTGGTGCTACTGACCGGGGAAGCGGGCATCGGCAAGACGCGTCTGGCCGAGTGTCTCGACGAGCACGTGCAGGAGGACGCCCAAGCGCTCACGCTATGGGCTCGCTGCCAGGCTGATGTCAGCACGCCACTCTGGCCGGTGCGGCAAGTCGTGCGTGAGCTGGTTGCGCAAGGGTTGGCTGACGCCTCGGTGCTGGCTTTCACCGATGTACAAGCGACTTCCATCGATCACGGGACACTGGATGCGCTCGCGCAGACGGTGCTTCGCGCGAGCCAGCGGCGTCCGTTGCTGCTGATCCTCGACGATATTCAATGGGCAGACAGCGCTTCGTTGCGCGTCATGGCTTATCTCGCTGACGCGACCGTGCGCGCCGCTTGCCTGCTTGTGTGTACGTTGCGCTACGGGGGCGCGCTCGCCACAGCGGTGCGCGAGGTTTCTCCGCTGTGGAACCATCGCAACTGTCAGCGCATCGAGCTCCAGCGCCTGCGCGAGCACGAAGTGACAGAATACGTGGAACGGCGGCTCGGTGCCGAGAATACGGCGGCGCTCAGCCGAGCACTGTTCGCGCGCTCGGAGGGCAACCCGTTCTTCATGGTCGACCTCTTGCGCTCCGCGCGTGATGGCGAGCTCCTGCACCCATCCAAGCTCGCGCTCAGCGCTGTGCGCGAGCGCTTGCAAGAGCTGCCTTCACAGACACTGCGCGTGTTGTGCGGCGCTGCGGTGATCGGCCATGACTTCGACATCGGGCTGTTGAGTCACGTGACGAGTGACCGTCCGGAGGAGATACTCGACCTGCTCTCCGGATCCATCGTCAGCCACACGGTGCGCGCGATTCGCGGCACGGTCGGCGCGTTTTCATTCGACCACGAGCTGATCCGCGAGGCGCTCTACGAAGAGATCTCTCCGCAGGAGCGCGCGCGGCTGCACCTGTCTGCGGGTGAGGGCTTGCAGCAGCGGCGAGCCAACGGCGGCGCGGTGACCGATGCCGAGCTCGCGCATCACTTCTTGTCGGCGCAGCCGCTGGGCGATATCGAGCAAGCGATCGGCTACGCGCAAAGCGCAGCGGCCGAAGCGTCGAGGCTGGCAGCACATGCCGATGGTCGAGTGCTCTTGCGTCGCGCGCTCGACGTGCTGAGTTTTCGTGTGACACAACGAGCGGAGACACGGGTGGCCCTGCTCTTACAGCTCGCGATGGTCGAGCGTGTCTTGGGTGATCCGGCGTACCGCGCGAACCTCACTGTCGCAGTGTCGATCGCGCGTGAGCATCGACTCGGCCGCCTGCTGACGTTTGCGGGGCAACTGCTCAGCTTGAGCCCGGATGTCGTCGCACATGCGGAAGCGGTCGAGGTGCTCGAAGCCGCCAACGAAACGCTCGCGCCCGATGACTGTGAGAACCTCGCGATCGTGCGCGCGCACCTGGCTTGGACGGCGCCGAACAGTCACAGCAAGCGCCGGGTCGACGAGCTGACGCGGCAAGCACAGGAGCTCGCGCACAAGTCAGGCTCTGCCAATGCGCGCGCCGCCGTCGACGACACGCTGCTCTTCTTCCGCGCCGGCCCTGACACCTTCGAGAACGCCGAGCAGATCGCGCATCAGATCGAGCGCGCTTACGCACACGAGCCCGAGCTGACCTCACATGCTCGCCGCGTGCTCGTGGCCCGCTTTTGGTTGATCACAGCGATGCAGCGCGGTGATCGCGCAGGTCTGGCGCGCGGCATCGAGATGCGCGCGGCGCTCGTGTCGAGCATGCACAACGCCGAGGCCAAGTGGCACCACGATCGCATGCTCGTGGTAAAGGCGATGAACGAAGGCGCTTTCAGGGAGATCAAGCCCGAGCTGAGCGCCCTGCGGGAGCGCGCTCGCCGCCTGGAGCTGCATGCTTCGCAGCTGCTCTCGAGCTTGGATTACGGCGTATTCTTGTGCCGCACCAGCGACGTGAGCTCGCTCGGTCCGCGTGTACATAAGTCGTTGGAGCCATCGAAGCTCGACTCGCCGCAAGTGCGCGCCGGAAAGATCCGGAGCCTCGTGGACTTCGGGCTGCAGGACAAGGCAGCGGAGACCATGTCGCAGCTCTCGCTCGCCGAGATCGCGGACCTGCCGTGGGATCGGGATTGTCTAGCGGTGTTGTGTCACCTGGCAGTGGGCGCCGCTGCGGCGCGCAATTTGGAGCAGTGTGAGATGCTGGCGCGGCTCTTGAGCCCGTATAGCGAGTTCTATGCGGTGGGCGCGTCGTTCCATTGTGATGGCGCCGTGGCCAGCCACTTGGGCCTCTTGTGCGAGACACTCGGGCAGCTGGACAGTGCGCGTGCGCACTATGCCCATGGGCGCGAGCGTGAGCAGGCGTTTGGGCTGATGCCATGTGCCGCTCTGACGGGCATGCGGCTTGCGCGGCTCATGCTTTGCGAGGAGGCTGACAGCAGCGCAGCGCTGCTGTTGCTCGAACAAGTGCGCGCCGAGGCGCTACGCATGGGCATGCAGCCGCTCGCGCGTGCCGCTTATGACTTGCGACGTCGCGCTGGGCGTGCCGAGCCGCCGTCGGCGTGCGCAGACACACTGTTTGCGCAGTCCGCAGCGGGCCAGTGCGAACAATCCCTGGATGATTGTTAACATTGGTGCTCCAACGATCGCGCATAGCAGTGCTGATGGAGTGCAAGCTCCCGTAAGCAAAGCGCATCAGCGGAAGTAATAAATAGTTAGATTTAGTGTGCGCGTTTCTGCGACCTAACGTGCGGACTTCATTCGCTGTATTGCTGCTTCCATGCTCGTTCGTGAAAACGATGCAGGTGCAAATGCAGGAGGCACGGGGAATGTCGATGGTAAGCGCGTGGCAGAACAAGTTGGCGGAGCGCGGCCAATGCCAAAATACGCGGGTGAGCTGGACACGTCGATGCAGCGCCGTGCTGCTGGTTGCGAGCGGTTTGGTAGCTTGTGGTGACAGTGCTGACACCACGGCCACTTCCGGGATGGAACCCCCGGTGATGGCTGCGCCGAGCGGCTCTACCGCTGGCGCAGCTGCGGGCCCGGCACGACAAGGCGCAGCCGGCGCAGCGACCTCGACAGCCGCTTCTGGCGGCACCACCCGGCCCGCAATGAATACAACGCCGAGCGCTCAAGGCGGCAGCCCTGCTGCGGCTGCAGCTGATAGCGGCACTGCCGCGCTGCCGAGCACGAGCACCACGGGCATGACAGCCGCTGGCGGCGCGAGCGCTGCAGCTGGCGCGCCCGCGTCCACTACTGGCACCTCGGATGCAGCGCCGCCCTATCATGACCCCGGCACGGGCCCGTGGGAAATGGGCACGCCCGAAGACTGTAAGATTGACACGAGCATGATCGGCGGCGTGCAGAATCTAGCTGTGTTCCGTTACGGTAAGTTGTGTCACGTAGCAGGTGGAAACACCTCGGGTCAGAACTGGTCGGCCACCAAGACGCTCGGCGGTGTGTTGGCAGGTCGCGCTGCCTATCTCGTGAAAGACGCCCCGCGCAGCGGTGCTGGGACCGGACCGATCCTGCACGAAGACAAAGCGACCGATTGGCTCGGCACCGTGAGCTACAACCAAGAGGCGCTGCTCAGCCACGTGATGGCGATGGTCGCGCATAACGCGAATCTCTCGTACGGCGCCAAGTCGTTCTCTTACGACACGGTCGGCACCGTACAGATCAGCAGCATTGTCAGCGTGTCGATGGTGGCGCTGAAGCAAGCGAGCGGCGCGCCGACACAGGACACCGAGTTCATGAACAAAGAAGTGTTCATGAAGCTCGGCATGAACGACTCGACCTGGCCTGGCAGCACGATCGGTTACGGTTGGACCGGCACGCTCGAGGATATGGGTCGCGTGGGTGTGATGCTCGCGCATGACGGCTGGTACGGCGGCGAGCGCTTCATGGAAGCGAGCTGGGTGTACCGCATGTCTCACCCGTCGCATGAAGACGCCAACACCGCGTACGGGCAGCTGGCGTGGCTCAACAATCGCGGCGGCGGCACGAGCTTCGGTGCTGCGATCGATCAATGCGCGCCGGCAGCGTTTTGGCCGAAGTACCCGCACGTCGGCTCGGAGGCGCCCGACTGTGGCGCACAGGGCGGCGGCAGCTGCACGCAGGAGAACGACATCGGCGTATTCAGCGCGCAGGGCCTGGGCGGACAGTTCATCGTGGTCCATCCCGGTCTCGACCTCGTGATCACCGCACACAATGCGAGCGCGCCCGCGAGCCTGTGGGCCGATGTTCGACCTGCCTTGGTCGCGATGGATCCCATGTTCAAAGGCGACGAGACTGCGTTTTGCGAAGCGTACGGCTCGGGCAGTTACGCGCCCGACCTGCTCGCGCCGCGTGTAGCGCCGACGATGTAGCGAGCGCTGCGATTGCAATCGACGGCACGGGCGTGCGAAGCATCCAGCATGGCCGTGCTCGTCGAAGGTGTCTGTTTGCTCCTGCGCTGTGATTCTGTGAATCGCCTGTACCCCGGAGGGGTGGCTGCGCTCGCGGACGAGCACACTGCGCAGGCGGTGTGCGCCGACGAGGAGCTCATGGCGCTGACTTTCGAGGACTCGGATGCCGCCGAGGAGTACCTCGCTGAGCTCGAGCAGTATGGCTTTCGGCATTTGCACAACGATATGGCGGTGGACGCGGTGCTCGCGGACCCTCACTTGGGCCCCATTTCGCCCTGCGGATGGGCCGAATATGGGCAGGTGGCCGTCGACTCCGATGAGGCCAAGCGCGTGGCCGTCTGCTCGATGCCGGGGGCGGAAGTCAGCGAGCTGTGCGTGCCCAAAGGCTGGCGCTTCAAGGGCTCCCTGAGCGAAGAGCTGGCGCTGGAGGATGAGGGCGACGAGGGCGAGGACGAGCGCGAGGGCGAGGGCGAGGGCGAGGACGAGGGCGAGGGCGAGGGCGAGGACGAGGAGGACGAGGCAGCAGCCACCGACGACGAGTCGGAGGCGTAGCGCCCACTCTCCCATGGCATCGCGGTCGATCTTGGTGCATGCAATCGCCCGCAATGCCACGGCCTTACACGCTCCTCGAATCCGTGCCCACTCCGGAAGGCGTGCTCGAGCTGCGCCAGCGCGGCGAGCGCGATTTCCTGCTGACGATCCGCGGCCAGGTCCTGATGACCAGCGCCCTGCGCCGCACCGAGATCGAGCTCGCTCAGCTGGCCTGTGAAGCGATCCGCGGCCGCAAAGGGGCGCGTGTGCTGATCGGCGGGCTCGGGCTGGGCTTCACGCTGCGCGCCACACTGGACGCTCTCGGGCCCGATGCGCGCGTGACCGTGGCCGAGCTCAACCCGGTCGTCGTGCGCTGGTGTCGCGGGCCGCTCGCGGTCCTGACCGACAACAGCTTGGGCGATCCTCGGGTCGACGTCGTGGAGCGCGACGTCACCAAGGTCATTCGGGAAGCCGTCGATGCAACCGACGCAGCGCGCTTCGACGCTGTGATCTGGGACTTGTACCGCGGACCAGGCTGCGGATTGCCGGCGTTGGAGAGCCACTTGTACGGGGTCGCCAGCGTCCAGCGCACACACCGTGCACTCAACCCAGGCGGCGTCTTTGCGGTCTGGGGCGAGAAACGGCACGCTCCCTTCGAAGCGCGCTTAGAGAACCAAAACTTCCGCCTCGAGCGCACACACAGCAGCGTCAAAGGCCCGAAACACGCGATCTACATCGCCGTCAAACCATGAGCTTGTTCCAAGCCGAAAAGCTGATCGACCTCGCGTGCTCCACCACGCACGAAGAAGAAGCCCGCACCGCAGCGCTCACAGCCTGCAGGATGATCCGCAAGCTCGGCTTCCAGCTCACAGCAGGCGATGCACGCCGAACACGCGCGCCACGTGCCGCAGCAAAATCCGCTGCGCGAGAGAAACCTCCAAACGGAGGAACCTTCCAAAAAGCCAGCCACTGGCGCCGCTGCGACAACTGCGGAGAGAGCATCGCGGCCGGCGAGACTGTGTATGTCGTCGAAGACGTAACCTGGTGCGAGCGGCACTAATCTCGCGGATCGAGCAGCTCGGGGTAGAAGCCGCGCAGCTCGCGCAGCGGAAGTCGGCGAAGATCTCGAGCGCCCAGGTGTGCTCGCCCGTAAGGCACGCGGTACGGATGACGGAGATCACGTGAAGCAGATGCAGCACGCTGATGGTGGTATGTGGTAGCTCGTTGCGCTCGGCGTCTAGCCGCGCGCGCGATCCCCGGCAGCAGCTCTGTACTTGTTCTACGCTCGTGCGGGCCATGGTTACCTGCAGTGCAGCGCAACGATTGTTGGTCGCCTCGGCGTCGTCCAGGAGCAGCCGTGCGAGCTCTGCGGCTTCGCGGTGTCGCCCTAAGAATTGCAACGCGCTCACGCGTGCAGTGCGTACGACGAACACATAGAAATAGTCGCCGTGCTCGCCACTCGCGGGATTCGAAGTGAGCAGCTCTTCCGCGGCGCGCGCCGGTGCGATGACGTCAGCGAGCCGTCCGAGGAACATCGCACACGTGGATTGCGAGCAATACAGCTCGAGCAGCGCCGCGGGATGCTTCTCACGATCGATCAGCGCCTCTGCATGGGCCAGCATCTCGTACACATGTTCTGCGGCGCGGTCGTCAGCGGAGAGCGTGGACAGCGCTGCATTCATGCAGTATGCGCGAGCGGTCGTCTGCTGCTCCCCGTACTGAAAGCACATGCGCGTGGCGCGCATCTGGAAGAGCGTAGCTCTAAGCGGTGTGTAGCACTGCGTGTCGAGCGCGAGCATGGCGTACGTCATGCATACGCGCATCACATCGGGAGGCACGACCACATCGGCGCGCGGCTTGACCAAGCGCTCGAGAAGCGCAATCCGAGTGCGCTCCCAGCCGATGGCTGCGTACAATCCAGCCTCGGTGTGTGGGACTGAAAGGTCCAGTGACTTGAGGACCTCTTGCACCCAGCGTTCGCCCTCCTCGAAGCGTCCGGAACACGCGGATGACTTCGTCGGGGTTGGGACGTTGGCGTCCTTCGCGCCGCAACAGATTCCCGCAGAGTTGCCGCAGCGCTGATGGCCCTGCGCTGCGTGGCAGCGGTTGCAAATCCACCTGCAGCTTTCGCATGATCAGATCGAGCGGATTCTGACCATCGATCGGCAGCACGCCAAACAAGGCTTCATAGAGCATCACGCCGAACGAATACCAGTCGGACGCAGAGGTCAGATCTTCGTCGCCGCGAGCTTGCTCGGGCGGCATGTATGCAGGCGTTCCAGCTACGTTTCCCTGTAGCGTCACGAGCTGCATCGGCTGACCCAGCTCGCGCACCAGGCCGAAGTCGAGAACCACCACGCGGCCCTCGCGTGTGAGCAGGACATTGCTGGGCTTCAGGTCACGATGAAGCATGCCTGCTTGATGGATCGCGACAATCGCTCGAGCGAGCTGTGCGAATGCGTCCACAAGCTGGACGATATGTGGCTGGTCGACCTCGGTGTCCGAGGCGTTGTCGTTTGCGCTGGCGCCGCTAAAGCAACCGGAATGCGAGTACGCGTGGTCTTCGAGCCAGCAAGAGCCACTACAAGGCGCCGGTCAAAGAAAGCCGCTTGATAGCGTCAGAACAGCTTGTGAGATCGAGAATGGCCTGACGGGCAGGGGGCGGGCAGGCATTGCGTGCTCGCGCGAAGGGCCGAAAACTAGAAAGCTCCCGAGAAGACTCGGGAGCTTTGATAGTGCGAAAGAGAGGACTCGAACCTCCACACCCTTGCGGGTACTAGAACCTGAATCTAGCGCGTCTGCCAGTTCCGCCACTTTCGCAATGGGGAGCCGTTGGTTAGACGACTCGTGTTTGCCTGTCAAGCAGATGTTAACCCCCAGGGGGCTTCATCCGGTAACTCCCGTCAACCGAGGGATTTGACCGCTTCCGCCGTCGGTGCGTGCCGCACGCTGCCGTCAGTGGTGAGCAGTGCTCCCGCGATGATCTCGTCTTCGAGGTTGAGCTTGATCGCGCCCTTGTCGTTGAGCAGCTTGACCAGCGCTTGGATGTTGCGCGCGTACAGGTTGCTCGCGTCTTCCGGCATGGTGTTGGGCAGGTTGGAGTAGCCCATGATCAGCACGCCGTGCTTGACCACCTCTTTGTTGTTCTCGGTGAGCTCGCAGTTGCCGCCCGAGTCAGCCGCGATGTCGACGATGATCGAGCCAGCACGCATGGCCTGAACCATGTCCGCCGTGACCAAGCGCGGCGCCGGGCGACCAGGCACCTGGGCGGTGGTGATCACGACGTCCGCCGCCGAGATCTTCTGCTTCAGCACAGCCTGTTGCTTGGCCAAGAAGTCTGCGCTGACTTCCTTGGCGTAGCCGCCAGCGCCTTCGCCGCTCTCCTGCATGGGCAGCTCGATGAACTTGGCGCCGAGCGACTCGACCTGTTCTTTGACGGCCGGGCGGATGTCGGACACCTCGACCTGCGCGCCCAAGCGACGCGCGGTGGCGATCGCCTGCAGGCCCGCGACGCCAGCGCCCATGATCACGACCTTCGCAGGCTGGATGGTGCCCGCGGCGGTCATGAGCAGCGGGAAGTACTTGCCCAGCTTGCTGGCCGCGAGCACGACCGCTTTGTAGCCGGCGATGTTCGCTTGCGACGATAGCGAGTCCATGACCTGCGCGCGGCTGATGCGCGGGATCAGATCCATCGCGAGCGTGCTGACCTTACGGTCGGCCAAGGTCTTGATGGTCGGCAGGATCTTGTGTGGGAAGACGTGCGAAATCAGCACGGCACCGGGCTTGAACAGCGTGGCTTCGTCCACGCCCAGCTCAGCGTTCTGCTGCGGCGGCGCGACCTTGAGCACAACGTCCGCGCTGCCCCAAGCGGCTTTTGCGTCTTGCGCGATCGTGGCACCAGCATTTTGGAACGCTTGGTCTGAGATGTTGGCGCCGGCACCGGCGCCAGCCGCGACAACGACGGTCAGGCCGTCTTTGACGTAGCGCTTGATGGTCTCAGGGGTCGCCGCGACGCGTAACTCGCCGGCGGCACACTCTTTCGCGACGAAAACCTGTGCACTCATGGCCGCCTGTATACTCGGTTTACGGGCAGAAACAAGTTGATGGACGCGCGTGTCGGGGGCTGCAACGCTGAGCGCGCGACTCGCGGGCAGCGAGCGTAGCGAGCGGGGCGCCGCACGTGGGCTGCGACGCTGGCGAGTCGCTGAGCACGCGGATTGCGGCGGGAATCCTTCGTTTATACGTCAGGCGACGCGCAGCCAGCAGCTGCGACACTTATGCGCGACGCAGCTCGCGTAGCAGCTCGTAGCCCTCGGCCCAGTCACCGAGCTGCGAGTCCGAGTTGATGTGACCCAAAGCACCCGCATCCACGAACCTCGCTTGCCAGCAGTCCGCGAAGTGCGCGGCGCGTTCGAACGCGATGAACGGGTCATTCCGGCTCGCCACCAAGGTGGCAGGGAAGCCCAGCGGCTTGCAGGGCAGGGGCGAAAAGCTGCGGACAGACTCCGGCGTGTGCTCGGCGTCGTCGACATCCGCGGGCGCCACGAGCAGCGCACCTACGACCTTCTCGCGAACCTTCTTGGCCGCGTGCGCCACGAGCGCACAGCCCAGACTATGTGCGACCAGCACCACCGGCTCGGACTCGTACTCGAGCACTTGCTCCAGCCGCTTGACCCAGCGGCTGCGCGACGGCTCTTCCCAGTCTTCCTGCTCGACGCGCATGAACCCGTAGCGCTCTTCCCAGACCGTCTGCCAGTGCGCCTCGCCCGAGCCCGAGAGCCCAGGAAGGGTCAGCACTCGTCGTTCCGCCATTCGCTGACTGCCTTTCGTATGCGTCGTGTGCTCGACCGGTGACGCCTCGCCGCGGCGCTAAAAGGCGACGGTGTCCGGTCGTTGCCGCGGTAGCGTATCTGCCAGATTGAGCATCGCCAAATTTTGCTGTGCGCGATATGCGGAGTAGTGCGAAAGCACGCGCCGAACGTAGCGATGGGTCTCGCGGAACGGGATGCGCTCTAGGAATGCATCGAGCGGCATGTCTTTCGGATGCGCCTTCATCCACAAGCGCACGTTGTGTGGTCCGCCGTTGTAAGCGGCGATCGCGAGCGGGATGCGCCCATCGAAGCGGCTGATCAGCGAAGAGAGGTACCAGCCCGCGAACTCGATGTTCGTAGAGGGCTCGAGCAGCTCGCGCGGGTTGAAGTCAGTGTTGCCGAGCGCACGCGCGATGCGCATGCCTGTGTGCGGCATGATCTGCATCAAGCCTACCGCGCCCGCGAACGAGACGATCTCACGGTAGTACACGCTCTCGACGCGCATCACTGCAAACAGCAGGTTCGGATCGACGCCGTACTTCTTGGCTGCACGCTCGACCTCGTGTGAATACGCGCGCGGCCGCGGCTCGCCGCGCTCTTCGCGCAGGCGGATCGCGATGCCTGGCTCGTCCAACATGTCGGCGACTTCGGCCAGCGAGAGCTTCGCCCAAGCATCGAGCGCGAGCCGCTCGGTGCGCACGTTGCCGGGCATCGAGAAGCGCGGCGGCGTGGCGTTCATCAACACAGCTTCGCTACCGACGCGCAGGCGCATGCGACCGCGCGCGTCGTGGTAGGCCATGTAGACCTGACCGATCTCCGAAGCGGCGTCTTTGTAGCGCTCGAGCTCGACCAGGTCAGCAGCACGTGCGAGCCATGGGAAAGCGGCGCCGTGCACGGCGGCGAGCGCATTGAGCCGCGCGACAAGCGTCTCGCGGCGCAGGTCGTCACGCGTCGGCAGGTTGTGACCGAGCGCCGGACGGCTCGTCAGATCACCCAAGCTGAACACGGCAGCCAGTGCAGCGGTTGGCTGCGGCTCAGCCAGCTCAGACGAGTCAGTAGGCACGGGCTCGCCGCCAACAGCGGCAGTCGCGCCGTTGTCTGGCAGGCACTCGCCGTGTAGACCCTTTACGCAGTTGCCGGTGCTGTTCTCGCGCAGCGCTGTGAGACGCGCCAGCGCCCAGGTCGAGTAGTAACGATCACCGTCAGAGTCCAGCTGCATCACATCGTAGTAGGCAGCTTGTGCCTCTTGCAGCTGACCGGAAGCTTCGAGCGCGCGCCCGTAGTAGTAAGTCGACTGCAGCTTGAGCCCGTGCACGCCGCGCAGCACTTTGAATGCATGCAAGAGCGCTTGCGAAGACGCCGTGCCCGAAGCCGCGATGGCTGCGCTGTACAGCGAAGGCGCAGGCATCTTGCCGTTCGTCGCCATGGCCTCGAGCGCATCGCTCGCCCAGTCAGTCAAACCGCTCTGGATGGCTTCATCCAGCACTGCGCGCTGCTGGTTGATGTTGAGCCGTGCCAGCGGCCGACCCGCGAGCAGCTTCTTGATCCGCAGCTCGGGTTTGCCGGTTTGAAGGTCTTCGGCCGCCAGCGTGCGCGGCAGGTAGCGCTGCGCATCGCCCTTGGGAATGCCGCAACCGATCGACCGCTCGACCTCTTCACGGACGCCGTTCCAGCGGCCTTCCATGCGTGCGACGCGGGCAGCCAGCAGATGCGCGCGACCACGGATCAGGAGCGGCAGGTCGGCACGCGCGAGCAAGTCGGCGACGGCCACACGACCAGCTTCGACCGTGCCGCGGTACACCAGCTTGTCGGCGCGTTCGAGCTGCTCTTCCGGGCTGAACGGCTGCACGCGCACAGCGCGCTCGCGCAGGCGATCGAGCGCACGCATGGCATCCACAGCGGCGTGCGTCTCAGGCGACTTCAACACCACCGCGCGGTACGTGATCACGGCGCCGGATGTGTCGTTCCAGCCTTCCTTCGCGCGAGCCAGCTCGACCTGCAGCGCAGCGCGCTCGCCGATGCCCGGGAAACGTTCGTAGAGGCGCTCGAGCTCGAGCTCGCCGCGCTTGTCGCCAGCTTGCAAGAGACAGCGCACGAGCCCGATGCGCGCTTCGGAAGCGACGTTGCGATCCGGACTCTCGACCGCGACACGGTACGCGTCGCAGGCTTCGTTCATGCGATTCAAGCTGCGGAGAATCTCTGCGCGCTGCATCGCCAGGCGGTCAGCGATGCGCGGCATCGCGCGCTCCACCAAGCGCAGCTTGAGCAGCGCATCGGCGGGCGAGCTCACGGTCAGCATCGTCGCTTCACGCAGCGCGCGACGCGCTTCGTCTGCACCGATCGGTGCGGTCCAAAGCGGACCCTGCTGAAAGGTGTATGGCTCGTGCAGGGTGTACGTGTGCGACTCTTCGGGCTCACACAAGAGCGATGCGTTGCGCTCCGGCTCCCGGTAGATCGACTGGTACTCGGACATGATCGGCTGCTGCGCGACGCAGAGCGGAGCGTCTGTCCAAGCGTGGGCGTCTGTGGGCCCCTGCCAAATCAATGCTACTGCAATAAAAGGAAAGGCTGTCGTAAGCCGCACGGGGCAACACCTTCCGCGTAACCACAATGCCAGTCTGTGCTCGATTCGAGCAGTGTGCAAAAGATGAAACCGAGTTTTCTGGTCTCCGCCGTCAGCTGCAACGCTTTCCTGCTTAATCGGCACAACTGGACTCCGGCTTCAGTGCTTCGCGTCACAAAGTCGCCGGGATTGTGGCCGCATCTTACGGCGGCATCGTAGCCCCACCTTGGTCTACTTCACCGGCTTTGCCGCATTCGCGGTAGAGTCGGCGGAGTCGGCGGTCCCCTGCGCTTTTCGATCAGACTGCTCTTCCTTGTTTTCGGTTGTCGGAAGCAGCACGGTCAAGACGGAAAGCAGACAGATGAAGAGATAGCCCACGAGAAGCGCAATCTCGTGCCAGGGCCGAGCGTGCGTATCCGGTGTTGGCTGTGGGGTGGTCTGGGGTTTGATTCGACGCATGCGCCAGCTCAGGACGTTGTCTTCGAGATTCGCGAGCAGCTTCTCACACATCGCGCGGCCCGAGCATCTGCTCGGGCGACGCAGTTGTGTCCACTATTGTCAGACGCGCGGCTTGAGGTTTTTCTCGAGACGTGGGCCGGGTGCATCGAAGCTTGGCTCGAAGGTCGAGCCTTTGATCGTTTCACACGCTTCGATGTAACGACGCGACGCTTCGACGCGCACTTCGTTGGGGATGTTCGGGATCGGACCGTCGCCCTTGAAGCCTTGGTCGACCAGCCACCGCCGCAGGTATTCCTTGTCGAACGACTCGGGGCTCTGACCCGCGGAGCGGCGTTGTTCGTAGCTCTTCGAGAACCAGAAGCGCGACGAGTCGGGTGTGTGGATCTCGTCGATCACGACGATCCGGCCGTCTTTGGTCAGGCCGAACTCGTACTTGGTGTCGACCAGGATCAAGCCGCGCGCAGCGCAGAACTCCGAGCCGCGCTTGAACAACGCCATGGCTAAGTCAGCGGCGGCGTCGAAGTGCTCGGCGGTGATCAGCTTGCGCTCGAGCAGCTCCGCGCGCGACGCGTTCTCGTCGTGCTCGCCGATCGCCGCTTTGGTCGTTGGCGTGAGGATCGGCTTGGGCAGCGGACCGTGCTCTTCCAAGCCCTCGGGCAGCTTGTTGCCGCAGAACTCGCGGATGCCCTTGCGGTACGCCGTGAGAATGCTGGTCGAAGACACGCCGGTGAGATACGCGCGCACGATCATCTCGACCTTGAGCGGCTCACACTCCACGCACTCCATCACCGCGGGGTCGGGCACGCCGAGCATATGGTTCGGGACGATGTCTTTGGTCTGCTCGAACCAGAACGCTGCGAGCGCGTTCAACACTTGACCCTTGAAGGGCAACGTCCCGACAACTCGGTCGAACGTGCTCACGCGATCGGTCACCACGATGAAGCGACGGCCGTCCTTCGTGGTGTAGTTGTCGCGGACTTTTCCCTGGTATTTGGCGCCGAGAAAATCGAGCGACGTAGCGTCGAGGGTGAGTGAAAGCCCTTTCTCGAGGGTGGCTTGGTCCATGCTCTGCTCCGGTGCTCCGCGAAACCTTTCGCGCGAGGGGTCGGAAGCTAAAACGGCGCCGGAAGCCCTGCAACCTGGGTGTGCGCGATCCGACCAAAGTGCGGCGGCTTTCGGCAGTTGACGAGGCCGTCACCAAGCGCTACCCGATAACCAGCGTGGCATTTGATATCGAGACGATACGGCGCAGGCTTCGCTCGCATGAAGCCAGAAGACAGGTTGTACCCACACCGCGCCGTGCGGCCGTCGCTGCCATCCTCCGCCCGAGTCGTGCGGACACGGAAGTGCTGCTGATTCGGCGCGCAGACCGACCGGGCGATCCCTGGTCCGGCCACATGGCCTTTCCCGGCGGGCATCACGAGCCGGTCGACAGCGATCTGCGCGAAACGGCGGTGCGCGAGACGATGGAAGAGGTGGGGCTCAACCTGCACGACCACGAGTACCTCGGTCAGCTCGACGAGGTCGCGGCGATGGCGCGGGGCAGGGCCGTGGGCATGACCATCGCCCCATACGTTTTTGCGCTCCGCGACGCGCACGACCATGACGCACCGCTCGTGCTGCGGCCCAACCACGAGGTGGCGGAGCTGCTCTGGGGCAGCCTCGGCCGCATGTACCGCGGCGAGGTCGATGCCACCAAAGAGATCAGCTATGGCGGTGAAACGCTGCATTTACCTGCGTTTCAGGTGGAAGAACAGCTGGTTTGGGGCATGACGCACGGCATGCTGCGCTCGTTGTTCTCGCTGTTAACCGAAAGCATCCTAGAGGCCGAAAAGAACCTCTGATTCACCCGTACACGTGCCCGTGCCCGTGCCCGTACGCGCTCTTCGCGCCCGTACGCGTACGCGTACGCGTACGCGTACGCGTACGCGTGCCCGTGCCCGTACGCGCTCTTCGCGCACGGCGAGAAAGCCGTGTACGGGCACGGGCACGGGCACGCGTACGGGCGGTAAGAGCGCGGTGATCGTTCATAACGCTATTGCTAGCGCGCGGCATTCGCCCTAAGACCGCGCAATCATGGACGAGCGAGAGTTCGAGAGGCGCGCTGCAGAAGCGTGGAAACGGGTCCTCGACCTGTTTGAAAACATCGATTCGGACGACGCGGATGTCGAACAGGCGGGCGATGTGATCCGCATCGACTATCGCGGTGGCTCGCGCGTCGTGCTCAACACACAACGCCCTGCGCGACAGCTGTGGCTCGCGGGCGGCGCACACGCTTGGCACTTCAGCTTCGACGCCGACCGTGGCGCTTGGCTCGACGACAAAGGTCGCGGCGAGCTCTACGGGATCCTGTCTGAGCTGACGCATGCCGCCATCGGCCAGAAGCTGCCGCTCTCAAACTGACAGCCCCTGTCGCGAACGGCTACTGGACAGTGGTATCGCGTGGGGTAATGTAGGCGGCAGTTCGCGCCGCGGTTAGCGCGCTGCAAGGCAGTACTCATGGCGCGATGGATTGGGTTGAGCTTGTTTGTCGCTGCGATCGTGACTGTCGGCCTGCGCGATGGTCGTCGTGCCGCAGATGCCAGAGGCCTCGGCGGCGTGTGCGAGAGCACGCATGGCTGTCAGCGAGGAACCCAATGCGTCGAGCAAGATGGCGTGATGATCGGCCAGTGCTCGTCGAGCTGCAGCGACGACGCTGCCTGCGCGGAGCACTTCGGCGGCGCGGTGCTGTGCTTGGGCGCCGACTTGTGTGCGCGCGCATGCGGTGAAGCGAGTGACTGCCCAGAAGGCACTACTTGCAACGGCTACGGCTGGTGCGAGCGGCCTGCGATCGCTGAGTGACGGCGATCCGTCCCTCTGAGCGTGAGCCGCCGCAGAACAGGCGCGCGGCTGCGAAACGCGCCGGCGCTGCCGCTTTTTTGGAGCGGATCGCTGCAGTGCGTAGAACAAATCCAGCGTCGGGCGACGGCTCGATGTTTGGAGATCATGATCATGCCTGCAGCGCATCCGACCGGCCCCTCTCAGTCACTGCCCCCGTTGAACGACGAGACCTTCGCAAGTCACACCGCCGCGACCAGGGTCGGCGCGGCGCCTGCACCGATGGCGACGACTGTGCCTGCGATCAGTGAGCTCGAAGATGTGCTCTACGATCTGCTCGCCGCGGGCGGCGATCTGAACGTGAACGGCGCGCAGCTCGAGTTGGTCCAAGCGTTTCTGCACGAGCACGCGCGTCAGCGCAAAACGCAGGAGCAGTTCGTCGCGTTCTTCGAAGCGCACGGCCTGAGCATGCGTCCGGAGCGGCCGAACTTGTTTGCGCTGCCGCAGGTCGAGTCGCGCAGCACCGCGCGCACGCCGGTGCTGTTGCCCGAAGCGCAGGTCTCTGCCCCTGTCGAGCCGATCATCGTCGAGTCGCGCTCGCGCTTTGGTTGGGTCTGGGCGGCACTCGGCTTCGCAGCGATCGCTGGCTCGCTCGCGCTCGGCGCTTCGGCGGTGATGGTCATGCGCGCCGAATTGGACCGCATGAACGCGTCGGTTGCACACCTGGAGATCGAGGCGGAGCATCAGCGTGTTCTCGCCGAACGCTACCGTGACATCGCCGAGCGCAACTCTGCTGCACTTCGGAACGTGGAACGGGACATCCAGTTGCTTCTTTCGACATATGCCGCTCCGATCGTGCAAAATTCCCGCTAGTCCTGTATTTTCGTGTAAGCGGGAATTTGACGGGCGTACCCCGTTCGATCTGTGATGCGCGCCATGTCCAAGAAGAACCGGTCGAAAGCGGCCGTTACCAAGTCTGACGTCATTCGCTCCATGCCGAACGCCTCTGCAGGGGCGATTATCAAAAAAGCGAAGTCGCATGGGCTTGAGCTGACGGCGAACCATGTCTACGCGGTGAGAGCCATCGACAAGCGCCGCGGACGACCTGCCCGGCTCGGCGGAGGCCCTGCGGTGTCCGCGCCGGCCGTCGCGAAAGTTTCGTCCAAGAACCAGTCGAAGACCGCTTTCATCCGAGGTTTTACCCGCGACACGCCAGCCTCGAAGGTGGTGGAAGCTGCCAAGCGCGCGGGTGTAAAGATCAGCAAGGCCTACGTTTATCGTGTGCGTGCGCTCAAGGAACCTGTCGAGCGTCCGGGCCGTCCGATGAGCCCGATCGGACGCGGCAGCGCGCGCCGTGATCCAGGCATGGAGCGTCGTCTCACGAGCTTGGCGATCGAGATCGGCCTGATGCGCGCGAGCGTCTTGCTCGATCGCGTGCGCGCTCACCTGGGCGAGTGACTCTGCTGCAGCCAGCAGCTGCGTTGGGTTGGGTTTCCAGCGGCGAAGCTGATGTGCTCGCGGAACAGTGTAGGGGCCTGTTCCGCTGGCTGCTCGGGCTCCGTCAGGAGCAGTCGAGCTCGACGTCTACGAAGAACTCGGAGTCGTCAGGGGCGACCTTCAGCGCTTGGTCTGACTTGCTGAATGGGACGCTGAGCAGCTGGCCGTCGCCCGAGCGATCGGTGACTTCTACGCGTACGCGATAGTCGCCGTCCGCTGCGACTTGGCCTTGTGCGTCCTTCAGGTTCCACTTCACTTCGTGGGTCGCGTGCTGACGCAGCGTGGCCGAGGTTGTGGCGTCGGTCGTGTCGCGCTTGGTGTTGGCTTTGAGATAGGTCGTGAGATAGCGCAGGCGCACGCCGGCCCAAACCTTCAAGGTCTTTACCCAAGTGCCGTCTTCGCGCTCGATCCAGATCGCGCCGATGTTCTTCGGGGCGTAGCGACCGCCTTGTGCGCGCGTGGTCAGTCGGAAGGTGCAGCCTGTTGCGGTCTGCGGCTCGGCTGGGCCTGGGCCTGGGCCTGGGCCTGGGCCTGGGCCTGGGCCTGGGCCTGGGCCTGCGTCTTCGTCTTGGTCGTCAGGGCTCGCGTCGGTCGTGCTCGCATCGGTCGACGCATCACGCTGCTCGCCGCCGTCGAGCGCTGCGTCTTGCGCGGCGTCGCTGCCTGCATCGCGGGTGAGCTCGAGGTTCCAAGAGGCGTTCGGCTTGCCGCCTTGGAAGCGCACGGACGTATTGCCCAGATCTGAATCTGCACATGCCGCACTGCACAGGAGCAGCGTGAGCGCGCCCGCCAACCGCGTGGCGCTACCGGAAATGACTTGGAACTTCAGCACGACGACTTGCCAGAGATTAGCAACGTGCGCCGCGACCGCAGCCACGCGACGCAGGCTGCGACAATATGACGCGCTGTTGGAGATCGCTGGTGAATCGGCGATCTTGTTGGCTTGACTGCCGAGGCTTAGCGCGGTGGGCCGAAGCCGGGCGCGGCGGTGAACGTCGGGTCGCTGAGCGCTTCGAGGAACTCGAGCAGGTCGGCGCGCTCGCTCTTGCTGAGCTCGAAGCCGCTGACCAGCGGATCTTTGGCCGGGTGATTGCGGCCGTCGCCGCTGAGTGGTCCGTCCGTGATGAGTGTTCCACCGCGCGCGTAGTGGTCGAGCACCTCGGAGAGCGTTTCGAACACGCCGTCGTGCATGTACGGCGCAGTTAGCGCGACGTTGCGCAGGCTCGGGATGCGGAACTTGCCGTCGTCGGCGACATCTTGCGAGAACTCAGCGATGCCGATGTTTGGCAGCGGATAGCGGCCGCGCTCGCCGCTCAGGTATGCGACCGCGCCGTGCTCGAGGTTGTAGAGGCCGGTGTTGCGAAAGGCCTCTGCACGGGTAGGGCGCGTGCTACCGACGGGAAACGCGAGCGACAATAGCGGCCCAGCGTGGCAGTCGCCGCAGTGCAGTCGCTCGGAGAAGAACAGCTGGCGACCACGTTCTTGCGCCGCGTCGAACGCGTTTGGCTCGCCGCGCAGGTACGCGTCGTAGGGCGAGCCGAACGAGAGCAGGCTGCGCTCGAAGCATGCGATCGCTGCGATCGCGTGCTGCCAAGTCGTGCGTTCGGAGTGGTCGGCCTCTGGAAATGCTTCTTCGAACGCGTGTGCGTAACCAATGTCCTCCTGAACCAGCTGTTCGAGGCGCGCCGTGGAGTAATGGTTGTCGTCGCCGCGTACTGCGCCAGCGCCGAGCTCCACGGGGTTGTCGCCGAATAACGGCGCGAACATCTGCTGCTCCAGCGTGAGAAACGTCAGGTTGGACCACGTGAGATAGCTCGCGTACGCGATGTTCGCGAGGCTCTGCGCGTTGCGCGCGGTGGGCTCGTCCGCCGCTCCCAGCGACGTAGCTTCCGGCACAGAGAACGCGCTCTGTTGCTCGTGACAGCTCGCACAGCTCAGCTGCCCGCCGCTGGACAAACGCCGCTCGTAGAACAGCAGCCTGCCGAGCGCTACCTTCTCGGGCGTCGTTGGATTGTCCTCTGGCTCGGGCGCCGCTTGCACATAGCTCGGCAGCGCAAGCACCCGTTCAACGCCGCCATCGCCAAGGCTGCGGCAAGCCGCGGAGCGGTCGCAGCGCTCGGGCTCGTCGGCGCGCCGCGACACGTCGCCGGGGTCCTCGCCGCAGGCGGATAGTAGTCCGATTGCGGCGAGGACTCGTGCGTGCGCTGGTCGCTTCAGAGTGTTGGCTCCGAGTGAATCCGGAAGCCGTCGCCGTGGCAGAAGTTGCATGAGCCTACGGCTTCGAGCGGCATCGCGTTCAGCAGTTTGTCGCAGGTCGCGACCTGATCAGTCTGCGCGCCTGCGCAGCGCGCACCCGCTTGGCCGCATTCGTCTGCGTTCGCGCAGGCCCGGGGCGTGCCCGATTCCTCCATCATCGTTGTGCCGTCAGCGGTCTGACACTGGCCGGCTTGCGAATAGCGCAGCTCGCCGCAGTCGGCTTCTGCCGTGCAGCTAACGGCTGCGCCGCTTGCATTCGTAATCACCTTGCCGGTGCTCGACTTGCACGTCCCGGCCTCGGCCATGACGCGCGCGAAGTAGTTGCGCTTGCTGTAATCCAAGCCTTCGGCTTGATCTTGCGTCGCGTAGAACTGACCGTACGCATCGATCGGCACCTCGAACAGCGACTCGAAGCTCGTGATCTTGTCGGCGATCGCGTGCAACCACGGGCCGCGCCGATTGCCCACGCCCGTGCCGAACTGCACGACGCCGCCTCCCGCGTACACACCACCTTTAGGATCGTAGATCGTCCCCGCGACCGCATAGCGGCCTTTGCCGGGTCCGGATTCCTGATGGCACGACATGCAATTTGCGCCGTACCGCGCGTCGTCTGGCGGGTGACTGTCTTTGCCGTTGCGCAGCGAGATCGCGGGCGCTTCCAGCTCCTCGTCGCGCTTGTAGTCCGGGTGCGGCCAGCCGAACGGCGAGTCGTCTTGCAGCTGATCCAGCGGCGGACGCTCGCCCGGATTCCCGATCTGATCGAAGTTGTACGCGACGCTCGCAAAGGTTGTCTGCGGCACACTCGTCGATGGCACGACCTTCTTCTCTGCGACGTAGCCGGTGCAGCTCGCACCGTCGCTGCAATCCGCGTCGCTCTTGCAGCTCTGGGCGGCATCGCCGCAGCTGCCGAGCTTCTCGGGTGCGTTGACCAGCGACTCGCTTGGCTTTAGCCCCAACGTCGCCCAGATCTCTGCGCAACCTGTCTTGGGTTGCACGTCTGCGCCATCGACCTCGGGATCGGCCAGCGTGCTCGTGCCCATGCAACCGCGGCCTGTGCCGAGATCGGTCGTGGCGAACACGCGCGCGAGGTCCGCTTGCACGGCTTGTTTGCCAGCCGAGTAGGGAAGCTCGACGCGGCTCGTCATCGCGCTCGCGCACTGATACTTGCCGGAGATCGCGCCGTTGTCAGCCGTGCAGCCGGCAGCGCCTGGGTGGAAGTAATAGACCTCCTTGGTCTTGTCGCCGGTCGTCGGCTCGACCTCGAGCTTCATGTAGCGATAGCCAGAAGCCCACGACCACTGCATGCCGTACGAATTCAGCGGCTCCGGGGAGACCGCGCCGTTCACATGGTTGAGCTCAGTGGGCACACCGATCGTAAAGGCCAGCCGCGTGTACTTGCCCTCCGGCGCATGACCCGAGAGCAGCGTGTTCGTGCTGTCCGTGCCGCGGCGCGAACACGCGTCGGACTCCAGCGTCGCGAAGTCGAGCAGCGCGACCCAGCCGTCGGTGCCATCCGCTTTGGTGTAGCGCAGCTGAAAGCCCGTGCTCTCGTCCAGCCGTACGGGCGTCGCTTTGCCGCCCTCGTCGATCAACGCGACGTCGTGGACATAGAAACGAAAGTCGCTCAGCTCGAAGCTGCTGCGCGAGATGCCGACGTTCTCATAACGCACGCCACACTTCAGCGGCGCTTCGTTCACCGTGGCGACGAACGGGATCTGGACGCGGGTCTTGTCTTCGGCCTGCTCGGTTTTCGCGGGCTTGGTTTCGGGCTTAGCCGCTGGCTTGGCCGCCGGCTCGTCCATGGTCTTTTCTACGCCGCTGTCAGCAGCTTTGTTCTCTTCGACTGGCTCTCTGCGGTCCTTTGACTTGTCGGATGCGCGCTCTGCACCAGCATCGCGCGACTCGACCACCGCACCCTCATCCTCCGTGAGCGCGCCGGACACATCTCCACAGCCTGCAAGCAGCACGAACAACACGGAGCCATAACCACCGCGACGGTGTTTCCCCATCAGCATCCTCCCAGCGCGCGGCGCGCTCGAAGCGCAAGCCGCGTTTGATGCTTACGAGTTACTTCGTGCCCCAACCAATACGCAAGCCACTCACGGTGCGCCATATTGTCGCGCGTCACTAATGCGCAGCACGAAACGCAAAGCCCCGGTCGCAGCTGCGGCCGGGGCTCAAACATGCAGACTGTTAGCTTCTAACAGTCAGTGTGCGTCGCGACACAGCTCAAGGCACTCAACACCTTGTTCGAAGCAGCTCTCCGCGTCCTCGTCGTGGCCGATGTCGTGGCACTCGCCGACCTTGTCGTCTCCCGACGCGTCGTCGTGACATGCGCTCGCGAGGCGTTGGCACATCTGGCGACCGCAGCTCGTGGTGCATTCATCGAGGCGTGCTTGGCACGTGCTCGCGTCGCCCGCTTCGCCGACCTCCGCGCACCGGGTGACATCCGAGTTTGGCTGCGTCACTGCGCCGCAGTTTGTCGCGAGTGTCTCGCACGCTGCGTCCGTGCTGCTCGAGCCTGCGGTGCCTGTCGTGCCGCCGCTGCCAGCTGCACCGGATGCGCCGCCTTTGCCTGCGCTGCCTCCGGCTTCACCGCCTGCGCCTGCAGCCGCTTCGCCGCTGGCTCCAGTCCCTGCAGCCTGTGCGCCGCCTGCGCCCGCAGCTGCTGCGGCACCTGCAGCGTTGCTCTCGCCTCCAGCGCCAGCCGAAGCCGCTGAGCCAGCCGTAGACGGGGCACCACCCGTGCCGCTCGCAGCTTCAGCACGCACGCCGCCGGTACCTCCTGTACCTGCAGCGCTCTTGCCAGCGGAAGCCGCTTCAGACTTCTTCCCTGCTTCACCCTTGGCGCCCGCAGCGCCTGCTTCAGTCGAAGCGTCTGCGCGCGTACTGCTGCCGCTCTTGCCAGCGGTCCCGGCATCCTTTTCGTGTTCGGCGTCATGCTCGTGCTCGGCGTCATCCGGATGCGCGTGCTCACCCGATTCCGTGCTGGACTCTGCAGTTTCGTCCTCGCACGCGTTGCTGCCCATCAAGATCGCCCACACCCCCAGTACACAGACCTTGTCGAAGCGACGCATCATCGTTGTTTTCCTCCACCCTCGGCGCGCACAGTTCCACAGAACAGCGCGCGGTCGCTTGCGGCCAAATGTCGCGCTCGCGTCGACATGTCTCGCATGCGCACACGCGATGCGCGTGCATGACAAAACCGGTGTCCTGTGGCCTGCGGCGTCGTGTCGCAGGCTGAGCCAGATCAGTCGATCGGCGTTCCCTGCAGCTCGTGGCTGCGGACCAGCTTCATCAACAACGCGCGCAGGCTCGCCTGCTCAGTCTTGCTCAGTGCGCCGAAAAAATGCGCGTCGTTGTCGTCTGCGAGCGCTGCCAGGCGCGGCACGAGCGCCCGACCGCGCGTGCTGAGCGAGACGATCTGCTGACGCCCATCGCTCGGACTGCTGCGGACCTCTACAAGCGCTTTGGCCAATAACCGGTCGTCGAGCTTGGAGATGGCACCACGTGTCATGCCCAACGCTTCGGCGACCTGACTCGGCGCCGCAGGGCCGAGCTCTAACAGCTTTCGCAGCAGCACCCACTCAGCGACCGTGACCCCGCTGTGTTCGAGCTTGCGCCTGAAGCTGTGCGAGACGTGGTTCGACACCATGCGTAGCCAATACCCAAGGTGCAGGTCGAGCGAGCTGACTTCTGGCTTGGTCATGTCCAGCCAGCCTAGCGCGAGATGGTTGACAAGGAAACTACCCGCGTTATGGTTGTCTAGGAAACTATCTCAGAACAGGAGCCGCACATGGCACAACAGATCGAGAGTGTGGTGGTCGAGTGCACGCGCGCAGCAGACGACGAGCGCAAGGCCTTCCCGGTCATCATCGCGGAGCTGGTCGGCGCTGGCGTCGAGCGCTATCACGCTGACCTCGTGAAGCATGAGAAGACCTACTACACGCCGGCAGGTCAGAGCTTCGTGGTCGCGAGCCACCCGTCGGACCAGGCGCCCGCGCAGGCTTTTGTCGCAGAGCAGATCGAAGCTGCGGTGCGTGCGAGTCAAGGGCAGCAGATAGGCTACCGTGAGTTCTGCCGGCGCGTGCTCGAAGCAGGCTGCGCAGGATATTGGGTCAGTATCACCGGGAAACGTGCGGTCTATTACGGACGCACGGGTGAGACCCACGTCGAGCTGTTTCCACCGAGCACACGCTGAAGCTCGGCATCGCCGATCGCGTCGTCGTCTTCGCGACTAATCCGCGACGTCGACTGCGTGGGAGCGCAGCGTGGCGAGCTGCTCGGGGCTGACGCCAGCAGCGGCGAGATACGCGTCGATGCCGCCTCGGCTCGCGATCTCGTCGAGCGCCGCTCGCAGCGACATTGGAAACGCGCCCACGGTGTCGTCCGACACCAAGTAGTCTTCCATGATGGCGTCCGGCGTCGCGCCGAGCGCGAGCAAGACCACTGCCGCCAAGATGCCCGTGCGATCACGGCCCCACGTGCAGTGGAAGTAGACAGGGTAACGCGCTTCGTCGCCGAGCACCTCGAATACGCGAACGATCGACTCGCTCGTATCCAAGACCGCGATGTAGTCCGCGGCGCTCACGTTGTATGGTACGGGCAGCGGTGCCGCCAACAGCTGCGCTTCGTTCAAGACGCAAGCATCGTCCGGCTTCGCCGACACCTCGGACTCCACACGCAGGTCGATCACGCTGCGGATGCCGAGCTCGGCCACTGCGGCACAACCTGCTTCGGTGAGTGCGGCGAGTGGTGGACCTCGAAACAGCATGCCGTGAGCGACCTTGCTGCTCTCCTGGAGCACGACGCCACCGAGATCGCGCGCATTCTCGACGTGCTCTGCCAAGACCGTCCGCGCTGCTGCAGTCGCGGCTTCCGGGGGAGGTGCTTCGGCAACGTCGGGCTCGACCTGGCGCGTTTGCGGCTTCGCGGCGGGCGGCTTGTCGTTTGAGGGAGCTGCAGGAACCTCCCGCGCCACGCCATCGTTCGCGCAGCCCTGAAGCAGTAGCGCCAGCATGAACCCGATTGCACCCAGTGACACACGCATCCGCCCTGCCTAGCACAGCCGCACACAACCTGTCGCCTATGCCTCTGGCGCTTCGCTGTCGACGTCCGGCTGTGGCGGTCGTTTGCGCAGAAAGCAGCTCCCAGCCTTGGCATATCGCGCAGTGATTCCGTGCGCGCAGAGCGAGACTGCGTCATAGCTCTGGTATGGGCACTCAGGCGAACATGCAGCGAATACAGCGAGTGATCTTGCTGGGTATCGGGCTCTTCGCGGGCTGGTCTGTCAGCTCCGCCTGGCCGCAGCTTCCACTGCGCGTGGCCTCGCACTTCAACGCACGCGGCCAGCCCGACGGCTACATGCCGCGCGAAGCATTCTTCACTGACATGGCGCTGCTCGGTGGCGGCTTCATCGTGCTGCTGCTGCTCACGCCAGCGCTCCTGCGTCTTCTCCCTGACAACTTGATCAACATGCCGCACCGTGACTACTGGCTCGCGCCCGAACGTCGCCACGCGTCATTCGGATACATTGCGATCTGGTTCGGGTGGGTTGCGATCGCGACGAGCGTGTTGCTCGTCGCGCTGCTCGACCTGACCCTGCGCGCGAATATCAGAGGTACGGGTCTCAATGCCATCGCGGCCAGCATCAATCTCGGCCTGTACACGGTCGGCATCCTGACCTCGCTCGTGTTCTTTTACCGCAAGTTCAAGACGCTGCCGACCACCGGCTGAAGCATGGCCTTGGCCATGGGATAAACGATGGGATAAACGCTCGGCCACTCGAACGCGAGCGAGCAGCTCTCGGGCAACGCACGCCACTCGGGCGCGAGCGCATCCAGGCGCGCCACCACGCGTTCGATATCACGCTGCGCATACGCGGCAGTCATCTCGGGTGGTTTGCGCAGCGCATCGGGCCGCTGCCCGTGTTTACGACGCCAAGCGACATCACACAGAGCTGCCAGCTGCTCTGAAGCAGCCATCTCCTGCGCGCTCGACTCATCGCGTGCGCGCAGCGAACCCTCTCGCTTCTGCTGCTTACGACGCTGACGGGCACGCTCGCGTGTGCTCAGCCCTTCGGCCTCGCGAGCCACGAACGTGCCGCCGCCCTGAGCGGCGCGCCCGAATACGCCACGGGTAAACCCAAGCTCAGCCTCCACCACGTAGTGCACCAAGTCATGCGGAATGTCGTCGTCATACCCGGGCGCCGGATCCATCACGCGCTTGGCCGCATCGGATACACTGACAATCACAGCATAACGCCGGACCCCAGTACGCTTGAAGCTCACGATCATAGCCGCAAACTATGAGTCACGTAGCGCGAGCACGCCAGCGCTCAACGCGGTGTGGGGTGACCATCGACGCGCATTTGGAGCACGAAATACGGGGGCAGGCATGCCCCTTGGCCTTGGGGTGTGGACGCGCATAGGTAGTCGTCGCGACACGGCTGGTCGAGCGAGCATGCGCGCAGACCTGCTGGACGGGTGTGTTGGGTGGCGCAGGTGGCGAAAGGCTCGGCGCGCGCCAAGCAGTTGTTGAAGGGTGTGAGGATCGCGATCCGGCCGCAGGTGAGGTTGGGGTCGCTGTCATTGCAGCCTGCGGCGCACATGCCCGAAGGAAAGCCAACTTCGGCCGCTTCGCAGAACCCAGGGCATTCGGCGGGCGTCATGCGCGTCGCGCGATCGCGATGCGGATCTGCGTTCGCGCTGACTGCTGCGGCTTCGCACGGATCGCCTACACCTCGCTCGCCCAAGCAAACACCCAACAGCGCGTCGCCTTCGAAGCGATCGCAGTGCAGCCCCGGCATGCAAGTCCAGTCGGCAAAGCTGGGGTCTCCGAGGCCGCAGCGCGCGCCCCAGCCGCCACTGCCGCTCACAGCGGCACGCTCCGAGAGTGGCCGCGCTTCATCGGGAGCTTTCCCAGCCGCCAGCGCGAGCAAGTAGGCTTCCCGCCGCGGCAGCTCGTCTTGCAGATGCGCCGAGTGACTGACTGCGAGCGCGTTGACGGCTTGCGCTGCGCCGGGCTCGGCGCCGAGCGCGTGAAAGCCTGCGACCGAGCGCGCCTGATGACAGCCCTGGCATGTCAGGTCGTCGAGCCTGCGCAGGAAAGCTTCCGGTGTGCGTGAGTAGGGCAACGACGCGAACGGGACCTCGGCGAAGTCTTGTTTGCTGAAAACCTGTGAGAACGGGCGGTTCGCGAGACGCGAGAAGCCGCGTGGTGTGACCGAGACTGCTTCTTCTGCGAGCCAGCGATCAGGGATGACCACGTAGCCCGCATCGACCTCGTGCGCGTGCTCGCGCAGGAAGCTAGCTAGCGCGGCTCTCTGCGCCGCGCTCTTGCGCAGGCTGCTCACGTCGGGTGTGTTCTCCAAGCGGCGCGGCACGTAGCGCTGCCCATCCCAAGTGAACGCACGCAGCAGGTATTCGGCGTGTCCCCCGAGATCGGGCCGCACTGCCGACGGCCAACGCACGCGTTGTACGTTGAGCGCAACCTGTCGAATGTGTGCGCGGTTGATCAGCGCAGCCGACAGCGGCCCGGCCTCGCTCGTGAGCCGCTCGCCGAGCGCGCGGCCGGTGAGTGGCGGCAGCAACCAGCGGCGCGCGGCGGCGCTGCAGTCTGCCGACGCGCGCTCGTCGATCAGCTCGATCGCAGCCGTAAACGGCAGGCGCGACGGCTCGCCTTGATCGTAAGCGAGCCGATAGAGCAGCCGCGTCTCTCCGCAAGCGCCGTGATCGAGCGCGCGCCGGTCGGCGCGATTGGCGACGCCGATCAGCTGAAAGCGTGCGCTTGCTGCATGCAACCATCCTAGATCGAACGTGCGATGTGAATGCTTGCGAATCGAGCTGCCGGCGCGTGGATCTTTGGCGATCAGCGCCGCGATGTCGCGCTCGAGCGGCTCGAACAGCGCACGAAAGCTCGGGTCCTGCGCGAGCTTCGCGTTGCTCTGCGCGGGCTCGCGCGCACCGATCGCAAGCATGCCGAAGTCGCCGACGCGGGCTTCGATCACCGCCAACGCTTCGGGATCTTCTATGAGCAGCACAGGTCGTTCTGGTGGCAGCGTCTGCGATTGCGAGAGTGCTGGTTCGGGCCGCCGCACATCGCTTCGCGTAGCAGGAACGCACGCCGCGAGGGCGCAGAGCAGCCATGTGTAACGCACGATAAGCACCTTCACGACTGTACCAGCCAGAACGGGGCTGGTTACGCCAGCTTGTGACCAGCTAAAAAAAGTAGAGGGCATTGTCGAATGGGAGGGGGGACCGCCGTCTTCACATGAACCCTCGAAAGGATGGTGCCTATGTGTCCTGCCTGCCTTGCGGCTGCCGCCGCTTTTGCGCTGAAGGCTGCGTCTGCCGGTGGTGCCGCCGCGTACGCCGTCAGCAAGCTGCGCGCAAAGGCAAAGGCGCATCCCAAGCCGATCGAGCCGTGCACAGAAGGAGATCGCGTATGAACTCGAAGATCGTTTCGCCCCAACAATGGCTCGACGCTCGGCTCAGCCTGCTGTCGAAAGAGAAGGAGCTGACGCGCTTGCAAGACCAGCTCGCAGAGCAGCGCAGTCAGCTGCCGTGGGTGCGGGTCGACAAGCCGTACATGTTCGAAGGCGCGAACGGCAAAGTGTCTCTCGCCGAGTTGTTTGGGGACAAAACACAGCTCGCGGTTTGGCATTTCATGCTCGGTCCGGGCTGGAAGGAAGGTTGCCCGAGCTGCTCGCTCGTCGCGGATCATCTGAATGGCGTGCTGCCGCACCTCGAGGCGCGCGATGTGCAGTACGTCGCCATCTCGCGCGCGCCGTACGCTGAGATCGCCCCGTTCAAAGCGCGCATGCAATGGCAGTTCGACTGGGTCTCGTCGTACGACACGGAGTTCAACGTTGGCTGAGGCCGAGGACCTGAGCACGACGCATGCGTTTCCAGACGAGCGCTTGAAGCTGCTGTTCGTGTGCGCGCACCCTGCCATCGATGCGCGTGTGCACACGCCGCTCATGCTGCAGGTCGTGCTCGGGCTGGAAGCGGCCGACATCGTCGCTGCATTCGTGACTCCCGCCAGCACGATGGGCCAGCGCCTGACGCGCGCCAAGGCCAAGATCCGCGACGCGCGGATCGCGTTCGAAGTTCCTAGTGGCGCGGAGCTAGCGCCACGTTTGTTCGCGGTGCTCGAGGCCATCTACGCGGCGTATGCCTTTGGTTGGGACGACGTGACGGGCGCAGACAGCCGCGGTCTCGCGGACGAGGCGCTTTGGCTAGCGCGCACGCTGGTCGAGCTCATGCCTGACGAGCCTGAGGCGCTCGGTCTGTTAGCGTTGTTGTGTTACTGCCAAGCACGCCGCTCTGAGCGGCGTGCGGCGGATGGCGCGTACGTTCCGATGTCCGAGCAGAACAGCAGGCGCTGGGACAGCACGCTGCTCGCGGAAGGGGATCGCTGGCTGAGCTTGGCTGCACTGCAGAAGCAGCACGGGCGATTTCAGCTCGAAGCGGCTGTGCAATCCGCGCATGTAGAGCGCCTGCGCGGAGCGCACGTGAGCTGGGATGAGATAGTCGTGCTGTACGATGGACTGATCGGGATTGCACCGACCTTGGGTGCACGTCTAGGTAAAATCGCAGCTGTGGCTGAGGCGAACGGCCCCGCCGTTGCGCTCGATCTGCTCGAGAGTCTATCTGCGGAGGATGTGCAACAACATCAGCCGTACTGGGCTGTGCGCGCGCATCTGTTGCAGGCACTCGGCGACGCACGCACTGCTGAGGCGGAAGCTGCGCTGGAAAAAACGCTGGAGCTGACTGAAGACCCTGCGGTGCGAGCTTTTCTCGAGCGCAGCCGACAGCGGCAAGCGTGAGCGTACGCCCGATGTGTGGTCGACCTCGGCAGCGACAGCACCTGGGATCTGCTCGGGCCTACCCCCAACCCACTTGAGGTGAGCGTGCCTCGCTTGGTCTTTGCCTCGCGGCGTTCTCCTCCTCAACGTAGGCACCACTACGCTTCGTCGTCGGGCCTTGCGAGCGGGATCCCGAAGGGATTTGCTTCGCGGCACAAATCCATGGCGCGATCCACACTCACCTCAAGTGGGTTGGGAGGTAGCGACCCGACGAGCACGCACTTGCTGATACTGAAGAGTGTTAGATTGGCTGAACGCTCTTGCATTCAGACAGTGCGATCGCATCTCATCAGCGTGCGCGTCGTGCGGGACACTCGTGAGCTGCTCGCGGGTGGCGATGCGTGTCTATCAGCGGGGAGTGTTTCCATGTCCAGTCGTGGGTTCCGAAGCGCGGGATGCGTGCTGAGTGTTGTGTTTGCAGGGTGCTACGTCGCTCACGACGACGCCAATACGCCCAAGTCTGTTGCGTCTGAAACGCAAGATCTCGTAGGTGGTTTCAGCGCCAACGATCCTGCCTTGGATGCGATCGGCAGTATGATCGTCAGATATCCTTGGGGCGATGAGATGGTGTGCACCGCGGTCTTGGTGCAAGACAATATGGCGCTGACTGCTAAGCACTGCGTCGAAGTGTTCGATGGGGTTTTCGGCAGTGATACGAAAATACTGTTTGCGATCGGACCTGACGGTTTTAGTCCGACCAGAGTGGTAGAGGTGGTCGACCACGAAAAGGGTCCGGTCGACTTCGGAGGTTATGTCAACAGCGGTCACGACGTCGGCGTCTTACACCTCGGCGAACGCATCACGGACATCGCACCGTTGCCTTATGAGAAAATCACTGACGCAGCCGTCGGTCTGAAATTCACGGGTATTGGTTACGGTGAGCAGGATGATGGCGGCAGATACGGTACGCGCAAGATGGGCACGCTGACGCTGCGAGCGCGCAAGGGCAAGACGCTAGAAATCATGGCGGGTAGCTTCGAGAGCTACTTCCAGGCTGTCCTAGAGGAGCCACTGCCAGAATCGTGTGCCTTCAGCGATGATGATGCCGGGGTCGATGTCTCTCCGACGCTCGATGGGGGTTGGACTCCACCACCGGAAGGAGGCGCGGGAGGTTGGGGTGGTGCTGGAGGCAGTGGGGGGACCGGTGGAGGGCCGGCCGTCGATTGGCGTTGTGAGCGAGCAAAGGTGCTGCGTGACCGCTACAACACCCAGTTTCTCGAGAAGATGACCGAGGTCGTCGTCGGCGGTGCGCCCGGTGACTCGCAGCCGTGTTACGGCGATTCCGGTGGACCGCTCCTGCGCAAGCGCAAAGATGGTCAGCTCGCTATCTGGGGCATCACCAGCGGCATCATCGCCAATTCCAGTAGCACGTGTAGGCCGTACGGTTCTGTCTATGCGGCACTGGACACAACTGTCACTGAGTTCTTCGACAAAGCCAAAGAGTGGGTCGATCCATGTGATGGCTTGAGCTCGATCGGGCGCTGCAATGGCGCCATCGCTGAGCGCTGCACCATCTTGGCAGAAGGCAAGCGGCGTAAGCTCGCGTTTGACTGCGCGTCGGTCGACTTGACGTGTGAGACGCAGAGCGACGGCAGCATCGGCTGCGGCAAAGACACCGAATACTTCGCGCCTGCGCCCACGACCGCCACGGAAACACCCATCACGCGCGAGAGCGTAGTTCGCAAGATGGCCGGACCTACGCTGTAAGCTCCGTAAGATCACGAGACCAGCAGATGCGGCTCGGAGTCGTGGCATGGTGCCTCGAGCCCGAGCCGCATCTCAATGGCGCTGCAGCCCGCCTGACCCCGATGTCAGCGGCATGGACTTCATCGAACGCTCGCTGTTGCTTTCATTCAACGCGCGCGCCACGTCGGCCCGCTCGCCACGCCGCTCGGCGAGGTGCCCGCGACCGGTCAACGCATCGAGCGACAAGTCACCTCGCGCGCTGGCAGATCACTGAGATTCGCTTGGACGGCGACGAGCTCGGCTTGCTGCTCCGCCTCGGGGTGGTTCAGCTCGGTACGCCAGCCACTCAGCCGTAGCGGTCCGCCCACATCGGGGCGATGGTCTCGCCCATTTGGATGATCGCTTGCATCTCGGTGTCGCTGAACGGTTGTGTTTCAGTCGCCCAGCGGATGTTGTTCTCGATCTCTTCGATCGTGTTGATGCCGATCACCATGCCCGTGATGCCGCCGAGCGACTTCACGAAGCGCATGCACTCTGGCAGCACGGTCTCGTCGAACGCGATCTGCATGTTAGACGGCAATGGCACAGGCGAATCCGCGTTCGCGAGCCCGCCACCTGGGCGCAGCACTGACTCGGTGCCGCCGAACACCTTCATCGCCATCACGCCCACACCACGCGCCAGTGCTTCCTCGCGCACCGTCTTGCTGAAGCCGTAGGTGGAATGATCGACGAAGTTCATGATGGTCATCATCACGTCCACTTCGTCGGTCGCCAGCATGCGCATGAAGTTCGGCGGATTGCTGTGACCGGTGATGCCGACGAAGCGCGTACGGCCCATCGCCTTTTGCTCGAGGATGAAGCGCCACGCGCCTTCTTGCGAAAGCACCGTGTCGATGTCGCGCTGACCGACACTGTGCAAGTGCAAGAGATCTACATGATCGGTGCCGAGCCGCTCGAGCGATCGTTCGAACAGCTGCTGCGCTTGCGAATACGTGTTCGTGAACAGCTTGGTCGCAAGGAACACTTTGTCGCGCCGCCCTGCGAGCACCTTGCCCAGCGCTTCCTCGGCGCGGCCGTACGCCGCACCCGTGTCGACATACTCGACGCCCAGATCCAGCGCTTTGGTGAACACCTGGACCATGTTGTCGAAGTCAGCCTGATTCGGCGTGCCGCCACGCTGCCCCAAGCGCGAAGTGCCTAAACCGACGATCGGCACGCTCACACCCGTCTTGCCGAGCATCGCCCGCGGTAAACCTGCAGCGGCAGCCATCGGCTGCATCTTGCCGCCGCTGCCAGCAGCAGGCGCCGAAGCACCCGCGTTTGTGCCAGCCGCCGCATTGCCGCCGCTAGCGACACCAGCATCCGATGCCGCTCGCGCGGTCCCGCTCGCGCCACCACTTCCAGCGCGCGGCGCTGAGCCAGCATCGGCACGCGCAGCATTCATACGCGTCGAAGCTTGGCCGCCATCAGCTGCAGGCGCACCGGCTGGAGCTCCAGCCGCACCCGGCGCGCCGCCGCCGGCATCCGGGGAGCCGTCGCCGCTCGCAGCCTCCGCGTCAGCCGAGCACCCGGGCAAAAAACCCAGCGCCGCAGCGGCCGCGAGCAACCCCCCGCGAACGATCTGCCTCCGCTGCTCATCCTCAGGATCACCGCTGCGCTTGCCCATGCTTGCCTCCGAGTGCCGCCCCCGCAGCAGGAGGGAGCATGGGCCAACTCCCAACAAATGTCGGCAGCACAGCCGGACATTGTTGCGCGCGGGGGAGCCAAAGCCGTCCTTTGACAAAGCTTGGTGACATCAGGAGCGCCACTCCCTGGGAGTCGCTCTAGGAGCCGCGAAGCGACTCTGCGGTGCGGCAGCCAGCCCGAGAGCGCAGAGAGCTATCACCCACGGGTAGAATTCGACCACATAGCGCGGCTCTGGGTTTTCGAGCTGACCCAGAAACCACACGCGCGGCAGCGCGATCAACGCGGCAAACCACAAGCTCAAGTGGAACGTGCCACGCGTGCGCGCCGCGTACAGACCGTAAGCCGCGCCGAGCGTGTAGAACCAAGTCAGCGCCATGAACAGCATACGCCACAGCAGCGCGGGAGCGTGCGTCGTCCTCCAAGCACGGAGCTGACCCGCGAACCAAAAGAAATCGCTATGCGTGTCGAACCACAGGCCGACAGCGCGACGGACAGGCAGGCTCACATGTTGGCGAAACGGGTGAGCAGCACGCCGCTCTCGCGCGAGCTGAGCGAATGCTGCGTCGAGTGCGGGCGTCATCAGCACCGCGCGATTCACTGTGGGGTGATTGTATTGAAAGAGCAGCTGCGCGACGCGCTGCTTTTCGGCCTCCGAGTCAAAGGCGTAGTCAGGAAATTGACTGAGCTCGATCGGCTGCACATCCAGCTTCCATTGCAATGGTTCGACGTATTGGAAGTCGTCCACCCAAGTCGTCAACCATGCACCGTAACCGACCTCATCCACGTCACCGCTGAGGTTCGAATAGCAGTGTGGGATCGGCATGAATGTATGAAAAGTGATGGCATTTCGGACTGTCCATGGTGTGAGCACCGCGCCAAAGCCGAGCAGCAGCAAGAGCGCGGGTACACAGCAGCATTGAGCCCGCGCGCGCAAGGCCAAATGCGAGCTGCGCGAGACAGCATGCAGCGCCAAGCTGCCAGCGCACGCGGCCAAAAGCAGCGCGCTGTCCGGTCGAAACGAGGTCGCGACCCCACACGCGACACCTGCCAGCAGCCATTGGCGGCGGCGCTCGCTCTGCAGTGCAAGGGTGGTCGCGACGATCGCCACCATCCACGCGAACGTTGTGATCGTCTCAGTGAGTAGAGTGGTGACATACACTGCGACGAATGGGCATGCCGCCGTCAGCAGCAAGGCCCATGTACTGGCACGACGACGCTGTGCGAGCGCCCAGTGCGACGGTGCCCACAGCGCCGCCAGCCAGGCCGCCAGGCCACAAGTGCCAACGTCCACGACAGCTTGCAGCACCCGCACCACGCGGTTTTCATTCCCGTCGAACAGCGCGTAGACGCCCGCGAGGAACAGCGGATAGCCGGGCATACGCCCATGATGTGGCGTCAGGGGTGGCGCGGGATCACTAGAGTAGACGTGATGATCTAGAAGATTGCGCGCAAGCCGCTCATAGCCATGCGCATCCGAGGGCGTGTCGTCGGCCAGATAAAGCGCCGCATACAAGCGCGCAGCGAAGCCCAGTAACCCGAGGACAATCATCAACCATGTGAAGCGCGCCGCAGCTCGAGCTTCCTGACACGCATCGATCGTCTGCCCAGATCCGTCCACGACCGCCCACTCTGCAAGCCAACCTGTGATCTCGACGCGTCCATCGCATGGCAAAGCCGAAACGAAATAAGTGAAGCCATCACATCGCCAAGAAAATCCCTATAGAGCGGCCGATGCCGGACCCTCTAGCTTGTCTCTGGGCTGGCACGCCGTACTTCGCAGTATCGGAAGGGGGGGCGTGCCAGGCCACTGCTCAGCTTAGCTACTGATTTCGTGCGCAGTGTCCCGAACGCGCCACGGGGGGTACGCTCGGGGAGTGAGCAAGCGAGATCCGATCGCGCTGGTCGAGGCCTGTTACGCGCTGCGAGCGTCCGACGAGCAGTGGTTGCAAGCCGTCGCCGATGCAGCGCGGCCCCTCATGCGTGCCCCGACTGTCATCGCCTACCACATCGATATCGATGCCCAGGGCATACACATCGATCGCGAAGTGCAGTCTGGAGAGGGCTTGCGAGATGTCGCGGCACAGATTCGCGCATACGGGGAGGGTTTCGAGCGCCGTCGCGCGGGCGTGGCCAGCGCAGAGGATCGCGAGACACTGAGTGTTATCGATCGCGTGGTGGGCGCGCAGCTGCGCGAGCCCGTCGACCGCATGCTGATGTCCGAGATGAGCAGCTGCGGGCCGAGCTGGGCATATACGCTCGGCAAGAGCGTGCGCGAGCTGCTTTTCTCGATCAATCATCATATCGATGGCCATGGCGCCACGTACATTGTCGGCTCGCGCGATACGCCCGGTCAGTTGCACGCGGGCGAGCGCGAGCAGTTTCAGCGGCTCAGTGCACACATCAAAGCCGGCTTACGACTGCGGCGCCGGCTCGGCGCGCTGACGCACAGCGCTCCGCAGATCACAGAAGGTGGTGCTGTGCTCGATGCGGATGCCAAGGTCGTGCACGCCGAGGGCGACGCACGCGACGACGATGCGCGACAAGCGCTAGAGCAACGCGCGCGAGAGATCGACCGCGCGCGCACGCGTAAGAGTGGTCGCGACGAACACGCGCTCGAAGTCTGGCAAGGCTTGATCTCAGGGCGTTGGTCGCTCGTCGAACGCTTCGACAGCGATGGCAAGCGCTTCATGCTGGCGCACAAGAACGCGGAGGATGTGTCAGATCCGCGCGGACTGACAGAGCTCGAGCAGCGTGTCACTGGACTCGCGGTGCGCGGCTACTCGGACAAGCTCATCGCGTACCACCTGGGCATCGCAGAGAGCACTGCATCTGTGCAGCTCGCGAGCGCGCTTCGCAAGCTCAGCCTCAGCAGTCGCATCGAGCTCGTGCGCACACTCGGGGCGCGCAGCGTGGAGGCGCCGTCGTGACGCGACGCGCGGAAGATGACGTCGCGCTGCCCGAAGGTGCGTGGGCGCAGCCACTCAGCGACGATCTCACGATGCTGGCGTTTGCGCTGCCCGAGGCCGAGCTCCCCGAAGCCCTCACGATCGCAGAGCAAGAAGTCGCGCTACAAGTCTACGCAGGCGCAAGCCACCGCGACATCGCCCAAACACGCGGCGTCAGCGTAAAAACCATCGGCAACCAGCTCGAATCGATCTACCGCAAGCTAGGCGTAAGCTCCCGCGTGGAGCTGGTACTACGCCTCCGCCGCTAACAGCTGCCTTGAAATCTGGAGCCATCTTCGGGATTTGAACCCGAGACCTACGGTTTACGAAACCGTTGCTCTACCACTGAGCTAAGATGGCGTTTGGTTTCTGGCGTTTATCGCACGGGGCGAAAAACGCGAGCGCAGATGTAGCAACCAGGTGGGGTGGACGCAAGCATTACTGCGCTCGGTTTTAGCCGTTTGGAGGGTCTCGCGCGGCTGTTAAAGCGTGCGACGATGTCCCCCATGATCGACCTTCGCTCCGATACGCTTACGCGACCTACCCCTGGCATGCGCCGCGCGATGGCGGATGCGGAGGTGGGTGATGATGTCTACGGCGAGGATCCGACGGCGCTGCGTTTACAGGAGCGTGCGGCGGAGCTGCTCGGCAAGCCTGCCGCTTTGTTCGTGCCGACGGGCACGATGGCCAATCAGCTGGCGCTGCTGTGTCACTGCGACCGTGGCCAGGATGTGCTGGTCGGGGAGGGCGCGCACTGCATGCTCTACGAGTCGGGCGCGGGCGCGGCTTGGGCCGGCGTGAATTTCAGCGTGGTCGGGCAGGGCGGCTTGTTCGATGCGGCGCAGATGATCGCGGCGATCAAGCCGTCGGAGTACCACTTTCCGCAGACGCGTTTGGTCGCGCTGGAGAACACGCACAACCGCTCGGGCGGGCAGGTTTTTCCGCAATCGGAGGTGATGGCGATCTCGGAGGCCGCGCATTCGCGCGATCTGTTGGTGCATCTGGATGGCGCGCGGATTTGGAATGCTGCGGTGGCCACCGGCTTGAGCACGGCCGAGCTCGCAGCGCCCGCTGACTCGGTGAGCGCCTGCTTTTCCAAGGGGCTCGGTGCCCCGGTGGGCTCGGTGTTGGCAGGCAGCATAGAGCTGATTCAAAAAGCGCATCGCTATCGCAAGATGCTCGGCGGAGGCATGCGGCAAGTAGGCGTGTTGTGCGCCGCAGCGCTTTATGCGCTCGAAGAGCACCTCAAGCGTTTGCCCGAGGATCACGAAAATGCGCTGCGCCTCGCGCAGGGGTTGGCCCAGCTGCCCGGTGTGGTGCTCGATCTGAAGACCGTGCAGACAAACATCATCGCCTTTGAGGTGCAGACGATGTACGCGGCCGCGTTCGTAAAGCGCTGCGCCGAAGCGGGCCTGCGGCTCAACGCGATCGGGGCGCAGCGTTTACGCGCGGTGACGCACCTCGATGTCTCGCGCGCGGACATCGACATTGCGTTAGCGCGCTTCGCTCGCGCGCTTCATGCCTGATTGGCCTGATTCCGCCTGCTTCGACACGATTGCAACGCTGGACTTAGCGCGTACGGTCTCTCGAAACTCGAGAGACCGCGGACTGTGCGTGAAGTCGATCAGTCGTTGTCGCCGTCGGGCAGATCGAGAGGCTCGTCTTCGCTCAGCGAGTCTTCTTCTTCCTCGTCGTTGTCAAAAGACTCGTCCTCGTCGTCGTCTTCCTCAACAGTCTCTTCTTCTTCGTCGTCTTCAAGCTCCTGGCTCTTGTACTTGAGCTCGATGCCGAGGTCCGAGAGGTGCGTTTCCAGCAGCTCGAAGAGCTCGTCGACGTCGTCGCCGTCCCACTCTTCGATCGCGTCGCTGATGAAATCGTACATGTCGCCGCTGTCGATTCGGCGCTCGACCTCTTCGATTTGCTCTTCGCTAAAGGCGTCCATGACGTCTTCGCGCAACGTTTCCGTGTCACCGTCATCCACTGCGTCCGCGGCGGACTGCCTGATCTGTTTCACCGCTCGCTTGTCGAGGAAGATCTCCATGGGCCGCTCATCCTTCCAGTCGGGAAACGCGCCTACTACCTACGCTCTGGTCTTGTCAACAAGAGCCTATTGGTCGCAGTCATGAGAGACTCAAAGCCAAAGAGCAAGCGGGTTTTCACGCTTTTGTGGTTTGGAGACGGTCCCGCCGTTGCGTTTCGTACACAGATGTCATGAGCGCCGCAAAAGCTCTTTGGTCCGAACTTGACGGACGAGGGCCTGCGGGGTTCCACTCGCTGTCGACCGACATGATCTGTGCGAGCTGTCACAGTGAGAACCCCACGGGCCACACGTTTTGTCACGCGTGCGGTGCCCCCCTCACTCGCGCATCGGTCTCCAGGCCGACGCTCGAGCCCTTCAGAGCTTGTCCTAGATGTGGGTCCGATCAAGCGCCCGCGGACAAGTATTGTTCGGCCTGCGGCCACGATCTGACCGCACCCGTCACGCGCACCGTCCATCCGATCCATGACGCCAGTTGGGCCGGTCCTTCGGTGCGGGTTGCCGCCCCTTCTGGTGTGCCTTGTCCACGCTGCGGCGTAACAAACGAGGCACAAGCGCGAACATGCCGCTACTGTGGTGGCGTGGTGAACGCGTTCACGCAACCTGCTCCCGACTCGGTCTCGGATCTGGCGATCGATCTGAATCCGCAGGCCTGTGTCGTGGTGATACTTCGCGACGGGACCGATGGCGGGGTTTACCCGCTCATTCAAGACCGTACGGACATTGGTGGCCGCGAAGGCGACATTGTGTTGAAAGAGGACCCGTACCTCTCGGCCCGGCATGCACGCATTGAACGTCGAGGGGACAGTTTTGTATTGCTGGACCTTGGCAGCGTGAACGGCATTTACCTACGGCTACGCCAGCCAACGACCCTAGCCGATGGAGATATGATCCTGCTCGGGCAGCAAGTGCTACGATTTGAGCTGACGTCTGAGGTGGAACGTCACGTGGGCGCCGCAATGCAGCATGGGGTGATGATCTTCGGTACTCCCGAACAGTCGCGTTTGGCGCGCCTCGTTCAATACACGACAGAGGGCATGGCCCGAGACGTGTATTACTTGCACCGCAACGAGACGGTGTTCGGGCGCGAAGCCGCGGACCTCACATTTTCCGACGACCCTTTCCTTTCGAGAAAGCACGCGGCTATCGTGTGCGACCCCCATGGGAATGAGAACGAACGCAAATTCGTGCTCCGTGATCTCGGCTCCAGCAACGGCACTGCGATTTGCTGTCGGACCGAGCACTTGCTGCAGTCAGGAGATCAGTTTCGCTTGGGGCGCCATCTCTTCCGTTTCGACTTGGGCATCCCGAGTGATGCGCCTCACGCACACGGTGCACACGGTGCACACGGTGCACACGGTCCGAACGACTCCGATGATTCCCGCAACGAGGGTCAAACGGGCGCAACCCGAGATTCTTCATGAGCAGCGCGTACGAAGATAAGCCCGGAGCGGACGACACCGCTCCTCCGACGGGTGCCGTGACCACAACGACTGCGCCGGCGCCGGCGCTCGTTTCGATCAGTGGGCCGGTTGCGCCAGCAGGCGAGGGCACGTGGTGCGACGGCCGTGGATTGCATGCTCGCTATGCGGGTCGCACCGCGGTCGGTTTGGTGCGTGAGCACAACGAAGACAACTTCGTGATCGCGAACCTCACCTCGGGTGAAGTGAGCGAGCGCGAAACGGTGTTTACAGACTGCGTGGGCAATGGCGGTCTGTTGTTTGCGGTGTGCGATGGCATGGGCGGCGCAGCTGCCGGTGAGGTCGCGAGCCAGATGGCGGTCGACGTGTTGCTCGAGGCGATGCGTCGCGGCGGCGCGCCGGGCGAGCGCGACGTGCTCGCGCGGCGCTTGGTGTCCGCGGTCGAAGAAGCCGGGCGCCGGATCTTTGATTCTGCGCAGAAAGAGCGCTCGCGCCGCGGCATGGGCACCACCGCCACTGCGGCTGTTCTCGTCGATAAAGTGCTGTTTCTCGCGGAGGTCGGCGACAGCCGCGCGTATCTGCTGCGCGCAGGTCAGCTGAAGCAGCTCACGAAGGATCAGTCGCTCGTCAATCAGTTGATCGAAGCGGGCCATCTCACAGAAGCAGAGGCCGAAGCTTTCGAGCACTCGAACATTATCCTGCAGGCGCTCGGCACATCCGAGACGGTGCAAGTCGATCTCACGTTCGTCGAGCTGCGCCGCGGCGATCGCTTGATGATGTGCTCCGACGGTCTGTCCGGGCTCGTGCACGGCGATACGCTGCGCGACACGCTGGCGGGCATCGATGATCCTGCTGAGTGTACGGCCGCGCTGGTGCGTTTCGCGGAAGCGGGCGGTGGCCACGACAACATCACGGTCGTGGTGATCGACTTCGACGGCGACACGCTGGAGGTTCCGCGCGAGACCGATTCGTTCGGTTATTTGCAGTATCCGCTCGTGCCCGCAGCGAGCGCCGCCAGCACCTTTTCCGAAGAAGAGGTGACCGAGGCGACGAAGCCGCTCAGCACAGGCCAATACGAAGCGGTGCCCTCGTATCGTCCGTCCGCAGGTCCGGGCGTGGATACGAGCCCATGGCTTTGGGTGTCGGCTGGTTTGGCGGCCTTGTTGGTCGGCACGTGGTTGCTCGCGGTCGGCGGCAGCGCCGGTAGCGCGGTGTCGTCACTCGAAGAGGTGACCACGGTGACCACGGTGACCACGGTGACCACGGACGACAGCAACGGCGCGCCGGCGGAACCAACCCAAGCGCCTGCGGCAGCGGAGCCGACCACCGCGGATGAAGCGAAGGGCGTTCCAGTGAACGTGCACAGCGACGTCGAAGACGCGGTGCTGCTCGTGAACGGCGAGTCGCACGGTCCGCTCGCGACGGGCCAAGGCCAGTCGCTCGAGCTGCCGCCCGGCGCGTATCGCTTCGAAGCGCAGAGCAAGGGCAACACCGCTGCGGTCGAGGTGGTGACTGTGCGCCCTGACGTGGCGCCCCTCGATGTGTTCTTGCGCCTGCCCGCAGGTGCCAATGGTCCCGCGAAGACGGGGCAACCGACGCCTCCGAGGAGCGCAGAAGCTGCGAGCCCAACGGCGCCAGAGGCGCAACCCGGCGCGCAGCCTGCTACTACAGACGCGCCAAAAACGCCGTTGGGCGAGCCCGCCAAGACCCAAGTGCCCACGGCCGAACCCAAAGCAGCGCCCAGCCCAGCGAGCCCGCTCGCGCCGCTGTCGGCGCCCGGCGGGCATGCGGCCCCAGCCCGTAAAAAAGAACCGCCGCGTGCGCCGGCGCCCGCCGCGCCCAAGGCAGCTGCTGCCCCAGCGCCGGAGAGGCCCGCCGCTGCGCCTGAGAAGCCTGCTGCCGCCCCGGAAAAGCCGGCAGCGCCCGCTCCGACCGAGCCGAAGCCAGACAGCCCCATCCCCGAGAACCCGTTTTGACGGGCCTCCCGTCGCGCTGCGTTGGGTATTTTCTCTGGTTTTTTGACGTTTTCGCCTGAACAGACGACAACCTCTGAGCACCAAACGGCTTGAAAGGTCGGCGGATTCAGCGCCTCCCCTCGACGCTTCAAGCTGCTTTGCTGCCTAGGAGGCATGAGCATGGCAATGGCTGTGGGAGCGCGGATTACGGATGAAGTCGAGTTCTTTCGCCGCAAGGGTCAGCTGCAGCACACCGTGCGGGTGATCCGAGCTCGTACGCCGGAGCGCTTGCGTTGGCGTGCTGGAGTCGCGGCGGTCACGCAGATCGCGGGTGGCTTGCGCGGGCGTGAGCGCATGCGCATCGAAGAGCCGATCCGCGAGATCGTGTTGGACCTCGAGGACCGCTTGCTGCGTCGCGAGAGCGTGCTCGATGCACGGCGCGTGGGCGTGGACTTGGATCGCGGTGAGGTGCTGCCGCTCCTCACGCGCTGGGATCTGCGACGCAACGCGTTCATCACGGGCGTCGATCACCTCGCGCTCGCGCCGTACATGCACTTGCCCGAGGAATACTCGGCGCCGATCGACACCGCCGCGGCCGTCTTGATCGCGCGTGCCCTGTCCGAGGCGCACAAAAAGCGCTCCGATCGCTTGGTCGCGCGCTTGCCGACGGAGCAGGAGATCGCGCTCGCGCGCCACGAGCAATACATGCTCGAGCGCAGCGAACGCGACCGGGATCAGGCTCGGCGTTGGTCTGCGCTCGCTCGTGTGCTCGTTGACGGTTCGCGCTGACGCTCAGGGCTGCGGTAGGAGCAGCCCGCGTAGCGCGTGCTCGAAGCGATCGAGCAGGCCTTCGAGCTTGGTGTGCGCGCTAGGCAGCTCTTCGTGATTGCTGAGCTTGCGCGTGCAGTCGAGGTAGAGCTTGAGCTTGGGCTCCGTGCCGCTCGGTCTGACGGTGATGCGCTGGCCGCCTTCGAGCTGAAAGATGAACACATCGCTCGCGGGCAGGCCGGTCGGGTTCGGGCCGTACAGCAGATCCTGCATGCTGCTCACAGTGAGCCCAGCGATCTGTGAGGGTGGCTTGCGGCGCAGCTGCGTGAGCTGCCGCTGGACCTGCTGTGCTTGCGCGTGATCGCTCAGTGCGATCGAGACTTGCCGGCTCTTCCACAAGCCGTGGCGCACGTACAAGTCTTCCAGTGCGCGCTGCAGTGTGCAGCCGTTGGCGGCATGCCAGCGCGCCATCTGTGCGACGTGTGCGGCCGCTGCGATACCGTCCTTGTCGCGCACAAGGTCGCCCACGCAGTAGCCGAGCGCTTCTTCGAAGCCGAGCACGAGCTGCATCCCCTGGGCTTCCAGCTCGAGCGCGCGCTGCAGGATCCACTTGAAGCCGGTGAGTGTGATCTCGACCCGTGCGCCATGCGCGCGCGCGATCCGTTCGGCGAACGGGCTCGTGACGATCGTGGTCACAATGAAGCGCTTCTGGTCAGTGCGCGGTGGCTGCGCGAGCAGGTAATCGCAGAGCAGCGCGCCGAGCTCGTTGCCGCTGAGCGCGCGCAGCTCACCATCGGGACCAGGCACCGCAGCGGCCAAGCGATCGGCATCGGGATCGTTGGCCAGCGCGAGATCCGCGCGCGTCTCGCGTGCCAGCTTGAGCAGGCGATCGAGCGCCCCGGGCTCTTCCGGGTTGGGAAAGCGCACGGTGGGAAAGTCAGGGTTTGGCAGCGCTTGTTCTGCGACGCTCGCGAGGTCGTCGACGCCCGCGAGCTGCAGCGCTGCGCGGGCCATCGGCTCGCCGACGCCGTGCATCGCGCTGTAGGCCACACGCGGAGGCTGAGCACTGCACGGCCCGTGCAGGCGTTGCTGCAGGTCGGCGAGATAGCGCTGCGGCATGGCCTCGAGCGAATGCCAGGTGCCATGCGCCCGGGCCTCCGCGCGACAGATCCGCGGCAGCGTGCGCGCGGCAGGTCCGCGCTCGATGCGTTGCGCGATCGCGCTGTCGTGGGGCGTGTTGAGCTGCGCGCCGTTCTGCCAGTAGACCTTGTAGCCGTTGTATGCGGCCGGGTTGTGGCTCGCGGTGATCATGACGCCACCCGCGGCACCCGTCACCAACACCGAAAACGCGAGCAGCGGCGTCGGCATCGGCTCCTCGAACGCGTGTACGACGAAGCCCGCGCAGCCCGCGACCTCCTGGACCTCATGTGCGAACGAGCGACTCTTGTGCCGCCCATCGAAGGCTACACACAGCCCACGCTGCGGCGCGTTCGGTACCTGCACCGCGAGCTCTGCACACAACGCCGCCGTGGTCTGCGCCACCACGCGCTGGTTCATGCGGTTGTCGCCCGCACCGAGCAAACCACGCAGGCCTGCGGTGCCGAAGCTCAAGCGCGTGCTGAAGCGATCGCGCAGCTCTGCCAATGCTTGTGCATCATGCTGTGCCTGCGCGAGCAGCGCTTCGAGCTCGGCTTGCGTTTCAGGATCGAGGTCGTCCTGTCGAAACCGCTCCGCTCGTTGCAACAGCTCGTGCATGGGCATGATCATGGACGCGCAGCCTCCGGCTCGTGATTGGCAGGGCGGTGTGGATCGTCCGCCCCCGGATCGACCGCACCCTGGATAAAACGATGCTCGCGAAAGCCCCGCGCGTACAAGCTGAATAACGCACACGTGAGCAACATCAGCGCGGCGAACGTCAGGTAGTAGCTTGCTCCGGTGATGCGGCTGTGCCCGTGCTCGTCTTGGATGAGCAGGTTGACGAGCGCCGCGACACCGTTGCCGATCGAGATCGAAAGCAAGAAGATCGCCATCACGAACGACTTCAGTCGATTGGGCGCCTGACTGTAGAAGAACTCCAGGCCCGTGCCATAGATCAAGACCTCGGCAAAGGTCATGAGCACGTACGCCGCCAGCTGCCAGAGGATGTGCAGGTGTGCGCCCGCGTCGAGCCGCGCTTCGATGAACGCCGAGATCGTGAACGCTGCCGCTGTGAACAAGAAGCCGATGCCGATCTTCCGCAGCGCGGTGAGCCGAACCACGCGCCCCACCGCGGGATAGATCACGTAGCTCGTGAGCGGAATGAAGGTCAGCACGAGCACGGGGTTGATGGCCTGGATCTGCGAAGGCAGCCAGGTCACCCCGAACAAGTTGCGATCCATGCGCTCGGCCTGCAGCACCCACGCGGAGCCATGCTGCTCGGAGAGCGCCCAAAACATCGAAATGAAGCAAGTGAGCGCGAGCAACCGCAGCACCAAGCTGCGGCCGGGCTCGTGGATCAGCTCGCGCATGAAGCCCGTGCCTGCGGGTGGGATGTGCGCGAAGCGGTTTCGGCCCAGCCAGAAGACCAAGGTGGCGAGGCCCATCAAGACGCCCGGGATCCCGAACGCGAGCGCGGGACCGCTGCGATGCAGTAGCACCGGGATGAGCAGCTGCGATGCAAACGAGCCGAGGTTGATCGAGAAGTAGAACCACCCGAACACGCGCTCGAGCAGGTGCTGATTTCTCGGCCCAAACTGATCGCCCACGTGCGCCGAAACGCAAGGCTTGATGCCGCCCGCGCCGACCGCGATCAAGGTCAGGCCGACGAACAACCCGAGCCGTGTGTCGTCGACCGCCAGCGCGGCGTGGCCCAAGCAGTAGCCGAGCGAGATGATCATGATCGTGCGGTATTTGCCGAGCCAAGCATCGGACAGGACTGCGCCGAGCAGCGGCATGAAGTAAGCGGTCATGCCGAACGTGTGAAACGCGGTCTTCGCTTGCTCCGGCGTCATCGGCGCGAGCGCACCGCTCGCATCGTGCAGATGCGTGGTCATGAACACGATCAAGATCGCGCGCATCCCGTAGAAGCTGAAGCGCTCAGCCAGCTCGTTGCCGACGATATACGGCACGCCGCTCGGCATGCGCTGGGTGTCTTCGGGCAGCGTTCGGTACTCGGCCATGCGCTATGCGTATCACGCCGCGCGCAACGGCCAGCCATGTTTACGGAGCGCTGGCGCCAGCTCGCGCAGGCCGTCACGGATTTCTGCGATGTTGATGCGCTCTGCGGGGTGGCTGCGCAGACCGTTGAAGAGCAGCTCGCATAGCTCCTGCCGCCCACCGCGTCCGGCGAGGTTGCGGAGCGCGCTGGGATAACCGTCATGAGACAGATGCGCGTTGATCACGGCGAGCTCGTTGGCCTCGTCGAACAAGGGCTTTCCTGTCAGCACCTCGTAGATCAGGCACGCGAACGAGTACACGTCGGCGCTCGCGGGCTTCGGCTGATGTCCCGCGGGAATCAGGCCCCAGATCTCGGGCGCGCCGTACAAGCCGGTGCCACAACCGGGACGCAGGTGTCGTCCAGCGAGCCCGAAATCCACGAGCACGGGCGTGATCACCTCGCCATGTGCACGCTGTTGGCTGCGTAGGATCACATTCGAGGGCTTGAGATCGAGGTGGCCGATCCCCACATGGTGCATCGCTTCCAAGCCCGCACCGATCCCGTCGATCAGCGTCAGCGCGCTCGACAACGTAAGGTCGCCGCGCTCGAGCACGCGCTCGAGCGTGGGCCCTTCGACCAGCTCCATCACCAGGATCGGCTTGGGTCGCGCGCCGGCATCGAACGTGACGAACGCAGCCAGGTTCGTGTGGCGCGGCAGCGCCAACAGGGCGCCGGCTTCCTGCTGGAACAGCTGCAGAAATTGCTCTTCTGAGAGCGTGCGCGCGGCTTCGGCGCTGTAATCAGGGACCTTGAGCGCGAAGCGCACGGCGTCGTCGCGGTGCCGCTCTTCCACGCGCTTGACCACGAACACACTGCCCACGCCGCCCGTGCCGAGCGCGTGCAGCACGTAAAACCCACCGAGCGTGCGGCGACCGGTCAGCCAACCCGGCAGAGGCGCTTCTTTCGGCACCGAGGGGGCGAAGCTCGTGCTGCGGCGCTCGCTCGTCACCTCCACGCGCAGCGGCAGCTGCTCTAAGCGCTGCAACACCAGCATCAGTGTCTTGGCGATCGGCTCGGGCAGCTCGGCGTGCAACGTCTCGTGCGCGAGCGCGAGCGCGCGGCGCAGTGGATCGCTGCCCTCACGCTCCGCGCGTTCCAGCGCGAGTGCGAGCGGCTCGAGCGTGCCGCCTTCGCGCAGCGCGATCGTTGTGCGCCCCGACAACCTGCGGCGCGCGCCTCGCACCAAGCGGCACAGCGCGGTCACGCTCGAGTCGAGCGCTGTCACGCGGTCGCGCCCGGCACCGGTCGTGAGCTCGATCAAACTCTGCGACGCGGCGATCTCTTCGAGCCAGCGCGCGACCATCAAGAGATGGCCGCGCAGCGCGCTCACGCGCAAAGTGTTGGCCCAGGGCAAGCTCTGCCCTAGCTCGCGCAATGCGTCGATGCCGAAGCGCGCGTGCCGGCCGGTGGGCTCTGCGCGCTCGCAAAAGCGCATCAGCTGCGAGTACGCGGCCAAGCTGCGCTGGAAGTCCACGAGCATCGAAGCTTCGGCCACCGTCGCGACGTCGTGCGCAGACAGCACGTGATCGGCGACTGCGATCAGGGCGTCGGACAGCTCGCACACGTCGTCGCGCATGGATGCGTCGAGCGCGCGCGCCAGGGTCGCGCACACGATCCGGCGCAGCGGCGATGCCGCGTCGTGCTTCACGCGCGCGAGCAGCATCTCCAACGCGCGCAGCCGCCGTAAGCGGCGCTGCCCGGTGGTGTCTTCGCCGTATTGGCCATCGGCGTCGACCAGGTGCAGCAAGGTACGCATGCGACGCAGCCGCAGTGCGAGGTTCGAGACCGCGCCGTTCTCCAACACGGGTGCGGCTTCGACGCGCAGGAGCCAAGTGGTCAAGCGCTCGAACAGCTCGTTCAACGAGTCGGTCACCTGCGTTTGCGTATTGGCCGCACCGACGCTCAGCAGATCGGTCAACGCTGTCGTTTGCAGCAACGCTTCATCGAGCTCGCGCAGCAGTCGAAAGCCGCGCTTGCGTGCGTCGCGGCTGTCATCACGGGAGGTCTCGATCTCGAGCAGCTTGTCCTTGGCGTTCTCCCACACGCGCCAGGCCTCGGTGTACGCGTGACGCGCGTCGCGCTCGACGAACAGGTTGCGTGCGTGGTCGAGCTCGTCGCGTAGGTTGTGGATCGAGTCGGTGTTCTCAGAAAGCTCTTCGATCAGGGCTTCGCACAGCGCGCTGCGACCGTCGTCTTCTTGCGGGTGCGTCGCCTGCCACTTGCGTAGCTTATCGCGTGCAATGCGCGCCGAGCGTGCCCCGAACTCCGGTGTCACGCGCTCGCGCCGCAGCTCGACCAACGCCTCGGCGGCTTCGAGGCCACCCAGCCTGACGATCTGCTCCAGCAGATCTTCCGCGATCTCCGGCTCGACCTCGGCAGCGCGCGCGAGCCCGAAGATCATGGTCTCGATCAAGCCCGGATCCGAGCGCAGCGTTTCGTTGGCGAGCAAGGCGCGACAGCGCTGGTAGCCGTCGC
>Ga0114940_10000068_pt1 | contig 63842 bp, 55 predicted proteins | sample ColdCreekSource_FD_87195 | JGI IMG/M metagenome (GOLD analysis project Ga0114940, IMG submission 87195) | Groundwater microbial communities from Cold Creek, Nevada to study Microbial Dark Matter (Phase II) - Cold Creek Source | ecosystem: Environmental > Aquatic > Deep subsurface > Groundwater ...
AATTGATAATTGATAATTGATAATTGATAATTGATAATTGATAATTGATAATTGATAATTGATAATTGATAATTGATAATTGATAATTGATAATTGATAATTGATAATTGATAATTGATAATTACCGCTTCTAATTCCGAACTCCGAACTAATCATGTCATGATCAAAATTCTGCACTTATCGGACATTCATCTAGGTAGTGGGTTTTCTCACGGTAAAGTTAATCCTGAAACGGGTATCAATTCCAGGTTGGAAGACTTCGTGCAGAGCCTCAAAATTTGTATTGATCGGGCGATCGCTGAACCTGTAGATTTAGTCTTGTTTGGTGGAGACGCTTTCCCTGATGCCACGCCTCCCCCCTATGTTCAGGAAGCTTTTGCCAGCCAGTTCCGTCGTCTAGCGGATGCAAACATTCCAGCTATCCTGTTGGTAGGTAATCACGATCAGCATTCCCAAGGCAATGGTGGAGCTAGTTTATCAATCTACCGTACTCTAGTCGTACCTGGGTTTATTGTCGGTGATACCATCGCCACTCATCGGATAAATACCCCAAACGGTGGGGTGCAGGTAATTACCCTTCCTTGGTTAAATCGCTCTACTCTCTTGACTCGTCCCGAAACCGAAGGATTGGCTTTACCCGAAGTCAACGAGATGCTGGTGCAAAAACTAGAGCCTGTGATAGAAGCGGAAATACGTCGTCTTGATCCTGATTTGCCCACGGTGTTACTAGCTCATTTAATGGCAGATCGAGCTACTTTAGGTGCAGAGAAGTTCCTCGCTGTCGGCAAAGGCTTTACGATTCCCATGTCGATGCTAATTCGCGCAGAATTTGACTATGTGGCTTTAGGTCATGTCCATAAACATCAAAACCTCAACCCCAGTAACGATCCGCCTGTAGTCTATCCAGGTAGTATTGAACGGGTAGACTTTGGGGAAGAAAAAGAAGACAAGGGCTATATCTTGGTAGAAGTGGAATCTGGTCAAGCAGAGTGGGAATTTTGTACTTTACCTGCTCGTCCTTTTATTACCATTGAAGTCGATGTATCCCAAGCAGAAGAACCTCTCGAAGCGGTGTTAGAAGCGATCGCTCAACAGGATATTACCGAAAAAGTAGTTCGCTTAATTTATAAATTGCGATCGCCCCAGCTAGATCTAATCAACACTTCCGCCCTTGATCGCGCCTTACAATCCGCCCACAGCCACAGTATCCGCCCCGAATTAATCAGTCAGTTAGCCCGTCCTCGTTTACCAGAGTTGGGAGTCGGCAATACTTTAAATCCCTTGGAAGCATTAACTACTTATCTGAATAACCGAGAAGACTTAAAAGACATTCACAAAGAACTACTGGCAGCAGCAGAAGGTCTACTTTCCTCCATTTAAATCCCTAAACCATTTAATTACACACTTGACTTGCTCCCTTACCCTTTCCCCTTTCCCCTTATGCGAAGCGGTACCCTTTAGGGTTTCCCAGTCCTAACTAGGTAATTAGTTTTGCGTGACTACTAATATGTCTATCTACTTACTCTGTAATATTTTGTTACTGTTGTTTATTTGATACCCCTGTCTAACGTATGATTGGGACTAAGATTTTTAACATAATTTACAATAGACGGACGGAGGTTTTGACTTGTCTATTCCTTTATTGGGTTATAAACCCAGCTCTCAAAATGGCCGTGTCTCAGGATACGATGTTGGCGGAGATGATCAACCCAGAATTTATTCAGCGGAGAACTTGCTTTCTTTGTCTGAGATGAACGATTTGATCGAAGTAGCTTATCGTCAGATATTCTTCCATGCTTTTCGTGCAGATCGTGAAAGATTTTTAGAATCTCAGCTACGTAACGGTCAAATTACTGTGCGTGACTTTATTCGAGGACTTCTACTTTCAGAAACTTTTTACAATAGCTTCTACGCTAAAAACAGCAACTATCGTTTCGTCGAACAATGTGTCCAAAGAGTTTTAGGGCGTGATGTTTATAACGAACGAGAAAAGATTGCTTGGTCAATTAAAGTAGCAACTAAAGGTATCGAAGGTTTCGTTGATGAACTCTTGGATAGTGACGAATACATGGAGAACTTTGGTTACGATATCGTACCTTACCAACGTCGTCGTGTACTTGCTAGCCGTGAGCAAGGAGAACGTCCTTTTAACATTACTTCTCCTCGTTACGACGAATACTACCGCGCTATTTTGGGTTTCCCCCAAATTATTTGGCAAAGCGAAGTTCGTACCTACAGACCACAAGAAGAAAAAGCCAAAGCAGGAAGTCCAGCTTTGTATATGGATATGGCTCGTAGCCTACCTAGTAGAGCTAATGCCCCAGGTTCAACATCCGTGTCGAACATTAACTATATGTCCAAAGTTCCATACCGCAAAACTACTTAATTCACCGTTGAATAAATAAATATTGGTAGTAAAAAATTTGTAGTCAGCATACTAGTTTGACTAGAAAACCCTAAAGAGGGAAGGTTGTAAATTAGCTCCATAGTTTCTGGGAAGAAAGTGTGTTGTTGACTTCTGACCTCCCTCTTTTTGCATCAAATCTACTTAAAACTCGCGCAAAATGGAAGCTAATTGGAATGACTATAATTCGGCAATACTAACTCGGCGATCGCTGTCACTAATTCATTAGCGTCAATAGGTTTAGACAGATGACGTTGAAAACCGCATGCTAAGGCTTTTTGACTATCTTCGGGTCTGGCATAGGCAGTTACGGCGATCGCGGGAATTTGTCCCCCCTGTTCTGGAGGTAAACAACGTAGCGATCGCAATAGGGTGTAACCATCTACACTTGGCATCCCAATGTCACTGACTAAGATGTTTGGTTTAAAGCTTTTTAGGACAGGAGACACTTCCATCGCTGAAGCCACGGTAATCACTTCTGCTTGGCACTGCTTGAGCATGAGGGCTAGTAATTCACGATTATCTAGGTCATCTTCTACTACTAAAACTCGTATCCCTTGGAGACTGGGTAAGTCAGGCTCAATTCTTGCCTCCGTTGTTCCTTTCGCCTTGGCTGTGCCTCGATGATTTTCTGACAGCAGCGGTAATTGCACGCTAAAAGTTGCTCCCTGTCCGACACCAGAACTATTAACCGCAACCTCACCCCCATGCAACTCTACCAGATGACGCACGATCGCTAATCCTAATCCTAGACCGCCATGATTGCGGGTAACAGAAGCATCAGCTTGTCGAAAATCTTCAAACACATGGGGCAAAAATTCAGGGGGGATTCCTTTCCCTGTATCACTAACAGAAATTTGGGCTCGCTCGCCTATTTGTTCAAGTTGGATTTCGACCCTGCCACCATCAGGAGTAAACTTGACGGCGTTAGTCAAAAGATTCCACATAATCTGTTGTAGTCGGGTAAAATCCCCCCTGATTTGCCCGACGGGAGAGAAATTTGTCTTGAGGGCAATGGATTTAGCCAAGGCAGAGGTTTCAACCGTTTCCATTGCTGCTCTAATCACCAACTCCAAATTAAGGGGAGCCACATTGAGGGGTAACTTACCCCGCAAAATACGGGCAATATCCAAGAGATCGTCAATTAGTTGGGTTAATAATCTGGCATTACGGTCAATTGTGGTCACAGCTTGGTTAATTTTATCTGGGTCAAGTTGGTAAGTCTGCATCATTTGCGTCCAGCCCAAAATTGGGTTGAGAGGCGATCGCAATTCATGGGAGAGAATAGCGAGAAATTCATCTTTGACACGATTAGCTCGTTCGGCGGCTTCTCTTGCGATCTTTTCTTGCTCTAGGAGTCGTTCCCGTTCCAACTCAGACTGTTGGCGTTCGGTGATATCGCGGGAAATTACTAAAAGCTGTACTACTTGCTCTGCCCCATCTCGAATTGGGGTAATGACAACATCCCACCATTTCGGTGTCTGTTTGAAAGTGGGAGAGTAGCCCTGAAATTTACCCAATCCACCAGCTTTGGCGATCGCCAGAGCTGCTTGGGCTTCTTTCTGTTCATCTCCTTGCCAGTTACCCAGCCAATTGGTGTTGAGCATAGATGTCAAATCTTCTGCTTCCATCAAACCCATGCCCCCTGCATTCATATACAGTAGTCGTCCATCGAGATCCAACAATTTGATGCAGTCACTACTACTTTCGAGAATGCGCCGATTGAATTCTTCACTACGCCTGAGATTTTCTTCTGCTTGTTTTCTAGCAGTGATATCCTGAGCAGTACCCATCAATTTAATTGCCTTGCCTGCTGAATCATAAAAGCATCGAGCTTTAGCAGCAATCCAATGGACGCTAGCATCTGACCAAACAGTACGATATTCAATGTCATACTCAACTTTCTCTTCTATGGCGCGAGTTACTGCCACCTTAGTGCGATCGCGATCGTCTGGGTGCAAACTATCGAGAAAAAGCTGGTAGCTAATCTGAGTATCGGCGGCAATGCCAAAGAGCGCTTTACACTTGTCAGTCCAAACCAATTCGTCGGTGGGCAAATCCCAAAACCACATACCCAATTCACCCCCTAAAATTGCCAAGCGTAAGCGTTCTGCACTTTCTTCTAGGTTGATTTGAGCTTGTTTACGTTCAGTGATATCCGTTGACACCCCAATCAAGCCGATCACATTGCCCCGCTGATCTCGATAAGGAGATTTCGTTGAAAGATAGGTGCGGGTTCCTTCGGGAAATTCGATTGTTTCTTCAAAAACCTCTACTTGTTCGGTTTCCATCACCAGGCGATCGTTTGACATGATTCGTTCTGCCACCAGGCGATCGCTAAAATAATCTAGATCTGTGTGACCCAAAATTTCCGCTTTGGGTTTCCCAATAACTCGAATTGTGGCGGGATTTGCGATCAATACCCGCCCTTGACGATCTTTCGCAAAGATTAAAGTAGTGGTTGCTTGATTAACGGCGCTGAGAATTGCCAGATTGGCGTTTAAGGCTTCTTCTGCTTGTTTGCGTTCGGCTTCGCCACGCTTGCGATCGCCAATATCAGTCGTACTACCAACGATCCTGATGGGTTTGCCCGAACTATCCTTGACCACGATTTGCCGATCTTCTACCCATAAGTAATGTCCGTCTTTGTGGCGCACGCGGTACTCAGAGCAATAAAGATTATTTTGGGTTATATATTTCCAAAAATCTTTCTCATTCATCTTCTGCAAATCTTCAGGATGAATGCGTTGGTGCCACCATTGTACCGTCGGTTCTACTTCATCTGGTTGATAACCCAAAATTTCAGTTAAACCAAAAGTTCTTTCGACTGTATGACGTTCTAAATCCCAATCATAAATCAAAGAGTTTATTGCTGCTGCTGCCAGGGCAAATCGCTCATTAAGCCTTTGCAAGCTTAAGCTTGATTGTTGGGGATTTGACACTGAGGATGGATCAGCAACATTTAACTCCTGCTGCCTGAGTTTTTGCTCCGTCAGATCAGCAAAAGTCGTCACTACTGCATAGGGAGTAGTTTCCTTGGCTCGAAACAAGGGCTGTGAGTTAACCAAAAGCCAGATCAGATCAGCATTTGGCTGATAAAAGCCGATAGTTGAGCCTGAATTAGGTTTCCCTGTGCCCAGAGCCACCATCGCGGGGAGCATCTCTTTCAGAATAGGAGAACCATCTTCAGCGATCGCACTCCAGCCCGATTTGAGAAAAATCCAGTCCTGTATTTGTTCGGCACTAACTCCAAGAATGTCCTCAGCATCAGAATTACAACCTTGGATACTGCCGTCCGCAAGATGAAGAACCATTCCCTCTTGTTTAACTGCTGTTGGTGAGTTACGCATTTTATCTGGTCAATGATTTATGTAACTGCTGTAGCTGAGTTTCTTTTGTTGCATCCTATCATTTTTATCAGCGGAGGAAAACCGAGGTTAATATCAATTTAACAAGAGAAGGCAACACATTATTTTTGTAGGGACGAACAGCGGTTCGTCCTTACGATGCATCTATCAAAAGGTAGAAAAAATACCCTGAACAAAATAAAAGCGATCGCTTTTCAGTTTAAAATGGCGATCGCCTTTAGGCAGTTATGAAATTTTATGAAATCTTAGATAACTAACGAGCTTCTGTTCCTTGATTGGGAGCGCCTGGTTTATTGTCTCCCCCTGGGGCTTCTGGTTCTGCCCCAGGTTTGGTATCTTGTCCTGCGTTTGATTGTCCTGTGGTGCGAGCCATCGGGTCAACTGGAGTTTGTCCGCCTCCTGATGCCGCAGTTGTTCTCTTTTGTTTTGCCGTTGCTGCTTTTACCTCTTCTAGTTCTTTGGCGGCAAAGTTATTGGTATTAACTCCAGCATAATTAACTTTATTAAAACGGACGGTCACTGGATACAAGATGCCACCACCTTTATCCACCGAAGCAACTGTTCCAAGGTCTTTATACCAGTAAGATTCTTCACGCATAATTCTGACAGTAGAACCACGTTCAATCATAATTAATCATCCTTGTATAATAAGTTTGAATTCCAGCAAAAATTGGCAGCTTAATAGCCATTCTCACCGTTCCTTTCGCTTTGGTTTCAAGATAGTACTGGCGATCATATCCGCGCATCTATCTAAAGAAGTATTTTTTAGATAGATGCAGTTTTCAATTGGACTCAAACTTGCACCATTCTCAATTAACCCTTGTAGGGGCGTACTGCTAAGCTGTTCGTCATTTAAACTGCATATTATTTAATTAGGCAGAATACAGTTAAACTTTCCCCCAGTCTCCCTTTCTCCCAGTCCCCCAGTCAGCCAAAACAAGCAAATTAAATGCGTGAAAGCTTACACAGATACCTTAGCCTTTGACCACACTCCTTGTTCATCTTCTTCGTACTGCTGGTGAATAGTTTCCCAGGCTCCTTGTTCGGCTTTTATTTCGTCATTGGTTTCATCATAGACAGAGTTATAGCGCTCGATAAATATCTGTTGAGCTTCTGGGGAAAGATGAGCGCGAACTTCAGGGGACAAGCTTTCGGCATCGCTACAACGACCAGAGCAAGCACGGGATAGAGGTTGATCCGAGACATGAATTTCTTCCCCGCCTGCGCTTTCCATTAACAGTTGATATTCCCCAGAGCGATCGCTAGGAACTTCAGCCATCACGAGAAAATCCCCAGCTTTGAGACGAGTCTCATACAGAGCCGCTTTATCTTCTGGCATACCCAAAGTAACCAGAGCAGAAGCTAAACCAGCACCAGCACTCCCTGCTAAGGCTCCACTGGTGGCACCCAACAATACCGCCGTGATTGGCCCCCCAGCAACCACAGAACCAATAAAGGGGATAAACAACACCCCTACCCCAGTGAGCAAACTTAACAAAGAACCCAATAGAGAGCCAAAGATAGCGCCTGAGCGCAAACCGCCCAAAATCACATCTTTTTTGGTAATAAAACCTGAGATACGAGTTTCCGACTGAAAGTTTCTACCCATTACTGAGATGTGTTCCCTTGACACACCGCGATCGAGAAGACGATCCATCACATTTTTGATTTCGCTTTCTTCCTTAAAAACTGCCGTAATTGTCCGTTCTGCTTTGTATTCTTCTGGCATCAGTTTTATCCTTATTTGATCTCAATATATTTTTTCGCGCAAAGACGTTTATCCCGCTTAGTTCGGGGCAAAGACGCAAAGACGTTTATCCCGCTTTGATTGCAACTTGGTATAAGCTCTAAGCTTTAAGCCTTTTAATTAACTAGCTACGGTGTTTAAAACCCCTATTGATTGAAGCTAATATCTAATAGCTCTGAAGCTCGGGCGAAGCCCTGCTATACACCAATAGCTTGCTTCATTTCAGCACCAGGGCGATCGCCTTGTGGATCTAGAGCTTCTCCTTCGAGAAAAGAGCGTAGCATCCAAGCCATTTCTTCATGTTCTTCCATTAAACCCGTTAAGAAATCGGCTGTTCCTTGATCGTGAAATTCTTCACTACAGCGGTCAATATGCTCACGCAAGTTGCGAATAACCTGCTCATGGTCGTTAACAAGACTAAGTACCATTTCGTTAGAATTGGGCAAAGTTCCAGGTTGCTCTTTAATGGTGCTGAGTTTAAGGAACCCTTCGGCAGTACCAACGGGATATCCCCCCAGAGTGCGAACTCTTTCAGCGGTTTTATCGATGTTAATGGTTAAACTTTCATAATGTTCTTCCCACAGTTGATGTAGTGTCCGAAACTGAGGGCCGACAACATCCCAGTGATATTTTTTGGTTTTGATCAGCAGCAAATAGAGATCTGCTACATCGCTGTTGAGAAGTTCAATTACACCTTCTCTTTGTTCTTCTGTAAGACCAATATTTAACTTAGGCATACTCTTCTTATTCTTGAATGTTCCGTTTTAACTTCGCTTCTATTAGAGCAAGTTTCTCCTTGGTCAAGCATCTATTAGATGAGGGAACTAGTTAGCATTTTTGCGGTTTTTCTCTATCCAAGGAAATAGGTCAAAAGGAGCATTTAGCATTTAACATTTAGCATTTAACATTTAGCTTTTTAGAAACTGTTAAGTAGCTCCACCAAAATAAAAGTAAAATAGCTTTACTCAATTGCGGGTAACAGATAACCTCCCTGCTAGTTGCTAGTTGCTAGTTGCTAGTTGCTCACAATTATTAGCTGTTTAATTAAGTTGAGCTACTTATTGATAGAGAGAAAAGCAAAATATCAGATCAAGTCCACTTGATTACTTCTTCTAAAATCTTTGCGCTTTTGCTCCGAACTAAGCGGGATAAAAGCCTTTGTGCCTTTGCGCGAGTTTTAACTAAAATTGTCTAAACGGACTTTATGAGTACCTAGGCAAAATTAATTACACACTTGACTTGCTCTTTTCCCTTTTCCCTTTTCCCCTTTCCCTTTTCCCGATCTTAACTAGGTAATTAATTCTGCACGACTACTTATTATTCATTCAGTAACGCCAAAATGACAAATAAGGATTAAAGAGATCAGAAAATCTGACTTGAGAAAGATAAAAAGCGAAGTTTCTAGCTTTATGCTTAAAGCCAATCAGATAAAATAGTTTAAGAAGTATAAGAACTTAGAGCTTAGAGCTTAAAGCTTAAAGCTTTTGTTAAACCGACTTTAGCCCGTAGACCAGTGAATTTGATTGAAAACAGTGAATTTATTGAATCTCTTTTAGCCAACTTATCAGATGGGATTGTTGCCTGCGATGCTCAAGGAAAGTTAGTGCTTTTTAATCAAGCTGCACGAGAATTTCATGGACTCGATCAAGAGGCAATTCCGACTGAGGAATGGGCAAGTTATTATGATCTTTATTATCCTGATGGTAAAACCTTGATGCAGACTGAAGATGTTCCTTTGGTTCGAGCGTTGAATGGTGAATTGGTTTCTGATGTCGAGATGAAGATCATCCCCAAACACGGAAAAGCTCGTACGGTGTTGACCAACGGCGAACTGATTTTTAACTCGGCAGGAGCCAAGTTGGGGGCTGTGGTGGCAATGAGGGATATCACCGACTACCAGCAAGTCGCAGCAGCTTTAATTGAGCGCAACGCCGAAATAATCGAACTCAATCAAAAACTAGAACAACGAGTTGCTCGCAGGACTTCTCAACTAGAAATAGCGATCGCTCAGGTTGATAATTATGCCCAAGACTTAAAAGAAAGCGAAAAAAGATTTCGGGAGACTTTTGAGCAGGCTGCTGTAGGTATTGCTCATGTGGGGATTGATGGTCAATGGTTGCGGGTCAATCAAAAACTTTGTGATATTGTGGGCTACACTCGCGAACAATTGATGGAATTAACCTTCCAAGATATTACTCACCCCGAAGATCTTGCCCCCGATTTAGCCTATGTTGAGCGACTACTAGCAGGGGAAATTAAAAATTATTCCCTGGAAAAGCGTTACATTCGTAAAGATGGTTCGATAGTTTGGATTGAGTTAACAGTCTCATTAGTAAGGACGTGTCCCCCGAATGAATTCGGGGGCTTGTATCGTCCTGTAACTTCAGGACTTTTGCCTCAGTCTACTATTCCCAAATATTTTATTTCTGTAGTTGAAGAAATTGGCGATCGCAAGCAAGCAGAAATTGAACTTCAGCAAAGAGCCGAAGAGTTGGAATGGTTAAATAAACTTTTGACCCAAACCACTACACTCTTGAAAAAACGCAATGAAGAACTCGATCGCTTTGTCTATGTAGCATCCCACGATCTCAAAGCACCTTTAAGGGCGATCGCCAATCTTTCTGAATGGATTGAAGAAGATCTAGAAGGTCAACTGCCAGCGGAAAACCAACGTCAGATGGAGCTTTTAAGAGGCAGAGTTTATCGGCTAGAAGCTTTAATTAACGGACTTTTGGCATATTCTCGTGTGGGTCAAGTTTCTCAAGCTATTGAGACGGTTGATGTTAACACATTATTAGCAGCAGTTATTGATTCTCTTGCTCCACCTCCAACCTTTACCATTGAAATACAAGGAGAAATGCCCACGCTAAAAACCAAGCGGGTTCCTTTGTTTCAAGTATTTTCCAATCTAATCGGTAACGCGATTAAGTACCACCATCGCCATGATGGTCAGATTAAAATCTCCTATCAAGATCGGGGGGAGTTTTACGAGTTTACTGTCGCCGATGATGGTTTAGGCATTGCTCCTGAACACCACCATAAAGTTTTTGCTATTTTTCAAACCTTACAACCACGAGATCGGATAGAAAGTACTGGCATTGGCTTGGCGATCGTCAAGAAAATTGTGGAAATCGAAGGCGGTGAAATTAGTTTGGACTCCAAGCTCAAAGAGGGTGCCAGATTTCGCTTTACCTGGCTCAAGGAAGCAGTTAAGAACTGATGTTAGGTACTCATTGATCTGTGAAGATTGGGAAAGGGGACAAGGGGAAAGGTTGAGTGTTCTGTTTTCATGGCTGGTTGAAACTATCTATTTTTTGTTGTTTTGCGTAACGTCAGTTAAGAATTAAGAAAATTAGATGAGAAATTATTGGTCTAGATTGCCCACAACTTACCGAGGTGTCGCCGTTCTTTCCATTCCCGCTTTATGTCTGATTGCTACTCTGGGTGCTTGGGTTTGGTCTTGGGAGCGAGAAACAGAATTAAATCAAGAAATTAATCACACCGAAAAAATCATCACCCACAGCAATGAGTTGTTAATCACCTTGCTCAACGCCGAAACAGGAATTAGGGGTTATAACATCCGCCGTTTAGTATCCTTCAATCCCCAGCAAAAAGATGTTCGAGATGATAATTTCAGTAATGAACAATATTTTCTTGAACCTTACCAAACAGCCAGAAATACTCTGCCGACGGTATTAAGCAATCTGGAGCAATTAACTACTAAATCCCCAGCTACTAAATCCCCACAACAGCAAAGATTAACAAAAATCAAACGACTAAGTTGGCAGGTGATGAAGCTTTTGGAGAACAGAAGAACCCTGACAACAGAACAACTTCAATCCTTTGACTCCAATAGTTCTCTCTATCAAGGTAAGGAACTGATGAATCAAACCCGAATAATCATTGCCCAGTTTCAAAAAGACCAAAATGTCCTACTCGATCTGCAACAGCAAAGCCTCCAGCGAGCCAAAAGAATTACCTCCACCGTTCAATGGTTAGCAGCGTTAGTGAGCGCGATCGCCTATGCAAAAGCGCTGTGGTTGTTTAAAAACCTGGAACAAGATTTATTAGCCAGCAAAACCCTAATTCAAGCGATCGGCTCTAATGTCATCGATGGTGTTATTACCCTTACCCAGCAAGGCGAAATTGAAACTTGTAACCAGGCGGCAGCCAAAATGTTTGGTTATGAACCCGATGAAGTGATCGGCAAAAATCTGACCATGCTACTGACAGAATGTTTGCAGTCTGAACATCAAGAAAAATCTAATCTTAAATCTCATCTTAAATCTGATTTTCAAACTTTTTGTAACATCGAGCTGGATCGTCCCTGGCAAACCAAGGGAAATCGTAAGGTAGGAAAGCCTTTTCCCATCGAGATTTCCCTTAGTAAGATGCAGTTTAATGATCGCTTGATCGCCATCATTCGAGATATTACCGAAAGTCAACAAGCAAAAGAAAATCTTCAAACTCGTGCCGATGAATTGACTCGTTTAGGCAAGATTTTAGCCATAACCAACGAAGCACTAGGGTCAAAAAATCAAGAATTGGAACAGTTTGCCTATGTAGCATCTCACGATCTTAAAGCTCCCCTACGAGCGATCGCCAATCTTTCTGAATGGATTGAAGAAGATCTGGCTGGTCAATTACCAGCAGAAAATCAACACCAAATGACGCTTTTAAGAAGACGAGTATATCGTATGGAAGCTCTAATTAATGGATTACTAGAATATTATCGTGCTGGTCGAACCAAAGTAGCCACAGAAACCGTAGAGCTTAATCTATTACTGGCAGAGATAATTGATTCTCTCGATCCTCCTGCCACATTGAGGATTGAAATTGCACCAGGAATGCCCACCCTACAGACCAAGAAATTACCTTTATTTCAAGTATTTTCTAATCTCATTAGTAACGCCATCAAGTATCATCATCGCAGTGATGGACATATCTGGATTTCCGCTCAAGATCGGGAGAAGTTCTATGAATTCGCGGTAGCTGATGATGGTGTGGGTATTGCCCCCGAACACCAGGACAAAGTTTTTACCATTTTTCAAACCCTACAATCCCGCGATCAAACAGAAAGTACGGGAATTGGTTTGGCGATCGTCAAAAAAATTATTGAAACCGAAGGCGGCGAGATTAGCTTAGAGTCCCAGCTTGGAGAAGGTGCTACATTTCGCTTTACCTGGCTTAAGGAAACTCCGTAGAATTATGGTCATTCCAAATAAGAACCAAGTGATCTTTAAAAGGTAGTGGGTAGTAGGTAGTGAGTAGTGGGTAGTAGGTAATGTTTAACCCGCTCATCAATACAAAATTACAATAAGGAAATTAATTGGAATGACTATAATACAAATTAATTTTATCTGTTTATTCGGATTCCCCCGATTTCTTTGAGTTGACCGACAATTTCCCTTTGAGGAACTTCTTCTCCAAAAAAAGAACTAGCGATCGCGATCGCCATAATTAATAGAGGAGTAATGGAAAAAATAGACGCGCTAGTAGTAGTGCATCCAGATTAATTTGTTGGGTATTAAAAATGGTTTCAGCCCCCTAACCCCCAAGCTTGGGGGAATCAGTCCAGCATTTTAGCCCAGACGCGCTAGTAGGTTGGGTAGAACGATAGTGAAACCCAACAAAATCCTTTAATCGTTGGGTTTCGTGCCTCAACCCAACCTACTAGTTTTATCTCTTTATCTTCTTGTCGCCCTTGAAAAGTTTTTTGTAGGAGTCTCCACATTAATTTTATGTTCGTTTTGCACATTTAAAATCAATTGGTTTTGAATTGTTTTGAAGTGAAAATACTAATCGGCAGTTTGCATTATAAGAAAATTTAGTCTAAATTGTCTTCCTGCTTAAAGTCTATATTTGATCGGCATTTATTCTACCCTTAGACTGAGCAGTAAACTGCTGCGATTGACTAGCATTTTAATTAACCCGATCAGTTTTGTCAGCTTTGTATGCCAAAAATTAGTGCAGATTGGTGGGTGAAAATTATCTTTATTGAAGATCATTTATCCGTAAAAAGAGCCGAATTAATTTAAGTCAAATGGGGAAATAACATGAATGAACTTGCTTTTAAGTTGTGGCGATCGCCTTTTTTACTAGCACAGTATTCGATAGTCGAACGAGATTTAACACCAGAAGCATCTTCGATCTTGTTTTCTGGGCCAAAATTTTTAGTAGCATTACTGGCTGGTATATTGATGGCATTTGCTTTTCAATTATTACTCACCAATTTCACAGTTGCTGTGGGAGTTCCTCTTTTAATTAGTGGAGATGGGGATGACGACGATGAGCCAGATACTCTGGGGGGAAAAGTTCGTAAAATTGAAGCCAAAATAGGTCTTTGGGCATTAATGACAGGCAGTATTGCTTTATTCGGTGCTTGTTATTTAGCTGTCAAACTGAGTTTAATCGAGAGTGCTTTACTAGGTATAATTATCGGCGTAGTCATTTGGGCTGGTTATTTTTCCCTGATCATGTGGTTGGGTTCATCAGCGGTAGGTTCTTTGATTGGTTCTTTAGTAAGTACTGCCACTTCTGGCTTACAAGGATTAATGGGGACAGCAACTGCTGCCATCGGTGCTAATGTTGCCAAAAATCAGGCGATCGCAACTGCTGAAGAGATTGCCGCCGCCGTACGTCAAGAATTAACTTCTGGTTTTACCCCTGATAAGCTCAAAAAGACCTTAGCAGGTTCTTTAAGTTCCCTGGAATCACCTTCATTAAATATTCCAGAAATTCGTGGTCAATTGGAAAAGTTACTGAGTGATGTCGATTTAGAAGCGATCGCCGATCCTAATCTTTTGAAAAGCATCAACCGTGAGACTTTAGTCGATTTTATTGGCGATCGCACTAATCTATCTAAAAAAGAGCTTGACCCCATTGCCGATCAATTGGAAGCGGTTTGGCAACAAGTCTTAAGCCGCCAAAATCCCACTGAGAAAATCATTAGTTTAATCAAAGAAACCAACCCTGAAGAACTGAACACAGAAAAACTCAACGAACGGATTCAAGAATTAGTTGCAACAGGAACTTCGGGGAATAATCAACAAAGTAACGGCATTGTACGACAAGCTGTTCAAGCAGGTGTCGGTGTTGCTATACCAGCGGTAATGGAAAGACTTAACCTTTCTGATGCGGATATAGACAAAATTACTCGTCAACTGCAACAGCTTCAAGGTAAAGCTCAACAATTGGATGTAGAGCAGATTACTCATAAGTTAGAAGAGTTAAAAGAACGAGGAACCAAACAAATCTCCAAAACAATTCCTAGCTTGTCTTCTAATACGATTCAGGCTGACATCGAAGATTACATTCTCAATTCCTTACCTTGGCAATTCAATCGTCGTAATCTGGTGGATGAATTTAAAGAAGTTATTTACGATGCCAATGCTAATTCTGGCAGTGTAAGTAAGCAATTGTCACAACTCAATAAAGAGTACTTTGTTTATCTACTCAAACGGCGCGGTGATTTAAGTCCCCAAAGAATTGGCAACATTGCTAAAGATATGGAGCAAATACGCACAGAAGTTTTAGCCACTGTGCAAAATGCCGACAACGAAGAAACAACTAAGAATTTGCGGGGCAGAATTGCCAATTATTTACGTTCTACGGGTAAAGAAGAACTTAATCCTGAAGCCATTGAGGGAGAATTTTCGGCTCTCCTTGAAGATCCCGAAGCAGGATTAGAAGATTTACAAAATCGCTTTTCTCAATTCGATCGCGATACTCTGGTGCAATTGCTCAACCAAAGAGACGACATCAGTGAAGAAGAGGCTAACAATATTGTTGGTCAACTTGAGAATACCCGCGAAAATGTCTTAAATCGAGCTAGAGAAGTGCAAGCACAAACTCAAGCCAAGGCGCAAGAAGTAAGACAAAGAGTCGAGGACTATCTACGCAATACCCAAAAAGAAGAACTTAATCCCGATGCCATTGAACAGGAATTACGGACACTCCTCGAAGATCCCCAAGCAGGATTTCAGGCTTTACGGACACGAGTATCACAGTTCGATCGCGATACTTTGGTGCAGCTACTATCCCAGCGAGAAGACTTGAGCAAAGAACAAGTCGATCAAATTATCGATCGCGCCGAATCTGTCCGAGATAGCATTTTACAAGCACCCCAGCAAGTGTCTGACCAAGCTAAACAAAGCTATCAAGCAACAATCGACTCAATTAGCGAATATCTGCGGGATACTAACCTAGAAAAACTTAATCCTGAAGGAATTCAGCAAGATTTGACTAAATTGCTCGATAATCCACGATCAGGAACAGTAGCCTTGCGCGATCGCTTGTCTCAAGTTGATCGGGAAACTTTAGTAAAATTACTGTCCCAGCGGGAAGACATTTCTGAAGCACAAGTTAATCAAACTATGGATCAAGTAGAACAGGCGATTCAAAATATTGTTCGTGCGCCACAACGCTTGGCAAAACGAGCCACCAAACAAGTGTTGGGTTTTGAAGCTAACCTCGAAAACTATCTACGGAATACCGAGAAAGAGGAACTTGATCCTGAAGGCATCAAGGGAGATCTGCAACTATTACTCCAAGATCCCCGTACAGGAATGGGTACTTTGCTTGATCGATTCTCTCAATTTGATCGTGAAACCTTGGTTGCGATACTCTCTCAACGAGAAGATATATCCGACGAAGAAGCTAATCAAATTGTTGACCGCATTGTATCGGTGCGGGACTCAATCCAAGAGCAATTTCAGCAGCTTCAACAGCAAATGCAGTCTGTACTGGACAGTATTTTCGGCAAAGTTCGCGACTACCTCAATTCCCTCGAACGTCCCGAACTTAACTATGAAGCGATTAAACAAGACTTTACCCAAGTATTTGACGATCCCCAAGCAGGATTTGAAGCTTTGCGCGATCGCTTGTCTCAATTTGACCGCGATACTCTAGTTGCTGTCTTAAGTTCCCGCGAAGACATTTCTGAAGCACAAGCCCATCAGATTATTGATCGCATTGAAGAAGCACGACATAGCGTACTCCGTCAAGCCGAACGTATCCAGCAAGAAACACAAAAACGTTTGGACGCGATCAAAACAGAAGCCAAAAAACAAGCTAAAGATACCAGAAAAGCGGTTACCGACGCAGCCTGGTGGTTATTTGGAGCTTCTTTCACCTCTTTATTAGCCAGTGCGATCGCTGGTTATGTGGCGGTTAGTTATTAAATCAGAGAGGCTTTCGTTTTTGTTCGCAATTATCAAGGAAAAAAAGGAAAAATTGTCTACTCCAACAGATCCCAAAATTATTTTAGTTGAGTTGGTTACAGCGATCGCTAATACTTTAAAAGTTGATCGCTGCTTTCTCTATGTTCGTGATCCTCAAACCCGTCTAGCAAAGGTAGCTTATTGCTTTTGTCGGAATCCCCACGTTCCTGACGTGAGCAGTAATCAATGGCAAGAGGAAACAAGACTAGAAACTCAAGATCCGATGTTTGCAGCAGCTTTAAATTGTCAAGAGACGGTGTACGTAGAAGATGTCGAAACTGCTTCTCCTAAAATAGTAAACCGTGAGTTTGAAGCCCGCGAATTTGGACATCGGGCTTTAATTCATGCTCATCTTTGTACAGAAGGAAAGCTCTGGGGGATTTTGCAACCCTGCGTATTTGAGCATCCTCGACAGTGGACAACCGCAGACCAAGAATTTATCAACAGGATGATAACTCGACTGATTCCCCTAGTTCAACAGTACGTAAAAGAAAACCTTAGCGCTGTAGCAGAAAAAGTATGATTGTTAATCTACAAGTAGACGGCTGGGAAATTATTTATCATCGCGCTCATGCCTTACTCGCCGCTCAAATTGCTGCCCATTGGCAACCTAATAAATCGCCTCTGCGGATTACCGATACCATTGCGGCGATTTCCCATCATGATGATTTGGAAAAAGAATGGGAAAGTGATCAGCTAACCGAAGCAGGTGCGCCCAAAGACTTTACCTTAGAAAAACAAAAAACATCGGTAAAAAAGTTAAACAAGCACATCGAATCAGCGTTATATCGAGGACGATGGGTAGCCATATTAACTTCAATGCATACTTGTTTTCTGCATCAAGGCAGTGAACCAAAAGATATTGCTGACTTTGTTAAGGAACAGAGACGATTACAACAAATTTGGCTCAAAGAATTAGCGATCGCCAAGGCAGAAGCCGACTCTGCTTATCAGTTTATGAAGTGGTGCGATCGCTTGTCGTTAATTTTGTGTCAACAACAAATACCTGATAACTATCGCAAATTGGAAATTAATGATGGCCCTGATGGTCGTAAATACTACATTGCCAAATCTAAATCTGGCTCTTTCTCTATTTTTCCCTGGTGTTTTAAAGAAGATAAAATCAAAGTTTATGTAGAAACATCCCATTTATCCCAAATATCTTATCAAGATAATCAAGAATTAACCGAAGCCTTGAAAAATGCACCCCGTCAATATAAGGAGTGGATTTTAGAGAAAGGGGCAAAGCCCCAGTAGATGTAGGATGGGTTAGACGGTGACAATCTTTACTCCGAGTTTAATACAATAATCCGTCGTAACCCATCAACAAGATCGCGACGGGTTAGCTTTATGTGGTGCGTTACGCTTTGCTAACACACCCTACTTTGAATCTTTTCCCCTACTACACATTCTGCTTAGCGACAATCTTTATTCCGAGTGGTGCGTTACGCTTCGCTAACACACCCTACTTTGAATCTATAAGCCATAGGTAGATGTAGATGTAGGATGGGTTAGACGGCGACAATCTTTACTCCGAGTTCAATACAATAATCCGTCGTAACCCATCAACAAGATCGCGATGGGTTGAGCTTTATGTGGTGCGTTACGCTTCCCTAAGACACCCTACATCGCGATGGGTTGAGCTTTATGTAGTGCGTTACGCTTCCCTAAGACACCCTACTTTGAATCTTTTCCCCTACTACACATTCTGCTTAGACTCTATTTCTACTCCAGGCAATCCTTCCAGTTTTTCAACAGGTTCTTCAATTTCTTTACCTGGAACAAAAATTGTTAAACCATCAGGAATACATTCAACTTCAATGGGGGTTGTACCGATAATTTCCCCATCCAAGACAACTTTTTGCGGTGGTTCGGCGGTTATTTTTACGCGTTTAGTTCTAACATAGCCAATTCCCTCCCGTTCAGCGGCATTACCACTGAGTCCTGATTGTAGAAGATGATAAGAAGCAGCGATCGCTTCAGTCCATTTTTCTACGGCGATAATCGTCACATCCAATAACCCATCGTCTCCAATAATACCTGCTGGCCCTTGGGCTAAAATCGAAGTTGGTGGCGCGACATTAGCTACAGTCACGGAATTAACTTCAGGAAGATGAACTATTTTATCTTCGATTTCAATCTCCACGGCAAAGGGTTTGAGGTCTTTTAGTTGCTGAATCCCCGATAAAACATAGGCTAACATCCCCCAACGATTTTTCGACTCACGAGATGCATTATCGATCGCTTCTGCGCCAAAACCTATTTCTGATAGTAATACCATCGATTTTCCATTACAAATACCAGCATCAACTTTTTGCGTTCGACCATTTTTAATCATCTGACAGGCTTCTTCGATTCCGTTGGGAAGACCTAAAGCCACCGCAAAAGCATTAGCAGTCCCTGTGGGAATCGCACCTACGGGAATATTAGTACCGACGGTGGCTTCGGCAACGGCAGAAAGTGTGCCATCACCCCCAGCAGCCAACAGCACCTCCACACCTTTTGTTACTGCTGCTTGAGCTAGTTCCCCTGCGTCAATTTCTTTCGATGTAAACTGAATATCTAAATCAAATTCAGACGATAAAATAGTTTTGATGATCTCCAACTCCCGATCAGGGTCCCCTTGACCCGCAACGGGGTTAAAAATAAGACATGCTTGTCGAATCATAGTAATGATGACCTTTTAAAATATAGAAAAATATCAATTTAGATTCCATCCCTGAAGTCTTAGTTATTGGTCAATTGCCAATCTTTTGGAACCTCAAGGGATAGAATGATCTAGTCTTGAATTTTTTTGGGAATTTTCTTACGAAGTAGATGATCGCCCAGAGTTAATTGAGAGTTAATTTAAAATTACTCAAGATAAAATAATGATTAGACTCTACGTTCAGCTACTGCATTCGTACTCATTGTTTTATGACGACTGTTGCCCACAGACGAGCCAATCATCGAGGCAATTAGACCAAAAAGGGAACCGAGGGCAAATGAGCCACTTACCTTGGAGATATTACTGGCAATTTCTTTTGCTTGTTGAGCCGAGACATTCGGTGTATTAGCTGGCAGATTAGCGCCACTTTGTTGGGCCTGATTAATAATTTCTCCCGCATTGGAAGCAACTAAACCAAAAGTTCCTGACACTCCACTGGTCACCAAAAAAGCACCAATGGTCAAAGTTGCTGCCCAAAGGACAGCCCCGTTTAAGAGGGCCGTATTTTTATTCAAAGGGCCGCTAGCACGGCTAGTTACCAACCCTCCCACGAATAGAGAGATAAAGAGACTGACAACCGACCAAATTCCGACAGCCGTTCCAACATTATCAGCGTTAGTTCGAGGGGCATCGGAGTTAGCAATTCCAGTTGCACCAATAGCCGTGCCTAAAGCACTCAAAATAAGTTGCAAACATAAAGCAATAACTAATCCTGCAAAAATTGGTCCCCAGCGAACGCGATCGCGGTATTCGGCGATCGCAGTTGGAGTAGTGGTTCTTTCTTGGACAACGCGATCGGGGAATTCATTACTGTACGCCATAACTATTTTCTCCTATGTAAATGTAAATAAGTAATTAAATTACTATCACCACAGAGTCTACGTAAAAGATCTAACTTAATACACCTATCTTTAGAGAGGTTTTTGCTAAGTAGTATTTTTGCCCAAAAAAGAGAGTCTTGTAAAACAATTAAACTCAGTTCAAATGTTCAAGTACTTCAAGATAATGCTTTGAAAATCTTCTTGTTTAATCGCAATCGACTATCAATTATCAATTATCAATTGATAAATGTATCTTTCGATAGTTATTTCCTATTCCTTTTGGTAGATTGAACTTAACAATCTCGTCTTCGATAATCGGAGTGGGTGTTAAAAACAGTAACTTCAAGGTTTATTGGTATGAATAAAATTCGTGTCGTTGTGATCGAAGATCATCATTTGACTAGAGTTGGTCTATGTGCTGCTTTAAAGCAATATGAAAATATTGAAGTGGTAGGGGAGGCAGCTAACGCCAAACTAGGTTTACAAGCGATCGCGACATTTAAACCTGATGTCGCGCTGGTTGATATTGGGTTACCAGATAAAGATGGAATTGAATTAACACAAGAGCTTAAACAGTCTCAGGAAGCATCAGCAGAAGTTCAGACAAAAGTTTTAATTTTGACGATGCACAAGGATGAAGATGCTGTTTTAGCCGCTTTTGCTGCGGGTGCCGACTCCTACAGTATTAAGGATGTGAATATGGATAACTTAGTACAGGCAATTCAACTAACTAGTGAAGGAAATTCTTGGATCGATCCAACGATCGCTCGCATAGTATTGAAGCAATCTCGCCCGACTAAGCTATCTCAACCCGTTAGTGCCGAAGTCCAAAATGGTCAAAGTATTAGACCATTGGAAGAGGATTTTCAACAGGTTTTAGATACTTATCCTTTAACTACTAGAGAATTAGAAGTTCTTGAGTTGATTGTCTCTGGTTGTAGCAATGCTCAAATAGCAGACAAGCTTTATATTACCGTGGGTACTGTTAAAACTCACGTACGGAATATTCTAGGTAAGCTTTGTGCTGATGATCGCACCCAAGCTGCGGTTCGTGCTTTGCGCGCGGGATTAGTCGGTTGAATGTAATGGGTAGTGGGTAGTGGGTAGTAGGTAGTGGGTAGTAGGTAGTGGGTAGTAGGTAGTGGGTAGTAGGTAGTGGGTAGTAGGTAGTGGGTAGTAGGTAGTGGGTTTTGAAGAAACTTGACATCTATGAATTGAAAAAAAGTTAGTTTTTAATATCTAATCTTTTTAGATGTTTGATACTTTTTTAAGTATCAATCAAAGTGAAAAAATAAAAATCGAGGGTTGAGAGTTGATCTTGATCAACTCTCAACCCTTTAATCGTATTCTTGGTTTATTCTTCTGTCTAAAAGTAGAAACATTAGTATATTTATTCTTTTACAATTGTTTAATAAGATAATAAAATATTACTTTGGTTGAGGAAAGTATGAATAGGAAGATTGCTGATGGAGGCGAGAATTATTAATATCTTACTTGTGGAAGATGACGAAGTGGATGTCATGAATGTCCAACGAGCATTTAGGAAAAATAAGATTACTAATCCCCTCTACATAGCGGAAAATGGATTAGAGGCATTAGCAATGTTACGCTCACAGGATGGTCAAAATCCAATAGTGCCACCTTCTCGACGCTTAATTTTGCTCGACCTCAATATGCCCAAAATGAATGGATTGGAATTTCTTCATCAATTAAGGGCAGATCCAGAATTAAAATCGACACCAGTAGTGGTGCTAACTACTTCTGATGAAGACAGAGATAGATTGGAAGCATACAACCTAAATGTAGCAGGATATCTGCTTAAACCAGTAACTTTTAGCAATTTTGACAAAATCATGATTGCTTTAAATAATTATTGGGCGTTAAGTGAAATGCCATCTTGAAAATAGTTTAGTCCCTTTTATGCAGAAACTTCTGAAAATCTTAGTTGTTGATGATGATGAAATAGATCGCATCGCCGTACATCGAGGATTGAAAAAAGCAGGTTTAGAAATTGAATTTTCAGAAGCTAGTAGCTATAGCGAAGCGTTAGTGATGTTAACGGAAAAAGTCAATAATTTGAAAAGGAATTTTTTTGACTGTGTTTTTCTTGACTATCGCCTACCAGATCGCGATGGACTGGCTTTGATTCAAGAATTACAAAATAGAGGTATTAGAGTTCCTTTAGTTGTGCTGACAGGGCAAGGAGACGAGCAAATTGCGGTAGAACTTATGAAAGCCGGTGCTTCAGATTATTTACCGAAATCGAAAATATCACCAGAGATTTTGGAAAGAACTCTTCGTAACGCCATTCGTCTTTATGAGGCAGAAAGAATAGTAGAGTTAACACAGCAGCGTTTGCGGGTTAATAACAAAACTCTTAAACGCCAAAATCAAGAATTGGCGAAGCAAAGGCGACAAATTGAGTTGCAAAATCTTAAATTGCAAGAACTATCTCAACTTAAATCGCAGTTTCTAGCCAGTATGTCCCACGAACTGAGAACCCCGATGAATGCCATTATGGGTTTCTCTCAGCTATTGATGCGCCAGTATCCAGATCCCCTGACGGAAAAACAGCTTAATATAGTAGAGCGTATTTTCAACAACAGTCAAAATCTACTAATCATGTTGAATGAAGTGCTTGATTTTTCCAAAATTGAAGCAGGACATTTAGAATTAAATTTGTCAGAATTTGATTTATCTAAATTAGTTACTCTGACTGTGGAAGAAATGCGATCGCTAACGATTAATAAAATCCTCCAGTTAACAGCAGAAACAAACCTAGAAAACCCTTATATTGTTAATGATCAAAACTGCGTCAAACGCATCCTAATTAATCTTGTTTCCAACGCTGTTAAATTTACCGAAACTGGGGAAGTTAAAGTAGAAATTAGGGATCTAACAACCCAAACAGTAGAAATCGCTGTCAAGGATACAGGTTGTGGCATTCCGCAAAAAAACTTAGAGGAAATTTTTGACGCATTTCGGCAAGTAGATCAAAGCATCACTCGTCGCTACGGTGGCACAGGATTGGGACTAGCAATTACTGATTCCCTAGTTAAGATGATGGGGGGCAAAATAACCGTCACCAGTGAGTTGGGACAAGGTTCTGAGTTTCGAGTGGAACTTCCCCGTCGAATTGAACATAAACATAATAAACATACTTGAGAAAAATTTTAAAACTTTTTTAATTAGATAAATATTTCAGATGAATTCTTCTTTAATTCCCACAGGTAAATATATCCTGGCTGTTGATGATACTCCTGATAACCTTTTTTTGATTCAGTTAGCTCTTGAACAGGAAGGACATAGAGTGGAATTAGCTAATGATGGTGATACGGCATTGGAGCAGATTAGAGAGTCACCACCAGATTTAATTCTTCTCGATGTAATGATGCCAGGATTGAGCGGCTATGAAGTGACTCAAAGGATTCGTGAGGATCTCCGCTTACCCTTTATCCCCATTATCTTGATTACTGCCTTTGATCAAATGAGCATGGTTCAGGGTTTAGATGTCGGTGCCGATGATTTTATTCGCAAACCCGTCAAGGTTGATGAACTTCAAGCCAAAGTGCGCGCGCTGCTTCGTCTCAAACACACCATCGATCAAAGAGAAAATTTTGTCTCCTGTCTGACTCACGATTTACGAACACCTCTAGTTGCCGGAGATCGGATGTTGAGTTTAATTCAGCAGGGGGTATTTGGTGATGTTTCAGAGGAAACCCAAGACGCGATTAATACAGTCATTAACAGTAATCAAAACTTATTGCTAATGTTGAATAATTTACTTGAGGTTCATTGTTATGAAGTGGGGCAGAAAATTCTTAGTTTTGTGAGCTTCAATTTGTCAGAACTGATTGAAGAAGTTAAAGCTGAGTTAATGCCTCTAGCTAACGAAAAAAGCTTGGAGCTAAGATTGCAATGTTCTCCAAATGTTCAAGAAATTGAAGGCGATCGCTTGGAACTAAGACGAGTTTTTACTAACTTAATTAGCAATGCGATTAAGTTTACCGATGCTGGCATGATCGAAGTACGTCTCAATTCTGTCTTGCGATCGAGTAAAAATAAAAATCAAGCAGATACACAAACAGCTTCATGGATAGCAATAGAGGTTGAGGACACAGGCACTGGTATCGCCACCGAAAACACCGCTACTATTTTTGAAAGATTTCGTAAAGGAAATCATAAGCGTTCTGGTCATGGATTAGGACTACATCTATGTAATCAGATCATCCAAGCTCACCGAGGTACGATTGAGGTAAAGTCTCAATTACACAAAGGGACTGTTTTCACTTTATGTTTACCAGAAAAAGCGAAAAGCTAATAGCTGTTAAAAATTGATCTTAGATTTGATTGTATCCCCTACTTCTTTAAGCTTTTGTCCGATTGAGTTTTGTTCTTTGAGAAAAACTCGGGCGCAATTACGCCCTGGCATTCCCGAAATCGAACCACCTGGATGGGTACCAGCCCCAGTTAAATATAATCCTGCTAAAGGTGTTGTGTAGTTAGCGATTTCTGGCAAAGGGCGGAAAAATACCATTTGATCAAGAGTCATATCGATGTGATAATAATTGCCTTTATAAGCACCTAAACGCTCTCCCAACTCGGCTGGACTTTCGACACGACGAGCTATGATGGCATCTTTAACATTAGGAGCATAGTCGGCTAATTTATTAATGACGCGATCGGCTACTTTGTTTTTCAATTCGTCCGTCCAACCAGTACCTTTTAAACCAGTTCCTTCAGCACCTGCAATTTGATAGGGAGCAAAAAACTCAATCCACAGAGTATGTTTGCCATCGGGGGCCATAGTCGGGTCTAAAACTGTCGGTACGTCAAGATACATCGAAGGATTTTCATCGGGAATTTTGCCCATAGTCGGCAAAGCGTGGGCTTCTTCAACGTGATTTACTGAGTCAGCAATTAAAATCGAACCAATTAAATACTCATCTTTGTGGTTATGGTGTTCAAAACGTGGTGCTTCCGATAAAGCACAGTCAATTTTGAGAATAGTTTCGTTATTATTAACGATCCGCCGTTTTAGTCGTTCGTATAATTCTGGTGCTGCCGTCTCAGGAACCATTTCCATAAACAGTCGTTTAGCATCGATATTGGAAATTACAGCTTTATTCGCCCGACATTCTTCTCCACCCGCTAATCTAACACCTTCAACTTTACCGTTATTACCGATTAAAACCGATTCCACAGAGCGATCGCACAGAACAACTCCGCCTTTATCTTTAACCAAATTAAGTAAAGCTTGAGTCAATGCGCCCGTACCGCCACGAGGTCTTGCCATACCTGGGTTGTGTCGCATCGACATCATCATCGAACCGATGCCAATAGTTTTTTGCGAAGGAGGCGCACCAAACTCCCCAGCCATCCTAGCCAAAGGAGCGCGGAGAAATTCCGAATCGAACCAATATTCTAGGCTATCTTTGGGGGAAGTTAACATGGTGCGAACCAAATCTAGAGTTTTATCAACACCACCCAAAGTAGACAACAGATCTTGAATGTTTTGCAGCCCGTAATTACCAGCAATGTCGATAATCGATTTAGGCGGAGCGTTAAAAATAGGAACAATCCCTTTAGTTAGGCGTTGCCAAAAATCAATAAATTCTGTGTATTTTTCGGCATCCCTGGGGTTGAAGCGGGCAATCTCAGCACGGGTCTTTTCGACAGACTTGTGGGCTAAGAAATACTTACCATCAGGATGAGGGCAAAAAGTCACAGGATCGCAATAAAGATATTCCAAGCCATATTTTGTTAATTCTAATTCTTCTACTACAGGGCCGAGGTGAATAAACTCATGGTCGATGGCACAGAGATTGAATTTAAAACCAGGGGCTTCTTCTGGCATCGCTTCTTCGGTTGTTGCGCCACCGCCAGGAACAGAACGTTTTTCCAGTAACAGAACGCTATAACCTTCTTTCAGTAGATAAGAAGCGCAGACCAGACCATTGTGACCTGCACCAATAATAACAACGTCGTATGCTTGCATTGGACTATATATATTTACAAAACTTGCCTTAATGCCTGCGATCCTAATCAAGACTAAATGGATCTTTTATCTGTCAGGGGAAAGATTTTATGTCACTAAAGAATGAACTAGATTAAATATTTTACAGCAGTTTTCAAAATGTAAATATGGAACAAAGCTTAGACTATTTTCACGAAGAACCACTTATTACTTTTGCGCTGCTTTTAGCAGTTATATTAATTATTCCTCTGGTTTTCGAGAAACTGCGAATTCCTGGAATCATAGGATTACTAGTAGCAGGCATTGTTTTAGGCCCTAATGGCTTAAAATTACTCTCTTCTGAATCCCAAATAATGAAATTGCTTTCAGACATTGGATTACTTTATCTAATGTTTGTGGCAGGCTTGGAAATCGATCTTAAGCAGTTTCACCAGGTCAAGTTTCGGGCTGCGGGTTTTGGTAGTTTGACGTTTCTGATACCTCTAATTACAGGGACTGCGATCGGTAGATTTTTCGGTTTTGAGTGGAATTCAGCAATTTTATTAGGTTCCTTGCTGTCTTCCCATACCTTAATGACCTATCCCATCGTTAGCCGCCTGGGAGTGGTGCGGAATGAAGCAGTTACGGTGACGATTGGCGGCACTATTTTTACCGATATTGGTGCTTTAATCGTTTTAGCAATTTGTGTCGGCATCAGTAGAGGCAATTTTACCAGTACAAGTTTGTTCCTCTTGTTAGGTTCGCTAGCTGTTTACACTGTAGTGGTTCTTTTTGGACTCGATCGCGCTGGGCGAGAGTTTTTTCGCCGTTCTGGTACAGACGAAGGTAATCAATTTTTGTTTGTACTGCTGGCTGTTTTTTTAGCAGCATTTGGAGCGGAATTAATTGGCATCGAAAAAATAGTTGGCGCTTTTCTCGCTGGATTAGCAGTAAATGATGTTCTTGGGGAAAGTTCTACCAAAGAAAAGGTGGTTTTTGTTGGTAGCGTTCTCTTCATTCCCATTTTCTTTGTTGACATTGGTTTACTGATTGATATCCCTGCTTTTATTAATAGTCTTGCTTCGATCTGGTTGTGTTTATCAATAGTAATTGGGTTAATTGTTAGTAAATTTTTGGCTGCTTTTTTTACTAAATTACTTTACCGTTATAGTTGGTCTGAGACCCTAACTATGTGGTCGATGTCTCTCCCTCAAGTGGCGGCTACTCTTGCTGCGGCACTGGTAGGAAATAGAGCTGGTTTACTCAGTGAAGATGTTTTAAATAGTGTGGTGGTAATGATGTTGGTGACAGTTACCATTGCACCCTTAATTACCAGTCGTAGTGCGATCAATCTTCCTCTGCCAAAAACCCAATTAACCAGCGAGATCTTTCCCTCTAAGATTACAAACGATGGAACTTCTGTTTTTACAGTAATTGTTCCTGTTTCCAATCCTCAAACCGAACGATACTTATTGGAAATGGCAGCCTTACTAGCTCGTCACGAAGCTGGAAAAATTGTTCCACTATCAATTATTTTTGCCGATCCTTATCTGGATGTAACTCAACTTGATCTAGCTGTCGATCGCAGTCAACAATTGTTAGAGACGGCTGTGGCTTTAAGTGATGAATTAGCGGTTACAGTTATGCCTCTGTTGAGAATTGACGATCGCATTGCTCAAGGAATTACCAGAGCTTCCCAAGAGCAAAAAGCAAGTTTGATTCTAATGGGATGGGGCGAAAGAGCGGGTTTGCGTACTCGTTTATTTGGCAGTATTATCGACAGCGTATTTTGGCAAGCTCCTTGTCCCGTAGCAGTAACACGTATTTTAACCTCGCCAACCCAGATTAAACGTATTTTAGTACCCATCGAAAACTTTACCCAAAAAGTGTTTCGACAAATTGATTTTACGCAAATTTTAGCTGCTGCCAGTCAAGCTCAAGTAACCTTATTATTAACTATTCATCAAAAGCTTTCCAGAGAAAAAAAGCAGGAATTACAAGCAAAAATGGATTCCCTTGCTTCTAGTTTTACACCTGCAATTAAGGTGGAAACAGACATGATTGTTGATGATAATTTCGTGCCGATGATTATTGATCGATCTAACAATTTTGATTTAGTAGTACTTCAATCATTTGGACATCTTCCCAATCTAGATGGATTAGCTGTCAACGATCTTACTAATCGTCTAGTCAAGCAATTAACTTGTTCAGTGATTGTTCTAAAAGATAGAGATTAGGCTAAGTAAGTAAGTAAGTCAAATTAATTAGAAGATGCTCTAGTAGGGGATTAGGGGATTAGGGGATTAGGGAGTATTGATGAGCGGGTTAAACATTACTTACTACCTACTACTTTTTTTAAAGCTCACTTGGTTCTTATTTGGAATGACTATAAAATTGTCAATTTGAGTAAGGAAGCTCGACCAGGAAACCTCGCCATACCCAAAAGCCGATCACTTCTAGCTAGGAGCTTCGCTTTTTTATTCCTCTCGACGTTCTTGGTAATCTTCAGAAGATTTGGGTTCTAACTCCCATCTTTTAGCATCTCTTAGTTCTAAAGTTTCCTCTGTCCCCAGAAAAGTCTTGTCATCCATTTCTATCCCTACTGCTGCCCCTAGCTGATCTACAAGATCTTGGTCTGGTGTCGGGGCAGTTCCACCTACGGCTTCTTCTCCAGACGCTTCTGGACTAACTTCATGATCTTCAATTTGCCTAGATGGATCGTTCATCAGTTTAAACTACTTTTTTGGTTAAATTTTTAATTGCTGGGCCATGAATTACTTCGCCATCAAAATTAAACCGAGCGCCATGACAAGGACAATCCCAGCTTTTTTCGGCATTGTTCCAGCCCACAATACAAGCTAAATGAGAACATACGGCAGAAACTGCATGAAGATTTCCTGTTTCATCTCGATAGGCGGCAATCTTTTCGCCTTTAAGCGTGATGACTTTACCTTCATTACTTTTAACGTCGGCAATGGAGTTCGTAAGACCCTTCAAGCGATCGCCAACCCAATGGGTTCCAACATTGATATTTTCCTTAATTGACTGCGGGGTTAGAAAAGGTGTGGCGCGGGTTGAATCATAAAGTTCTGCCCAAGGATTACTCTTACCTAACACGAAATCCCTCAGTAGCATCCCTGAAAGAGTACCATTGCTCATACCCCAAAGACTAAAGCCAGTGGCTACATAGATGTTTTCATCAAGAGGAGTTAATTTCCCAATGTAGGGAATCTTATCAAAGCTCACCATATCCTGAGTTGACCAACGATAATCAAAGTTATCGATGCCAAACTTGGTGCGAGCAAATTGTTCTAATTTTAGATAACGTTCTTCAGTATTCGTGACCGTACCTACTTTGTGTCCGCCACCGCCAATCAGCAAGAGCAGACCATCTTGATAGGGTGTAGTACGAACTGAATTGTAGTCTTTGCCAGAGCCGATAAACATGCCCTGGGGTGCTTGAGAAGACTCGATCCGCGCACCAATAATATACGAGCGCTTAGGATAGGTTTTGGCAAAATAAAGTCCGCGATCGAGAATCGGTAAATGAGTCGTAATCAGGACTTTTTGCGCTCTGAGGGTTCCTTTATCAGTAATTACTTGGCAAGGATTATTTTGTTCGACTGTTTCAACTTTGGTATTCTCAAACAAGTAGCTGTTATCACTGGGAATACTTTTAGCTAGATGCAGTAAATATTTACGGACGTGAAACTGTGCCTGATTTTCAAATTTGACTGCTCCTGCAATCGGAAAAGGCAGAGATGTTTCTTGCACCAAGGAGGCTGGTAATCCTAGTTTCTTGGCGGCTTCTACCTCCGCAACAACTTTATTGAGCTGATCGGTTGTGTCGGCATAAGTATAGTTACTCTGACGGCTGAAGTCACAGTCGATTTGTTCTTCTGCCACTAAAGCAGCAACCTGAGCGATCGCCGCTTCGTTCGACTCACCATAAAGTCGTGCTTTTTCTTCCCCAAATTTATCGATCAACTCAGCATAGATCAGTTGGTGGAGTGAGGTTAATTTTGCTGTTGTATGTCCACTAACTCCTTTCGCCACGCGCTTGGACTCAATTACAGCAACAGATAGCCCCGATCGCTTAAGCAATACGGCGGCAGTTAATCCTGCAATCCCCGCGCCAACAATAGCAACATCTACTAATAAATTATCAATTAAAGGAGGAAAATCAGTTTCAGGAGTTGAATCAATCCAGAAAGATATAGGCTTTTCAGATAGCTGAGTCATGAACAGTTTTCAGATATTGAGAGTTTAAATTACTCTATTTAGAATATTGAATATATCGTTGCTGTTCATCTGTCTGAGGAAGTAGAGATAGTTAAGTAGTCATGCAAAATTAATTACCTAGTATAAGATCGGGAAAGGAGGAAGGGTAAAGGGGAAAAGCGAAGCAGCGCGGTCTTGGGGGTTTCCCCTATGAGCGACTGCTTCAAGAAGAGCAAGTCAAGTGTATAATTAATTTTGTTTAGGTAGTTAATAAATTGTTAGAAAATATACATAGCTTGGAATATATTTTGGCGAAGTTAAACCAAGGCTAAAAGCTAACAGCTAACAGCTTTTTAATAAAACACAGTTCATTAACAACAACAATTATGAATCCTGATGACCAAAAGTTTGCTTTCCTCGTTTTAGGAATCCCGTTGCTCGGTTTAGTTTACTGTGGTTTAGGCATAGCAGCTATGAGTTCGGTCAGTACCGTTAGACAGCATCCCATAACCTCTGGAGCGATATTTATTTTGCTGCCGTTTTGTATTGCAGCCTATGTTTGGACTTCTGCCTCCGCTAAAGCCTATAAAAAGTAGAAATGGATATTGCGATCGCTTTTTTAACCTTTTTACCAAACTTATGAGATTGCTTTTGATAGATTTTATCGTGAAATTCTACCTTGCAACTCCCACATTATTTAGTTTAATAGTTAGCGATCGCCTTTCCGAAATCTCGTATGGATTTATGGTTTGTTTTTACTGTTTGTATGCAGCAATTGCCAAATCACACGCTACAGGATCGTCACAAGCATACATTTCCACTTCGACTGTATAAGTAGCTTTTTTTGTTGGGTTAAATTTAACCACTGCTTCCGAGCTATCACTTTGATCTGCTATTATCTCCGCGCCAGAACTGTCATAAACTACCAAATCTACATCAACACATTTAGGCTTGTTGCACACAGCAATAAAACCATAGTTTTTACCAGGACTCAAATTAAAGTCCTTGCTAAATACTCCCCCTTCTTCTGCTTGACCAATTACTGGCTGTTTTGGTCTTTGGTAACTTGCTCCTAATTGTTTGCTTGCTGTTTTATTAGACTAACTTAGTTAAAGCTATAGGACTATTAGGGCCTGCTAAAGCGATAGTGGCGGGCATTAATGCTACTAAAGTTGCAGTGACTGCAAGTAAACTTTTTCTTTTCATTTTACTCTCTCAATAATTTTATAATAATAGGTTTTTATAGTTGTTCAACTGGTAATACTATTTGACCGTTTTCTATTGTAATGACATCAGAAGCTGTGGCATTAACAGCGCCAATTCCCTCAACTGAAATTAAACAATCACTACTACAAGTGGTTTTTGTTTCTCCTGAAGTGATTGAAATTTCGCTAGTCTGTTCCCCCTCCGTTATAGTAATTTGATATGATTGCGAATCTTTATTAACTAAATCTGCCGCTAAAACACTATTAGAACCTATCAGTAAAATACTTAAGGTTAAAAAGAATTTGTTCATTTTTAATAGAAAATAATTTTGACTAAAAATCAAAGTATCATGCTTGATTTTGAATTGTAGTCACCCTTAATGCTTTTTTAATTTTTAAACTTAAATTGAATTTAATAGTCATTCCAAATAAGAAGCAAGTGATCTTTAAAAAAAGTAGTCCTAAAGGATAAGCTTCGCAAATAGGTAGTAAGTAATGTTCAACCCGCTCATCAATACAAAACTACCATCAGGAAATTAATTGAAATGACTATACATTTTAATGAAGATCACTTTAGAAGAAATAACCGTAACAAGAATAATTAAAAATATTCACCCCTGTCTACAGCTTTTGAAATAAAAACTTTTCAATACCCCACCCCTTAGTGATCTAGTTTTCCTAACTAAGCGCGATCGCCATAGTTTTTTTTGTAGTCTAGACGACCAAAGAATCTCCCGATCAAATCATTCCATCGTTACAAAAAGCCAAGTAGGGACAATAGGCACATTTTTCTGTGGTGGGAGTAGCTATAAAGTTACCCTGATATATATTCTTTGCTAAAACATCAGCTTCATCAGCGATCGCTTCTAAGTGACTGTTCGTAAAAGTGTGGATCTGGTCGTGGCGGAGATAGACAATATGAGCATGAGGATGATTCAGGGCGGCTGCATATACCCAAAGTTGGAAACGGTGATCTAGCGGTTGCATGGTGCGATCGCTCTTATAATCTAAGACCCAATCATGACCCACCAAATCGATGACACCATTAAAGGTTAGGCGATCGAGTTTAAAGCTAATTTGTTGTTCTTTGGCTACGGCTGTCTGGCGCAGGTGTCGATATACAGGTAGTTTAAAGAATCTAATTGCTAAGGCGATCGCTTCCTCAAATACTGACTGCGACCAATCGGCTTCGGCAAAGGGTAATAAGTCTTGGGGTTGAGTCAGATTATGTTCTAAAGCTTTATGTACTAAAGTCCCTGTTTGCATACTGTAAGCGTAGCCTTCCCCCAAACCTGGATGTCCATCGATAAAGTGGAGTTTAAACCGTTGCGGACAGCGAGCATAGTCGGTTAAGGCAGTAACGGGCAGTTCTGATAATCCTGAACCCACGGAATCAATTAATAGTGGTGGCAGATGTTCGGGTAAAGGAGGGGTTTGAGGTATGGGAGGCAGTGCTTTAGCATCGGTGTAAGGAATGGTCTGGGTTGGAATGTTGGCAGCGGTTAGACCCCGTTGCAGTCGATTTAATTCTCCTTTGTAGGGTTCCGCAGCACTGAGGATGAGATAATCTCTAGCTCTAGTTAAGGCGACGTATAATACCCGCACTGCTTCCTCGCGATTTTGTTGTTCTTGAAGATATTCTAGCCAGCTATACAGTACTGGCTTCTGGGTTTCTCCCAGGGCGGTTTTACTGGTTACCGCCACTCCTAATTGGGCATCAAAACGAATTGGGGGATAAGATTTGGGGCGTTCTTTACTCAGATCCGCCACAATTACTAAACCCCACTCTAAACCTTTGGCGGCATAGATGGTCATCAACGAGACAGCGTTATTCACCGCGATTATCGAGCGGGGAACTGCTACATCTTTTTCAAATAAACCCTTGAGGCGACGTACTACCCCAAATAAATCATAAGTACCCTGTTCGAGATCCTTGACTAACTGCCCAAATCCACGCCAATCTGTCAATCTTCTGGCTGCCCCAGGTAAGTTAGCCAATACTGCTGTATATCCCGTCAATCGATCTGCAAGCTGCAAGACACGAGAGGGTAGTTCTCCTTGAGATGAGTTTAATAACTGCTGTAAGACTCTAACTGGACGAGATAATTCTAGAAACTGCAATTTTTGTACTTCATCCCACCAGCCAGGATCTAACTCCGATGTTGTGCTGGAAAAAGTTTCTCGTACTTGAAATAATAGGCGATCGCTCAAGGCAAAAAAAGGACTCCGCAATACTGCCACCAAGGCAAGATCATCCCGTGGATTAGCCAGAAACCGTAGCAAAGCCGTAGCATCTTTAGCTTCTCTAGTAGCTAACAAGTTACCACCCCCCCCAGGGGCGACAGGAATCCCAAGGGCTGCTAGGGCTTCAGCGTATACTTCTAAAGGTTGCCAGGTACGAGTCAAAATCGCGATGTCTTTCGGTTCGAGGGGGCGTGTCTGTCTAGTATTTCGATCAAATATGGGAGTTTGGCGATCAAGCATTTGTTTGATTTTGGCTGCCAGGTTAAAGGCTTCCACTCGCTGTCGATTCGCCCGATTGGGCTTCGGCGGTTTGGCTGTATCTTTTTCTGCCCCTTCTGGAGTCATAGGATCACCAACCACTAGCACTTGTAGATATTTATCTCCACTGCTATCTCCTAATGATGCTGAGGGACGAAAAGCATTTAGATCTTGATGATTGGCTGCTAGTAAAGGGGCAAAGATTTGATTGAACTTATCGATTAAAATCTCATGGGTGCGAAAGCTGGTGCTGAGAATTACTTCCTTGCCGTTGTTCTGGAGAATGCGATCGCGAAATTGTTGAAACACCCGAATATCCGCCCGTCGAAAACCATAAATTGACTGCTTAATATCTCCCACAATAGTTAATTCTGCCTTGGAAGTTAAAGTATGGAGTAACTCTGCTTGGGTGGGGTTAGTATCCTGAAATTCATCAATTAAGAATACTTGCCATCGTTGATGATAATAATCTTGCACGGGAGCATGAGTTAATGCCTTTAGGGCATATAGTTCAAGATCATTAAAGGTAAGTACTTTTCTCTGGAGCTTAAGCCGACTAAGATAAGCAGTAACTTCTTGATAGGCTGAACTTAAAGCTGGCAGCATTAACTTTAATTGTTCATCAGCATCACCAATAGCTAAATCTAATAATCCTTGACTAGTAACTCTTTTAACCAAGTCTCTTAAAGTGGTCAAGGCATTTTTGACAGCTTTCATATCCTGCCAATTCTTACTGCTACCGACTCGGAGGTTAACCTGTTGGATAGTAGCGATCGCATCTCCGATATTTTCTGCATTTTCCAGATCGGCGATCGCTTCCAAGACAGCTAAACGGATTATTTCTAACTTATCCTCTCCTTGTCCTTGGTGCTGTTGTAAAGTCTCTTGACTAGTCAGCCATGCAACATCTTGAACTATAATTTTGACCGCCTGTAAACGAGCATTAACAATTAATTGTTTCCAGTCTTGAATCCCCCGCTGCAAAGCCTTCTGCGCCGTATAAGGATCGTCGAGCAACCTGCCCAGAACATTCTGTAACAGAGAATAAGGAATGACCTGAAAAACCTCTGGGGATAGTTGCGTTATTGCCTGCTGTAGTCCATCTTTTAGCCACACTTGCCCTTCTAAATCATCCAATACCTGGAAATCCGCAGGAATGTTAATTACCTGAAAGTGTTCCTGACAGACTCTGGCGGAAAGGGCGTGAATTGTACTAATTTGAGCAGCTTCCAATTCTGCCAACAAATCTAAACTTTGGGGCAACTCTTGACTGACTAAAGCTCGAATACGCGATCGCAATTCTGTAGCAGCCTTCTCGGTAAAAGTTACCGCAACTATTTCTAACGGGGATAAATTCCTCTCTCGCAGATAATATAAATATCGCTCCGCTAACATATGAGTCTTTCCTGTCCCCGCACCTGCGGTAATCACTACGCTAGAGGGTGCATAAGCCGCCGCTTGTTGTTCGGGAGTAAGATTAGACATGCAAAATTATGTCCAGGATGAATTAACTCTGTATATATTAACTGGTCACAAGTTAACCTTTTCTATTTATATTGTTACCCTTTTAGAACTACCAAAATGTTAAAGTGCGTTTAGAAATAATCACCAATAAGGGATCAAAGTATTGGCGATCGCCATGATTAAATTTTAATATTCATTCGTAATCACTAATAAAATATTTTCGGTGTTTTTATGTCTTCTTCTTTCAACCAGGGAATTCTTGTCACCATTATTTGTGAGGCGGTTTTACAAGATCGCCTAATTAAGTTACTGCAAACATTAAATGTCTCTGGATATACAATTATTCCAGCACAGGGTGCAGGTGGACATGGCAGACGGATGGGAGATATGGCTGGCTACAACACTAATATCGAAGTTAAAACGATTGTTTCAGCCAAAATATCCGATCAATTACTCGAAGATTTAAAAGACTTTCCTCAAAATCACGCTTTAATTGCCTTTAGGCAAACCGTAGAAGGTTTATTTGATTAGCATTAAGCGGTATTTATTTGAGCTTAAATTGATGTTGTTCAGGAGCTAATCCTTTAGGGCGAACTCTAAACTCCCATTACTTGACTTACGAGGGGTTAATATCTTCTAATATTTAGTACCCATGTTCTGAATGGACATATCAAATTTTGAATGCAATTGGCTGTAACTAGTTGTAATTATCAGTAGCTTGTCCTTAAAACATTCCCCAAAAAAAGCAATGGAAAGTCTAACTCCAGCCCAAAAAGAACTTTACGATTGGCTCGTTGAGTATATCAAGTCTACCCAGCACGCGCCGTCCATTAGGCAGATGATGAAGGCAATGAATTTGCGATCGCCTGCCCCTGTCCAAAGCCGACTAGAAAGGCTAAGAAACAAAGGTTATATTGACTGGATTGATGGTAAAGCCCGCACCATTAAAATCTTACATCAGCCCGAAAAAGGATTATCCATTGAAGGAGAAATTGCTGCGGGGGGTTTAGTAGAACCGTTTAATGATGAAAAAACTCGGTTAGATTTATCTGATTTGTTTGCCCAGCCTGACTGCTATGTCTTGCGGGTGGTGGGAGATAGCATGATTGAGGATCTAATTAACGAAGGCGATTATGTCGTTATGAGATCGCTTGTTCAGGGTACAGAAGTTAAAAATGGCGACATTGTGGCAGCTAGAGTAGCGGGACATGGCACTACCCTAAAGCACTTTTATCAGGAACGAGAAAAAGTCACCCTCAAGCCTGCTAATCGCAAATATGAACCGATTAAAGTAGAAGCCGAGAATGTGGAAATTCAAGGGCTTTTAGTAGGTGTTTGGCGGTCTTTTGATAGTTTTTAGGGTGGTGGATAAAATAGAGCAAAAAAAAGATAATTCCCTGGAAGTTCCTTCCTTATCTAGGGAATTACAAACAAGATTAGCTACCCCTCTAAAAATTGGCTCACTATTAGTTCATAGTCGCGTTCTACAGTCCCCCCTCTCTGGGGTGACAGATTTAGTATTTCGGCGTTTAGTTAGACGGTATGCCCCAACATCGATGATGTATACCGAAATGGTAAATGCCAAAGAAATTTCCCATCTGCAAGCATTGCCCAGCATTATGGCGATCGCTCCTGATGAAGCGCCGATTAGTATTCAGCTATTTGACTGTCGCCCAGATTTTATGGCAGCAGCAGCCCGCAAAGCGGTAGCCGAAGGGGCAAATACCATTGATCTTAATATGGGTTGTCCCGTCAATAAGATCACCAAAAAGGGTGGTGGTTCGTCTTTGTTACGTCAACCAAAAGTAGCAGAAGCGATCGTCAAAACTGTTGTGGAGGCAGTGGATGTTCCTGTAACGGTGAAAACCCGTTTGGGCTGGGATGACAATGAAATTAATATTATTGATTTTGCTCGCAGGATGGAACACCAGGGGGCGCAAATGTTGACTATTCATGGACGGACTCGCGCTCAAGGCTATAATGGCGCGGCTCGATGGTCATGGATTGCTCAAGTTAAACAGGCTTTATCAATTCCTGTCATTGCTAACGGTGATATTTTCTCTGTGGAAGCTGCGGTGAAATGCCTAGAGATTACTCAAGCAGATGGAGTAATGTGTTCGCGGGGGACTTTGGGCTATCCTTTTCTGGTGGGAGAAATAGACCATTTTCTCAAAACAGGGGAGCTATTACCCCCTCCTGATATTGCTACCAGACTTCAATGTGCCAAAGAACATCTCTTGGGCTTGTGGGAATATAAAGGACAACGGGGCATTTATCAATCCCGTAAACATTTAGCCTGGTACTGTAAAGGATTTTCAGGAGCAAAAGAGTTACGCGATCGCCTATCTCAGATCGAAAGTCTTGAGGAAGGATACGAAATATTAGATGAAATATTAAAGTTAGTTCTTAGTTATTAGTTTTTGGTTCAAACAAGATAATTTTATGACGACCAATGGTGAATGATAACTTTAACTATTCAACCTCTCATACTGACGATGTACCTGTTTGGCAACAACCAGAAATTATTCGCTGGATGCAGATTGTGGCGGATAGCTATCAACAGTTATTGGGGAAAAGTTTAATTAATACCATTGGTGTCATTGATGCTATGGAAACTCCAGAACAATTATCCCAGGCTTTCTTTCAGGCACCCTTTGTCCTAGTTTCTCATGGTACTCAAGCTAATCCCATATTCAATTATGGCAATCAAACGGCTTTGCAACTATGGTCTTTGAGTTGGGATGAATTTATTCAAACCCCTTCTGCTGATAGTGCCGAACCGATCGCCAGAGAGGAAAGATCAATAATGCTTCAGCAAGCAAGTGAACAAGGATATATTGAGAATTATCAGGGGGTGAGAATCTCTAACAAGGGCAAAAGATTCTTGATCAAACAAGCAACCCTCTGGAATTTAACCGATGAATCTGGTCAGAAGTGCGGACAAGCTGCAACTTTTCCCAGTTGGGAATGGTTGCAATAAAAAGGCGAAGCCCCTGGCTATAAGCTAATACCAAATCTCTATGAAAATGCACTAAATCAAATTTAACTCTTTGCGTCTTTGCCCCAAACTAAGCGGGATAAACGTCTTTGCGACGCGAAGCTAGTGCTAAAGCATACCGCTCCGCATATCCTTTAGGGCGCGAGATTTACACCCAAAATGTTAAGTGTAGCTTCAAGGAGAAATGGTATAATATCAAGTTCGGATAATCACTTTAAATGAGCTTGTTCCCTAACCCCCTAATTCCCTAATTCCCCATATCAAAATAGTTAACTGTAAAGAGCGTACTTGATATAAGTAGAGATGGCTTTGAAAAGGGGAAAGGGGAAAAGAAAAAACCACCTCCAGAATGACTAAAGGTGGATGAAGATAATTATTGTAGTTATTAATTTAATTGATCTTTTAATTCAACTCTAGCAGGGACTAGTCTCGACTGTTGAGAGCAATTAAAAGTCGGAGAATAAATACGAAGAGGTTGATGTAGGTTAAGTACATCGAAAGCGCCGCTGGTAAATACTGCTCATCAGTATAGGTGCGAGGCAGAATATAAAAGTCTACTACCGCTACTCCCGCAAAGATAGCGACACCAACACCAGAAATAGCTACTTCCAACCAGGTTGGGGTATAAATGCCAAAAACAGAGAAGAGTAATTGACCAATTAAGACCACGAATAATGCTGTAACCCCCAGACGGACTGTTTGAGATAAAGCCAAACCATCCTCTGCTGAAAGGTTAGAGCCAATTTTACGTCCCACAATAAAAGTCGCACCACAACCAAGGGCGGCAATGCCAACTCCCTGAATACCAACTCCAGAACTACTGAGGGCAAGATAAACAATGCCACTCAAGGTATAGCCTGATAAAAGACTATAAAGAGCGAGTAAAGGTAAAGCCGCACTGTTATTTCCCTGGCTGGCAACTCCACGAGCGACAAAAAAGAGAACTAATTCGGCGATCATTGCTCCAATGAAGGTGGGCATGAACAAGTCGGGGCGAGAAGCAATTACTCCCAAGCCACCATAGGTTCCCAACGCGGTTAGAACTAAGCCACCACCCAAATAAGGCAGGGCGTTGGTAATGACATTAGGGCCGAGGACAGACTGTCCTTGAACCTCCTGCATTGCTTTTTTAAAATTACTAGTATTGCTCATAATTTCTGACTAAGATTTATCTTGATAGTTTAAACTTGCCTATCTGTATTTGATCTTAATTCAATTAAAAGTTTTAAGGTGTTGAGAGATTACCGAATCTTGGTATGGGGACAGCACCAGAAGCAAAACCCACAAGAGAAGTTTAGAGTTGATAATTTTGCCCCTATCCCTTAATCCATCCCAGTGCTAAAGCTCCTAAGATAAAGACCCCAAACCCTAATCTATACCAAACAAATACCCAGGTACTTCTGCGTTTCAAAAATTCTAACAACCAGGCGATCGCTAAATAAGAAAACACTGCCGAAGATATTAACCCAGCAATCAAAGGTAAAAATCCCGTACTACCAGCACCATCAGTTAAGAACCCTTTTAACTCTACCAATCCAGCTATAGTAATAGAAGGAATTCCTAACAGGAAAGAAAATCTCGCTGCTGACGCGCGATCAATATTATTAAATAGACTAGCAGTCATAGTCGAACCAGAACGAGACACTCCAGGGATAATTGCCAAAGCTTGAGCCAGACCGATTAAAATTCCATCTTTGGCGGTTAAATCTGCAAAATTACGTTTTTGAGTGCTGGTATATTCTGCTAAAGCTAATAATAAAGCCATCACAATAGAAACAATTGCGATTGAAGGCATACTTCTGAGAGTGTCCTCATAAAAAGGAGGCTCAAAAACTTTCAAGATCAAGCCCAAAATCAGAATAGGAACTGTTCCCAAACCAATCCCCACCGCCAACCAAAAATCTTGAGATTCATAATTAGAAGTACGAATTGCTTTGAACATTCCCGTGGTAATTTGCACCAAATCAGACCAGAAATACCAAATAACGGCTGCAATGCTACCAAGTTGAATCACTGCGGTAAAAGCTACTCCAGGATCGCCCCAGCCAAGGAAGACGGGAATCGCTTTTAAATGTGCTGTACTACTGATGGGGATAAACTCCGTCGCCCCTTGAACAAATCCCAAGACGATCGCCTGGAACAGATTTACTTGGGTTACTCCTGTTATTTTAGGATTCTGAGCAATGAATTCTGGTGAACCTGCTATGACCAGGGAATCACCTAAATGGTTAAATATAAAGCTAAATATAAGACCAAAGCCTAAAAAATACAGTAGGCTTAGATATTTGTTGGTCTGCCTAAACATAGTATAGTAATCCCAAATCTAAAACATTTGTTAAGTCTTAAGTTTAGCTGCCAATCTCCCATAACCCAAGTATTTAAAATCAGTAATTGAATTTAGATATTATAGGAATATAGTGAGTACACTTTAGAGATCACTAAAATAATCATAGTATTAATTTGTTAGACGTATGAGTTATGCAACCTCTTCCGCCAGAGCAGAAATTAATGAACTGCGTCGTTTGAAAACCCTTCTACCTCCTGAGCTTCAAAGCTGGGTCATTGTCGAAGGCTCAACCGAAGTCAACCCGTCCCTGATCCGTAGCGAAGAAATTGGCAAAGACGAAATTGAGATTCAAATTGATTTAGTTAAATGGGACAGTTTGGCGATCGATCAACGTAATTTGTTGTTTTGGCACGAAGTCGCGAGAGTTCAAAGTGATACCATCCCGAAAGAAGGATGGGAAATGGCAGCTTTAGCCATTGGCTTGGGGGGCGCAGTCGGCGAGTTATGGGTACAGGATGGCTTGTTATTAATATTAGCCATGTCCTTATGTGGTATTTCTGGCTATCGACTCTGGAAAAAAAACAGCAGTGAAAAAACTATTGCCGAAGCAATTGAAGCAGATGAAAAAGCGATCGCTCTAGCTACCCGCTTTGGTTATTCTCTGCCTAATGCCTACAAAAGTCTTGCTAGTGCCTTAAGAAGTCTGATTGAAATGACTCCCAGCCGTCGTAAACGTAAAAAGTATGAAGAAAGACTACAGGCTCTGCGACGTGCTGCTGCTAAGGATCAAGCCAAAACCAAAGAAGGAAGAGAACCCATCGGCAGGCGAGATAACCGCCTCTAGAACAAGCTTCTGGGGTTAGCTGACTTTACTCTTCCCTAGCTCCAGAAAGCAATTATCCCATAGATCAAATTAATGTTTAATGTTAAATTGGGTTAACTAAAACAACAAATTCTAATGATATTGACTATTTGGGCAAATTAATAGTATTGTTTCCAGGGCTGTTGCGGTTGATCTAGCTGGTTAATCTAACTTCAGTTTTCTGGTTCAGAGCCAAGAAATCTCCATGATTTTGGTCGATCAATCTAATCAATCTTGATTGCTCGGAATACAGCTTAATTTTTCAGATCACTAAAATTGAGGATTAATGATTGACGAGACACCAGAAATCTTGTTCCCTATGTCCGAGTTGCAGGGTATTACAGTTGTACAAATCCCCGAACGTTTAACAGTTTTAGAAGCTTTAGTCTTTAAACAAACTGTGGGGAGACTACTGCAACAGGATATTCCTGATCATCAGATCTTTCTCGATTTTAGTAAAACCAGGTTTATTGATAGCAGTGGGATTGGAGCGCTGATCGCCAATTTTAAATCTGCCCAAGAAAATAATATCGAGTTAATCTTGGAGTCAGTTCAGCCTCCTGTGATGGCAACCCTCTCGATGACGGGGTTATGCAACGTATTAAACATCAAATCTTCGGCTAAATGGTCGCCGAAAGAGTCGCCAGAAACTCACCCTTCTGTGAGGTCTGTAGTCAAACGGCTCATCGATATAGCTGGGGCAATTGTTGGTCTAACTATTACAGGGATTATTTTTGTTCCCCTGGCGATCGCCATTAAGTCTAATAGCAAGGGGCCAATTTTGTTTCATCATACTCGCTGTGGTTGGATGGGGCGACAGTTTCAAATTTGGAAGTTCCGTTCCATGTACGCCAATGCCGAAGCGATGAAGAAAGAGATTAAAAATCAGGCTAATGGCGCTTTTTTCAAGAATGACAACGATCCTCGAATCACTCCCATTGGCAATTTGTTGCGGCGCACAAGTTTAGATGAGTTTCCCCAGTTTTGGAATGTTCTCAAGGGAGATATGAGCCTAGTGGGGACTCGTCCACCGACTCCCGAAGAAGTAGAAAAGTATCAAATTCCAGAGTGGCAAAGACTCAACGTCAAGCCAGGCATGACTGGAGAATGGCAAGTACATGGTCGCTCTCAGGTACGTAACTTTGAAGATGTGATCAAGCTGGATTTAAGATATCAACGCAACTGGAGTTTGGGATACGACATTAAACTGATTTTAAAAACCGTGATGATTATTTTTAGTCGAGACAACGGTGCTGTTTAAACCCAAAGCAGCTAAGTCTTCGATTTGTTGAATATTTTGATCCCCCGCTAAATAGCCAATGCCGCGATGCAGATGAAGGGTGAATTGTTGCTTGAGAGTATCTGGTTCTGTTCCCAGTCCATCTTGATGGCATCTTTGCTTTAAAGCAATCAATAAAATATTGGCAATTTCTCCACCAAAAACATTCCAGGCGATTTCCACTTTACTATCAGTTTTAATTGCCACGGGAGAAGGAATACTCGGTTCTGCGAGGGAACGACATAAAGCCCAACGACAGAGAATATTCCATTGCTTAATTTTAGTACTACGCTTGAGCTTGATTAACTGTTCTTCCGCTGTTTGGGAAATACGAACTCGTTCTAGAGGATTATCCATGTTTATTCTGATATAGACTACGGGGATCTAGGGCATCCCTCAGACCATCTCCCAGGAGATTAAAAGCTAAGACGGTCAAAATGATTAACAAGGCTGGAGGAATAATTAACCAGGGTTGTAATACCAAGATCGAGGCATTAGTGGCAGAGGAAAGTAGATTACCCCAACTGGGATCTTTTGCTTGAATACCCAAGCCAATTAAGCTTAAAACTGATTCAGCAATTATAAAGCCAGGAACGGCAAGAGTCGCAGAGATAATGATATAGGTAGCTGTTTGGGGCAAGATATGACGCACGATGATATAAATGGGATTTGCCCCCATCGCATTTGCTGCCTGGACAAATTCTTGCTCCTTGATAGATAAAACTTGTCCCCTGACTACCCGCGCCAATCCTGCCCAACTGATCAGAGAGGTAATTAGCACAATGACCAAAAAAGTTTGGGCGCTACTTAAACCATCGGGAATGACTGAAGCTAGAGCAATGAGGAGATAAATACCTGGGATGGTCATCAAAACTTCCACCAGTCGCATAACGATCGCATCTACCCTCCCGCCGAAATAGCCTGAAATTCCTCCTGCCAACATACCCAGAGGATAAGAAACGGCGATTCCCGCCAGTCCAATAAACAGACTAATCCTGCCACCGAATAGAAGACGACTAAATAGATCTCTACCTTGCTCGTCTGTCCCCAGGATGTTGATGTTTGCTTTGCCAAGAGTACCAAATAGATGTCTAGCTAAGGGGATACCAGGAAATAGGGTAACCGACTCAAAACTAGGAGGTAGAGGTAAAGATATTTTAAATAAATTATAGGGAGTACCTTTAACCAAGAAGCTAATGGGAGTAGGACGATCGCGATCAATAATTAAAAAGCGATCGCCTGTATCCAAATTCGTCACTCCTTGAGTTGTCCCATAGACGTAGGGGGCGGTTAATTTCCCTGTATCATCCCGCCAATGAATTGCGGTGGGTGGGAGCAAAGAACCATCCTCCTGAGAACCATAGGGAGAGTAGGGAGCGAGAAAATCAGCGAAGATCGCCCCTAGATAAAAAGTAATTAGGATCCCTGCACCAATCCGCGCCAAAGTATTCCGTTTGAGTTTCTGCCACCAGTTCATAAAATTAGTAATATAATTTGTTACCCAAGGCTAGAAGCTAGAAGCTAATTAAACAGGACTAACCTTAGCCTTATGAAGTAATTTAGCTCCTTGTTTGTAGCCCACATAGCGGACTTTTACCAGTTCTCCAGGTTGAGCGATACCTTTCATTAATTCGTGGTGTTGTGGATCGTAGGGCAACTCTTCTCCTACCGCAGCAATAGTCCAGACATTCCATTGTTTCATTAACTGTTCTACAGGTTCGACTATGGCAAGTAGCCTGGTGGCTGGTAATTGCGGATTTAGACGCACCACCGCCGCTGCGGTGGGCCATTGCAACAGCCAGGATTCAATGGTTTCTAGACTAGTCTGTTGAAACTCTGCTTCCCAGGTTTCCTGTAGCTGCGTCATTTCCTGTTGTAATCTTTGATATTCCTGCCGACAGGCTACTAGAGCGTCAGAGGCTGGTTCGGGGTTTGCAGGGGTCGAATTATGGTGATCTGGGGCGATCTCTGGGGAGACAAAAATTTTGAGTAAACTATCCACGGAGATCCTTAGTACCTGAGCAACTTGAGCGATCGCCCCCACGGAAATATTGAGAATTAGACCCTGCTGAATTCTAATTACCTGTAGACGAGATACTTTTGCCCGCTGACTAAGGTCATTAATGTCAACGATGCCCACTTGTTGCATCAAACTTTGTAGTCGTTCCTTGTTAGTTGAAGCTGAATCTTGATCCATTTTTACTTATCCTATCTAACTCACGTTAGACGTAATAAACATTGCCCTAGCTGATAGTATTGTTAGATTTTCGGGAACTATTAAGAAGAAGACTGTTCAAAATAATCATAAATCGCCAACTGGTTTTGATTACTTATCAGCTAAAACGATGATAAAAATGTTTATATTTTACTCCTTATTCCTTGGATTACAGTCTGAACTCACTGTACGATCGCTTTTATTAAGAGGAAGTTGCTAATGACGACTGCCAAAAACGTAATTAGTCAGACTCATATTCAACACTTTACCGCCAGTAAGCAAATTCAGTTCTTTGACTCCCTCAAGGAATCTCGATTTAGCGGTCAACTAATTGTCTCTGATAAGCAAGACCATACTTGGATCTTGTATCTTTACCTGGGTCGGATTGTCTATGCTAGCGGAGGAGTTCACCCCATTCGGCGATGGCGCAGACATATTGTTGCCTTTTGTCCTGAAAGACTAGCTAAGATCGAAGAGTTACAGTTATCTCTGGCGACTATTGCCCAAGAAGAATCACGAATTTCTTGGGAATACAAGTTACTCTCGGCTTGGATCGACCACAACAAAATTAGTCGGGAACAAGCGACGAAAGTAATTCGCGCCACCGTCATCGAAGTGCTGTTTGATATTACCCAGGCGATCGAAGTCCATTGTCAACTAGTCAAAGACAATCTATTAACCACTAGGCTGATCTTAATTGATGCGGAACAGGTAATTAAAGAGTCGAATCAACTATACACTGCCTGGCGAGAAGCTAAGGTGGCGGATCGCTCTCCCGATTTAGCGCCGATGATCCATCATCCTGAAGCCCTTAAAACTAGGACTTCCCCTCAAGTTCATCAAAATCTCAGTCAACTTTTAGACGGGAAACAAACTTTAAGGGATCTCAGTGTGCGGATGAAGCGAGATGTGACCACCGTAACCCTTTCGCTGTTGCCCTATATACAGTTAGGTCTGGTGCAACTGGTAGCCGTCGAAGATATTCCCCCTCCTGTTTCCACTCCCGTAGCCCAAAAGCTTTTGAAAACTGCCACTCCTCGACGGTTGACCATCGCTTGTATTGATGATAGTCCGATTATCTGTCAGATGATGGAAAGTATCGTGAGTGAGGCAGGATACAACTTTGTGAGTGAAATGGACGGCTTGAGAGCGATCGCCATTCTCTTGAGTCGTAAACCAGACTTAATCTTCTTGGATCTGGTGATGCCCAATACCAATGGTTATGAAATCTGTTCTCAATTGCGTAAGCTGTCTTTTTTCAAACAAACTCCCATCGTGATCCTCACGGGTAATGACGGGATTGTTGATCGTGTCCGCGCCAAAATGGTTGGTTCGACGGATTTTCTGAGCAAGCCCGCCCAAGCGGAACAGGTGTTAAGCACTATTGAAAAATATGTGGTGCCAAAGCCGAAAGCATAAATTTCAATTTTAGTTAATTTTATTGATCAGTTTAAGAGGTGACATTGGCTATGGGATACACACTAATTGTTGATGATTCTGCCACGGAAAGGTCGATTATCACAGGTTGTTTACAGGGGATTGGCATTAAAGTCTCTGTTGCTCTCAGCGGGGAAGAAGCCTTGGCAAAAATCCAGCAAGATTTTCCCGATCTAATTGTTTTGGACATAGTTTTACCAGGGCGCAGCGGTTTTGAGATTTGCCGTGAGTTAAAGGGTTCAGACGAGACGAGTAAAATTCCAATTATTCTTTGTTCCACCAAGGGGACGGAGATGGATAAGTTCTGGGGGAAAAAACAAGGAGCAGATGCTTATATCCTTAAGCCCATCGATCAGGAGGAATTAGTGAGCAAAGTTAAAGAATTAATTGCTTAGGCGTTGCTCTTAGCTTTTGATTGATTTGCTTGGTTGGCAAAATCGCAGAATCATACCTATAGTCATTCCAATTAATTTTCTTATAGTAGTTTTGTATTAATGAGCGAGTTGAACGTTACTTACTACCTACTACCTACTACCTACTACCTACTATTGTGTCTAATTCATCTAATCTATTTCCCCAAACAAGCTTAACTGATACCGATGTCGGGATGCAGACTTCTAGCCCGAACAACCGACCGTATCTTAAATTTCAACTCCATCCCGATACCAAGGTGATGCTGCCCATTCAGCAGATTACTGAGGTACTCAAAATTCAGTTAGGACAAATCATGCCCATCCCTCAAATGCCCCCCTGGGTGATGGGGGTTTATAACTGGCGGGGAGATATTTTGTGGATGGTTGATTTAGGACAATTAATGGGATTAGCTTCTTGGTATCAACATCAATATGATCGCCTGTTACATACAGCAATTGTCTTATCCCCTGAACGAGGGACAGGTAATAATGAGCAGAAAATTCATCTGGGTTTAATGGTAGCGGTTATTGATGATTTGGTAGCCTGCGATCCTGAAATAATTCAAGGAATAGTTGATTCATCCCTCAACCCTCCCAGTTATCGCTTTGCATCAGGATATTGGCTCAAGCCTTCAGGAGAGATGATTTTAGCCCTTGATGGAGGTGAGATCGCTTCTGCCATGCCCAGATCTCCTGATTAATTACCTAATTTTATCAAAAAGCTTATAGCTTATAGCTTATAGCTAGGGCAAAGCCCTTTACCATCTATCTATCTCAATCAATCTATTTTAGTTGCTATGAATAATCTGTCCCAGTCCTTAAATCGAGAAGAATCATCTCTGATTCAGGATAGCGATCTCCCCCAATCATCTTTTCGACGGCGACTATACGATCTGCCCCTAGATCGTAAAACTAATTTAATTCCTTGGTTTAGTTTTGGCAGCTTAATTCTTTTCATGGGGGCAGGGGGATTAATGCTCCAAGGAATTCTCAAGCATCAGTTAGTGGCACAAACCGCAGCGAAACTAGATGTTAAAAGTCAGGTAATTCTCCTCTCAGCAACTCAACCTAACAGTAATGCCGAAACATTAGCAGCGACTATCTCCGCCGTTACCGAAGAACAAGGTTACACTGCTGCCTATGTAATCCAAGGCGATGGTATTATTTCCCTCTCATCATCTACCGCCAAAATTACTGGGGTGATTAGTAGTAACGTGGCTTTACCAGATCAGCAAGTTCTGGAACAGGCAATCAATAGTCCAGGCAAAGTAGTTTATCAGTCCGCCACCATCGAAGGACATACCTATGCCTTAGCCGCCCGAACCATTGACGATAATAGCGGACAGCCTGCGGGGATTTTGGTACATGGGACTAACCTCAAGTCGATTAACTATATTCTCCAAAGTAATCTTCTCGCCCAGTCGGCGCTATCTTTGGTGATTTCAATTTTCATGATTTATTTGAGTCGCATTTTAAGTCAGGCGATCGCTGAACCGATTGAAAGTCTGCAAAAGGTAGCTCAAGACTTTGCTGCGGGTAATTTTGCCACTAGAGCCAAGATTAATTCTCAAGATGAAGTTGGTTTGTTAAGCAGCACCTTTAATGTTTTGGCGGATTCGATTGAAATGAATGAAGCTCGTCTTAAGCAAGACGCAGAACGCTCTCATCTACTTCAGGGGATTGCCTATAGTATTGCTCAGGCAGCCAATGCTCAAGAAGTATGGGAAACTGCGGTAGTCAGCACTCAGAAAGTACTGCAAGCTGATCGGGTAATTTATCATCGTTTTGCTTCAAATTGGCAGGGGAAGATTATTGCCGAAGCCGTTAAAGAGGGATTTCCCCAAGCTTTGGGAACTGAAATTAATGATCCTTGTTTTGCCGAAGGTTATGCTGAAGCCTATCAACAGGGAAAAGTAAAGGCGATTACGAATATTTATCAAGAAGAACTCGATGATTGCCATCTTCAAATGTTAGAAACTTTGGCGGTAGTTGCCTGTCTGATTACCCCTGTGGTGACAGACAATAAACTAGTAGGTTTACTCATCGCCCATCAATGTAGCGAGGCAAGAGCTTGGCAAGGGGATGAGATTACCTTACTGACGCGGATTGCCGAACAGGTAGGCAGAACAGTAGAAAAAATTGAAATCTTAGAGCGCCAGCAGCAGTCCCAGCAACAGGAAAAAGCCACCAGAGAGAACCTCCAGCGTCGGGCTTTGGAGTTATTGATGGAGGTAGACCCCGTTAGTCAGGGAGACTTAACTGTGCAGGTACGGGTACAGGAAGATGAAATAGGCACGATTGGGGATGCTTACAACGCGACGATTGAAAGTCTGCGAAAATTAGTATCCCAGGTTAAAACCGCTGCCCTTCAGGTGTCCACCACCACTAGTGATAAAGACCGTTCCATCAGAGAACTATCTACGGGAGCCTCGGTACAAACCACCGAAATTAATGCTGCCTTAAAACGGATTCAAGGTATTACCGACTCAATTCAGGCGGTAGCCCATAATGCGAAGGCAGCGGAGACAGCAATGCTCAAAGCAACGGCAACCGTCAAGGCGGGAGATGAGGCGATGAACCAAACCGTTGCAGGTTTCCAAGAAATCCGCGATACCGTAGCAGCCACAGCGAAAAAAGTTAAGCGGCTGGGAGAGTCATCCCAAAAGATTTCTAAGGTGGTCAACGTCATCAGTGACTTTGCTGATCAGACCAACCTTTTGGCTCTTAATGCTTCCATTGAAGCGGCTCATGCAGGGGAAGAAGGAAGGGGTTTTGCGCTAGTAGCGGAGGAAGTGCGATCGCTAGCTCGTCAATCCGCAGCAGCCACGGTAGAAATTGAAGCTTTAGTGGCCGAAATTCAAGCGGAAACCAATGAAGTGGTGGCTGCTATGGAGGCAGGAACAGAGCAGGTGGTGGCAGGAACCAAACTGGTGGATAAAACTCGCTATTCCCTAGTGCAGATTGGGGATGTAAGCCAAGAAATTAATCAGCTAGTAGCGGAAATTGCTGCCGCCACCGTAGAACAGTCTCAAGATTCGGCTGTAGTCAGTAAAGCAATGGTGGAAGTTGCTGCTATTTCTGATCAGACTGCCAATGAGGCGATCGCTGTATCGGCATCATTTCAGGATCTACTGACGGTGGCACAACAGTTAGAAAGTAGTGTGGCTAAATTCAAGGTCAGCTAAATTATTTATTTATCTATTTATTGATTGATTAATTAATTAAAATATTGAAATTGCTATGACGAATTTTGCTCATGATCGCGACCAAGAAGCAGCTATTGATTCTCTGATTCAGAGTAATTTAAACCCCAGAGGCTGGTGGGGTAGGCAAAGTATTCAGGCTAAAACTACTATTTTGGCGATCGCCTTGGCTACGATACCAACCCTCGCCCTGGGTTCGGTGGCCTATTATTTTGCTGATAATTCTGCCCCTCAAGAGACTACCTCTAGCGACACCACCACTGTTTATAGCTCTCAAAGAAAACTGGGATTAATCTTGGCTCTGGGTACTCCTCTGGTGGCAGTGGGGGCAGGAGCGATCGCCTACGCCCTGTCCAATCGATTACTACGTCCCCTACGCCATGCTACTAAAGCCATCCAGGAAATCAGTCAGGGAAATTTCACCACCCGACTAGTGATTACGGGGACTGATGAAATTGCTCAATTGGGTAGCCAAATTAACCAGATGACGGCTGAAATCCATGACTTGGTGCAGGTTCAAACTATTCTTGCCCAAAAGTCCGACGCGATTAAAAATATTGCCCTGCAATTAGCTGCTACCCAGCATTGGTCAGAAGTTTTGACGGTGGTGGTGCAGGGGAGTTTTGCAGGGATTAGAGCCGAAAGAGTGGTTTATTATCAATTTGATGACCAGTCGGCGATCGCTGTAGCGGAATGTCTTGCCCCAGGTTATCAAGCAGTCAAAAATAGTAATTTGAGTCCTGCACTAGTAGCTGAATATCAGGCTCAATCATCTTTGCGATCGGTGGAAGTAATCAATAATCTCTCCCAAACAAATTTATCCTCCGCGAAACAAGAATATCTCCAATCCTTGGGGGTAAAGTCTGGTTTAATCGCTCCTGTGATCATTGAAAATCAATTACAAGGATTATTAATGGTTCATCAGTCAGAAGCTTCACTTCCCTGGATGGAAGAAGAAGTAGCTTTTTTAACTCAAGTTGCCAGTCAACTTGGTTTTGCCATTACTCGTTTAGAACTGGTAGCCCAGCAAAAGCTAGGGGAGATGCGAGAGAAGTCAGCCAAAGAAGCAATTCAAGCTAGAGCATTGAGTCTGTTACTTGAAGTAGATGATGTTGCCCAAGGTAACTTAACTCGGCGGGCGCGGGTGACGGAAGATGAAATTGGGACGATCGCCGATGCTTATAATTCCACCATTGAAAGCCTCCAAAAATTGGTCGAGCAAACTAAAACCGCTGCCACGGAAGTACAGCTTAATACCACTGCTAATGATTTAGCAGTGCAGTCCTTAGCCCAGGAAGCGATCGCCCAAGCCTCCTCAATTTTTGGGATGCTCGAACAGGTCAAGGAAATGGAAGTATCCATTAGTTTAATCGCCCACCAGGCACATCAGGCGGAAAAATTTGTCCAACAAGCCACCACCACCATCGCCCGTGAAGATCAGTCCATGAATCTTACAGTTGCCGAAATCAAAGCCGTGGAGCATACTGTAACTCAAACTGCGACTAAAGCAGAAAAATTGGGTACATCTTCCCAGTCAATTTCTCAAGCGGTAAACCTCATTGGTCGCTTCGCAGCCCAAACCCATCTCTTAGCCCTCAAAGCCTCCATCGAAGCAGCCAGGGCGGGGGAACAGGGAAAAGGCTTTGCGGTCATTGCCGAGGAGGTCAGATCTCTGGCTACTCAGTCAGCAGAAGCCACCGTCGAAATTGAAACCCTGGTCAGTAAGATTCAACTAGAAACTGCCGAGGTAGTTCAAGCGATGCATCAGGGGGCTGCCCAAATTGCTTCGGGGAATGAACTGGTACAGCAGACTCGTCATAGTCTCAGCCAGGTAAATCATGCTAGTAGCGAAATTAGGAAACTGGTAAGCTCCATTACCCAAGCTACCCAACAACAGTCCGCTACCTCTACTCAGGTGAGTCAAACTATGGTGGATGTGGCGGCGATCGCGGAACATAATTCTCAGTCTGCAACCCAGGTATCTAGTTCAATTCAGGAACTATCGGCGATCGCCGAAAAACTCCAATCTCAGATCGCGAAATTTAAGACCTAATTATTTTATTCTCTTGCTCATACCAATAAACCATGTCACTCAACCCCGATATCCGCGATCAAGCCTATCAATTCTTTATCGAAGAAGCTCAAGAACTGTTGCAGGTTCTCGAAACAGGTTTACTTGACCTCCGCCAAGACCACAGTGTCCCCAAGGTACATGAGTTAATGCGGGCTGCTCACTCCATCAAAGGCGGGGCTGCTAGTGTCGAGTTGAGTGCGATCGGTTTGTTGGCTCATCGTTTGGAAGATTTTTTTAAGGCTCTTTATAGCGATGACATTGATTTTGATGCGGAATTAGAAAGTCTATTACTCCAGGGATATGATTGCTTATCCCATCCTTTACTGGAACAGGTGGCAGCAGGAGCTTTTGACGAGGAAGCCGCTTTGCTCAAAGCCGAACCAGTCTTTGCTGCTTTGGAAATTCGTTTGGCGGAAGCTCTACAAAATGCTGACAACTATATTCCTAGCTCCAACGATTTGGGGGTAGATATTGTCGCTTCTATTTTTGAAGTGGACGTAGTTCAAGCTTTAGAGCATTTGCAGTCAGTGGTTGCGGCTCCTGATAATTATGACCCCGCAGCCGAACTAGCAGGAACTCTGGAAATGTTTGCGGGTTTTGCCGAGCTATTTAATCTCTCAGGATTTAGCGATCTGGTTCAAACAGCCCAAATAGCCTTAGAGTTAAACCCTCAAGCAGTATTAACTATTATTCAAATTACCGTTGTCGATTGCACTGTGGCGACAGAACAAGTCTTAGCAGGCGATCGCGAACAGGGTGGAACAGCCTCTCTAGCTTTGATGGAACTAGCTCAAGGTAATCTTGGGGGAACGGAACAGATCGCTCTAGATCAAGATCAACTTTGGGCAACTGCACCCCTGGCTGAGGATATCTTTGGAGCAATAGCTCAAGAGTATTCTGAATTAGAATTTTCTACATCGGAAGCCTCGAATGAAGTTGATCCAGATAATTTGTGGTCTACTATTCCTGAGCAGGAGAACTTAATAGAAGATATCTTTGGTACTATTCTTGATGATTCTGATGCTCTGGAGCTAAATCCAGAACCTGAACTAGTAGCCGAAACTAATGTTGATTCTGATGATCTTAGTCAGCTCTTTAACATGGTAACTGATGAATCAGTGGCCGAAACTGTGGCAACGGATGATGTTTTTGCTTTTCATGAAATTCCCTCAGACTCCTCTAATCTCTGGTCTACAATTCCTGATGAATCTAATGCCCTGAAGCTCAATTCGGCATCTGAAACTGCCACTGATGGTCTTGATGATATTAGTCAGCTTTTTGACATGATAGCTGAGGAAACAGTAGCAGAAACAGACTTACCTCAACTAGAATTACCGTCACAGATTGCAACCCCAGCATCAGAACTAGTAGTTAAAACCACTGCTAAAAATAAGACTGCTGCTGCTGCTTCTAAACTTTCGGTGCGAGTTGATTTAGACCGCCTAGAGAGGATGAACAATGTGGTGGGAGAACTAACCATTAACCGTAATAGTTTAGCCTTGCAAAATGAACAGCTACAGGAAAATGTCGGAGAGCTAGAACAAAAATTTGTCCGTTTCCGAGGCATTACGAGAAAACTGCGGGAAATATCCGACCAAATGTTGTTGGAGGCGCGATCGCGCGATCCTCAACTGCTCAAACCTCAAGAACACCAAACTCCTGGACATCACTCGGCGATCGCGGAGTTTGATACCTTAGAAATGGACAGCTATAATTTGCTTCACTCTTCTCTCCAAGAAGTGCTGGAAGAAATGATCCAGCTTGAAGAGAGTGTGGAAGATATTACGATCTTCGCCCAGCAATCAGATCGCACGATCAGTAGTCAAAGCAAGATGTTGGGACAGTTACGGGATGAGTTGATGTGGGTCAGAATGTTACCCCTCGATCAGATTTTGCAACGTTTCCCCCGAACTCTCAGAGATCTTTCCAGTAAATACCAGAAACCTGTAGAGCTAAAATTAATGGGTACTGGAGTACTAGTGGACAAGGCAGTGCTGGAAAAACTCTCAGATCCTTTGCTCCATCTGTTACGGAACGGTTTCGACCACGGCATAGAAGATCCCCAGATTAGAACCCAACAAGGAAAAGCTGCCACAGGGTTAATTGAAATTCAGGCTTATTATCAGGGTAATCAAACCGTGATTGAAGTCAAAGACGATGGCCAGGGTTTGAACTTAGCCAGCATTGCCCAAAAAGGTATTGAACGGGGTCTGATTTCTCCCCAAGAAGCTGCGGATGCATCTCCAGAAAGACTATTTGAGTTGATTTTTGAACCAGGATTTTCCACCGCTAATCAGGTGAGTGAAATTTCTGGTCGCGGAGTGGGAATGAATATAGTGCGATCGCAAGTGGAAACCCTCAAGGGCAAGATTAGGGTATCTTCTACTCCTGGTGTGGGTTCAACCTTTACTTTGCGTCTGCCCTTAACTCTGACTATTGCCAAGCTTTTAGTCTGTTCTCTAGGTGCTACCAATTTTGCGATCCCTGCCGATAGCATTGAAGAGATTATGATTCCCACTCCTGAACAAATCCAACTCACGAACGGGGAGCGGTTTCTAGCTCTCAACGGCAAGCTGATTCCGATTTATGTGTTACGAGAAATTCTCGCTTATAACTGTCCCATTCCTGATGCTGACTCTAATAGTAAGACCTTTAAAACCATTCCTGCCCCTGATGATTGGGAGGCTCCCTTGCTCCTAGTACGGCGAGGAGAACAATTGTACGCTTTAGAAGTAGTGAGTTTGCTGAGGGAACAAGAACTGGTCATTAAACCCTACGGACAAGCGATCGCTGCCCCTGTCTATAGTTATGGCTGTACCATCCTCAGCGATGGTAGTCTGATTCCCGCCTTTGATGGTTCGGCTTTAATCGGCATGATTTTAGGGGAAACGCAACAAACTGAGACTAATAACAGTCAGAGTTGGCTCTCCACTTCAGAGCAGCTTGCAGCCGGGAAACAGGAAATAAGAGGTTCGCAACAGCGGACATCTGTTAAAACCATCATGGTGGTAGATGATTCCACTGCCTTGAGACGTACGATGGCTTTAACCTTAGAGAAAGAGGGTTATCGAGTGGTGCAGAAAAAAGATGGGAAAGAAGCTCTAGATGGCTTCAAGCAGCACCCTGAAATAGACTTGATTATTTGTGATGTAGAAATGCCCGTGATGAACGGCTTTGAGTTTTTGGGGATGCGTCGTCGCGATTCAGCTTTAGCCAAAGTTCCCACCTTTATGTTGACTTCCCGTAGTGGAGAAAAGCATCGCAATTTAGCCAAGCAACTTGGGTCGGACGGTTATTTCACCAAACCCTATGTTGAACAAGACTTTATTCAAGAAATCAGAAACATCTTGGATAGCCAAAACCCGTTAGAACCTGAAACCCAAACGGCGATCGCTATTAAAACTAAAACGATTTTAATCATTGATGATTCTTCCGCTTTGCGACGCACCCTAGCCTTAAGCCTCGAACAAAAAGGTTATCGAGTATTACAGGGACGAGATGGCATTGAGGGATTAGAGCAACTCCGTAGTAATCCCCAAACTAACCTGGTGATTTGTGATCTTGAAATGCCAAATCTTAACGGCTTTGAATTTCTCACCCTCTGTCGTCAAGAAACCCAGTTAAACCAAATACCTGTGGTGATGCTCACTTCTCGTGGGAGCGACAAGCATCGAGCCTTGGCAGCGAGTTTAGGGGCAGTAGGATTCTTTACCAAGCCCTATATTGAGGAGAGTTTTATCGCTGAAATCGAACAATATATTTGTCTATAGCAACTACGCAAGATCATTGTAACTATAAACAATTTTTCATAAAGCCAGCTCACTAAAATTGCTTCAAATGTGCGATCACCTAAAGTAACTAACAATTAATATTCAATAACCAGGATTATATCAGTTGATAATAAAGAGCGGTCGCGCGGAATACCTTTATAACCCCAAGCAATTTTGTTAACGTTCCTGTTCCGCCACAACTCAGTTATTAAGCTTGAGGATAGCTATATGTCGTAGTTTCTCCCCGTAGTGTTAATGTTTGCTCAAAATCTTTGTATGCTTTAATTTCGATGATGTTGTTACTTGGGTCTTTTAGATAAAACTTGGCTTGTTCTTCGTGGGTGCCAGCAAAAAGAACTGTTGGCTTGGATAAAAACTCGTGACCTCTACTTTGCAGTGACTCAGCCATTTTTTGCCACTCAATCCAAGGCAGAACAACACCAAAATGACGTTTACCTTGTTTGTCTAGTGACGCAACCTCTAAAGGGCGACAATGCAGGGTGATTTGATGTCCCCACAACAGAATATCTAACCATTCGTTGTTTTCTCTGCCAATCTGAGCGCCAAGCAAATCGACATAGAAATGTTTAGCTGTTTCAAGATCAGAAACAGCAAATGCAAGATGAAATATGTAGCGTTCTTTCATGTAAGTTCCTGTTTTTTAAGTCTGACGACATCATTGTACTGAAACCTTCTGGATATTCAGCTTATACAACGATCATTGATGCTCATGTTTTTAATCGCGGTAAGAAAGAAGCAAAAAGTCCTCTCGATCTATCTATCTATAAAAATTAATTGCACTTACCCAAATATTAAAATAGCGATCGCCCCAAGAAACTAGCAATTAATATTCAATAATCAGGGTTAGTTAGGCATTGCCTAGATTTTTAAAAGAACTGCTTGTCTGAATTAATTCTTCTCGAAGAACACGACGAAGATCATTTTCGGTCAATGGCCGTTTAGCTGGCTCTTTAAGATGAGTCTTTAATACTTGATTAATCAACGTTTGATAACCAAGCCCCTCAACTTCTGCTTGCTGCCGAAAACTATCTAAAATATCATCGTCCAGGTAAATTGTAATACGTGTTTTACCAGTAGATGGAATAACAGCCCCACGTTTTCCTTGCGAAAAATCATACTCATCCCTCATAAGCTTTTGCCTCCTGTCGAGTCGCGCGACGGGCAGAAATTAAACGAACCGCCTCACCACGCATGGTGTAAACAACGACCAAGAGTAGTCCTGAGTTTCCCATTCCCACTGTGATAAAGCGTTCCTCATCGATTGAATCAGGATCAATATCATGAATGGCAACAGGATCAAAAAACACTAATTCAGCTTCAGCAAATGAAACACCATGCTTTTGCCAATTTGTTTGTGCTTTTTGAGGATCATATTCAAAGGTCATGCATATATTATACGCATATTAAAAGATATCATTCCGTTGGGTGTAAAATCGCCGAAGTTTTAGCTCACTCTACAGTGCGATCGTCTAAAGGAACGAACAATTAATATTCAATAACCAGTGCTTATTGGTTGGTGGGAAGGGTGCAATTCATACCTTCATCTTATGGTAGCTTGCAAACGTAAGCCAAGTGCCTGCACAACCTTGAGAACCGTAGCAAATTCTGGATTACCTTCCATCGACAATGCTTTGTACAGACTCTCTCGACCTAGCCCTGTTTCACGAGAAATATGTGTCATTCCCTTAGAACGGGCAATATCTCCTAAAGCTGCTACCACTAAAGCTGGATCGCCATCTTCAAGAGCTGCTTCGAGATATGCAGCCATATCTTCTCTGGTTTCTAAATGTTCCGCTGCATCCCAGGGATGAGTTTGAATCTTGTTCATGAATATCTCCTATAATTTTTGCGCTAGATCTAAGGCTGTTTCTATATCACGATTTTGGGTACGCTTGTCCTTTCCTGCAAGCAAGACAATCAAAGCTTCACCGCGTTGTATAAAATACACTCGTTATGCTGCCGTATCTGCTTTAACTGCATTCGTCCAATATTGAAATGTTTCACCCCCTATTTGCTCACTATCTTCCCGGTAGATCTGCCGTAAGCAGTCATAAAACGCTTGCGCTTCATCTTTCAAGCCAAATGCCACTAAACACTTCAAGATTCGGGTAATCCGAAGATAGTTGTGGTCAAACATGCACACCCACTCACGCTTGCGGATTAAATAGTTCTCCGATTTATCAACGATTATCTTTCCTTCACTGCCTTCATCGCATTGCAACCCATAAAACCGAAGCATGACCGCCAATGATTGCTGTAAATTTTGCCGTAAGCGTGGATCACTTTGAAATGTTTGAATAACTTCCTCGTTTACGACTGGCGCGTCCAGGTTAAATGTACTTTTCTCAGAGATGGGGAATAACCACTGAATGTAGTCATGAGCGCATTCCAATTCCTCAAAATCCCATGCCCACATCTCCTGAATCTTTCGCCCCTCCAGATCGGTTTTTTCTCCTAGATAAAACGGAATCAGCATTGCTGTAAGTTGCCGTTCATGATTCATCGAAAACTACTCCCTTAACTTCAATGAGATCTTTTGCTGAGATGTTGTTCTTCTCCAACATTACTTTTATTAAACAGAAAAAAGTTAACTTGAACCGATCAAATGCTCTGTCAATCTAGAATAGAGATCGCCCGTTCTAAACCAGAATAATTAAGTATCATTAAATCCATAATTTTGTTGGGGCAATGGGTTCGATATCTTCGTCCCACCCCCCTACTTGATAGGTTTGCAGTAACCATAAACTTGCACCATGATTGAGGAAGATTTCTGCTAGGCTATCGTTGGCTAGACGGGGTAAAAGCGATCGCCAGCTAGTCAAGGCATTAACCACAGTTGTTACAGGGTCATCCGCCAAGCGAGTCCCAATTAGGGATTGAAACGGATCAACCCAATCTTCACGGGTTTGCCAAGTGATGAGTTTATCTTCAATGGCTTTATTAAGAGCTACTAGGCGCTGTAGTCTTTGGGTCTGGGGATGTTTGGGGTGAGCGAGAATCCAGTCTTTGATTTGGGGGTTATGCTCTATTTCACTTAAAGTCAGCTTAATCGCCTGATACAATGCCTGACAGGAATCCTGGACACAAGAGTTAGCAGGGCCAACAAAAGTACCTCCCGTGCCGTCTCCCGTGCGATAACGCGCCATCATGCGGTCTAATTGGTAGGCTAAAGCATTGAGGGGAAAACGTCTTAAGCCATCAAAGTTATACTCTTCAAACAGGTCTAGTTTGACAATGATATCGGTAATGGGACGACTGCCTAACCAACCAAATTGGCGATCGCCCACAAAATTTGTCCAGTCTAAACTCGCGGCGATAATTCCTGTGGTGTTTTGGGTATATACCTGACCATAGGCAATCTTAAAACGTAATTCCTGGGTCAATGGTTCACGAACGACCCTAGCTAAACCAAAAGAGAAATGTCCGAAAAACAGACCAAAAGGCGCAAATTCTGCCTTTTTACCGCCAATACCTCCGTAGCTGTGGAGAACTAACAGGCGATCGCCTTCTTGATAAGAGTTAATTAACTCTGAGTCGGTTAAATTGCGGGGATTTAAGAGAATCGAATCAATCTGACCTTTTTTTTGTTTGACTCCCTGCCAATACTGATGGTGAATATAGTCGGTGGTTTTTTGCAACCCAGAAATGACTTTAGCTGGCTGTAGCTGAAATAAAGCACGGGGAGCGATCGCCTGGACAGTAAACATGCCCTGGTCATTTTTGGCTCCATAAATATACCAACCTGGGGAATTTAGAGGAGATTCAGTAATTTTATTAGCCGTAGCAGAGAGAACTCCGTGGCGATCTGGTACTACTTGGGGCAGATAAACTACCTCTTCTTTGCCATCAAACTTGCCAGAATCAGGATTATAGTGACGCACCACCGCACAGTGGCGGGGAAATATCGACCTAAAGCTGACCAAGGCGTAATACTTGCCTGTAATCAGAATCGGTTCACGATCAATGGACAGTACTAAATTGGGTTCTCGAATCACCTCCACGGTCGTCAAGGCAACCATCACATCATCATTGGGTCTAGCCCCTGCTAAAGATTCCAGGGCTTGTACCTGTCGCCAATGGTTTAATCGCGTCGGATGCACTATCCCCTGATGGATACTTTTATAAGCCTGGGCGGAAAAATCAATTCTAGTTTTGACTTGATTGACATAAGCCTGAAGATCAGGGCGATCGCGCCAACGCAAGTATATCTTTTTACCAATAAGGTCAGGTTCTGGTGCGTGGTGGACTTCTAAATAAACTCCCTCAACCTGCGATCGCTCCGTAACCTCTGGCAAGATTAAACGCCCGATCCATTCGGCTACAGGGAGATAATTAGCCGCCAGGGATTGGTCAATTGGATAAAAGTCTGGTCGATTAAATTTCCCCTGGACATAGTTTTCATAGTCGCTTACTACTCTGGCTGATTTTACCCTGTAATCCACCGCAGCAGCGGGATAGGGTTCGTAACCATCAACACGGGTGAGAATGCGTAAAATAATTTCTATAGTTTGGGCTAAATAACTTCTCCCATCTGGTAGCAGGGCATTTTCATCTAGAGGACCATTTTTAGAGTCATGTTTTACTTTGCCTAAAGAAATAAAGCTAATCTCCCCTCGACTTTTAGCTAGATTCCAATTTGACCAGGTGATAATTGACCAGCGACGAGGGAATAAACAAGGTGTAAAACGGGCAACTCGATCTTTTTCCCCAACTAAATGATAAAGGTGTTCTACCTGCACCACTTCGTTATTGCCACTAATTACTCCCGCTAAAGAAATTACTTCGATGGGCGCTGCTAGCACTCGCTTGATATAAGGTACTGCCCCTAAAGATATTTGTCCCCCACCGCTATAACCAATCAACGTGATTAAAGCACCGCTTCCTGGTTGATAACCGTTAGTTAATAAGCGATCAATAATTATTTCTGCCGTCCCTCGGTTGTAGATTGGCCCATAGCGACTATCCACTGACACCGCCACCTGAAACATATTGCGGAGTAATACTAAGACTTCAAACTTAGCGGTATGCTCAATCCATTGCCAAAGTCTAGCCAAAGGACGATTGAGAGTCAAAGGCAGATTGATGACAGAGTAGGGCATAATATTGTCGATCAAGATGCGATCGCTCGGCAGAGATTCTTTTAACCTTTCTAAAAACCTTGCTCCTTGAGCGGAATATTTAAACGAGCTTTTGCCGATGCCATCCAGATAAACGATGTAATTAGGTGCAGTATTTACCTGATCGAGAGTTGCTTGGGTATGTTTAAAAGCTAAAGTAGTAGTATCACGTTTGCCACCATACCATCCTGCCCACCACCCCAGGGCTTCAAAGGGTGCTAGCAACCCCGCCAGCACCAAGGAAATTCCAATAATTCGCCCACTATCCAGGAGTAAGTTGAATAATCGATTTTCTACCAGTGCATACCATTGAATCCACCAAGCATTTGCTGGAGAGAGTAAGGCAACTGTACTTAACGCTAGTAAGACGAATACTACCCGTTTCAACATTTTTTCTAATTGATAACCTGTCCTATTGGCACAACCTATTCAATCCAGCCAGAATTTCCCTCAGATCTGCTTCCTCAATCTGAGCAATTTGTTGACCTAATCTTTGGGTACTCAGAGTGCGAATCTGAGATATTTTTACCCATGATCGCTTAGGTAATAAATCTTTAGGCAATTCATACACTAGAGGATAAACAACTTTGGGTTTTTTACTGGTTATGGCAAAAGCGATCGCAGTCTGACTATTTTGATTAAAGGCATCAATACTAACGATCAGGACTGGTCTTGTCCCCTGCTGTTCGGAACCCACTGTGGGATCTAAGTTAGCCCAATAAATACCTCTCCTTAATATTTCTCTTGCCAAGCTTCTAGTTCTCCCTCAAACCATTCTTCTGATTCTTCTTGGCTTAATAATTTCGCTTGTTCACCTATAAACTCCGCGTCTAACTGTTTTAGCCTTAAGGCAATCGCTTCTTCGATAAACCTACTTCGATTAGGGTATTTCCCAGCTTTTACTAAATGATCGGATTGATTTAACACTTCTTCGTCAATGGTGATATTAATACTTTTCGTAGACATGATAAACACTGTAATTCATGGTATTTATCATAACATTTACTTGATCATTGAGTATTTTGCTTGGAATCTCCTAGTAAGTCAGGAATATCTGTGGCGATAGGAGGAATCGGTAAGCCACTATAAAGCATCTGTTCGAGATAATCAGGTTCGGTAATTAGTTCAACTCCCGCCACCCAATCAACTAGACTACTGGTAACGCGGGCGATCGTTTTTCCCACTACCCGCTGGGATAATTGCAGCACTAACCAGCCTCCTAAACAGCATTCAAAGGCTTGCCAAATAGTCAAATTGGAAATTACCCCTAAACCAGTGGCGATCGCCAGTAAAGTCCAAATGGACAACACCACTAAAATTGGCATCCCGAAATAAGGAATGACCATTAAGAAACCGAGTAACAAAGGTGCATAGCTAAAGCCTAGAGTTTTGATGACTTCAATCAGGGGCAGATTAGCCTTAAATAACCACTCTGCTACCAGCCAAGTACTAAAAACCCAAAAATTGTAATTAAAAACGAATAAGACAGCAGCGATCGCTACTGAGAGCAAAAATCTCAGGGGACGCACCCGATTGATAAACAGCATTACGCTTTGACCAAAAGTCTGGGATAGTCCCGCTAACAAAACTACTAATATGCTGGCAATTAAACTCAGAGGTAAGTTGTTAATCGTTTGGAAAGTTTCGGCATCTAGCCAAAAAACTCCAGAGATTAAACTCCAAAATTGATTGATAGCCGTCTCGGTTCTGATGGCAAGGATTAGCATTCTTTAGTCTTTAGCTTTCCAGAAAGATATTTAAATCTTCAATTAACTGAGTCAATTCTGCTTCACTGGTTAGACGAATGCGATCATCTCGTAAAGTCAGGAGAACTTTGGCAGCAAAAGGACTGGGATAAATATTAGGATTGCAAAAAATCTCTAAAAACACTTCCTCTGTATAGCGATATTCCATAGATTCTTGTTTAGCGGGGCGGCTTCCTCCTCCTGGGGCGGTGGAGGAGATCGCTTTGAGACTTTGCATTAGTGAGGCTATTTCTGCTTGTAACTTGTGGGCAGCATCTTCAGGGAAATTAAAACTAACTGCCCCTTGAACTAAATTGAGGGTTAACTGAGCCATATTGAAGTACTTAATTTATTTTAATAACTAAAAATCAATGCAAATTAATGCAAATTAATTTTGATAAACTCTTATGTTTGAATCTATCAGATTTAAGAGATTTGATGATTTATTTGTCAGAAATTATCTCAATAAGTTACGTTTTTCCAAATAACTCAACATTGCTAAAAGTGTCACTAAATATTGCTATAACTGCTATTCAGACTATGATTAAAAAGATAAGCACCCAGGGAAGTTGCTGTTTTTAACACAATATGGCGCAGGATAATCGCTCACAAGTTCGTCGTGTTCTATGGCTCACTTTAATCTTAAATCTATTTGTGATGACCCTCAAGTTTTCTTTGGGAATGGCTACTGGCTCCCTAAGTCTACAAGCTGATGCTCTCCATAGCGTTACCGATAGCGTCAACAATGTTTTAGGTTTGGTGACCAATCGCTTTTCTTCCCCCAAACCAGATCGCGAACATCCCT
>Ga0114940_10000069_pt1 | contig 63556 bp, 49 predicted proteins | sample ColdCreekSource_FD_87195 | JGI IMG/M metagenome (GOLD analysis project Ga0114940, IMG submission 87195) | Groundwater microbial communities from Cold Creek, Nevada to study Microbial Dark Matter (Phase II) - Cold Creek Source | ecosystem: Environmental > Aquatic > Deep subsurface > Groundwater ...
CCCGGTTTTCACAGGGTCCGTGGGCGACGAAGGAATGGCCACTCCCCTTTCGAGGAGCACACGGGCGCTGTGGAAAGCGGGAACAAGCGAGGCGCCGCGAAAGATTGGGAGCAGTAGTGTTAACCACCCTGCGATAGCCTGATCCCCGCCATGGCCGACGACGAAGCGCTGCCCTCCCCTCCATCCTCATCGGAGCCATCAGCTCCGCGCCGCTACCGCTTCTTCTGGGCGCGCGAAGCGTTCCGCCGCGCTCAGATGCTGTACGCGCGTTGGACGTTTCTCTTGGCCTGCGCCGTGCTCGCCATCGGAGGCTTCATCAAGCTTACCTCCGAGCTCGCGGAGGGCGAGCTCGACGCGTTCGATCGCCTGGCCTTGCAGCGCATCGTCGAGATGCGCGTGCCCGGGCTGAACGGGCCCGCCGTCGACCTCACTGCGCTCGGCTCCGTGAGTGTGCTCACGATACTGTGTGTGCTCACGGTCACAATGCTGCTCATGCATCGCGACGCGCTCGCTGCATGGCAGCTCGCAGTTGCAGCTGGCGGCGGCGGCATCATTTCGACCATGCTCAAGCGCGTGCTCGAGCGCGCGCGACCTGCAGAGGTCGAGAAGCTGGTCGAGGTCTCGAGCTTCTCGTATCCCAGCGGCCACTCCCTGGCCGCTGCGAGCGTCTACCTCACACTCGCGATCGTCAGCACACGTCACCTCGATCAAAAGGCGGCGCGCATCTTTGTGTTCGTCACGGCGCTCTCGTTGATACTCGCGATCGGCTTCTCACGCGCGTATCTAGGCGTGCACTTTCCGAGCGACATCGCCGCGGGCTTGATGCTCGGCTCGGGCTGGAGCCTGCTCGTCAGCTCTCTTTTTTCATACGTGCGCGCGAAGCGCGCTTGAGCTCGGCGAAGACTCGCATCTGGCAGCGGGCTTGCGCTCTGCGTGCAAAAACGAGCAAAATTGTGCTCAGCAAGCGCCAGATTTTGCAGGGATTTTAGCCCCGCCTTAGGTATTACTTTTCACTCTAGCTGAAGTATTGTGGTCCGCTGTACGATAATATGACAACGGCGCCGATGTTCATGTTAGCCGGCGCTGATGGACAGATACCTCACATCGCGTTCTGTGATGTCTCTTGCTTTGCTCATTGCGGCGTGCGGCGCGGAACCTCCCGCAAGCACCGAATCGCCGAACACCACGCCTAGCGCAGGCAACAGCGCAACTCCCCCCACGACGCCGAGCGCTGGTCGCTCTGGCAGCGCCGCGCCCAGCGGAACCGCGGGGCGTGCTTCCACCACGCCTCCGAGAACAGGCGCAAGCGGGTCGACCGCGAGCGCCGGAACCGCAGCTCCTAGCGGCAGCGCAGGCAATCTTGCCAATGCAGCTGGTGCCGCAGGCAGCATCGTCGGTGCAGCCGGCGGCGGCGCTGGCACAGCCGGCGCAGCTCCCGGCGGCGCTGGATCTCCCGCAGCTGGTAGCAGCGGCACACCGAGCACGGGCACGGGCATGTGCTGCGACGACGGCGATTGCATCTGCCGCGGCGAGCCACCAACAGCGCTCACCAGCGACGAGGGTGAGTTCGCGGTGGAGTCTTACGCGCACGAAGCAGGCTGCGTCTATTACCCGACCGATGCCGAGCCGCCGTTCTCCGCGGTTGCGATCTCGGATGGGTATGGCGGAGCCGGCGGCTGCGGCCGGACGCAGACCGATGGCTGGGGCCGGCTCTACGCATCACACGGCATCGTTGCGATGATCATCAATACAACGGGCGGCGACCAGCCGAATCAACGCGGCACGAAACTCACGCGCGGCATCGAAGCGTTCAAATCAGAAAACGAGAACAGCTCGAGCCCGCTGCACCAAAAGCTCTCTGGTCGCTACGGCACCTCGGGTTTCTCGATGGGCGGCGGCGGCACGAGCTTCTCGAGCGCAGATGATGCGACACTGAAATCGAGCGTCGCGGTTATGCCCTACGGTCCTACGCGTGACTCTATCGAGGTTCCGACGCTCGTGATCTGCGGGTCGAGTGACAACATCGCCTCGTGCGCCAGCCACGGCAATCGACTGTACGGCTCGGTGGGCGACAGCGTGCCCAAGATGCGCATAACGGTGTCAGCCGGCCATGCAGGACAGCCTTCCGCAGGTGGTGGCGACTCGGGCTCTGCCGGACTCGCATTCCAGAAGGTGTACCTCGACGGCGATCAACGCTGGAAGCCGCTGCTGCTGATGGTCGATTCCAACGAGACGAACATCCAATGAAACGACTGACGCTGGTGGCTGCAACATTCTAGCTGCCGCCATCAGCGTCAACGTGTGCGAGTGTGCGAACTAGCCAACGTGCACGAGAACGCGGTGCCTACACGGCAAAAAACGTACGAATACAGCGTAGTTTGCACGGTCACGGTTACTACATGCACCGCAAGTTGTGAGCCCAGAAGGCTCGATGACCTGTGTTGGACATGCCATGATCACGGACAGGTCGAAGCGACCTTTTGTGGGGTGGTTGTCTAACAAATATGAAGTTTCAGTTTCCTCTCTCGATCGGTGTGTTCGTTGTGGGTTTCAGCGCGTTTGGCTGTGGTGTCAGCAACGCTGAGGTCCCTACTCCGGACTTTTGGAAGGACGCGGCTGTCATTGAAACCGACGCTGCAGTCGCTCCCGACAGCTCCACTGCCGCTGATGGCGGCAGTGAAGACGGATCGATCTACGGAAACGACGACGCGAGCGCAGCGGGCGCCGGCGGCGACAAAGAACCGGTAGGCGGCGCGGGCGGCAGCCATCAGCCACAAGGCGGCAGTGGTGGCGACGATGAACCCGAAGGCGGCACGGGCGGCGACGAAGAGCCAGTAGGCGGCAGCGGCGGTGCCGGTGGTGAAGAGCCGGTAGGCGGCAGCGGCAGCGATCCCAACACGTGCCCGACCGACTACACGATGGCGACGCACATCGTGATGAACGTCACGTGGCCCAAAACCACGGCAAAGGTTGGGCCAATCACTGTCACCGTCGTACCCGCCGGCAGCGGCCAGGTACACCTCTGGTCGAGATCCTACTTCGAAGAGGACGGCAATACCTCAGAGATCCGCAGCAAGTCGTGCGGGAGCACCTTGCCTCCGATCCAAACATCCGCGGTGGCGGGCAACGAGAAGCTGCTGCCTGTGATTCCAAACGCCTCCTGGGACAAGCCCGACATGCCTGAGTTCCTAGGCAGCGCGACGAAGACCGGCAACTCTGTCGTCGCCAGCACGGGCGTCGCACTTGTAGGCCTGACGATGAGCACTCCCACAGGGACGTGGCCGGCTCGCACCGCTATCATGGGCGTCGACCATGACAGCGACGGTTTCGCGGGGCTCGCGGCCATCCCGAAGACATCCGACGGATACTCCGAGGTTCCGCTGGACCTCGATAGAACTAAGCGCGCCGATCGGATGGATCTCGCAATCCGTACCGTCATGACCCTCAACTCCACGGTCGAAGGGTGCCCCGAGACTTACAACGGTACCGCTAGCGTCTCGAAGTTCGAGAACCACATCATCGGCTGTCACGTCAAAGGCGGGGGTGAATGCAGCGACACGCAGAAGAACTTCGTAGACAGCAATCGCACGGTGTACACCGTGAAGTCGGCGACCTTCACAGCCAAGCGTGTGAGCGACGACGCGAGCTGCGCCGATGTTCGCGCCGCGCTCCCGTAAGCTCGAGAGTTGTTTCACTAGCGACCTGCACGACGCTGCTCGGACTGTGGCTCGATCCACTGGCTGCGGCAGCGTCGGGCAGCGCGATCGCGCGCTTCGGCGGTGAGCACGGCACGGTCAACGCGACCAACCCGACTGCGCTTTACTACAACCCGGGTGCTCTTGGCTTCGCCGAGGGCACCCAGCTGTTTTTGGATGGGCAGCTCGCGCTGCGCCGCTTCTCCTGGACGCACGAACGCGGTCTGGGCGATGCCCCCGAGCCCTCGCGTTACGAAGGTGCGAACTACGGCGAAGCGAGCGCGCTGAATGTGTTCGGTGGACCAATGGCGGGCGCAACGCTGCGGTTGGGTGACTTCACGTTCGGCGTCGCGGCGTACGCGCCATTCGGCGGCCAAGTGAGCTTCGATCGCAATGAGTACTTCTCGAACAGCATGTATCCCGGTGCCGCCGATGGCGTCGCGCGCTGGCACGGGATCTCGGGATCGACGATGTCGATCTTCGGCACGCTGGGCGCAGCGTACCGCCTCGGACCGGTGAGCTTCGGCGTGACTGGCAATCTGATCTTCACATCGATCAGAACCATCCGGGCGTCAGCCGTCACGGAAGGCAATCCGCTGGAAGAAGAGGGGCGCAGTCGGCTCGATGCTTCGGGCGTGCACGGGAGCTTCGGTCTTGGCGTTATGTTCGAAGCGTTGCCGCAAATGCTGTGGCTCAGTGCGTCTTATCAGGCGCAGCCCGGTCTCGGCGAAATGAAGCTTAGTGGCAATGCCGAGTTCGACGACGCTGTGCCGGCGGTAGAAGAGGGAACGTTCAAGCAAGCGATCTCGTTTCGCCAAGCTCTGCCAGACATCTGGCGGCTGGGCGCGCGCTGGCGCGTGAACAAATCACTCGAGTTACGCGTCGCAGGTGATTTTACACGCTGGAGCGTGCTGCGCACTCAATGCGTGTCGGTGAAGGATCTGAGCTGCCAAGTCTTGAGCAACGGCGAAGCGGTAGAGAACAGCGGCACGTTGTTCAACCTGCGTCGTCGCTGGAAGGACACGGTCGGCGCGCGTGCGGGTGTCAGCTACTGGACTCACCCGGAGCTCGAGCTCTTCGCAGGGCTCGGCTTCGAGACCGCGGCCACACCGGATTCCACGCTCGATCCTGTGCTCGCGGACGCTGCCAATCTCGCATTTGCGGCGGGCGCTCGCTACGAAGTGGTCGAAACTTGGTTCGTCGCGGCGTCGTACACCCACTTGCAGTTCATAGACCGTGACAACACCGGTAAGAGTCAGCTCGCCGATCCGGAGGTCTCGCTGACGTCGCGGGGTGTGGACGGCGGGGGCAAGTACTCGCAATGGGTGGGGATTCTGAACGCGAACGTGATGAAGACGTTCTAGCCGCGCCGTCGGTGCGCTTGAGCCGCTGCGTCGGGCTCGGGCTCGGGCGTTGACAGAGCGCGTGATCCCGTCGTGATGACAACACGATTGTAACGCGCGGCCTGGGGGCGTGTTTGGAGCGTTGACGCGCGAGCGAGCAGTGGCGTAGCCCTTGGTGCTGGCGCTATCGGTAGCGCTCGCGGCGTGCGCTATCCGGTCCAGCGCGCTGCGGCTCGAGGGTCCTGATGGCGAAACGACGCGCGTGCTCGTGGGTGAAGGTCTTGGCAGTGTGCTGCTTGTGGGGTTGCGCGACGAACAGCCCGCGCGACGCAGTCCCCGCACCGCGTGCGCTGGCTCCCGCCGAGGCAAAGATCAGCGACCGCTACTGGCGAGCGGGTGCCGCTTACAGCTTCCCCGAGCGGCTGAGCTACCCGACCGACACGGGCGTGATCACGACGCTGCATACGCCGGGAGCCTTCGAGACAACCGGTCATCCCTTCTTCACGCCACTCGGCGAAAACGGACGCGCGTGCATCACGTGCCACCAACCGGCAGACGGCATGAGCTTGTCGGCGCGCACAGCACAAGAGGTTTGGGACAAACTCGGTCCAACCGATCCCCTGTTCGCAGCTGGCGATGGCTCCAATTGCCCGAGCTTGCCGCAGCGCGAGCGCGCTTCGCATTCGCTGCTCTTGGAGCGTGGCTTGTTCCGGATCGCGCGGCCTTGGCCACCGCGCGATCACGAAGGGCAGCCGATCGAGCCCGAGCTGGACATCGAGCTCGTGTCCGACCCGACAGGTTGCAACGCCGATCTGATGTTCGGCATGTCGAGCCCAACGCCAGCGATCTCCGTGTTTCGCAGGCCACGGCCCGTCGCCAACTTGAAGTTTGCTACCTCGATGGGATTTTCGTTCGATCCCAAAGACGGCTTGCCGCTCGAGATCGATCGCGAGAGCGGCGTGCCCACCAGCGGCAACTTACTCGCGGACGATCGCGAGCGCACTCTACTCGGTCAGGCGCGCGACGCGCTGCTGACTCACACGGATCATCACGGCGCACTCCCAAGCGCTGAGCTGCAGCGCATCATCGCGTTCGAGTCGCAGATCTACACGGCAGTCAGTCGACATGTGCAGGCCGGAGCGCTGGACGATGGTGGCGCGAGTGGTGGGCCCGATGCGCTCGCGCGCGCGCCAGCTGGCAAGCTGCAGTCCACGAAGAGCCATCCAATCTGGGGCGAGTTCAGCGCGTGGGCCGCTGCGCCGAGCACGAGCGACGCCGATCCGCAGCGTGCGTTTCGTGAGTCGGTCGCGCGCGGTGCTGCGATCTTCACGGGGCGCCAGTTTCTAGTGAGCGACTCCGCGGGCATCACGGATGTTGGCTTCGGAAACCCCGTTCGCAACAGCTGTGCTTTTTGTCACAACATGCTGCACGTCGGCATGGACGTGGCTCCGGGCCAAGTCGATCTCGGCACGACCAATCTTCCGCATGCCAATCCGTTGCCCGAGCTGCCGCTGTTTCGTTTGACTTGCCGGCCCGGTGCACGCGCCCATCCGCATCTCGGGCGGGTTGTGCTTACGCACGATCCTGGTTACGCGCTGACCACGGGCAAGTGCATCGACATCGGTAAGATCACCGCGCAGTCTCTGCGTGGCATCGCGGCGCGCCCGCCTTATTTCGTGAACGGCTCGGCGTCGACGCTCGCGGAGGTGATCGCGTTCTACGACAAGCGCTATGAGATGAAGCTGAGCGACCAGGAGAAACTGGATCTGCAACACCTCTTGGAGGTCCTGTGAGCCTCGTGCGCTGCGCGGTCGTTCTGTTGCTGATGGCTGCAGCGCATACCGCCGTTGCGCAGAGCAGGCCAGAGCTACACACGTTCATCACTTGTCCCATATACCGAGATACCGACGCCGGTCGGAAATCAGGTTGTTGGCTCGCCGAAGATCCGCAAGGCGTGCGCTACGATGTCACGCTCGGTCCGGTGAAGCCGCAGGTCGGTCATCTGGCTTTGATCGAAGGCGTTTTCTCCAGTGAGCCCAACAGCGCGTGCGGCGGTCGCGTGCTCGAACCGGTGCGCGTCGCGGTGTTAGAAGAGAGCTGTGAGCGTCGGATCATTCCGGCAGACAACTATCCGGGGCGCCCTTTCAAGAGCCCACCGGAGATGCTGGCGCCCAGCGACCAACCACGCAGCCTGCCGCCGCCGCCTTACACTGAGAAGTCGTTTAGCATCTACTTCGAATACGAGCGGGACTTCCTGGTCTATCAGTACGCTGAGCTGATTCTGGAGAAGATCGTGCTGTATGCAAAGGCGAGCCAAGCCAAGCGCGTGCAAGTCGAGGGCTTTGCCGCGACCGAGCCGCTTGTCGTGCACGGGCGCACGCTGCGCGAGCCGCTCACCTTGGCCAAGGCGCGCGCGGAGATGGTCGCGGAAGCGCTGCGCCGACTCGGTGTTCCGGACGCGAGCATCTCGCTGACGTGGCACGGCGCACCCAGGAAAACGTTGGATTTGGAAGGCGGCAAGCTGCCCGAGCCTTCGAAGCGGCGTGTTGTGGTCACGGTAACGCCCTGATGGATCGAAGAAGGAGTGTGCGAGATGAGCTCAAGGATCAAGCAGTGGAGCGCAGAGCTCAGCCATCGCGAGCCACTGTCTGACCCGGGCGCTGGCGCAATCGGCGCGTTGGACACGAGCGCCACCTTTGTCGTTGGCGGAGGGCGTGACATTGCCCTGCAATCGCCACGCGCGTCTACAGTCGCCACCCTGCAGCCCGCCCAGCCCGATCGCAACCAGCGCTGGCGCCGAACGCGCGAACCCGCGCAAACACGCTCCGGCAGCGCGCTGCCGCAAACATTCTGCAACAGCCACGCGAAGCTGCACGGTCATCGTTCGGGCATTCCCGCATGGCGGCGCGCGTGTGTCACATGGCTGCTCGCACAGCTAAGCCTTGGCGCTTGCGGCGGAGAGTCACCGAGCGCGCAACCGAACAGTGGCACCACGGGCCGGCAGGCCGCGGCAGCTGAGCCGCAAACCCCGGTAGACAGCCGGGCCGCAGGTGCAGCAGCGCGAACCCAGCAGCCATCCGCAGGGCAGCGCGCGAGTCAGGTTGGCACAGGTGCAGAGTCCGCCGCGCCGAGCAGCAGGGCGAGCGCCGCTGGCATGTCAGGAAGCACGCAGCCGAGCGCTGCAGGCTCCAGCGCCGGTGCGAGCGCTCTGGACACCGCGACCGCGGCTGGTGCTAGCGCAGCAGCGGGCAGCTCGGGCGCTGCAGCCACCGGCGGCACGTCCGGAAGCGCCACACAGGCGCCCTGCCCCGCGAGCAACGCGCTGAAAGCCGGCGACAACCGCAAGACACTGATGCACGACAGCCGCGAGCGCCGCTTCAACGTGTACGTCCCGAGCTCGATCACAGCCATGTCGCGCGTGCCGCTGGTGCTCGACTTCCACGGCAACGGCAGCAGCGGAATGCAAGAACAATCCGGCAGCGGATGGCGGCAAAAGGCGGACGCCGAGCAGTTCATCGTCGTGTACCCCGACGGCATCGGCAACGGCTGGAACGTCGGCAACTGCTGCGGCGAGGCGCTCAACAGCATGGTCGACGACGTGGGCTTTGCCCGCGCGATGGTCGAAGCTGTCAGCAGCGAAGCCTGCATCGATGCACATCGCGTGTACGCGACAGGCATCTCCAACGGAGCGGGTCTCGCGCATCGACTGGCCTGCGAAGCCGCCGATATATTCGCTGCGATCGCGGCAGCATCGGCGGATCTCGTGACGGATCCATGCACGCCGGCACGACCGATCTCGGAGATCTCGGTGCGTGGGCTGAACGACACGCTCGTTGCCTACGAAGGCGGCAACACTGGCTCCACTGGCTGGTACTCACCGGGCGCGAAAGGCACGCTCGAGCTGTGGAAGACGATCAATGGCTGCATGGGCTCGGCGAGCACGACGCTCGAGCATTGTGAGACCTACACGCAGTGCAACGCTGGGGTTGAAGTGACACTTTGCTCGCTGCCGAACACAGGTCATATCCTCTACACAAACAGCTTGAATTTCAGCGTGCCCGACAACGCTTGGGAAATGTTCAAGCGCCAAACGCTGCCATAGTGTGCAGCACGCGCTCTCCTGAACTAGGATGCGCCCGCTTCGCCGCATAAGTTTCACGAATCTTACTCAGTCATCTTCAAATGTTTACATAGAGGCAATTCAATGTCTGCTACGAGCATTGGCTGTCGGGTGTTTTTTGACATCCTGCGAACTGACAGTCAGCGCGTGACCAGTTTGTGGTCGCCGAGCTCCGGAGCAAACAATGAGAAAGTGGATCTGGATCGCAGGCGCGGTGGCGGTGTGCGGCTGCAGTGCGTCAGACCCTTCCATCGCTAGCCGGGCCAGACAGACGCCTAACGTTCCGAGCGCGGGCGCGACCTCCGCAGCTGGGAGCGGCGCAAATCCGATCCCAGGGACACCCACTGACACAACATCGGTGCTGCTCGATACGCCAACAGCTCCCGCTGGGCCGGTGGACTCGGGAATCGTCGAGCTCGGATGTGAGGTTGGGAAGTTCTGTAAGCCGACATCACCCGACCCGACAAACTGCGGAACGCTGACGCTCGGACAAGAGATCGAGATCAAAAAGATCCCCGGCAACCTGCTGCTCGTGTTCGATCAGTCGGTGAGCATGTCTGAGCCGTGGGGGACCTCCGGACAGACGAAGCTGGCAGCTGCACAAGCAGCCATCCGCAATGCGATCATGGGTCTGCAAGATTCGCTGACTGTTGGTGCGCTGTTTTTCCCGACGTACGCGTGCGCGGGACCAGGTGGGCTCGGTGGCCCGGGTGGGCCTGGGCTGCCGGGTGGCTTGCCGGGCGGTGGTTTGCCGGGCGGTGGCTTGCCGGGCGGCGGTCCGGGTGGCATCTTGAATGGACTCGGCGGCATGTCGGTCGAGCCGATCAGTGGCATGGGACAGATCCCGTTCCAGCCCGCTCCGGCGTTTCTGCCCGTGTGGGATGAGCACTGGACCCTGGCCGGCGTGGGTACAGGCATCGGCACGCCGATGCAGGAAGCTTTTGATCGCGCGAACGAAGCGATAGGCGCGGCCATGCTCGAAGGTGACTTGGCAGTTGTGGCCGTGACCGATGGCGCACCGAACTGTTTTCCCGGAGGCGACACGACCGATCTCGAGGTCAATCGCGCGGCGTCCTGGCTCGCGGAGCGCGGCGTGAAGACGTACGTAGTCGGCTTGCCGGGCGCGCAGGGCGTGCAGCTCCTGAATGACGTTGCCGCTCAGGGCGGCACGACCGAATACATCCTGCCGGACGACCCGAAGCAGCTCGAAGATCGGCTGCGCACGTTGATCTCGGAGACCAGCAAGACGGTGTTCGACTCGTGCTCGATCAAGCTGACGCCTGCGGCGGATCCTGCGGATCAGCTCCTGATGGTCGTCAGAGAGGCAACCGACGACACGCTGCATCAAGTGCCGCACATGCTGACGCCCACGGCCGGTTGGACGATCAGCGCGGACGGCGTGCAGGTCGAGATCGTCGGCGATCTGTGCGCAGACGCGATGAACGGCCGCTTCACCTCGATCCAGTTCCAGTACCCATGCAAAGAAGGCGAGCCTATTCCGCCTCTTTCCCCGAGCTGAGCACCCTCACTCCTAACAACGAGACCTAGGCCCCAAGGTCACGCCCCCCTCGCGACTTACCAGCACAGGCGCGCTACGCGACGTCAAAACGCCTCATTTATTGCTATTAAGACAGGTTCTTCCCGGTCTTTCGTTGCTAAGCGCCGACGGGTGAGCTCGTTGATGGCAATGAAAAGTCAGGGTCGTAAGGCGGCTCGAGTATTCGCACTGTGCGTTGCAAGCACGGGCTGCGGTGACTCCGGTGCTGCCGCGCTGGAAGGCTCCTCCGCGAACAACTCGAGCGCGGCTGGAGCTCCCGCCGCAGCCGGTCCGAGCGCGACGCAGACCGGCGCTGCAAGCGCAGGCACCAAGGCACAACCCGCATCGGCCGGCACCCCTGCCGCTAACAGCGGCACAACGCCAACCGGTGCAGCTATGAGCGGCAGCGCAGGCACGAGCGCAGCCGCTGCTGGCGGCACGGCAGCGCAAGCTGGAGCAGGTGGAACAGCGGACAGTCCACCAGCGAGCGCAGGAACGGGCGCAGCAGCTGGCGCAAGCGGCAGCGCTGGAACCGCTGCAGCACCCGGCCAGTCGATCCTGCCCGCGATCGACGACCCGGCTACGCCCGGCCCCTTCGGCTTCGAGCAAGTGCCCACCGCCGAAGGCCTCACCACGCACACCCTGTTCGTGCCTGGAAAGCTCGGCGACGGCGGCGTGAAGCACCCGATCTTGGTGTGGATGAACGGCGCCACCGGCACGACCAGCTTCTATCAAACCATGCTCGAGCACTTCGCCTCGCACGGCTTCTTCGTGGTCGCCGACAAGATGAGCGGCGGCAACCACGATCCCGAGATCGTCGAACAAGACGTAGCGATCGACTGGGTCCTCGCCGAAGCCGCTCGCAGCGACAGCCCATACTTCGGCAAGATCGACCCCGAGCGCCTCGGCATCGCGGGTCATTCGCTCGGCTCGGTCGGCTCGTTCGCCAACACCGGCCACGCCGCAGTGAAGTCCAGCATCCACTGGTCGGGTGGGCTCACCGGCAATCCCGTGGGCGCCGAAGAGAGCTGGCTGCAGCTGATCAAAGCGCCGGCGGCATTCTTGTGCGGCGGCGCGGAGGCGCGTGCATTACCCCGCTGCTCGGGCGACTTCGACAATGCACCGGCAGGCGTGCCGATCTTCTACGGCACGATCGAAGGCGTCGGGCATACGGATGTGTTCGGCGAGCGCAACGGCGGACAATGGGGCCGCGCAGCGATCGCATGGTGGCGCCTCACCTTGGCGGGCGACGAGAGCTTCCGCAGCTGGTTCAACGGCCCGGACTGCGAGCTGTGCGCCGCGCCGTGGATGGGCAAGAGCAAAGGCTTCTGAAGATGCACCACGCACGACTCTCCCTTCTGTGTTTAGGCTTCGCAGCGTGCTCCAGCACGCCAGCGAGCGAAAACCCTGCCGCCGCGAGCGGCAGCGACGCGATGCAATCCGCGAGCGTGAGCACAGCGGGCCACTCGGCCAAACCTGCTTCCGCTGGCAGCGGCGCGACAACAACAAACACCACCGCGGGTACACGCGCAGCGGTGAGCTCGGCGGGCACGATCGCTGCAGCCGGAAGCGGCGGAGCCGTTGCAGCCGCCAGCTCGAACAGCGCGAGCGCAGGGCAAACAGCGAGCGCAGCTGCAGGCGGGGGCACAGGCGCCCCGAGCGCTGGCGCATCCGGTGAGGCCTCGACCCCCTCCGCTGGCTCAGCCGCACCAGGAGCCGCAGCGCTGCCACCGATCAGCGATGCAGGCGCAAAAGGCCCGTTCGAGATCGCGGTCCAAGAGAGCCTCGACGGCCTCGACACGCACATCTTGATCGCGCCGAAAGACCTGGGTCGAGACGGCATCAAGCATCCGATCGTCGTCTGGATCAATGGCGCCGGCACAGGTTCCACCGGCTACCGCAACATGCTCGACAACGTCGCCGCGCACGGCTTCTTCCTGCTCGACGACAAACAAAGCACGTTCGAGGTTCCGCCCGAGGTCGAAGGCCAACGCGCCGCGATCAGCTGGGCGATCGAACAAGCCGACAAGCAGGGCGGCCCGTACTTCGGCAAGCTCGACACCACGCGCATCGCGATCGCGGGCCACTCACTCGGCAGCGTGTCGACGTTTGGCAACCTGAGCGACATGCGCATCAAGACGTCGATCCACATGGCCGGCGGTGTGACAGGCAACCCCCAAGGTGTCGACGAGACCTGGCTGCAAGACCTACACGTGCCAGCGATGTTCTTGGTCGGCGATCGCGACAGCAACGGCCTGCAGCGTGTGAAAGACGACTACGCGCAGGCGCCCACGACCTTCCCGGTGTTCTTCGGGTTGCTCGCGGGCGTCAGTCACACCGATGAGTTCACGCAGCCCAACGGCGGTCGCTGGGGCCGCATCTTGATCTCCTGGCTGCGCTGGCAGCTCGCAGATGACCCAAGCTTCGCCAAAGCGTTCGAGGGTGCGAGCTGCGAGTTCTGCGCAGGTGATTGGACTGCGCAGAAACACTCGATCGACTAGAAGATCTTACACACGCGGTTGAAGCCACTCGGCAGCGCGTCTTTCCATGGCGACGGTGACGTGCCGTAGGGATGCGCTTTGAAGAACTCCCAGATGTCGCCAGCTAAACCGCCGCCACCGCAGTGGCCGCCGCCGGTGTCGCAGTTGATCACGAAGCCCATCCGTTGCTTGAACAACATGTCCGCCGTCCTGCTCGAATCCGAAAAGTCGATGCCGACGACGTCCACACCTGCAGCGCCGTGAATCGTCATGAGTGCCGGCGTCCAGCCGTTCTGAAACTGCGCCGGGACGGACAAGCCTCCCGAGTTCGGTGCGACTGCGGCCATGTAGTTCGAGCGCATCGCACCTTGCGCAGTAGCGAACAACCCACCGGCGCTGCAGCCAGTCGCGAACACACGCTTGGGATCGACGTTGTGCTCTTTGACGGCGCACGCGAGCAGCTGATCGCCGACCTCGAAATCGCCTGCACCGAAGATCGCTGTGCCCGATAGAAAATCGCCGCCGGTCGAGCCGTCGAAGGAAACAAGCACGCCGCCTTCGGCTTGGACACCTCCGGCGACCGCCGCTGCGGAGCCTGCGTATTCACCGGCGAACGAGCCCGTGCCGTGCCAGTAGAACACGAACGGTGCGCTGGGCGAGGCGGCTTTCGGACCGGCGACCATGGTGATGCCGCCCAAGCCCATGAAGGTGATGTTGCCGTTCGAGAATCTCGGGCATTCACCGGTCACTTCGGGAACGACCGGTGTCATCGCGCCCGCGGGTACCATCGCAGCAGGCGTGGTCGTGCCTGGCGCTGTTCCTGGTGCGGCGGGTGGTGCGGCGGGTGGTGCGGCGGGTGTGCCTGGCGTAGCGGGAGCTGCGCCAGGTGGTGGTGCTGCAGGGCCAGCGCCGGGTGCCGCGCCAGGCACACCTGCAGCAGGCAGGCCCGCGCCAGGCACACCTGCGCCGGGTACGCCGGCACCAGGCACGCCGCCGTTGGCTGCAGGCGCAGTGGGTGTAGCGCTCGGCGGAGGTGTCTTCGGGATCACCGTGCTCATCGGAACGACTGGCGAAGCAGCGTTCGACATCGCGTTGGCTCCTGGGCCCGCGACCAATCCGGTCGCGCCACCACCCGCAACACCCAGCTGACCGGGCTGACCGGTGAACGACATCGAGGGACCGGTGACTTGGGCATCCGGGCCGCAGCCTATGAACGCAACTAGGCCAAGCCACAGCGTACTGGTTCGCAGCGTGGTCATCTTCCAACCTTTCGAAAACGATGAGGAAGGTTGCTCGAACCCCGACGCGCGTCAACACACTGCATGAAAGCACTGCAAAACAAGCAGTTCCATGTGCGCACTACAATCGCAATACGCCAGCGTTGTGTCCGCTTGCGCCATCAAAGCAAAACGCGGCGCGCCTGCTTCGAGGACACGCCGCGTCTTATTGTCCGGGGCCGGGGCTCAGCGCCCGACTGCCGCCATCAGCGGCAGCGCTCGACTACCAGTTCTTGATCTGCGTCTTGTAGCGACCAGTCGCAAACATGCCCTGCGCATCCAGGAAGTCTGCGCGCCGCTCCTGCTCATCGCCGAGCTGCCAGCGCAGCCACGCGATGATCACAGGCAGCCCGTCACCCACCGCGCCGATGTGTTCTGTGCCTGCCATGATCGTGAAGAACACAGGCACGGTGGTGTTCGCGTAGTCCTTCTCGGTCTTCTCGACGTTGCCGAACAAGTCGCTCTCCGAGCAGATATACGCCGTCGGATGGATCAACGACTTGCCACCCTTGCCCGTGGTAGGTGCCGAGGGATCATTGACATTGTCGAGCGATCCACCCGCGACATGCAGCGTCGACGTCCAGCGCGGATCCGGTCCGGCAAGGAACGAGTTGACCGAGCCGATCGAGTGCCCACCCAAGCCGATGCGTGAGGTGTTGAGCTTGTGATAAAACTCGCTGTCTGAGCGCTCGTTCTCGGCCAACACCCAATCGAGCGCAGCCAACAGCGGCGCGCCGTCGTCCCCGATGTTCGAGACCTCGGCGACCACCACGAAGCCGTGCGATGCGATCTGCGTTAGCTCTTCCATGTACGAGGAAGGCATGGCCATGCCGCCGCAGCCCCAGATGAACACGGGGTGCAGTAAACCATCCTGCCCGAGCTCATCGGGACGAAACACCCCGCTCTGACCACGCGGCCCGCTGCGCAAGTCGACACTGGTCTCGAACGGTCCAGGTCCATCCGTGTCAGTGACCTTCGGCAGCGCACCACCCGCAGCGCCAGCAGCGCCGCTGCCAGCTGCAGCGGGAGCACCCGCAGCCGCCATCGCGGCACCACCACTTGCGCCCGCGCTCGGCGCTGTAGCGGGAGTGCCTGCCGCACCGACCGGCGCGCTTGACCCGCCGCTGCCAGCTGCAGCACCGACCGCAGCGTTCGCGCTCCCGGCAGTGCCCGCGCGCGCCGCACTGCCGGCTGCAGCGCTGGCAGCAGGCGAGCCACCTGCTGAGCGGCCTGCCGCCGAGCTCGCAGGCACTGCCGGCGCAGCGCCGGAAGGCCCAGCAGCCGCTGGCTGACCATCACCACTGGCAGCCGCAGCCGCTTGCTGCCCATCTTTGCCGCCACAGCCAAAAGCCAGCGTCGACATCAAAACGAGCGCAAAACCAACCTGCGCGCGCAAACCCCTTGGCTCAGCACGAGCTGACACGCTCAATCCCAAACCTTCGCTGGCTGATTGGCCATGACAGCCTGGATCATCATGATCTTGCCTTCGACGATCTTGAACGCCTCACCGACGACGAGCGTGCTTTCCGAAGGAAAGAACGGATACATGCCCCAGGTGATCTGCGCTTCTTCGTCGATCACGAGTGTGCGCCGAGTGACCTCGAAGCCCCACGACTGCCCGTTGAACGAAGACAACCCGCTGGCCGTCACCTGGCCATTTTCGTAACGCTTGCAACCTTCGTCGAACGGCACATCGGGCCCGCGCTTTTTGCCCTCTAGATAATCGAGATACAGCTCTGTGATCGCGTTCAGCTCGTCACGCGACATGCGCTTATCGACCGGCACTTCCTGCAGGAACACAGCCTCAGGCTTCATGTTCTCGATGTTGAAGAAGCCATTGGCGGCGCCCTGACGATGCACCGTCATCAGCTCGACCTCGGTGATCTCGTGCTTCTCGACCTTGAGTCGCGCTTGGTAGATCACGCCCTCCGAGCCCTCGTTGATCACCACGTGCGTGGTCACATTGCCGGTCGTCGGATCGGCGAAGTCCAAGCGGTGATCGTCCAGCACCATCGTGCCGCTCGCGAACAGGCCTTCGCCGAGCTTCGACTCAACGCCGTTGTCCGTGACCTTCACCGAGGCTGAGACCTTGAGCGTAGAAGCGTCGTGCTTGATCAACGCGTCGAGGTACTGCTGCATGACGTCCAAGAGGCACTGGCGATCGCACTCATCGGCCGCTGGAGGAGTTGCACCGGCGCCGCTGCCAGCTGCCGCGCCCGTGCCCGCCGCGCCTGCGCCAGCGGCGCTGACACCCGAGCTCGCATTACCGCCCGCTGCGGCGCTACTGCCGGCTGCGGCAGCGCCGCTCGGAGCTGCGCCACCACTGCCCGCGCTGGCGCTCGGACCCGTCGGGTTGGTCGCTGAACTGGCACCCGTGTTCTTTGCGCCGCTACCAGCTGCAGCGCCGGTCGCGCCCTTGCCCGCGGCCGCCGCGCTGGTGCCTGCGCTTCCAGTCGACGGAGTCGTGGAGGTGGCAGGTTGCCCCGCCTGACTCGTTGCTGACTCCATGCCGCCGTTGGCTGCGGAGCCGCCCCCGCAAGCCGATAACAGCACCGCGGCCGTGAGCGCCGCACGCATTCGTTGACATCGCATAACGTTCCTCTTGTTTCGCAGGTCGCGGCGCAGCCAGTCACTCCAGTGCCGGCGACCCTGTAAAGACCAAAGCCATCGCATCGTGGCACCATCGCCCGCTGCCTTCCGCCAAACCTTTAGGCAAGATGACAGCATTGCTACCCGGCACCGGATACGACGCGCTTTCGAGCAGGTTCTTGCCTCCCGCAACCGCGGCGCTCTCAAAAGCCTGAATGCCTTGTGTGCAAATCGTCGCTCGCCGACAGCGGCTCGCAGCTGCAGCGCTAGAGATGACTCAGAACCACAATGCCATGTCTATTCGCGCTAGGAATTATGAGTGGGGTCGATGGCGCTGGCTGTGCGGGCGTTGGAGCACAGCCTCATGGTGGTTGTGAGTCGAGCCATTGCAGCGGCGAGTTGGACGTGGGTGACATGCGTGTGTCGGGTTTGTTGCTGCTGTCCCTGTTTGCCTGCTCGGATGACAAGTCCGACGCAGCCAGACAGGGACAGGCTAGCTCCCTGCAGCCACGAGCGGCACCGCCGGCACTTCCGCTGCCGGCGCCGACGCGGCGCGCGGGGCGGGCACGGGCACGGGCGCAACCAACGTGCTCGTGCCGCTTTCGACCCCTCCTGGCGACGCGTCGAGCCCGTCGGCGGCTGCTCACCGAGGATGAGCAGCTGCGCGCGACGGGCCGAACGTTGATGGCTGCAGCGACGACCCTAAAGCAGCCTTCGCATGCATCTTAGGCTTCTGTGAGGACCTGCCGTCGCTCGACTGAGCTACCGATCACCAGAACGTCTTGAAGAAGCGCCAGGCCACCGATGCCATGTTGAGCAGCGTGTCGTTCTCGTAGAGGATGTGCGCGTCCAGCGCGGCGTTCTCCGCGCCGTGCTCCATGTTGGGCGACACTTCGCACCACACGACCTTCGCGCCGCCGTCGCACTCATCCCAGATCTTGCACTCGGTCGGCTTGACCATTTGGCTCGTCACCGTGTTGCACGGAACGAGCATCGCCATGGGGTCCTGCTTGGCGGTGCGGCACACTGGCTCGGTGTAGTTCATATCGATCGTGAGGTAAGGCTTCGCTTCGCCCTTACAGTTGTACGCTTCGACGGTCGAGTTGGTGGCGTTCAAGACGCTGTCGTAGGCGAAGTCGGGCATAGCCGCGAACGAGATCAGCGGGATCGGCTTCTTCAAGCCGCTGCACGTGGTGCCACCGGCGACCGGCGCCATGCCGCTGAAGACATCAGAGTGCGGGCACCCTGTTTGGAAGGTCAGGAAGCCGCCGTTGGAGATACCCGTCATGTAGATCTTCTTGGTGTCGATGTCGGCGAGCTTCTTCATCTCCTCGACGATGTCGAGCATGAAGTCCGCATCCGACGCGCTCCACATGTTGTTGTTGCCCTGCGGGAAGATCGCGATGAAGCCGCCGCTCGGAGCGTCAGCTTCCGCGGCCCAGCCGGAGCCGATGCCGTGCCAACAAATGTCGCCGCTCGCGCAGAACTCGTCTTCACCGAACTGCTCTTCCGCGGTCTCGCTCGCGCCGTGCGCGTCGATCACGAGGGGGATCGGCTTGCAGGGATTGATCGTCTTGCCGGCGTGCAGGATGTACTTGCGGTTGCCGAGCATGCACACGCGGTGGTCGCCTGGGGCGATCTTGGCGCTGCAGTCCGTGCTCGATGGGATGGTGACGGCGCAGGCCTCTTCGGTGGCTGGCGTACCAGCAGCGCCGCTACCAGCTGCGGCGGTTGCGCCCGCCGCGCCGGTGTTCACCACATCGCCGGTGTTCACTACACCACCTACGCCTGCAGCGGCCGCGCTCGTGCTCGGCGTGGCGGAAGCACCCGACGCGCCACTCGCTGGCGTGGTCGCAGTTGCGCTCGCCCCTGCGCTGCTCGCAGCGGCTTTGGCTCCCGCAGCCGCTGCAGCGCCTGTGCCCGCTGCAGCAGCAGCAGGTTGTGTTTGCGTGGCAGTCGCATCTCCTGTTGGTGCGGCTTGGCCGTTTCCGCCACTGCCACCACACGCGATCAGACTGATGCTGCACAAGCTCAGCGCTTGGATTAGCAAAGAAAATTTTAACCCGCGGCCCATCGGACACCTCCACCGAACGATCCCCTGACACCCAGAAAATCTATTCAACGCTCACGATTCTGCTTTTGCAATGCTGTTGTTGCTCAATGAGTCAGCCGCGTACCATCCAAAGCAGCCGCTGATGGCTGCAGCGTAAGACGCAAGGAACTAGCGCGAAAAGCCGCTCGTTCATGCGAACCGAGCGACTATCGCCAACTTTGAATTTCAATACTTTGCAGACAAACTACTTAGGAGTCAGCCTCACTCCATCATCTTCTTCTCAACTGTCCACATCGAGTTTTTGCAGAGCTCACAGTCAGCACCGACGAACATCTTGCCGCCGGTCTCAGACTCGTCGCCGTAGAGCTGCCACTTGAGCCAGCCCACTCCGACGCGACCGAACTCACCGCCGTTCGGCTGTGCGTAGGTCGCGAAGTGACCTACCGGCGCGTTTCCATAGAACAGCGGAACGGTGCTGATGGCCGCGAAGTCATCCTCGGCTTGCGCGTAAGCGACGTCATCCGGGCCGCCGATGAAGTACGCCATCGGCGTGTGCAACCCCATGTAGATCATTTGGTCGCGCTCGAACATGCCGCTGTTCCAGATCACAACGGTGCTCAAGCGCTTGTCGCCGGACACGCCCATGGTCATGAGCCCGCCGCACGACTGGCCCATCGCAGCGATCTTGCTGGTGTCGAGCTTGCGGTAGTACTTGCTGCAAGGCCGCTCCGCCTCGGCCACGATCCAATCGAGCGCTGCCTTTTGCGGCTCGCCGTTGGTCGTGAGCGGGCCCATGCCCGTACCGTTTGGTGTGCCCCACGCGACGATCACGAAGCCGTACGACGAGATCTCGTGCAGAAACCGCGCGAACATCAAGCCATCTCGGCCGCAGCCGCCGTTGGCCCAAACCACGATTGGATACTTCTTGCCGTCCGCCAGCGTGGCAGGCCGGTAAATCGTGTAGTCAGCGAGGCCGGGGTCGTGCTCGATCAAACCCATCTCCGGGCCTTTGGTCGCGGTGAGCGCGCCGCTTGAGTCAGAGACGCCGCTCAGCGCGACCGCCTCTGCTTCCGCTGTCTTCATCGAAGGGTCGCAAGCGACCGCCGGGGGCTGCTCTACACCAGGGCCGGGAGCGCCGCCGCTGCCAGCTGCAGCCTGTGCGCTGCCGCCACTACCTGCCACGACTACGTCGCCGCTACCAGCTGCGGACTGACCCGCAGCTCCGGTGCTCGTGCTGGATCCGCTTGCGCCCGCTTTTGCAGGCCCTTCAGTCGCAGGTTTGGTTGGCTCTGCAGGTTTGGTCGCGGTTGTTCCAGCACTGCTGGTCGAACCCGTGGACCCGGCTGCGCTCGGCGCTTGCGCACTCGAGGTGTCGCTGGGCGTCGTGGTTTGACCTGGAGGCGGAGACTCGCTGCCGCCGCAAGCTGCGAACGTGAGCAGCAAAAGAGCGGGTGCCGCGCGAAAGGTGACGTGGAACTTCATGGTGTGATGACCGGCAGTGTGATGGTGGAGGGATGTTGCGCGTCACGGTAGACCGTGACGGTGGGAACGGGCTCGACGCGCGGCGTCACTGCGTCCGCGAAGGTCAAGACCAGGCGAAGCTTGTGCCCCTTCTCGAAAACCATCGAGATGGGCAACAGATCGAAGCGCAGCTCGGCTGGCTCACCCGGCACGAGCGGCTGAGCGTCTGCCGCGCGGAACGGATGCCACGGCAATCCGAGGTTGTTGTACGGCGGCGAGCTCTCTTTGCGCTGCGACGCGCGCAAGCGACCGTGCATGTTGTAGCTAGTTGTCGTGCCATCCGGCGCGACGTTTTGCAGGTACGCGACCACGTCGCTGTCGGCGGCGGTCGAGGACAACCACAAGTCGACCACTGGGTGACCGGTGACTTCGATCGCCTCTTCGAGCGCGGGTGTCTCGTAGACCAGGCCGCTCGTAGCGGCAGTCGCCGCGCTCGCCTCGTAGTTCACAAGAAACTCGTCTTGGCCGTCCGTGGCCGTCGGTGCCTCACGCACCAGCGCGCCGGCAGCGAGGTAGTACGGAACGCGACGTTCGTTGGGCAATGGCCAGGTGCGCGATGCGCTCCACTCTTGCCCCTTAGGCTTGCCGTAGGTGTAGTAGTAGACCCCCGGCTCATCCATCACGCTGTTGTCGATGCCCTTCAGATAGTGATCGAAGAAGCGGCGCTCCTCGACTGTGATGTCGAAGCCGGTGAGCTGCTGCACGGTCGGCCACGCGCAGTGCGACGCCGGGCCGACAATCAGCTTGGTGGGCGTACGCAGGTTGTTGAAGGTAAAGAACGAGCCGTATTTGGTCGCGGCTTCATCCCAGTTCGCAGCCACGTATACGGCGATGCCCGAGGCGTTGAGCTGCTCTAGGTACGTCGCTGGGCTCGACTTGATCCACCACGGCTCGGGCAGCCGATCGGCGAGGCTGTCGCGGAACGGCACGTAGCCGAGGTTGTCGCGGTCTTCACCGTGGCTGGCGAATGCAGCTTGCAGCTGCGTGCGATCTGTGTCGGCGTCGACTGGCTCCGCGATCATGTCGCGCATGGCCGGGCTCACGGTGTTCGGGGGCGCGCGCGTATCGCCTTGCGCCGGTGCCATGCCGCCTGGAACACCGAACGGATAGGCGTCGAACTCGCAGCTCATCGGGAACACGGCCTTGAGCGATGGCGGCGCAGTCGTCACAGCTTGCAGCTGACTGCCACCGGTGGCTGAGCAGCCCCACATACCGACTTGGCCGCTGCTCCAGGACTGGTCTGCCAACCACTCGGTGATGTCGTAGGCATCGAAGCGTGCGGCATCGGCCCACTCGCCCCGGTTGTACGCAATGTTTTCCCCGTACGACGCGTACAGCCCGCGGAAATCCGCGATCGCAACGACGTAGCCGTAGTCGACCAAGCGCGCTGCGGCGCCTGGATACGCCTCACCGCTCAACGCGCGCATGCCGCCGTAGCTGAAGTAGCGCCGGTTATAAGGCGTGTGCATCCACAACACCGGCAGCTTGTCTTCGACGACCTTCCCGTCTTTATCCTTCGGGCGGTAGAGATCGACAGCGAGCAGCGTGCCGTCGCGCACCGCGACGTATTCGCTGGAGAGCGCAAACCCGTCGTACAACTTGTCGCCGTAGCCGCGGTACTCGCCGGGCTTCGAGACGCGCTCTGCGCTGACACCGGCGTCGTCGTCGCTCACGGCGGCATCCGTCGCTGGCGCTTCGGGCCCGGAGTCTTTGACAGCGGAAGCGCCGGCTTTGCCAGCAGCAGCTTTGTCGCCGGCAGGCTTCGAGGACGAGCGGCCGGCGCTGGCCAACTGCCCACCACCATCAGGCTCAACGATAGCTAGCGTGTCCGAGTTGCTGTCGGCGCTGCATCCGACGTGCAGCACGAGCGCAGCAGAAGCCAAGCGAAAGAAGGGTGCTTTGAACATGTTTAGGCAGCGGATATCTCGAAAGTTGCAGGCTTTGATCCTTTCCGAACTGCTACACCGCAGCGAGCGCATGCGTTGACTCATCCCAGAGTGGACGTGACAAAAATGGCTGGGTTTTGGCTCCGGGCTCGGGGAAGAGCTACTGCGGTGGGGCGTGCCAACTCTGCATCTGTCGCGGCACAGGCTGGCACACGCGCTTGGGTTGCTGCCGCCTATGGCGGCCGTCATAACTGGCCCGAGATGTGCGTAGGTTGGACCGCATCGGCCGCGACGGGGACGTGTGCTGCAACGAGAGACTAGGAGAAAGTTATGAAAACGACACCCAAACAAGGCCGTACCTTACGCTTGTGCGCCGCCGTCATTTGCATGGTGGGCTTGAGCGCCTGTCCCAACGATGACGACGGTCAGGTCACCGATCCGAGTACCGAGAATGGTGGCACCGGGACCTTGGCCGGCACAGGCGGCCAGACCACCGCTGGCACAGGTGGCAAGCCTGCAGCTGGCAAGGGTGGCACGTCGGCTGGCAAGGGCGGACCGAGCGCTGGCACAGGCGGCAAGCCTGCAGCTGGTAGCGGCGGGAATAGCGCGGGCAAAGGTGGATCGGGCACCAGTGAGGATGATGCCGGCGTGGTCGATGGCAAGCTGTGCGGCACGCGCGGCGCCGGACAATGCGAGGCGGACGAGTTCTGCAACTTCGAGCCGGACAAAGATTGCGGCGGGACCGATCGCGGCGGCTCCTGCGAAGCCAAGCCCGACATCTGCACGGCCGACTTCACACCAGTCTGTGGCTGCGACGACAAGACCTACAGCAACGCGTGCAACGCGCACGCGGCGGGCGTCTCGGTCAAAGCGCAAGGGGAATGCGGCGGAACGGGCGGCGGGGCGACCTGCGGCGGCATCGCGAGCCTGGAGTGCGCCGGTGCCAATGAGTTCTGCAACTACGAAGCAGGACAAGGTTGCGACGGCACGATCGCAGACGCAGCCGGCAAGTGCGAAGCGCAGCCGAGCGCCTGCACCAAAGAGTACAATCCGGTCTGCAGCTGCGATCGCAAGAGCCACGGCAATAAGTGCGAGGCGAACAGCATGGGCGCATCGGTGCTGCACGAGGGCGTGTGCACCGTCAGCGACTGCGAATACGTCGGTGGTCGCGTCGCGGTCGGCATCGGTCCCGCGGCGATGTGCGAGAGCGACGAGGTCGAGCACACTTACTTGATCAACGACGATGGCAGCATGGCCATCGAAGGCATGCTCTGCTGCTTGAAGAAGTAAGCCCGCCGCCGTGAGCGGCGCGCGCAACCACTCGGTAGCGTGCGCCGCTCTGAACGGCGTCGAACACGGGCTCTGCACTCGAGTCGCCGATGACGTCGTCGCGATGTGTGGTACTCGATGACAGCAAATGTGCGCTTTGCGTGACGCAAATGCGGCTGTCGTGGATGACGGTCGATCACCTAATCACGCCAAATAGCCCTGAATATCGGGCTGTTTCTCACGCGGATTGTGACTCGTTTATGACTAGAGTGTTCTCGCCTCCCATCCTGCATGCGTCTGCACAGCACTGCTGTTGACGCCCGTCTGAGCGGAATGTAAGGGAGTTGCGTCACGCTACTCGTTCGTGAACCTGACTGCCGTACGTCGGCCACGAGCTGTCGATACTCCCTGCATCTCGGAGCATTGCCGATGGGTCATAGTGCCTCGCTAAACAGAGTCGCGCCGCAACGCAGTCGTACTACAGCATCTGTAGCGCTCGTGCTGTTGGCGGCTGCAGCGGTCGGCTGCGGCCCGGATGCATCGAGCGATGGGAGTAACGCGGCGCAAACCGGGCCTGTCACGGTGACACCGAGCACGACGATTGCGGGTGCGCTCGCCACAGCACCTGCGACGCCTGCTGGAGGACCACAGACCTCGGTCGGCACGACCACGCAGCCAGCGACGAATCTACCCACCACGATGGCAACCTCTGCAGCTGCGGGCGGCGCCGCACCGAACACGGGCGCAGCAGGTGCAGTCGCCGCGAGCGCAGGCGCAGCGGCGGCCGGGCACACGGGTCACGAAGGCGCGACCATGCCGCACGACTCCGACTGCCTGTGGAAGGTGAGCGTGGATCCGCGCGACGAGATGCTAACGAACGACCCACTGGTCTGGGAGGGCGGCGGCGGTAAGGACCTGCTGGTCCCGCAGATCGTGCTCGACTGGATGGCAGAGAACGAGTTCGAGTCGTCACACGATGGCTGGCACCTCGTGCGCAAGTGGGATCAGAGTTGTCTGCAGAGCAACGCCAGTGCGTCAGGGTGTCGCGCTGCGAAGCGTCTGCAGGATCAAGGTCTGGAGCGCGCGGCGATCCAACAGGGCGGCCCAGGCGACGGCTTGGCGTTCATGGCGATGCATCGGCATATGATCCATATGCTGAAGGAGATCTTCCCAAAGCACGGCGTGCTGTTCGACGGCTTCACCAAGGTGCCGAGGACGCAGGACGACCCACAGAACTTTGCGACCTGGAAGCGTGTCTCGTGGAGCGCCGACAATATCAAGGGCTTTGATATTCTCGAAAACATCGAGAAGAACTTGAGCATGTTCCCGACGGAAGACGATCTCGGTAATTTCATCGAGAACACCTACCGCTGGACGCCTCAATCGCCGATGGAGCCGACCAATCAGCCTGGTTCGGGTTTGCACGGCGCGCTGCACGCGCAATGGGCGATCAGCGGATCACCCGGCAACTTGATCGAGCAGGCGGTCGACGTTCGCAACTTCTTGTTTTGGAAGCTGCACGGCTGGATCGACAACGTGTGGGAGCGCTATCGCGTGGCGAAAGGCCTTGCCGCGACCGATCCGGACTACGTGAAGATCATGCGCGAGCAGTGCGATGAGATGTGGTACCTGAAGAAGAGCAACCGCAACATGCCGATGCAGCCGACTGGCTCCACGACGCCGGGGATGCCGGGTGCGATGGGCAGCGCTGAGACGGGATACTTTGCGACGCAGGTGCGTCCGATCCTGGATTCATCGTGCGGTGGTTGTCACAGCCCGATCGGCCCATCCGCAGGCCTGACGCTCGGCGGTATGGGCGTTACCTCCGCAGAGCTCATGGAAGGTCTCGTCGGCAAGAAGTCCACCAACGGCGAGTTCAACCTGATCGAAGCGGGCAAGCCCGAGCGCAGCTGGGTGTATCTAAAAGCTTCGGGTGAATCCACCACTGTGATGTGCACGAGCACGTGCGGTCGCCAGAAGATGCCGCCATCAGGTGATGGATTGAGCGCAGCGCAGCTGGAAGCGCTCAGCAAATGGATCAAAGACGGCGCGGGCATACAATGAGCGCCAAGCTGTTAGGCTTTCGCAATGTTCTCCGAGGAGCTCGCAATGTCTGACGAGTTAGATCCCACGTCTGTCTCGCTTAATGATCACAACAAGGAGACGCGCGTGCCGCGCCGTGAAGCGCTCAAGGGTCTCGGAGCCTTGGCGGTCACGACCACAGCGTTTGCAGCTGTTGGCTGCAGCTCCGACCCCGTCGATGGCATGATGGATCCGGCGAGCTCGTCTGCGACCGGTGGCACGGCGAGCGCCACGCAACCCACGACGACCGTGCAAGCTGGTACGAGTGCAGCTGCCACGAAGCCTGCTGGCATGACCACAGGCATGAGCACGGCGCCGACGCCGCCTATGGCGGCGAGCGCGGGCAGCCCTGCCACAGCTACGTCAGCCGCGAGTGGAGGTAGCTCCGCTGCCGCTGCGGGCGGCGCGAGTGGAGCGGCCTCGGGCGCAGCAGGTGCATCCGCGACTCCCGCGGCCGGTGCCATGGCGAGCAGTACAGGTGGTGCAGCAGCAGCAGCGACCAGCACGGATCTCAGCTCGCTCGCGTGCATCTTGTCGCCGGACATGACCGAGGGTCCGTTCTTCATCGAAGAGAAGATGAACCGCGGCGACCTCGTGATGGGCGAGACCGAGAAGTCGATCGTCATGGCGACGCCGCTCGCGCTCACGATCGGTGTGTACAAAGTCGATGGTATGACCTGCACGCCGCTGCCTGGGTTGCAGGTCGACATCTGGCATGCCGATGCCCTGGGGATCTACTCGGACGTGGCGAGCGGCTTCGTGCAAGCGACCGACACGCGCGGCAAGAAGTTCTTACGCGGCTATCAGGTCACGAACGAGTCTGGCTTGGTGCAGTTCGCGACCATCTATCCCGGCTGGTACATGAGCCGGACGATCCACATTCACTTCAAGATCCGCATGCCGATGGGCAGCTCCGCCTACGACTTCACTTCGCAGATGTTCTTCGACGAGAAGATCTCGGAGGAGGTGCTCGCGACCGGGCCCTACGCCACAGCGCCCGGCAATCGCGCAGTGTTCAACGACGACGACCACATCTTCCAAGGCACGCCGACGAACGGGCAGAAGCCTCCGGCTGGGCAAAAGGCGCCTGGCATGGACACGATGGTGTCATTGAGCAAGATGGCCAGCGGGTACACTGGGTTGCTGAAGATCGGCTTGAAGATCTGAGTGATCCGCAGCTACTAGCTGCTGCGTGTGGGAAGAAGGCAAGTTCGCCTAAGACGCCAGGAACGCCTGAGACGCCAAAGACAAGAGCGGGGCTCCGCTGCTTCGCGCACAGGTTTGTGCGAACGCAGCGGAGCAAGTCATTTCTCGCTTGGCGGTCTTAGGCGTTCCCTCGCGTCTTAGGCGAACCTCTCGTGCGCATGGCGCGCTAGAAAAAAAGGGGCCCGGTTTTGCCGAGCCCCTCTTTCAGTCTTTTGGTGGTGTTAGGCGATCAGTTGACTGGGCGGCGCAGCCAGACGTAGTGCAGGCACATTTCGTCTGACGTGCCCTCGCCTGGCACTACGGTGATCGGTTGCTCGCGCTTGACGCCGTCGACTACCGGTTGGTGGTCTGGCGAGTTGTCGTACGCGCACTTGGCTTCGACCGAGTCACCCGCCGCGAGGGAGAGTGGCTCCTTGAAGATGTAGTCCATCTGCCACTCGAACTTCCAATCCGAGATCTTGGTCAAGCACTCGGTCTTGCCACCGGCGCGCTTGAGATCAGCGGTCATCGACTTGGCGATCATGTGCGCGTGTGGTGAGACGCCTATGATCTCGGTGCCCGTGCCGCCCACGTTCATGTTGGCCGTCGAGGTCTGGATTGCACCCGGCGTAAGGATCGGCGGCAGTGCAAACACGCCGACACGCGTCACTTCACGCTCTGGCTTCTTACCCTCGGTCAGCTCCCACACAGCGATCTGTGTTTTGTCGGGCGTGGGCATCTTGCCGATGGTGTTGTAGTGCAACTGGAAGTTGAACGAGCTGCCCTTCTTGATCAGCGCAGCATCGCCATCGCTGAACACGAGGCGTTGACCGCCGGGACGCCAGCTGTAGATGTTGTCGCCTGTGGTGCACGCCGCCCCGCCCACTACGTGAACTTGCACGTGGTGCACGGTGGCCTTTTGATCCGGAATCACTTCGATCGCGCGGAGGTACGTGTCCTTTTCGAACGTGTAATCGGGACGCGCACAAGTGTATTCGTCGGTGTTGGCCGGCGGCGTGTGCGCCTGAGCCATCGTGATGATGCGCGTGGGCGGACCGAGATCATCGGCCAAGGCCAGCTGAGGCGCGACGTAATCGGCTTCGTTACCCTCGGGGAAGCCAGCGTCCTGCCACTTCTTGAACAGGTCGCGTTGCTCCTTGGTGATCACTGGCGTGTCGCGGAGCTCGCGGCAGTCCGCGTCCGGCGGCCACGGCGGCATGCGCTTGCTTTGCACCGCATCGACGACGAGCGCGCCAACCGGCTTCACCGCAGCGTAGGTGTCGAGCGCAACGGGCCCGGTACGCAGCTTCGGATCTGGGCCGTGACATGCCGTCGCGCAGTTCGTCGTCATGATCGGACGAATGTCTTTGTGGAACGTCACGCCAGCCGGAGCCGCCGGCGCGTTCATCGCTGGCGCGGCAGGCGTGGTGATCGCCGGTGGCGTGCTGCTTGGCGCAGCTGTAGAAGCCGGCGCGGTCGCGACCGGGTTGGCCGGGGCGGTTGTCACGCTCGGTGTTGTTGCGACTGCAGGTGCTCCTGCAGTCGAGGCTGGCGCGCTAGGTGCGCCGCTCGGAGCGGCAGTGATCGGTGCATCGCCGACAGGCTCAGTGTTGCTCGCGCAACCCACCCACACGACACACGCCAGTGCTCCCAAACTTGCTCGTTGAGAAGTGAACACAGTCATAAGTGCCCCTCCAAAGGCCCTTGTCAGTCCCGCTATCAGCGGCGCACTGCTACGCGCCGAAGATCCTGAATCGGACTCCACGTTTATAAGGCGTTCGTGCGCGCTCGTACAACGGCGCACCTGATTTTCAACGGCACTAGGAAGCTGCGATTACACCCTAGTGCTGCGCTGCATCACGGGTATTTGCGCCTGAAGCGCAAGAACATTCCCCACATGATGAGCGCCATGTACCCAAACGCCGCCGCTCTGCGCTGCACTCGGGGCACGATGCCGCAAGCACATCCGGAGGTTTGCGCGGAGTCCAATTGCCCCGCGCTAGCCGCGCCAGCTTGTGAAACGTCGCTTGGGGATCCAACTCCGGCAGCTCCTGCACCAGCACTGGCAGCTTCAGTACCCGACTGGCCTGCGGTCGCGAGCGCGTTAGTCGATGCTGTCGATCCAGCGGCGCACTCTGCTGCAGGGCTGTCGTCCGTCGCCAATGGGATATTGGCGCCAAGCAGCTCCACCATCAGGTGCTGCCATTCCAGCTCACAGTCGCTGCGCGCATCCTCCGGTACCGTACATTCGTTAGGCCCGAGCAGCTCCGACAAGTCGAACAGCTGCGCGCCTAGGCCGGTGCTCGCGAGATCTCGCAAGCCGGTGCGCGTGCATGCGTACGGATGACCATCGAGCTGATACAGCCCCGTGACGAAGTCAGCATCGGTGAGCGGCGTTGCGACATCGTTCGAAAAGGTGGATAGCACGCCATCGAGAGCGACCAGCGTAGTGCCATCAGCCATCAAGAGCGGGCCGGCGAGCGCGTTTCCAGCTGTGAGCACTGTCTGCCAAGCCCCCTGCTGTAGACGGCCGAGCAAGCTTTGATTCTGGAGCCGCGCCGCGTAATAGGGGACGTCTCCCATTACTCGCACGGTGACCGCGCGCACATCGGGCAGCATCGCCTTGTCTTCGGACAACACCGCGCCCTCGAAAGAGAGGCGCAAGTCTTCGATTTCGTCTTGTCCGATGCGCACCAGCGCGAGCGACCCCTCGCCTACAGCGATGTCGCTCCAGTAATGCGTGTCGGTCCAGAGTACTCGCACCGTCGACTCCGAGATCTCCACCACATCAGAGACCATCAGACGATCACGCCAGCGCAGAGCGAAGAGCTTGTCGTCGCTGCGCGCGAAAGCTGTGAGGATGCCGTTCTGCCCTTCAGGATCGGGATGCAGCCTAACGGTTCCATCGTGCGCCATGATCGCGACGCCCATCGGTAAAGCGATCGCGACGCCGCCTCCCGGCAATGAGCCAGCGAGATCTTGTCCGCCGCCGCCGTAGCTCTTGGAGCAGACGAAGCGCCACTTGCCGCCGTCGCGCTGAACGAGCCCTTGATACAGGCGCAGCACTTGGACGCCGGCTGCGTCTTGGTCGAGGATGCCCGACACACCGGGCTGCGAATGCGCGAGCACGTGGCGCGGCGCGCACAGCGCCAACATTCCGAGCAAACACAGTGTCCCGACTTGCGACCTACGCAGGCGCTTCTCTAGGTCGTCACGCACCATCTCGCTCGCCTTCGCCATCACCCTCCGCGTTGTAGCGCACCACTCTGCAGAACGTGGGATCATTGCGCGACGCGCCGCGCAGCAGCGGCGCGTGCATTGCCGCCATCAGCGGCAAGCGCGTGTGTATGCGCTATGCCCCATTCGCAAACTCCCTGGCAGGTGAGGTGCGCGTCCCGAGTTGGTTGCAGTTGTTAGATGTCCGAAGCAGTCACAATCACGACAGGATTTGTGCCTCATCGAGTTGCAAATCTACCCACTTCGGGAGGCGTCTATGACTAAGGCATGGAGCAGTTGGCCGCGGGTTTTGCAGTCGTGCTTGGCATCCACGTTTATCCTGGGAGCGGCAGCCGGTTGCGGATCCGATGCGGCTGTTACAGGCGGAGCGCCCAATAGTACAGCTGGACAGTCGCAGGTGAGCAGCAACTTGCCGACTCAATCCATGGCGCCGACGTTGGTCGTACCGATGTCGACGGTCATTCCGAAGACGCAGCCCGGAGCGCCTGCCGCAGCCGGGGCAGCTGCCGCTCCAAGCTGCAATCCATCTGCACCAGGTGCGCCTGTCTCGATGCAGCCCGGCGCAGCCAACCCACCGGGTGCCGCAACGCCGCCTGGCGTTCCCGCTGCGCCCACGGGCATGGTGCCGCCGCCACCGGGCATGTTCACCGGTCCCCTGGACGGGGACCCAGCCAAGCCCATGGTCGCGATCGATGGCATTCCCTGCGGCGCACCGCGCGCGGGCTTCGGTGCGACACCCCCTACGACGAAGATCACCGAACGCGATGTCGTCGTCTCGTATCCGTGCGCGCACGAAGGCGCAGCGGTCACGTTCTTCCTGTTCATTCACGGCACGCTGCAAGAGGCACAGAAGGTGCCCTTCACGATGAGCGCCTTCCCGGTGCATCAGTTCGTCGACTCGCACAACTTCATCGTGGTGGTACCAAAGGCCGTGGGTACCCAGTGGGGTAACGGCGACAACGGCGCCGACGCACCACACTTGTCCGAAGTCGTCGACTGGGTCTACGCGCAGTTCGGCGAGAAGTTCAACATCCGCAGCATGTGGGCCAGCGGCGGATCGTGGGGCGCGTTCTATCTCGGCAACACGTTTGCGTGCGATCCCAAGTACCAAGACCGTTTGCGCGGCGTGCGCATGGTCGTGGGTGGAGGTTGTCCGCGCTGCTCCAATCGACTGTCGTGCATCGTCGCGCAGCAAGAGCTAGAGCTGGGCATGGGCGAAGTGCTCACCGATGCCGAGAAAGAGATGGCGACCATCAGCGCGAACGTCGAGCCTTACGCGATGATGCATGGCTGCGATGCGAAGATGGGACCCGTGAATCATGGCCCAGTGCGCGGTTGGACATGGCCGAACTGCGAGCCGGGTTGGGTGCATTCGTATTATCTCGGCGCGGGCAATCACGCTGATCCGTGGAGTGATCCGACGGCGATGATGCACATGATCGAGGAGATCAAGTCGACTGAGATGTAGTTGCGGGCGCGGGCGCGGGCGCGGGCGCGGGATGATTGAGAGATGGTGAGCTTCGATATGAGAAGTACAGTTTTGGGTGTGTTGCTGACAGTCGCGAGCGCTTGTGGCAGCGAACCGATGAGCAACGCGGGTTCGAATGCGAGTACGAGTGAGCCGAGTGGCGCCGCTCCTAGCGGCGCTGGCAGCTCCGCGCCTGCGACGAGCAGCGCCGGTTCGAGTGCGGCGAAACCTGGCATGACGAGCGGCGGCGCTGGTACGGCGGGCCGTTCTGGTGCGAGCACACCTGCCGGCTCGGCAGGTAACGCTGCAGCAACAGCCACAGCTGGCTCGACTGCCACTGGCAGCGGTGGTACGCCTGCAGCTGCTAGCGGCGGCGCGGGCGCGGCTGGATCGGATGCTGCCCATGGCGGCGCAGCGGGCGCGGCTGGCAGCGCTGGCTCGACCGCTCCGGCGAGCACCGGTCCCACGCTTCCGCCGACAGACAATCCGGGCGGCCCTGGCCCGTTCGACTCGCGCTACGTCGTCACTGCACCTGGGCTGAACAGCCACGGTCTGTTCGTGCCGAGCGAGCAAGGTACGAACGGCAAGAACCCAGTTGTGGTTTGGACGTGCGGCAACGGCGGCACCATCTCGTTCTACACAGGCTTTTTGGAGCACTTGGCGTCGCACGGTTTCTTCGTGGTCGCGGACAAAGGCAGCACCTCGGATCGCCTGGCGGAGGTGCAGTCACAGAGCGACGCGATCGCATGGGTGCTCGAGCAGAACATGTCCGGTGACTACGCGGGCAAGCTGGATGTCGATCACATCGCGGTGATGGGTCATTCGCTCGGATCGCTGGCGAGCTTCGCGACGGCTGCGATGAACGAGCACGTGGCGACGAGCATTCACTACTCCGGTGGGCTCACCGGAAACCCGGTGGGCTTCGACGAGAGCTGGCTCGGCATGATGACCAAGCCTGCAGCGTTCTTGTGCGGCGGCAACGATGGCATGGCCGGGCCTTCATGCGAGATGGACTTCAGCACGGCACCCGCGGCGCTGCCGGTGTTCTACGGCGTGTTGCGTGGAGCGGATCACCTTGGGCCGTTTGCGCTCGCACCGCGCGCTGGCGAGTACGGTCGTGCGGGTGTCGCTTGGCTGCGTTGGAAGCTCGCGAATGACGAGACTTACAAGCCTTGGTTCGCTGGGTCCGGCTGCATGTTGTGCAGCGGGGACTGGGCAGGGATGCAGAAGAACCTGGATTGAGAGTCGTGACGCTCGACGCGCACAATGTGCAGAGCAGCGCTGCGATCAGCCGCTGAGAGCTGCGAATCGAGGCCGCTGACAGCTGCAGCGCGAGTCGACGATGCAACGTTCTCACATTTTCCTACCGGCGCGCGGCCTCGGCTACAGTCGTAACGATGGCGTCGACGTCACTGTCGCGGTTGAACGGACCGAAGCTGATGCGCAGCGTGCCTTCAGGCGCGCCGATGGCGCGCAACGCGCTCGGTGCGCAGTGTTGGCCGGCGCGTACAACGATCCCGCGCTCGGCGAAGAATGTTTCGGCTTGTGCGAGCGGGAGGTTGTCGATGCGCAGCGAGACGGCTGCTGTGTAGTCGACATGGTCGCCGCCGAACACGTGACAGCCGGGTTGTTCGCGCAGCGCGCAGCGCAAGCGTTCGGCCAGCGCGCGTGCGTTGCCGTAGACGTCATCTTGTGCCCGCCAGCGCAACGCTGCGACGAAGCCCGCGACCGCGGCGAGATTGACCGAGCCGACATCGCAGTCGCCTGGAAACGTCGCGCAGGGCGGCGGCTCAGCTTTCGAGCCCGGCTCGATCTCGCACAACGCGGCTGGCGACTGGAGGGAGACGTGCGGTGCAACCCACAAGCCGCCGAGCCCGTGCGGCGCGAGCGGGCCTTTGTGCGCAGCAAACACCAGCATATCCACGGGCAGCGTGCGCACGTCGATCGGCACGACGCCCACGGTTTGCGCCGCATCGAGCAGCAGCGGAACACCCGCGGCGCGCGCGAGCTGCCCGAGCGCTGTGATCGGAAGCACTTCACCGGTTACGTTCGAGGCGCCGCTGACCGCGATCAAGCGCACGCGCCCGGTGCCGAGCAGCCGCTCTGCAAACGCGAGATCAAAGGGCTGACCTGGCGCGTACGGTGAGACCTCGACTACGACGCCGCGCGTGAGCTCGAGCTGCTGGAGCGGACGCAGCAACGCGTGGTGCTCGAGCGCGCTGGTCAACACGATGTCGCCGGCTTGCAGCGGGAAGTCGCCGATCGCGAGCGACAACGCCGCCGTGCAGCTTCCGGTCAGCAAGATGCGCTCGGGCTCGTCGATACCCAACATCCGACTAAGCTCGGCGCGCGCCGCTGGCAAGACGTGTTGGCTCGCAAAAGGCGGTGCTGCGAGCACGGCGCTCGCGGCCTCGACGACGCCGGGAGCTTTGGGCCAGCTCGTGCCGGCGTTGTTCGCGTAGATGGTCTCCATACCGGTCGATCGACAGGTACCAGCGAGTGGCGCGCAAAGAAAGGGCCTCCTCCCGTGCGGACGCGCTCCATTGCCGCTATGAGCAAGGGATGGGCAAGTACGTCCTGCTTCTGCTCGCGCTGCCTGTCGCCGAGCTGTTTGTGCTGGTGCGATTGGCTGACGCCATTGGCGGCTGGCGGGTGTTTCTGTTGTTGGTGGCGAGCGGCTTGATCGGCGCGCAGATCGCGCGCATGGCAGGCTTGCAGGTGATCGCGCAAAGCCAAAAGGCGATCGCGACCGGGACGTTGCCGAGCCAAAGTGTCCTGAAGGGTGCGTTGCTGCTGCTCGCTGCCGTGCTGTTGATCACGCCGGGCGTGATCACGGATGGCCTCGCAGTGCTTCTGCTCATTCCGTGGAGCCGGCACGTGATCGGTAAGAGCGTGGTCGCGCGGATCGAACGCGCCGTCGCAGAGGGCAAGCTGCGCGTCATGCAGCAAACACGGCCAGTCGATCCGTGGCGTGGCGCGCGCCGCGATCCAAACATGGTGATCGACACGGAAGGCGAGACCGTGGAGTCGAGCGTGAGCGGCCCGGAAGACGACATGCCGCCGCGGCTCGGCTCGTGACGGCAGTTGGAACGCGGCGTGCATGGTGAACACGCATGTCTTCCAACTCGGCTCCTTCACGCGATCGACCTGACCCAGCCCCGGTGCGTGATCCCAACCTGGACCTGCCGGAAAAAGATCCAGAGTCACCGGAGCCTGCGCGCCGGGATCCGCCTCCAGGCGAGCCTGCGCGCCGCGATCCACCACCTCCGCACGAGCCCGATGAGCCGGAGAATCCGCCGATCGAAGATCCGCCCGCGCCTGGCACAGGTGGGGAGAAAATCATCACTTGAGCAGGTAGGCCACGCTCCGCCGCTGTGAGCGGCCAGCTAAAACACTCAGCATCCCGCCGCAACCAGCTCCGTTGATGTAGTCGTTGGCATGGTCGCGAATGTTGACGGCAACGGCAACATGGTCTTCAGGCCACTTCCCTGAGCGACGAGACCGCTAGCACGCGTAGGCGTTTTACGCGACCGCCTGGCAATGGCCAGTCGATCGCGTCGCCGATGCGTAGTCCTATCAGTGCGCTGCCCACTGGGCTTAGTACCGAGATGAAACCTTGTTCTGCGTCTGCCTTTGACGGCACGACCAGCGTGACTTCGCGCTGCTCACCACTCTGCAGATCGCAGAAAACCACCTTCGAATCGAGCGCGACTGCGCCTTTCGGCAGCGCGTCGTCTGGCACGATCGTCGCTCGCGCGAGCTCCTCGTCGAGCAGTGCGATCGAGCTGGAATCGCGACCCAGACCGGTCGACTCGATCAGTCGACCGAGGGTGTCGGCATCGCTGCGGCGAAGGTGAATGGTTTCAGGGCGCATAGATTCTCCATGGGGGCGCGCACGTTGCGCGGTTCAGTCAAGTCGCGCGTCGACGATCGACGCGCTTCGTACACCTCGTCATGGAGCTACTGACGACGAGGGAGTGCTGCAGGACACTCGTTCCGAGTGAGAGCCCTGCGCGAATGGATGTTCAGGATGGAACGCGCAGGGGGGCGACAGGCGGGGCCGATCGCCGAGGGCTGTACATCGGTGGTGTAACAGCGCGCATCCAAAGATTATGCCCCGTCACGAGACGATGGCAAGCGTGCCACCGCGATCAGCACGAAGGGCCCAATTCTTGCTGTTATTTATGGCATTTCGACCATTGAAAGTCGTTGCCAGGATCACCTCTGCGCGCGCAGCCCACCCCCTAATCCAGTCAGGCGCGTGTTAGACCCTCGCTGCGCGCGCGCAGTTCACGATCTCTGGCAAGACACCCAAGCTCGTCATGCAGCTGAGCGCTGCGGAGCTCGTCGTGCGCGAGAGCCCTTGCCCTCATGCGCTGCAAGCTTTGGCCGCTGCGCGCAGAAGCCCACGGGCTCGATCCCGCGGCGATCCTGACCACGCACATCAAGCAAAACAAGACCGCCGGTCTTGGCGTAGACATCGTGCGCAAGCTGATGTCCAAAGAGCTGATGCGCTGGGGCCTCGACCTCGACTACAAGAACAAGCTGTATTGAGGCGTGCAACGCGCGTCGCATCGCGACACGACGACTGCATTGCAGCTCTCAGCCGCACAGGTGTTTGGCACAAGCTGACACGACGGTTCGCGGAAAACACTCCGGATTTCGCGAGCGACGCGCTGGCATACGACTTGCTCAAGGGCCCTAGCATCACTGCTAACCCGTAGGACAAACGTATGCGAAAACGATTCTCGTATTGGATGGCGCTCTCGTTGTCGGGTGTCATCGGGTGTTCTGCTGCGTCTTCCAACGAAGACTCGCAGAGCGAGTCGGCGCCAACGCCGCAGCTATCAGCGGCGGGAGCGGCTGGGTCGGCCGCGGTCGGAGTCTCTGCGAATGTTGCCTCCGGGCCGGTGAGCACCTCTTCCAGACAAACATCGCCTTCGGTCACACCCGGGGCGGCTGCACCGGCTGCGCCGATGACCTCGGCGTCTGCACCCACCACCGGGGCAGCGCTTCCTGCAACGACACCAGCTGGCACAGCCGGCGCCGCGGCCCCGTCGGTCCCCGCAACGCCTCCGGCCATGACCATGACCGAGCAGTTCACCGATGTCGGCTCGAACCCATTCGTGGTCGCAGACATCGACCCGTTTTCTACGTTTGCGGCCGACGTCGACACAGCGAGCTACGACGTGTTTCGACGCAACATGGAGCAAAACGCTCAGCTGATCCCGGACTCGGTGCGCGTCGAAGAGTTCGTAAACTACTTCGAATACGACTATCCGGCGCCTGCGCCGAGCGACGAGCATCCGTTTAAGGTCGACACTGCGTTTGCGCAGAATCCATTCGGTCGCGACACGCTGCTCGTGCGCGTCGGCATTCAAGCGCTACAGCCGCAGCCCGACCAGCGCAAGCAAGCCAACCTCGTGTTCTTGGTGGACACCTCGGGCAGCATGCAAAGTGCTGACAAACTGCCGCTCGTGCAGTACCTGTTGACGCACTCGCTCGAGGTTCTGAACACCGACGACAAGGTCTCGATCGTCACGTATTCCGGTAACGTGTCAGTGGCGCTGGCGCCCACGCCGGTGGTCGAAAAGGACAAGATCCGTGCGGCGATCGCGAGCCTGGCCGCTGGTGGCGGCACGAACGGTGCAGGCGGCATTCAGCTTGCGTACAAACAAGCGGAAGACCAGTTCATCCAGGACGGCATCAACCATGTGGTCTTGTGCACCGACGGCGACTTCAACATCGGCATCTCGAACACAGATGAGTTGGTCACGCTGATCAAAGACAAGCGTACAAGCGGCATCACGCTGACGGCGCTCGGCTTTGGTCTCGGCAACTTGAACGACGCGATGATGGAGAAGGTGAGCAACGCTGGCAACGGCATGTACAGCGTGATCACCAGCCAGACCCAGGCCAGCCGCTACGCGGAAGACCGCATGCTTCGTACCTTCCTGCACGTGGCGAAGGACATGAAGATCCAGGTCGAGTGGAATCCGGAGCTGGTCGAAGGGTACCGCTTGATCGGCTACGAGGACCGCGCGATCGCCGACATGGACTTCCGCGATGACGCAGTCGATGCGGGTGAGGTCGGCGCGGGTCACCGCGTGACCGCGCTGTACGAAGTCGTGCCCAAGGGCAAAGAGATCCCGAAGGTGGTCGGCGCGCGGATCGACATGCGCGCGGAGAAAGAGCCCGGCGAGCGCGAGCTGGACACGGACGACATGATCCTCGTCAAGGTTCGCTATAAGAAGCCAGGCGCTGGTGAGACGGATGAAGCGCGCGAAGTGGTGCTGCGTGCCGCCGGCAGCGATGTTCCTTCGTTCGACGAAGCCGACGACAATCTGCGCTACAGCGCGGCGATCGCAGCGTTTGCGGAGATCCTCAAGAACAGCCCGTACGCAGCGGGCGACAAGCTGGAGTTGCTGCGCGAGGTGTTCGAGGAGCAGCAGGAGCGCGACATCGAGCGCAAAGAGTTCCTGACGCTGTTCGACAAGGCGGTCACTAGGTTGCCCTCGCCGTAGGGAGAGAGACGGCCGCAGCGGGAGAAAAGGGGCTCCCGCTGCGGTCTTTTTTTTGCGCTCAGCAAACGAGCGCAGCCAACAGCAGCGAGCGCGGATAACCCATGGTGAAGCGAGCGTTGATCTCGCAACGCGGATTGAACTCAATACCGCCATCGGCGGTGCGGTAGCGGAAGCCGTCGATACCGAACGGCCCGAAGTAGCCCGCCGCCGTCAGCGCCGCCGCCGTGCACTGCAGCTCTGTTGCGAGCAGCGCGGCTTCAGCCTCGGTCACGGAGGGCGCGTCGCTGAGCATACCGAGAAAGCGCCCGTGCTCGTCGCAGCGTTGCTCGCGCGTCGGTCCGATCGACAGCTCGCCCGCCTGCGTGAGGTAACCGTGGCGCGAGAAGTCAGCGAGCCGTTCGACCCAAGGCTCCAGCTGCAGCCCTTCCCCGCGCGCGAAGCTGCGCTGACAGAAGCCGCGCGTCGATGCATCGAGCACGCCGTGTTGCACGCGACGCTGCTCGCGACCGGCAAACGAAAACGCGCGCTTGATCACGTAGCGCCCGGTGGGTGACGGTTGTGCGAGCTGGCGGTCGAGCGCGGCCATGTCGTGCACGAAGCTAGACTGCGGAAGACACTGTCCGAGCCCCGCACAGAACGCGCGCCCGTTCACCGTGCGCAGGATCTCCAGCGTCGGCGCGGCCAGAGCCGCGAGCCCGAGCGCGCTGAGCTGTGCCAGTGCGCTTGGAGTCGGACAAAAGCATTGCACCACGTGCTCGGATGCACGTGCTGGGAGGATCACGTCGTCGTCCGCCACCAAGTCAGCCATGCGCGCGCGCCAATCGGGCCGCGTGCTCGCGAGCTCGACGGGACGGTAGTGCGCAGGGTCTTGAAGCTCGCGGTCCGCGTCGAGGTTCAGGAGCCAGGCGATGCGGGGAGCTTGGGTTGCCATTGTTCGAGTGCGTCGAGAAACTGCTCGTCCATGCCCGCAGCAGCGCGCGCGCTGCGGTTCAGTGGATCACCGCGCATCACCATCGGCGACAGCGGCGCAGGCAGCTCGCCTTGCCAGCGCGCGAACGAGAGCTCGCCCTGGAAGCGCCGAAACCAGTGCGCCGCGAACGCAACGTGCGGCACCTCTTCTTTTGCGACCAGCTCCTGCATACACGCGCCAGCCTCGTCGCCGAATGCGCGGAACAGCTCGGCGAAGCGCTGCGTATGGTCCAGGTTGCCGGCTTCGAAGCCGAGCCCCATCGTCGCGAGAAACGCAGCCGGCGTTGCGGCCGACGGCACGCGCTGCCAGAACCAATCGCGCACAGGAAACTCGCCGAGCTGAAAGCCGAGCTCTTGAATGGCTGCAGCGTACAGCTGCATGTGCCGGATCTCATCGTGACAGATGTTGATGAGCCCGCGCTTGAACGCGACCGGCGTCTCGGGAAATGCCAGCACCGCCCAGCACATCAGCTCTGCAGCTTGCAGCTCGTGATGCCAAAACGTGTGCAGCAAGACCGCGCGCTTTTTAGGGTCGCGCAGCGCACCACCGCGCGGCGCTTTGATCTTCTGGGCCGAGACGTGCAGCTCAGGTGGCCGGCCAGGCTGCGCCAGCCGCAGCGCCGGACAATCCTCCGGGCCGAGCACCGTGCCCGGCAGCTCTGGAGGTGCAATCTTGTGCACGAGCGAGCTGCTCGACACATAGTCGAACGCCCAACGCTGGAGCGTGCCTGCGGGCGGCGCGAGGTTTGGCTGCGGGTCCATCACCGCGCCCGGTTCTAGGGGGTGTCCCTGGATATTCGTCCGAGCCATTTGCGTCGATTTTTCGTCGGATCGCCCGCGAAAAACGCAGGCATAGTGGTTCTATGTCGAGGCTTTTCGCGGGCGAGTCCGGCGGAAAAGCGGCGTGAAGGGCGATGTGTCGCAATATTCAGGGACACCCCCTAGCGCATTTGGAGGCGCTCTGCACCGGTCAAGGGTCAAGGGGTGGGCAGCGCCTCGATCCAGCCGCGAAACAGCTCGACCGCTTCTGCATCTATCAGCTGCACCCCGACCGGCGGCATCGGCTTCAGGTCTTCGTCCTCGCTCTCGAGCGAGAGCGCCTGAAACAACACGCTTTCGCCGGGTGCACCGGGCACCACGCGCACACCGACCGCTTGTCCGCTGCCCTCGGTCTCGCGCCCGATGATGTTCGAGAGCGCGGCGTGAAAAGTCAGGTCGAGCCGACTCTCAGCCTGCGGTGATGCATTGTGGCAATGCGCGCAGTTGCCGTGCATGTAGCCGAGCACGGCGCGCTCGATCGGATCATCGCCCACGATACGTAGCGGCTCTTCCGGGATCGCTGTCGTGAACAAGTCGCGCTCCGCGATCAGCTCGAGCTGTGTTTGCACTTGGTCCTCGAGCACGCTGTTCAAACGCAGCTCGTCAAAGCCGATGATCACAGTCTCATTGTGCTCGTGACAGTTCTTACAGTCGAAGCGGCTGGGAATCGCATGCACGATCAACGCGTCGTCCGGTGTACGCAGCCGCACCGGCAGCGAGCGATCCAATGTCAACAAATGTCCATCGCCGTCACTCCAACGATAGACCTGATAGTCCCAGCCGTCTTCCAAACGCCGGATGATCCGCGTCTCGATCGGACTCTCGTTTTTGGCTTGCGGGAAGTTGAACGTCTTCACGAACAGCGTGCCCGCTGGAAACTCCCAGTGCTCGCGGCGGGCGTTGTCGATGCGCTCACCCTTTGGCAAGAACACAAAGCGTTGCTTGGCGCTGCCGTTGCTCCAGAGCTGCAGTGTGGGCTCGTACGCGATGGCCTTTGCGTTCGGCTTACGTTCCTTCAGATCATCGAACAGCCCTGACTCCGAGAGCCGCGTTGGCATCGGGCCGAGCGGATCGTCGACGAGCGGCAAGTGCGAGGGCCGCTCGGGCTCGGGGGGCGGCTTTTCGCGCTCTTTGATCGCTGCTCGAAAGATGCCGCCGCCGATCCCAAAGGTGTCGCTCGTACAGTCTCCGTACGACGTCACGTAGAGCTGCCCGTCATCCGCTTGCGCCGCGCCGGAGAGCCCGACCAAGTGGCCGAGCTGTTCATCGCGCGTGACCTCACCTTGCTCGTCGACCGAGAGCGCACGTACGAAGCCGATGCACATGTCGGAGAACAGCACCGAGTCGTCCAGCACGCCCCGATAGGGATCATCCGGGTGCGGGCGATAGGGCGCGCCCACCCACGCCACGCGACTCGAGCTGCCGCGCGCTGCACCATCCTCGTGCACGTAGGGATGATCGGAGCTGCGGCCCCACCACGCGACGGGATCCGTGAGGCCTTCACATGACTCCTCCTCGGGGTCACACGGTCCGTCGCTGTCTGCCCAGCCGAAGTTTTGCCCGGCAGCGCTCGCGACATTGATCTCTTCGTGGCCCTCGCCGACGTCACCGATGAAGATCCGCCCGCGTGCGTCGATCGCACCTCGCCATGGGCTGCGCAGGCCCCATGCGTACAAGTCCGGGCTCGACTGCAGCTCGGGGTCGCTGCCTGGTCCGCCGAATGGATTGTCGGGATGTGGCTCGTAACCAGCTTCGGAGCCGCGCCTCGGAATGATGCGCAGCACCGCACCGAGGTTCTTGCTGTGGTCTTGCGCGTTGCCGGAACGCCGCTTGTCCCCGGTCAGGATCCACATGCTGTGCTCGGGATCGTCGAAGAAACCCAGCGCCCCCACGTTGTGCCAAGCGCGGTTGGCGCGCCTGTCGCCAAACTCGATCACACGCTGTGCGCTGTCGGCCACGGCTTCGTAGTCGCCGTCCGCGGGATCGAAGCGATAGCGCGTGACCTCGCTGAACCGGCGATCCACGCAGTGTCCCGCATACAGGTAGTGGTTCTGCTCCCACGCGGGATCGATCGCGACCGAGATCAAGCCACAGTCGCTCTCCTGCTCGACGTCTCGGATCTTGAATTCACCGAGCCGCGTGAGCACATCGTCAGAATCGCGCCGGTAGTGCAGCACGCGGCCGTTCTTCTCCCAAACGAGTAGCCCCTTTTGCTTGGGCAGAAACGCGAGTCCGGTCAGCTCCATGTGCGCGATGGTCTGGGCGTCCTCCTCGGAGGTGCGCGTCTCCACGGGGATAAACGCGAGACCGAGCTCTGGCTCGACCGGCGCGGGCGGCTCCGGTTCACACGCGAAGAGCCCGATCAGTAAGCACGCGGTCCATCTCCACTTGCGACAGCTGGCGGCACGGAAAGCTTGCATGCAACGCGGGTATCCTGCACTGGGCACGTATCCAGGCTCAAGCCCAACGTACCCGAGAAATCTGGGTGCTGCCGAACTGTCACGAGCCACTGGCAACGGGCGCAGACGTAGACAATTTCGGCAGATTCACAGATGCTCGCGCCCCGTGAACGACTACACCGAGCTCGACGCAACGGCGCTGGCAGAACGCGTAGCAAACAACGAAGTCAGTCCCAGCGAGCTCGTCGAGCTCGCGATCAGCGCGATCGATCGCGTGGATCCACAGCTCAACGCGGTCGTGCATCGCATGTACGAGGGGGCGCGCGCGCTCGCTCGCGACGACGGTCGTGAGCTTCCAGCCGGGCCGTTTCGCGGCGTGCCGATGGTCATCAAAGACTTTGATGGCTACGCGGCAGGCGTGCCCTTCACCGGCAGTTGCCGCTACCTGGATGGCTACGTGCCAAAGCAGGACTCCGAGGCGATCGCCCGCATGCGGCGCGCAGGCTTCGTGTTCGTCGCGAAGACCAACTGCCCGGAGCTCGGGATCATGGGCATCACCGAGCCGAAGTGGCGTGGCCCAACACGCAATCCTTATGACCTGCAACGAACACCCGGGGGCTCCTCGGGTGGTTCCGCGGCGCTGGTCGCGGCGCGTGCGGTTCCGCTCGCGCACGGTGGCGACGGTGGAGGCTCGCTGCGTATTCCTGCAGCGCAGTGTGGTCTCGTCGCACTCAAGGCGACGCGCGGCCGTGTACCGCTCGGTCCACAGCAAGCCGAGGGCTGGGGCGGCTACGTGCAGTGGGGCGCGCTCACGCGCAGTGTGCGGGACACAGCGGCGCTGCTGGACTGCATCGCAGGGCCGCTGCCGGGTGATCCGTATGCCGCGGCTCCGCTCGCGCGGCCGCTCGTGCAAGAGCTGACGAAATCACCGCGCGCGCTGCGCATCGGTTTTTTGGCTGGAACGCTGTTCGGCCAAAAGGTGCACGACGATCATCGTGACGCCGTGCTGCGCGCCGCGGCAAAGCTGGAGCAACTCGGTCATCATGTCGAAGAAGCTCGACCCGCGATCGAGCGCGAGCAGCTCGTGCACGCGTATCTTACGCAGATCGCGATCGGAGTCGCGTTCGAGCTGGACCAGTTCGCGCTCCTGACCGGTCGCAAACCGCGCGCAGACCAGTTCGAGCCTGTGACCTGGTTTTTGAATCAGCTCGGACGCACCTTGAGCGGCGTGGAGCTGATGGCGGCACGTGAAGCGACGCAAGCCGCGGGCCGCGCGACGGCGGCCTTTCACGAGCGCTACGACTTGTTCTTGTGCCCGACCGTGACCTACCCCCCGGTCCGCATCGGTGAGCTCGACTTGGGCGCTGCGGAGCTGGCAGGCCTCGCTGCGCTGCGCCGGCTGCCGCTCGCAGCGGCGTTGCGTGCGCTCATGAACAAGATCGCACCGGAGCTGCTGGAGCTCACGCCCAACACGCAGCTGTTCAACCAGACCGGGCAACCGGCGATCTCGCTGCCGCTGGAAGTCAGCGCACAGGGTCTGCCGGTGGGCATGCAGCTGGCAGCGGCGATGGGCCGCGAGGACTTGTTGATCCGCGTGGCGGCGCAGCTAGAAGCGGCGTTTCCTTGGGCTGCGCGCCGACCCTCGAACAGCTAGTTAGCTGGCTAGTGGTGTGTCAGGCGGTCGGCCAAGCTGAGTAGCTCGTCGAGCTCGAACGGCTTGTCGATCAGCGCGGCGGCACCCATCTCGAGCGCCTTTTCGTGCGTCGACCGATCGCCGAACGCGGTCATGAGCACGACCGGCACGGCTTGTTCGCCGCTGTGCAACTTAGCCAAGACCTCGAGGCCACTCGCGCCAGGCATGCGGATGTCGGAGATCACGAGGTCGATGCCAGGCGCAGGTGGCATGAGCGTGCGGAGCAGCTGCGAGCCGCTGCTGAACTCGCGCACGCGATAGCCTGCGCGACGCAGCATGGTCGCGAGCAGCGACCTCAGATCATCGTCGTCTTCAGCGAGCGCGACCTGCCGACAATCCGTAACTGACTGGGCATCGTGCTCGACTTTCGTACGCTCCATCGCAACACCCCACAGCCACTGTACCTGACAAATTTAGGCGTAAACACAGCGTTGGCAAGCGACTCGCGCGTTCGAGGTGGAGTGCCTCAACCGTGTTAACCAGCTGTCCTGTTATGACCCACGGTCGAAACACACACGTACACATATGACTAAGACAGAGCGCTGACTCGCGCCGCGCGCGCCACCTGTAGCCGCAGCCGTAAGCGGCATAATGCCGCATACACCACGGGCAATACGACCAGCGACACGGCCGCTGCCGAGATGGTTCCGCTCACGACCACCACAGCGATCGGACGCTGAGTCTCGCTGCCGATCGCGTGCGACATCGCGGCCGGCAAGAGGCCGAGAGAGGCCAAGAGCGCCGTCATGAGCACGGCTCGCAGCCGCTCGCCTGTGCCGCGAATGGCTGCAGACTCAATGCTCTCGCCACGCTCGAGCCGCGCGCGGATCGCCGAGACGATCAGCACACCGTTCAGCACCGCTTGCCCTAGCAGCGCGATGAAGCCAACCGCTGCAGAGACAGACAAAGGCATGCCCACCAGCGCGAGGCCGAGCACACCACCGACGAGCGCGAGCGGCACGACAGCCATGATGATCAGCGAATCGAACAGGCGACCGAACGTGGAGAACAAGAGCAGAAAGGTCACGATCAACCCGACCGGCACGACCAAGCGCAGACGCGTGGCGGCACGTTGTTGGTTCTCGAACTCTCCACCCCAAACGCGCCTTCGTTGAGCGAGGGCAAGAACTCCGAGCCCATGCGCGGAACGAGCAGCACCGACGAGATCAGTAAACCCGCTGCGCCGATGAACACCGCGAGGCCGTTGCGCATCGCCCAAGCGATCATCGGATCGAAGCCGCGCTGCGCCCAAGTGAGCAGCGGCGAAATCTTCTGCACGCGCGGTTTACGCAGCGCGAAGTAAGCGAGCGCGGGCACCAACGTAAAGCTGACCAAAAGCGCGCCGAGCAGCGCGCTCACCACGGTGTGGGCGAGCGGTGCAAAGATGCGCCCTTCTACGCGCTGCAAGCTGAAGATGGGTAGATAGGCCGCGATGATGATCAACATCGAAAACAGCGTCGGACGCGCGACCTCCTTGGTGGTCGCGATCACGCGCGCTTCGAGCTCACCGGGTGCCCACGGCTTGTGCGCATCTTCTGCGGTGTGCGGGGAGAGCTTCTCGAACAGGTGCTCGATCAAGATCACCGCACCGTCGACGATGATGCCGAAGTCGACTGCGCCCATAGACAGCAGGTTCGCGCTCATGCCGCGCATGTGCAGATAGATGAAGCTCGCTGCCAGCGACAGCGGGATCACCACAGCCACGATGAGCGATGCGCGCAGCGAGCGCATGAACGCAAAGAGCACCAGACACACCAGCGCTGCGCCTTCCAACAGGTTGTGGAAGACTGTGTGCAACGTGGTGTGAACAAGCTCGGTGCGATCATAGAACGCGTGGATCTTGACGTCTTTGGGCAAGAGGTTCGCATCGACGTGCTCGATCTTCTTGAGCAAGCCTTCGAGCACCACCGACGGGTTTTGCCCGCGCCGCATCAGCACGATGCCTTCGACTACATCGTCGTTGTTGTTGCGCGTACCGACGCCTTGGCGCGGCGCCCAGCCTTCCGAGATGCGCGCCACATCTTTGATCGTCACAGGCACGCCGCCGTGGACACCGACTCGCACCATGCCGATGTCATCGATCGACGTGAGAATGCCCAAGCTGCGAATGACGAACGCTTCCGAGCCGCGCTGCACATAGCCACCGGTCGCGTTCGAGCTGGCCTTTGACAGCGTCGCGAACACATCCGAGAGGCTCACACCAAGCACGGCGAGGCGCGATGGGTCGGGCTGCACGTGGATCTCGCGCACGAGGCCGCCGAAGGTCACAACGTCCGCGACACCTTGCACCTGTAAGAACTGCGGTCGCACCACCCAGTCTTGCAGCGTTCGCAGCTGCATCGGATCAGTGGTCGCGCTCTCCAGCGATCCAACATCGCGATGTCGGCACCCTGTACGTTGCAAGGTGCTTGCAGCGCCGCGGCGCACAGCGCTTCGGCAGCGCGCGCATCCGCCTCGGCGTGTGCACGATCGACTTCGAGCGTCGCGAGATCGATCAGCATGCGATCGTAGTCCACGCCGCTCAGGTCGCTGTGCTCGAGCCGACCCTTGGCGATCGCACCTGCGGCGCGCGCCTCTTGCAGCGAAGCTTCCAGCTGCTCCGCGCGCAGCTGCGAGAAGATCAGCTCCGCGATCGCACCACGTGCGACCCCGACCCTTTCGGCGAGCGTGCCCTGCAAGCGTGCTTCAGCGGAGCTGGCCTGTAGCTCAGCGGCCTTGATGCGCGGGCCGCGCTTGGCCAGCTCGACCGTCTGGCTGATGCCGACGTTGTACTGGAGCGTTTTGCTGCGCGGATAGTTCGCCGGGTTGGTCTGCCCCAACGCGAGGTCTGCGACACCGAGGTCGACGGTGGGATTCTGGTACAGCTGGCTGCCGCTCAGCGCTGCGCGTTGGGCGCGCAGCTCAGAGCGGCTGGCGTCAACGTCGGCCCGAGTGGCTCGACACCCAGCGCGCGAGCTGATGGTCATCGTTGACCAGTGTTCCGGGGGCCTGGGCGTGAACAACCGAGAGCTGCGTGGCCATGAAGACCGCAAGCCAGAACGTAGAGCTGGACATCATGCTGACCGACTACCTGCCACCCCCTGGTGCAGAAGACATGCCACGCGCGGGCGCCGCCGTTGGCTGTCCCCGCCTGGAGAAGCCGTAGCGGACCGCGCCAACGGTCACTTCGAGCTGTCGCCAATTGCCGCGACGAATCGTGAACGGAAAAGCCCCGCTTGTACGTGCAGGTACGCTGCACAAGCGGGGCTTTGGGTTTTGGGGCTTCCCGCTACAGACGCTCAGTGAGGCGGCGGCTTCAGGCTCGGCGACCCGCTGATGTACTGCTCTAGCGACTCGATCATGTGCCGCTGATCGCTCAAGAGCGCGTGGATCACGTCACCCATGCTGATCAGACCCACGAGCCTGCCATCGTCCATGACAGGCAGATGACGAACGCGATCCTCTGTCATGACACGCATGCAGTGTTGGATAGATTCCCGCGGCGAGACCGTTGGAATCTCCGATCGCATCAAGTCGCCCACGCGCGAGTCTTCACTGAAGCCCTTTTTCCAAAGTACTTCGCGTATGCAATCGCGCTCCGTGACGATGCCAAGCACCTGTCCCGCCTCGCACACCAGGATCGCGCCGATACGATGCTCCCCTAGCATCGCGATGACGTCCCCAAGTCTCGTCTCTGGCGTGACCGAGTGCACGCTTCCCCCCTTGCGCGCGATCACCTGCTTAACGGTCGTGGTCATAGGCCTCCCTCTCGCCTCCCTCTCACGGCACGAGCGCTTCATCTTATTGTGCAGACAGAGCAGACACAAATCACGCTAAGACTTACTCGCATAAAAAGATTCCCGCGCGAGGCACGGGCCAAGCACCTGGCAAAATCGACCAGAATCCCGCTTCAGAATGCCGCATCCCCGACCCGTGCTAGCAGCCTCGCCGCAGTTTGTTTCTTAGGGATTGGACAGCAGAAACTACTTGGTAACGCTCTGGTCTTAGCGCTGAACAATCCCGCGTTTCCTGGCTACTCCCAGGGACTTTGCAGCACGTGCGGTCCGGCCGGGCCATGTAGGCCGATCGGTCAAAAGCGCTCTGAAACACCCAGGCGCGCCCCTGCGGGGAGCGCGCCCAGCAAGGGCAGCCTTGGGTTGAAGGCACACGCTTGGCCCGCCGCCATCAGCTGCGAAGATTTTTCGCGCCGGACTGCAGGAGGGGGTGCTCCCGAACATTCGACCGAGCAGTTTGCGTGAAATGCGACGCGTTGAAATGTCTCGGGGCACCCCCTACTCCGACTCTAGGCCTTCGGTGATTTGGCTGCGCGCCGCGGCGAGCGCCGGGTACAAACCGGCCAGCGCAGCCGCGGGGATGGTCAGCACCAACACCTCTGCGATCGCGTTGAGCGAAACGCGATATGGGAAATACCAGCCTGTCTGGACCAGATTGATATGCGCGAGCGTCAGGTGCCCGAACACCAAGCCGAGCAAGATGCCTGCGAGCAGGCCGACCGCACCGACCAAGACCGCTTCGATCACAATCATGCGGACCAACTGGCGGCGTAGCATCCCGAGCGCGCGCAGCACCGCGAGCTCACGGCGCCGGTCGATCACATTGGCGAACTGCGCGTTGATGATGCCCAGCACAGCCACGATCAGCCCGACCAGCTCGAGCGCGCGCACCAAGCCGAAGATGCCCTCGGTGGTCTTGAGCAGCTCGCCTCGGAACTCGCCGCTGGTCAACACGTTCAGGTCGTGGTCTTTGCCCACCATCGCGAAGATCTGCCTGCGCACAGCGAGCGCGTCCCGCGCGTCGCGCAGCATGACCTCGAAGGTGTCGACGCGGTCGTCCTTGAGCAAGCTGACGTAACGCTCGCGCCCGAGCAGCAGCGTGCCGACGTCCGACGTGTAATCCACGTACACGCCGGCCACACGCAGCTGGAGCGTCTCGGCCTGCGCGGCGAGCTCGATCGCATCTCCTTTATGCACCTCGAAGTGCCGGGAGAAGTTCTCGCTGACCATGACTTCGCCGGCGTGCAGCGCTCGGACGGCGGCCTCGTGCTCGCCCTCCCGCATGTCCAAGCGAGCGCGGTTTTCGTACAGCGATAAGTCGCGCGCAACCAACTTGATGTTCTGCCCACGAAACGGCACATCGATGATGCGCGTGCGGCTGATGCTCTCGACCTGGGGGATCGCTTGGAGCTTGCTGTAGAAGCCAGGATCCATCGGCATGTTCCGGCTGCTCGTGCCCGCGCTCGTCGCGCTCTGCGTGATGAACAGATCTCCAGGCAGCGTTTGACCGATCCAGCTCACCAGGCTGGTCGTAAAGCTGTGGGTGAACGCGCCGAAGCCGACGACCAGCGAAACACTGGCCATCAGCGCGCCGGCGGTGATCGCGGTTCGACCCACATCGCGCGGCAGGTTCTCGCTGGCCAGGCGCGCTTCCACGCTGAATGCGCGTTGTGCGATGCCGCGCAAGCCGCGCTCGAACAGCTGCACCATGCGCGGCATGAGCAGCGCGCCGCCGAGTAGCAGCACGGACGCTGCGGCTACGGCGCCGATCGCTATGCCGAACATCGGCGGCAGTGAGACCAACGGCCAGGCCGCGACCACGCACACGAGCCCGGCGATGTCGCGCCCATTCAAGCGTAGCGTGGGCTCGGTCAGCTCAACCAGGTTTGCCGTTCGCAAGGTCTCGGCCGTGCGTTGCGCGGCCGCGCGTTTGGCTGGAAAAGCAGAGGTGATCGTGGCCGCACCCGTGCCCAGCACAAAGCCCACGACGAGCACGTGGAGCGGCACATCGACGTTCGCCACGCCGACCTCGACGTACGTGCGCCGTAGCGCTTCCGTGGTCGCGATCAGCAGCACCTTCGACAGCAACACGCCGAGCCCGATCCCGAGCAACGAGCTCACTGCGCCGAGCAGCGCGCCTTCCAAAGTTACGAGCGCGACCAGCTCGCGCTGACGGGTGCCGAGCGCGCGCAAGATGCCGATCTCGCGCTTTCGTTGCACCACGCTGATCGTCATGGTGTTGTGGATCAGGAACGCGCCGACCAGGAGCGCGATCAAGCTCGACATGGTCAAGCCGCTCTGCACGCCCGCCAGCATGCGGCCGACGCGCTCGCCTTTGTTCGCGGGACGCTCCACCACGAAGCCGGGACCGAGTCGCTCGCTCAGCGTTCGCTCCACGACGTCGAGCTTGTGCTGCGGATCGATCGCAATGTCGATGCGATCGATGTTCGTATCGCGTGCGAACGCGGCCTGCATCGCTTGGTAGTACATGACACCGATCGCGCCGCCGAACGCGCGACCCACGCCGCGGTCTGAGACGAAACCCCAGATCGTGAAGTCCTGCACGCCCTGACTCGTCACCAGCGCGATCGTGTCGTGCAGCTTGTAGCCCCAGCGCGCCGCGAAGCTGCGACTCAAGAGCAGGTTGTGCGTGGCGTTCAGAAAAACCAGCGGGTCTTTGCGGATCTCCTCGACCTCACCCGAGTCGTAGTCGCGAAAGTACGCGTCGTCGGCGCTCAACATGTCGACGCCGAGCAGCATCAAGCGCTCGGCGTCCGCGCGTGGATCGCGCACGGTGACCGTCTGCTGGACGCTCGGGACCGCGCGCAGCACGCCCGGCGCAGCTTTCACTTGCTCGAGCAGCTCTTCCGCGAAGCCGCCGCTGCCTGCGCTCACTTGCAAGTCGGTCTTGCCGGCGAGGTCCTGCACCGTCGCGGTCACGCCGCGCACGACCGAGCCGTTCACGATCATCACCGCGATCAACATGGCCACGCCGAGCGCGACGCCGAACACGCTGAGCGTTGTACGCAAGCGATGTTCGCGTAAGCGCGGCAAGCTCACAGCTTGCAACAGCCGGCCAAGCCGCCAGGGACCGAGCAGCCACGCCGCGATGGCGACCAAGCCGAGCACGCCGTTGCCTATCTGCCCAAAGACACTGCGCAGCAGGCGATTCCAGCGTTGAGCTATCACGGCGGGTCGAGCTCGGGCGGCACGACTCCGAGGATCTCTGTGAGTCGGTCCAACACAGCACGCTCGCGCAACACCAGCTTTTCGTCGCCCCAGGCCGCGTGCTCGGCCAGCTTGATGATGTCTCGGCGCTCATCGAGCTCGGGAAACACTGCGGCCAAGCGTTCGAGATCGAGCTTGCGTGCGGCGACTGACTTCACGTAGTCGCGCACGCTGATGTCGGGCAGGACGCGCTCGAGCAGCTGTAGCTCGCGCTTGTCCAGGTCGTGATCGATGAAGAAGAGGTGGACGAGCAGGCTGCGCAGCAGCTCCGCGCGCTCGCCCGTGGCGGCGCAGGGTGGCAGGCGCCGATCTTCGAGCACAGCGATGAAGTCGCGTGGTCGCATGGGGGCTTTGCTACGTAGCATGCCCGCCGCAGCCCTCCTATCGCAACCGTCGCCCCCCATTTCCTCGAGCACGTGCACGTCTGACCATTGGTCACAAGTTTCGCAATGAAGTTGGTGCTTTTGTAGACCGAGATGCAACCGCGCGAAACGGAGAGCGAAGCAAGAGAATGAACAGGGAGCTCAGGAGCGGGGAGATTTTGGAATTGGGTTCAGAGGGTGAACGGAGCGTGTAGCGAGGTTCATCGCCGTAGGTCACGAACCCCCAAAAATCTCCCCGGCTCCTCGACGTCCTGTTGATCGTTCTCGACGCGACGGACGCACGCCGAAGTCCACGCGAGCTGCCCAGCCGCAGAATCGCATGAAAACTTGCGACCAATGGTCAGACGAGGACGAGGAAGTGGATGTACAAAACGATGTGATCAATTGAAGGGGCCGCCCGTTTCGGCGGCGACCGGGTCCTGGGTTGCCGGCGTCAAGTTTCTTGCAGCTGACAGCGGCGGGCGGCGGAGTATTCGGGTGTCTGGCGCGGGTAATCCAAGCGCGACTCGCGTCGCACTCATTTTGCAGTGCAGCTGGCCCGGCGACGCGCGTCGATTGACGTTGTGGACAGATCTGGAAAGGGCCATGAAGCTCGCGGATTTGGGCGCGAGGGACCAACCCCGGGATTCGGCCAGCGCTGCGATCTTTGCGCGCGCTCGCGCACCTTGTACTGAAAGCATTTGTGATTGCGCTTAGAAAATGCGGCGTTACACTCGTGCCCAAGTTCGAACAGTCCCGACGATGAAAACGGAGGTGAGCGCGAAACACAGTCAGCGAGGGAAGATACAAAAACAAGCGCCAGGTCCGTAGGCGGTTACTCACCGCAAGCGGATGACGAGGTAGGAGCTCATCGAGTAATTCGGCGGATGGTTCCTCGGCGACACGGCCGTAATGGTTGGAGCAAACCAGCACTGTGAGGTGCTGACAAAAACCAGCCAATGTGTGGACGGGTGGGGCAAACCCGTCGTTCGATTCCCTCTTTTTATAGTGCGTACACGCGAAGCGCGAGTGCTGCGATCAGCACATTTGCGTCCGCGTGGTGCGCTGGGCTGGGCTGCGTCGTGAGGCGCGGCCACGCTGGGACTCACTGACTGTTTAGCGCCTGGGCTGTCGAACCCAAAAGGAGCGCAACTGTGTGTGGAATCTTTGGCTATATGGGCGAGCACCCTAACGCTGCAGAGCTTGTGCTTACGGGGCTCAAACGACTCGAATATCGCGGCTACGACTCATGGGGAATCGCAGTGTCTAACGATGGCCACGCGGCGGTCGACAAGCGCGTCGGTAAGATCGGCGATGCGACAACGGTCCTGCCACTCAGTCATATGGCATTGGGTCACACCCGCTGGGCGACCCATGGGCAAGTGACGGACGAAAACGCGCATCCGCAGCTGGACTGCGGCGCGCGCCTCGCTGTCGTACACAACGGCATCGTCGCGAACGAAGCGCAGCTGCGGCACGCATTGTCGCGCGCTGGGCATCGCTTGCGCTCGCAGACCGACACCGAGCTTATCGCGCACTTGATCGAAGACTTGCTGGAGCAAGCGCCCGAAGGTCCGGAGCGGCTGCTGCACGCGACCATCGCAGCGTTTCGTAAGCTGCGCGGGCTGAATGCGATCACTGTGCTCGATATGCGGCGCGGCGAGATGGTCGCAGCCAAGAGCGGCTCGCCGTTGTGTGTGGGATTGGCGGAGTCTGGCTATTTGCTCGCCTCCGATCATGCGGCGCTGCTCGATCACACGCGGCGCGTGTGCTTTGTGCGCGACGGTCAAGCGGTGCTGCTGAAGCGAACGGGCGCGCGCCTGTTCGACATGGCGAGCGGTCAAGAGCTTATGCCCGAGGTCACGAATGTGGAGTGGCAGCCGACGTCGGTCGACCGCGGCCCGCATCCGGATTTCATGACCAAAGAGATGCGCGAGCAGCCCGGTGTGCTGCGCAACTTGTCGGAGAGCTCCCTGCCCTTCGTCCATGAGCTCGCGGCACGAATCGAGCACGCGCAGGATGTATACCTGATCGGATGCGGCAGCTCCGGTCACGCGGCCCATGCGGCGCAGTACATGTTCGCGAGCATCGCGGGCCGGCGCGTGCAATACGTGAACGCCTCGGAGTTCTCGCACTTGTATCCGTTCCTCGGCTCGCGCTCGCTGGTCGTGGCGCTGTCGCAGAGCGGCGAGACGGTCGATGTGCTCGACGCGGTGCGTGCGGCGCAGGAGCGCGGCGCGGGGGTGGTGGCGCTCAGCAATGTCGAAGGCAGCACCTTGTGGCGCAACGCGAGCTTCAATGTTCCGCTCTCGGCGGGTCCGGAGCGTTGCGTGCTCGCGACCAAGAGCTTCAGCGCACAGCTGGCGCTGTTGATGTTGACTGCCCATGTGATGCGGCGCGACTTGGACAACGCGCGCAAATCGTTGTGTCGCGCTGCGGACGACATCGAGCGGCTCTTGACGGGGCCTGCGCGTGAAGAGCTGCAGAGCATCGCGCAGGGCGTGCAAGCGCGCGAGCATCTGTTCGTGCTAGGGCGCGGAGCTTGTCATCCGATCGCGATGGAGACCGCGCTCAAGATCAAAGAGGTCAGCTACATCCACGCGGAGGGCTTCGCGGGTGGCGAGCTCAAACACGGCGTGATGGCGTTGATCGAGCCGGGCACACCGTGCGTGGTGCTGGCGTTACCCGATGACACGCAGAGCGACAGCCTCGCGAATGCTATGCAGGTGAAAGCGCGCGGCGGCAGCATGATCGGCGTCGCCCCCGAGCCTCTGTCAGCATTCGATCACACGATTCGCGTGCGGGATGTAGGTCCCGCGACGCTGATCACGGCATCCGTGCCCGCCCAGCTGTTGGGCTACGAGCTCGCACGCTTACGCGGCCACGATCCGGATATGCCGCGAAATCTAGCGAAGAGCGTCACAGTTAAATAGGCCGTCCTTTCCCGCAGGCGCGGCGTGAGCTCGCAACGCCTGCGGTCGGGCGATCCCTGGTCGGCTTTGTCGGCGGCGGGGCCGGTGCTAAGCTCGCGGCTGCAAAAGCTGCGGGGGTAGTTCATGGCGGCACCGGGGGGACATCCGCATACGTGGTTGTGTGTGGCCTGTTTCGTGCTGTGCGGTTGCGGGGCCAAGAAGCCTGCAGCCGTCGGCGGCGGAGACGGCGGCAGCGCGCTGGTGGATGCGGGCGACGGGCCTATCTTTGCCGCTGATGGCGGCGGGGCGGGCGCGGTGCCGGAAAGCGGCAGCGGTGAGCCTCCGGGAGCCGGTGAAGCTGGGCCTTGCGAGCCTGCGAGCTGCGAGTCGCTCGGCGCCCGCTGCGGAGCTGCCGACGATGGGTGTGGTGGGAGCTTGGACTGCGGCGCTTGCGCGGATGGCGAGCTGTGCGACGGGAACGTATGTCGCAGCTGTACCGCGATGAGCTGCGAGGAGCTCGGCTGGCAATGCGGCCATGGCAGCGACGGCTGCAGCGGGACTGTCGAGTGCGGGGACTGCCCGGACACTGCCGCTGATGGCGACGGCGAGCACTGCTCCGAGCACGCCTGCTGCCGCCCGCGTGACTGCCCTGCCGATGCTTGCGGAGAGGTGGCGGACGGCTGCGGCGGCAGCCTCGATTGCGGTCCTTGCCAGGCGATTTTGACTGGCAAGGTGTGTGGTCACATCAGCGCGATGGTTTGCCTTGGCCCGGATGCGCAGGCGCAGCCGAGTTGCAGCTGTGAGCTGCCGGCGGTTTGTGATCCGCGCAATGGAGCGTGTTGTGTTTCGCTCGTTTGCGCTGATTTGTGCAAGACGGGGGCTTACGACGGTAGCGATGGCTGCGGGGGAGCGCTCCGATGCGATGCCTGTCCTCCACCGAAGAAGTGAGGAGAGCCGGGTTCTGAACGCGCGCCAACTAGGGCTTAGGCCGCCTCGCAGGTTGCGCCGGCATGAAGTCGTCGAACGTCATGTCGCCTGCGCGAGGCGGGGTACGGCGGCTGTCTTCCTTCGGCGCGAAGAGGTCTTCGGCCTTTTTGACCTTGGTGCGTGGCTTGAGCGGGACCGCTGCCGGATCCGGTTGCGGAATGGCAGGCACGCTCGGCGCCACGGCGACCGGCTCGATCACGACCGGCTTCACCGGCGCAGCGCCAGCGTCTGGCGTCTCGATCTGCCTGGTGTTCGGCGTCGGCAACGCTTCATCCGCAGCGCCGCTGGGTATGTCGGCCACGGGTGGCTCCGCAACGGGTGGCGCGCTCGGCTCCGGCGCAGCTGGTGGCTGCACTGCCTTGACCGCCAGCGGACGAACCAACAACTCGCTCGCCGCCAGCGGTGCTGCGCTCGGCTGCTGCGTCGCGAACCATGCGACCGCGCCCAACGCGACACACGCCAGGGCCGCGATCGGCACATACACGTGCTTGCGACTCGCCTGCTGCTCCGGGTTTCCGGCGGGTTTGAAGTTGGTCGCGAGCGGCGTCTCGGTCGTCATGCTCACAGGTGCCGGCACCGAGACGTGAGGCCTCGGCGCAACACTCCCGAGAACGGCCCCTGTGACGAACGGCGTAAGCAGCTCCCCGAGCGCCGCAGCCGTCTCCACGCGCAGGGCTTGATCGCGCGCCAGCGCGCGCTCGACCAGCTCGACCAGCGGCTTGGGCGTGTTCGGCGCAAGCGTAGCCAACGGCTTCGGTTCCGTGCTGATGATCTTGAGCAACAAGTCCGCAAACGTCTCGCCCTTGAACGGCAGCTCACCGCTCAGCGCCTGGTACAAGATCACACCGAGCGCATACACATCCGTGCGCGCATCCACCCCGTGTCCGCGCATCTGCTCCGGCGCCATGTAGTGCGGCGTGCCCATGATCGCGCCCTGACGCGTGATGCCCGTGCCCACCTCACCGGTGAGCTCGCTCATCTTCGAGATCCCGAAGTCGAGCAGCTTCGGCAGATCCGAGACGCCTTCTTCGTGACACAAGAAAATATTGTCCGGCTTCAAGTCGCGATGGATCACACCCGCGCGATGTGCCGCTTCCAGGCCGCGCGTGACCGGAATCAAGATCTGACAGATCTCTGCAGGAGAGAGGCGACCCTTTGCCGCCATGCGCTGCGCGAGTGACTCGCCGTGCAGCAGCTCCATGACCATGTAGAAAGTCTCGCCCTCTTGCCCGACGTCGTAGACCTCCACGATGTTCGGGTGATCGACCCTTCCTGCGACCTGTGCCTCGCGAATGAAGCGCTGCACCGCATCGGTCTGCGCGCTGAGCCGCGGCAAAAGCCACTTGATCGCAAACGCTTTGCCGGTGACGCGATGCGTGACTTGATAGACCGCGCCCATGCCGCCTGAGCCGAGCATGCGGTCGATCTGATATTTGCCGGCGACGACGTCGCCCTTCTGAGGGAGGTTCTGATCGAGCACAGGTTACAACGCTCTAGCGCGTGATCGGGACGCGCGGCCGCTCCGCGATATCTTAGCATGTCGCGCTGCCGCCTTGAGCGGCGCGACGAGTGAAGCAGCTCACGCTCCCGTTGAGTCTACGTCATGCGCGTGCAGCTCTAACTGTAAGGAAAGCAGAGTCGAACACACAGACTGTCCCACGGAAGATGCAACACGATTGCTCAGGAGGGCCGAGCCACGTTACTGTCAAACCACATGCCCATGCTGCCGTTGGTCATTCAGATCGAACGGACACAAGAGCGCTTGGCTGACACTTGTGCCTTTGCCAATTCGCCTGTGCGAATCGGTCGCAACGCGCTCAGTGACCTGCAGCTCGACGAGAGCTTCGTGTCGCAATGGCACGGTGTGATCCGCTTCGACGAAGAACACACCACCTACCTCGACCTCGGCTCCACCAATCCGACGATGATCGACGGTAAGCCGGTCGCCCGCAACGTGGAGATCGAGGTCACCGAGAACACAGACATCCGGATCGGCTCGCTGCGCCTGCATCTGTTTCGGGCGCCCGCTACGCCGGAGCTCTACGGCGCGCGGCGCAAGACGTCGTTTGCGCGTGCGGAGGCGACCTCGTTCAACAACGTCGCTGCCACGATGTACCTGGGCAACGTGCCTTCGCCGGTTGCGCTCAGAGCGGCCAAACAGCAAGACGAGCCGAGCGCACAGATAAAAGTGAGGAGCGCGCCGCCAGCGCGCAGTGCAGGCGCGTCGAGCCCACCCTCCGGGTTGTCCGCGACCGGCGTCGTGACTCGCGATCGCAACGCGGCCAGCGGCGAGCTGCCCATCTACGAGGTCTCGCCGGAGCCTCACAACATCGAAGCGCTGTACCGTGAGTACGCGCGTACGCGTACTGGCCTGGTCGCAGGCCTGTGCCTGCAGCTGAAAGCGGCAGCGCCGGAGCAACGCCAGGCGCTGTGCGAGAGCCTGTTTCAGCGCTATCCCGAGCTGGCACACGAGACCTCGCTGCGCGAGCAGCTCGGCAAGCTCGGGATCGAGACGTGGCGCACGGGCGTGCCGGACATGACTGACTGGTTGCGGCGCCTGACGGGCGGCTTGTTCCCACCACCCGGCCAGCACACGCCGATCAACGGCGCGCTGGCGCTCGAGCGCATCGGCGAGGTGTTAGAGGTGTTCAGCAGCGCGTTCATCGAGCTGCGCACCGCCAACGCCCAGTTCTGCGAAGAGATGGCGCTCGACAAGCTGCAGGAAGACTCGCTGTTGCACGGGACACACGACCCGCGCGCGGTGCTCGCCTACTTGTTAAACCCTGACACAACTCACAGCAATAAGATCACTGAGCTCGCACGCGCAATGGCTGACTTCGCGGTACACCCGGTGGCGCTGGTGAGCGCAGTGGTCGAGGGCGCCCGCGAGATCTTGCAGGCGCTCTCCCCAGCCACGCTCGCAGGTCGCGGCGAACGCCCGGGCGCGAGCTTCTTCGGCAAGCTGCTGGGCGTCGATCAGAAAGAGCTTTGGACGCGCTACGTCACCATGTTCGACGAGACGGTTGACGCCGACCGGTTCACCCGCAAGCTGTTCGGACGCGGCTTCGCGCGCAAGTACTACGCGATCACCGGAGGCCGTCGCTCCATTTCGCCGCCGCCCCCGCGCTCCGGCCCATCGGTGCGACCGTGATCACGAGAAGCTCAGCGCTCGCCCTATGTTTCGTGCTGAGCGCGTGCGCGAGCAGCCCCAAGCCCGCACCCACCGTGCAAGGGATCTGTCAGATCCCGCAGCCCGAGCGCGCCGGTGCGCTCTTGCCTATGCGCCCGGAAGACTGGATGCGGCTGCTCCTGATCACCGAGCAGAACGGTCCAGCGCGCATCGCCCAGCTGATGTGCAGCGAGGAGCCGATCGAGCACAAGCCGCTGCCCAGTGCGTGCGAGGTGCAAACCACTGACCCTGGTGTGCCCGAGCCAGTGCCGCTGACGGAGGCATCGGTGGTCGAGCGCATCTTGCCCGAGAAGCGGCGCTTGGTTTGGATCATGACCCACCGCTTCCCGAACGGCGACGGATTCGGCCCCGTCGCAGCCGTCACCTTGGCCGACGGCAAGGCGGTCATCGGCTCGCTCGGTTTGTTGCGGCTGCGTCCCGAGCGCGTGGATCTGAACCTCTGGGAGATCGGCCGGGAGACTGTGCTCATGGGCGCAGGCGAGAGCTGCACGCTGCCTGGCAATGCCAGCACATGCCGGCGCGCGGCGACACTGCTGGTGTTCGATCGCGGGCGTTTTCGCACCGCGCCGATCCAGCGCACGGGCACCCGCGAGTGCATCGATGCGCCCTGGGTCGAGCTCAAGCGCGAGGCCGACCTGAGCCTGGAAAATGGCTGGAATAGACACATGCGCATCATGGCCAGCGTGGATCACGACCAGCGCTACGTGGTGATCACCGAGCAGGTCGATGTCGCTGACACCGACCCGAGTCACCCTGATGTTCCAGCGCGCGATGTGCGCCGCATCGACACCGAGCGCTTCATCCACGTGGAACAAGGCCAGTTGTTCACACGTCAAGCGCCGCTGTGGCCTCGCATCATCCCCACGCAAGGTCTGTTGCAGCTGGACGATGCACGCGAGGCAGGCTCAGCACGCTAAATCGACTATGCGCGATGACCCGATCGCGCTCGAGGTCGATACCGTCAAACTGTCAATCGCAAGTCACTGGTCATGCGTACCCTGCCCTGCGCGGGCCGTTGTTCACACTCTAAGGCGTGTGCCTGATTGATAGTTTCCGGTCGCCGACTCACGGAGCTACTACCAGGCATGTAACTGTCAGGAGTCCGATCGTCGCATACTCCATGGCGATAGATCGCGCGAGAATTTGCCGCAGCCGCCTGCTTCCGGCTCGGTCCGCTGTCGGCGAGTTGACACACATATGCACGATGACAGACGAGGATGACTTGCGCTTAAAGCGCTGTGCAGCTTACGGTTCCGCTGCCGCTCCGGTCTTAGGAGCGGAAAATTGTTTCCGACGCTGTGGCACTCAGTCTGTTTCGCGACGGTGCGGGCAAACCCCGCATTTTCGGTGGCCTGCAGCTCACTGTCACGAGTCATGAAGTCATTGCCGAAGGATAGTTCAGTGGCGAAGTTGCGCTCTCCAGCGACGAAGCTTTCCGACTCCACTCTGTTGCAGTTGGATCATCAGTTGTGCTTCGCACTACACAGCACCTCCCGGCTTGTCATCAGGAAGTATCACGCGGTGCTGGAAGAGCTGGGCCTCACGTATCCGCAGTATCTCGTGATGCTCGTGCTGTGGGAGTGGGAGGAGGAGAACTACGCCACTCCCAATTATTTGGCTCTCGGCAAGCGACTGGATCTGGACTCCGGCACCCTGACGCCGCTGCTGAACCGCATGGAAGCGAGCGGTCTGATCACGCGCAAGACGCCCTCGCACGACAAGCGCGAGCGCTACATCAAGCTGACGCGCACGGGCAAAGCGCTTAAGCGCCGCGCGAAGCAGGTGCCTGTAGCGCTGCTCGACGACAACCCGATCTCGACGGAAGAGATCAGCGAGCTGCGCGACGCGCTGTTCCGGTTTCGGAGCGCGCTCAGCCCCGAATCCTGAGCGGGCACGTGCGGGTACGTGCGGCTTGAGGGTGCGCGAGCGGCAGCGTACAGTGCGCCCGCGCGCCCCGTCGGACCACTCCTGACCGGGCGCGGCACGACGCGCAGTTCAGCATGCGAGCCGCTTTCTTTCATCCGCAGTTCAAGGGCGTCGGTGGGGCCGAGGTCCTGATCGCGGCGCAGGCGCGGTTCCTGGTCGAAAAAGGCCACGACGTTCGCCTGGTGAGCCACATGCGTCAGCCGGAGCGCTGGCAAGCGGCATTTGCCGGCGTGGCGCAGGACCACTTTCAGACTTATTTGCCGGGCGAATGGTACCTGCCACGCGCGACGCGCATCGAGCGTGCCCTGCCCCGAGCACTCGAGCAGCTGCGTGGGTCCGATGCCGTGATCGCGCACAACTTCCCGAGCTGCGCGCTGCTGGGCATGGCCGAGCTGCCAGGCACCCAGCGCGTCTGGTATTGCAATGAGCCGAACCGCACGCTGCATCTGATCGAGAGCACGCCGTACATGCATGCACGCGTGCTGGCGACGCCTGCGCGCAGCGGGGCCGAGCGTGCGTACGCGAATAAGCTGCGCCTATACAAGTTACTCACCAGCACGGAGCTCGGACGACGCACGCGTGAGCTCGACCGTCAGCACAGCGCCCAGGTCGAGATCCTGTGCGCGAACAGCGAGTACACGCGTGACAACATCCGGCGTATCTACGAGCGCAGCGACGCGCACGTGATCAACCCAATCATTCATTTTCCGGCGGCGGGTCGCGCTCGCACAGGCATCGATCGCACGCGCGGTCTGCAGGTGCTCGCACACGCGCGACTCGATCCAATCAAGAACCTCGATCACGTCCTGACTGGTTTCGCGCTGTACGCGCGGCGAGCCCTCGGCGCACAGCTGCATGTCGTCGGGGTCGGACCTCAGCGCGCTGCGCTCGAGCGTCTGAGCCGGCAGCTCGGTGTCCATGCCGCCGTGCGCTTCCATGGCTTTCTGCCTCAAGCCGAGCTGGAGCGTGTGTACGACACTTGCGATGTGTTCGCGTTGACGCCGGTGGACGAGCCGTTCGGGATGGTGTTTCCGGAGGCTGCTGCGCGCGGCTTGATCTTGATCGGGACCGATCACGCTGGGCCCTCGGAGATCTTGGACGGGGGCGAGCTCGGCTACGTATGCAATCCCTTTGCGCCCGAGGCCCTTTGCGAGCACCTGGAGCGCATTGCAGCTGAGAGCGACGCTCACCACGACACCATGCGACAACGCGCTGCAGCAGCCTGTGTGAGCCGCTACAGCGCGAGCACTCTGGGTCCGATGTTGTTGCGCCTGCTCGCCAGCTAGCAGCGAACGAGCACGTGCACGTTGTTTGTTAGGCGGCGCTGCCTGCGAGGAGCGCGCGACCGACTACCTTGAGGGCGAGGATGGGCTTCACGCCTTCGAAGATCGGTAGGACCTGGGCGTCGATCACGTAGCGGCTGATCGCGTATTCCTCGGCGTAACCCCAGCCACCGTGCAAAAGCTGCCCGAGCTGTGTCACTTCTACCGCCACATCGCAGGCGAGCAATTTGGCTTGCGCGGCGAGTGGCGCTGCTGCGCGCTCGTCTGCGTCCATCGCGAGCGCAGCGGCGTAGGTGATCGCGCGCGCCGCAGCCAAGCGATGCGCCATGCGACCGAGGTGGTACTGGGTCAGCCCGAACGTGATCGTCGGCTGACCGAACTGACTGCGTTGGTTGACGTACTCTGCGGTCTTCTCGAGCGCGGCCTGCGCGACGCCCGTGGCGCGACCACCGGTCTGCAAGCGACCCGCGGCGAAGCCGGCCATCTGCAGGTAGAAGCCTTTGCCTTCGCCCTGCGCCTCACCAACCAGGTTTTGCGCCGGCACGAACCAGCGGTCGAACGAGAGTGTGAAGCTGTGCATGCCGCGATAACCGGGCGTGCGGTCGGCCTTGCCTTCGAGCTTGCCGCCGCCAGGCTGCGAGGTCTCGAACTCGTGGCCGTCGAACGCGGGCTTCGGAACGATAAACAGCGACAGACCGCGCGCGCCCTTCTTCAGGTCGGGGTCGGTGCGACAGAGCACGGCGAGCACGTTGGCGCGACCGGCGAACGTGCACCAAGCCTTGGCGCCGTCGATGAAATAGCCTTGCTCGCCGTTCTGCTCGCCGCGCGTGGCTTTGCAGCTGACAGCAGCTACGTCACTGCCCACGTTCGGCTCGGTCACCGAGATGCCGACCATCAGCTCACCGGACGCAATCTTCGGCAGCCAGTGGCGCTTCTGCTCCTCGGTACCACCGGCCAAGAGCGCCTTGGCGAGGATCTCCGGACGCGTGATCAGCGAGCCAGCCGCCGCGAGCGAGGCGCGCGAGAGCTCCTCGGTCGTGAGGATCATTGCCAGGTTGCCGAGCTCGTGACCGCCGTACGTCTCAGGCACGGACAGGCCGAAATAACCGAGCTCGCCCATGCCCTGGATGAACGTCTCGGGGATAAGCTCGTCGTGGCGATGGATGTGCTCTGCACGGGGTGCGACTTCGCGCTCGGCGAACTGACGCACCGAGTTGCGCACTTCAGCCACAGTCGAGTCGATCGGCCAGTTGGTCTTCCCCTCCAACTCGGCCACGGCGCGACCGTTATCGCGAACCACGGATTCGTGGCCGGCACGCAGCAGTGCGACGCGAACGGAGTTGCTCGCGCCGTTCACCTCGTCCGTCAGGTTGAGGTCGGAAGCCACTGGTTCCAGGCGGTCTCGCACGCTGCGGAACAGGTCCGCCGAGGCCGCGATCGCCAAACCGGTCAGGAGCTTGTCGCCTTTTGCGCCTTCGGCCGCGCGCAGCAGCTCGGCGCTGGCGCGCGCTTCGGTCGCGGCGTAGGCCACACGGTCCACGACAACCTGGTGGTCATCGATCTGCTTCCCCTGCTGGGTCAGCATCGTGGCACGCGCAACCGCGAGGTCCGTCAGGCGTGTGGTCGCGGCCACGAGGGTCCGCGCGTCTTCGATCGTCTTTTCGCTCACTGGGTCTGACATGGCGCGGGAATCTACAGCTACATGGTCTCTAGTCCAAGACACATAGGTTGATTCTCGCGAACGCCAAG
>Ga0114940_10000070_pt1 | contig 63437 bp, 66 predicted proteins | sample ColdCreekSource_FD_87195 | JGI IMG/M metagenome (GOLD analysis project Ga0114940, IMG submission 87195) | Groundwater microbial communities from Cold Creek, Nevada to study Microbial Dark Matter (Phase II) - Cold Creek Source | ecosystem: Environmental > Aquatic > Deep subsurface > Groundwater ...
AGAGTGTAGTTCTTGTGGCAAACGTACGGGAAAAAAGAAGCTTTCTGAACGCATTCACAATTGTCAGTTTTGCTCTCACTCTGAATCGCGTGATACAAACTCGGCAAAAATAATTCAGTATAGGGGAATGGAAGCCGTCGGACAGACGGTATACAAAAACGCTTGTGGAGGTGATGCGGCGGGGTTCAAACAGTCGAACCTGTTTGAACTAGTTGGCAACCTACGAAGCAAGAATCTCCCGTTAAATTGCGCTAGCAATTAACGGGAGATTGTCAAAAGTTTGCTGTTAGTAGAAGTATTGCGATTTATCTTGTTATGCTTGAATTTTTGGAAAAAAATGTCCAAAATTAATGCAAACAGGGAAACATAAGAAAAGCTATTATCTATGTTTTCTGATTATGAGCGATCGCAAACTTCAATCTATTGTTGGCTGTCTTTTAGGAACGGCGGTAGGTGAGGCTTTAGGGTTACCCTACCAAGGATTATCAAAAAATAAAATTTATAAATTTGCCACTCCAATTACGGGTCATAGTTTGATTTTCAACAAGGGTATGATTTCTACTAATACCGAACATACCTGTATGGTGGCACAGTCTCTAATCGTGTCTGGAGGAGATGAAGCAAAATTTACTCACTCTTTGGCTTGGCGTTTACGATTTTCTTTGTTGGGATTACCAGGGGGAATAAGTTTAGCTACTTTAAAATCAATTTTCAAATTGTGGCAATTTTCGTCTAGCGATGCGCCGAAGCGCGCGGGCAAAGCCCATCGCGGTATTAATTCCGCAGACAACAAAGCAGCCGCCAGAAGTGCCATTATTGGCGTGTGTTATGGAGATAACCAAGAAAAACTGTGTTCCCTGGTTAAAGCTTCTACTCTGATTACCCATAACAATTCTAAAGCTGAATTAGGGGCGATCGCCGTAGCCGTGGCGGCTTATTTGGCTTCGCGTCAAGCTTGGGTGTCTCCTCAAGACTATTATCAAACTTTACAAAACTATTTATCAACGCGATCGGCCAAATCTTTAGAGATAGAAACCGCAGCATTTTTGAGCATTATCCAGCAGGCCTGTCGTAGTGCTGAAAAGAAGGAGACGGGTGTCGCTTTTGCTAATAAGTCAGCTAATAAAACTGGTGTTAGCAGTTACGTCTACGATAGCATTCCCCTAGTTATTCAAATTTGGCTTAGATATCAAGATAGCTATTCCAACGGAGTCAGAGAAATAATTTATTTAGGAGGAAATACAGATACTACGGCAGCTATCTTGGGGGGAATTATTGGCTCAGCCGTCGGACAAGCGGGTATTTCTAAGAAATGGCTGGATAATATCTTAGATTTTCCTCGTAGTCTTAATTGGATCGAGTCATTAGGGGAAAGATTGGCCAAAACCTGTGAAGAAGGTATTACACAACCAGCCTTATTCTTAGCTTTTTACTTAATTCCACTACGAAATTTTTTATTTTGGGCAGTCATTTTGTTTCACCTTTTTTATCGTTTAATACCACCTTATTGAACGTCCTGTGTAGGTTGGATTACTTCTTATTATTTTTAATATTATGGGGCGCATCTTTGATCGTGCTGCCAATGCCTTGAATAATTCCTTTGCCAATTAAGCCTAAACCTTTACCAATTACTTGAGTCAAAATAAACACTACCGCACTACCAGCTAGGGCTATTAGAGATCGCAACCGAGGCGCGATCGCGTCACGGGTTTCGATCGCAATAGTAGCTAGCCAAGGTAATCCTTTTAGTTGCTCTAATTCTTCTGTTCGGGGTGCATAAATAAACAGAGTTTTAATTCTTCCATTGTTTACAATAAACAAACAATAGCGGCTTTCAAAAATATTTTGTGGATTAAACCAATACATTTCTTGACGATATCTCCAGGATAAGTCGTTACGAAAACTAGTAATCGCCCTGGTACTTTTATATTCTGAATTGTAGAGATTGTATTTAAATATTTCTAAATCATAAAAGTTATTTAAGACCACCTGCATTACTGCATTGGCAATTTGAATGATTAGATTGTGTAATAATAATTCGACTCTAGCGATCGCTGCTGAATCATCAGATTTATAAATAATATTATCTACCACAAAAGCTGGTTTTCCTAATAAGTAATCAAATACCTCTGATGTGGAATAAATATGATTAAAAATATTAGCTTTGATGGAGTTAAACTCCAACCAAGTCATTTCAATTAATTGTTCTTGAAGCTCGTTGTTTGTTTGATCATAGTATTTAGTAATAAAGTTATTGGCGACCCATTGCCAAAGAGCGCGTAAATAGTTTTCGCTGTCTAAAATTGAACTATTTGCTTGGCGTATTTCTGTTAATGTTTTGCTTAAACGTTCAAGAATCATAAATAATAAATCTTGTTGTATCTGAGGCTGTAGAATATCTATTTCCAGCGGAATTTTAGTTCGATTAATTAAACCTAACTGAATATCGGTAACGATGCGACCAAAGATTTTTTGATAGGCTGAATCTTCAAAAACTGGTGTAGGAGTTAAAGCTGTGGGTGGTGCAACCGCTAATTCGCCTTTTGGTGATCTTTGCAGTGAGCTTGATTCTTCTTGTACAGTAGAAATATCTGCTGCAAGTAAGCGATTAGCTACCCAACGCGCTGCTAATAATTCACGCTTACGGCCAACTAAAAATACCCGTTCCCAATCAGACAAGTCTTCCTTGGCTAACTGTTCATTTATTTCTTGGAGACTGTCTTCGATTTGTTGTCTACCAGGTCTACTAACGCGCGATAGAGCCATTGGTAGCCAACCCGAAGGAGTATTATGTTCTTGCCAATAAAAATCACCATAAGCAACAGAATGCAAGCCCTCGATTACAGTATTGACACTGGAACTTTTATGACAATAGCCCCTTACTCCCCAAGACTTGATCGTGGCGATTCGCCTCGGCTTCAAATCGGGGATAAGTAAAAATATAGGTAGCTGCGGATATAGCCGTCTTAGTTTTTGGCAAAATTGTAGACCAGAATTTTCTGGCACGGTACCATCTAAAGCAATCCCGATTACTAAGATATTGAGGATTAGTCCTTGAGTAAGTTCTCTAAAAGTATCATTGCTAGTATTTCCTTCGCCAATAATCTCAAAATCGGCATATTTTTCGATAGCAGTACGCAAACCCAAACGAAAGATCGGGTCATTATCGATGATAAAGAGTTTAATCTTGCCTTTGATCATTTACCGTTTTGCTGCCGATAGAGGTCAACATAGTATAAGCATTGTAAGCATTGATATCAGCATTATGTTGCCAGCCACAGTTACCACAAGAATATTTCTCTCCACTTCGATCTGAATATAAGTAGTCGTGCAAAATTAATTACATACTTGAGAGAGGGAAAAGGGAACTACGGCGAAAAGGGAATTAAAGAATCACCAAATGTGTAAATAATTATGTTTAGGTACTTAGTAATCTCCGTTTTTGCGCTTAACCAGAGTTGCGGATGTATTACGGTGACTTTGCCGTCCTTGAGCTGCCTGCCTTAAAAGACAGGCAGCTCAAGGAGCAGAAGATTAGCTATGATTCATAGCTTTGAAGATTCTCTGGTGATAGACCTCGTAAAATTGGAAGAGCGCGATCTATGGAATTGCCTAAATCTTGAACTACTACCAAATATTTACCTGCATCCAGATAGTTGCGATAGGGGATAGTATCGCTACTAGTACTCATCGCCCAACCAACACCGCCACCGACAAAGACGCTGCCCATTGCACCACCAATAGCACCGAAAATTCCGCCGACTATATGGTTTCCTGGCTCTCCCGCCCAGTCCAGGTTATCTAATCCTGTAATCAAATTAAATATGTAACCTCCTGCAAAACCAAAGGGAATTAGCCAATATGCCATAAACCTTGCCCGTTTCTTAGCCTGCTGCATGGGGTCAATTAAACCCAGCTCATCGGCCGTTCTATACCCTTTACCCGCAATAAAAATTTGCGTTAGGGGCATTCCTGCTTTTTCTAACGCTGTATAAGCGTATTCTGCCTGGAAGCGATCAGATAAAACAGCAATCAGATAATTCATTCTTTAACTCTTAGCCATACCATAGGTCAATAGAGATCCTAGCGTAGGTGATCAGGGTAAACGCACATGTATGCTCAGAAGTATAAATATCTCTACTCAACGATAAAAAGATTCACAGACTCGAATGACTAAGCCCGCCGAAACAGTATGGGAAAAATCAGCAATTTTTTCCTTTTTACCGATTCTCATGGGCAGTCTATTTATTTGAGCCAAAGTTAAACTGTAAGCGATCGCAAATATTGTAGTTAAAATTAAATTACGAGTAAAGGTACGATCACGGCGTAGCTTACAAATTTCTTCTAGTAGAATATGTAATATTTGTGTATATTGCTTCAACTTGCACCTGCCAAATTAAATTGCTGTTTGTCTATCACTTTCAATTGCTGGGGTGAGTATACTCCCATTCGACAGACTTAATGCTGTTTGGACTAAGCTAGTTGTTAATTGTTAATTAAACGTTAATTAAGCTGGCTAATTATTGAGTTTTGCGCTCGCATTTGAAGTGAAACACAATTAAATCGGCAATTACGATGGGAAACAGCTTATTTCCAGGAGTTATTTAACAAGACGACTTCGGGTGCGATTGCAGTTGTAGTATAATTTTGTATATCAGATAAACTACAAATACAGGCGATCGCCATAATTGAAGTTAAGGATAAATTACGAATAAAAGCCCCATCTTGTCTAAGGAATGAGAATTTCTGCTCCGAGTTCGGATAACATTTTATTTTCTGGGTTAGTTAATCTAATGTTCAATACGATCCCCAGAAAAAAAAGATGCAATAGAAAAAAATATGAACCAGTGGAATGTTGAGCTTTACGAAGATAAACATAGCTATGTCTGGCAATATGGCTCAAAACTCATGACCATCTTATCTCCACAGCCAGGAGAACGTATTTTAGATTTAGGGTGTGGAACTGGGCAACTAACGGCAGAAATTGGGGCGACTGGGGCAAAAGTTATTGGTTTAGACAATTCCGAAACTGCGATCGCAAAATCGCGAAAAAACTATCCCCAGATCGAGTTTCAAATTAGTAGTGGTGCAGATTTTGCTTTTGAGCAACCTTTTGATGCGATTTTTTCTAACGCCGCTTTGCACTGGATCAAACCTCCAGAAGCAGCGGCGAAATGCATTTATCAAGCATTAAAACCAGGAGGGCGTTTTGTTGCCGAATTTGGCGGCAAAGGTAATGTAGAACTGATTATCCAAGCTCTGAATAATGCTTTAGGAGCTTTAGGAGAGCCTGATTATAATCCCTGGTATTTTCCGAGTATTGCCGAATATAGCACTATACTTGAACAGCAAAAATTTAAAGTAACTTATGCCGCTTTATTTGATCGCCCTACAAAATTAGAAGGGGAAACAGGATTAGCTAATTGGTTGCAAATGTTTGCAGGCGATTGCTTGACTAAAATCCCGTCATCTAGTACAGCAGAAATAATTAATCAGATTGAATCAAACTTGCGATCGCAGTTGTATCACGATGGAAATTGGCTGGCTGATTACCAAAGAATTCGAGTAGTAGCGATTAAGTAGGCCCTACTTGCGAGAGATTTCTGTATGTATTTATTCTTATCCTAAATTTTGCCTATTTTTGTGAATACTAGAAATTCTCAGATTTCTTTGAGACTCTAAAAAGTCTAGTAACCAATCTTTTAAATAACGAGTCGCACGACAGTCATCTTCGTTGTAGCTCAAAATAAGATTTAGTAAAGAAGCATTTTTGGTAATTAACCATTGGTCATACCAGCATACAGATTGATCGCCGCTTCCCTCGGTTTCACGCCAATAAAAACCAATCCAGTTAGCTAAAGATTTTAAAGAATAACTTTCCACGGGTAAAACTACCGATTCTATTACCCATTCGTGGAGATCAACAAAACGAGATAATAACTCTTTAGTTACCGCGTTGGGAGTACCGTATAGTTTTGCCAAACGTTTAATGGTGTCTACTTCATATTCAGAATAATGAAAAATTGGTGCATCGGGATAGAGAGCTGTAAAATCTAAAAACTGCTGCCAGATTTCTCCTTCTTCTTCAGGGTTTTTAGCCAAAAAAGCCGAGAATTTTTCAGTATTCGCACCACGATCAACTAACAAAACTCCCAGCAAGTAATCGATTTGGCGTTCTGGTTCGGCTTCAATATCAAAGTATAATTCGATCGCACCTGTCGGAATTGGCTGTTGGTTAATTAAATCAAAGCTTGATCTAACTATAGCGCGATTGCTTTTGAGAGAATCAACCTGTTGTTTTAACTGACGGGCGACATCTTCTCCCATCATTTCGCTTAGAGCGGATTCGGGGACATCGGCAAAAGATTCCAAGTTATCCACCCCGATCTCTTTTAGATATTCGTAGCGTTTGGGAGTTACTCCAGGGATTAGAGATAGATGTTCTGCCGATTGAGCAATACCATAGCAATAGTTATACCAATGACAAAGGTTGCATCTTTGGCGAGAGATAAATACTTCTGGTTCTAATTTGTTGTTTAACATCTCAAAACACTCAGCAACGCTCTGCTGCATTCTAGGTAGCCAATATTCTAAATTGATATAGTGATCCTGTTGTTCTCGCAGAATTAATTGGGACTCAATGGGAACTACTCCCTGAATTACTCCTAACATTTGAGCATGAAAAGCCGCAATTAATTTATATTCTGGCTTGGGACGACGACCTAATTTAATGTTTACTGGTACATATTTCCAATCGCCAAATTTAGAATGTCCTGGCTGTTTAATTAAGATCGTAGGGGCAGCTACAAAAATAAGATCGTTTAAGAGAATTGCTTGATCGTCTTTGGATTCTGTTAACCAAACATCCTGATCTACAGTTGATTGCCATTGGGCAAAGGTAAGTGTTAACATTCCTCTGACAATAGAATCTACTCCTTGTTCCATTAAAGCAACCGTTTGCCCTGAGTTAAGCTGCCAATTGTGCCTTGATACTGCTGGTTGTTGATAATTAAGCGATCGCGATCGTAAAATATTGTGAATATGAGTTTGATTTTCTCGTTTTAATTTTAACAAGAAATCTTTTTCAGGGTCTTGTTGTTGCTGATTTCCATAGATTTCTAGATAGGTGCGGCGGTTACAGCGTTTGTAATTGAGTAACAGGTGATCGGTTAGTAGCATTATTTATGAACCAAGGCTTCCTTGCAGCGAAACGGCTGGAACTACCAACTGAGAATGTTGATCAATACAGAGTAATGAACGCAAATATACTAAACAATTAATTTGGTCGAGATATACTAACAATGGTTCGCCACAGAGCAATATTTATGATTAATAGTTTAACTAAAACAGATATCAAAGAACATCGGCAACAATTTCCTGGACTTGCTAACAAGACCTATTTTAATTTTGGTGGTCAAGGTACGATGCCTCAAGCTGCATTCGAGGCAATTATCGATACTCACCAGCATATTCAACATGTTGGCCCCTTTTCTGGTAGAATCAATACTTGGCTAAATAAAAGAGTAGTCAGGTTGCGCGAAGCAATAGCTTCGGAGTTGGGTACAACAGCCGCCACAATTACCTTAACGGAAAACGTCACGGCAGGTTGTAATATTGCCCTGTGGGGAATAGATTGGCAGAAGGGCGATCGCATTTTGATGACGGATTGTGAACATCCAGGCATCATTGCCGCCGTTAGAGAAATTGCCCGTCGGTTTCAGGTCGAAATTGCTATCTGTCCAATTTTGGCTACTTTGAATACAGGTAATCCAGTAGAAGTAATTAAACAACATTTAACCGATAATACTCGTTTAGTCGTCTTGAGCCATTTATTGTGGAATACAGGACAGGTATTACCTTTAAAAGAAATTGCGATCGCTTGCCATAACTTTCCGACCAAAACTGCACCAGTCAAGGTATTAGTTGATGGCGCGCAATCTGCTGGTTCGTTGCCCTTAAATCTACCAGAGTTAGAAATAGATTACTATGCCTTTACTGGACACAAATGGATGTGTGGCCCTGCGGGAGTCGGGGGACTCTATATTAGTCAAGAAGCTTTTAGTGAATTGAACCCAACCTTTATCGGTTGGCGAGGCATAGAATTAGACGCGCAAGGCGAACCCGAAGCCTGGAAACAAGACGGAGCAAAGTTTGAAGTTGCCACTTCTGCCTACGCTGAGTATGAAGGATTAAGAAGTGCTATTGCAACTCATCAAGAATGGGGAACTCCCCTAGAACGTTATCAGGCTATCTGTGAATTGAGTAAATATCTTTGGTCAAGCTTGAAGCAAATTGAATCAGTTAGTTGTTTAAAAGATACTCCTCCCGAAGCAGGCTTAGTTTCTTTTCAAGTAGCAGGTATCGAACATAAACAGTTAGTAGATTCTTTGGAAAAGCAGGGCTTTTTGCTGCGAACTATTGCTCACCCTGATTGTATTCGCGCTTGTGTTCACTATTTAACTCTGGCTGAAGAAATTGATAGTTTAGTCGCCACGATTAAGTCATTAAGTAAGTCAATCTAATTAAAAGTCGGGATAATAGCGACTAGCAACTAGCAACTAGCGACTGCTAATGCAAGTTATCTGCTGTTGTTGATCCAGGCGTTGATTATTACGAACAAAAATATCAAAAGCGACTCATTCAAAATCTGACCAAAAAAGCTCACTCTCTTGGCTTTGAGCTTATCCCTCAGTCCGTCTCACCCTCTGTGACTGCCGATCGTTTCTTAGGAGAGGGATATAGCATTACGGGAAAATATTAGGACATTTCTTGATAGTTTTAAGCTAATAACTAAGAACTTTTTCAATTTGGTGGAACTACTGCTATACATCAGTTACGAATAAGTAGGCCAACCTAAGCTTAATAGACAAAGTAGCAATGCTGCCGAAAAAAATAGTCGCTAGCTGCTAGTTGCTAGTTGCTATTTATCCCGCAAAATCTCATTTTTTCTCTTCATTTTAAGCAAATATTAAGTTAGTAAAACTCAAATAAACACCTCATATTTTAATTCAGTCAATTATTTTATTACGTAATTTTACTTACAAGATAACACTTAAATTTTAAAAAAAAAATATTGCCAAATCATTTTTTAGCGATTATGATCGTGTCCGAAAGCAATCTAAGTATTTACCATTAAATAATTTCACGGAGTTAACCATGCTCTCTGCCTAACAACTATCAAGCCTAAAAATACCACGAACATTTTTGTCATAACTAAACTACGCAAAGTCAAAATAAAGTTAAAATAAAGTTTAGATAAAGTTGAAAAATGCGTAAACCAATATTAACGATCTTTTACCCATTTAATCCTTGGCATAGCAATAAAAATAGAATTCAAACAATTATTTGTTCTTTTATTAAATATGCTCCCGACAACTTTGAAGTTAGGTTAGTAGGGATAGGAAAAGAGACATCTCTTACTGGAGTTTGGCAAGACACAGAATTTGCGGGTAGAAGTCTCAAATTTATGTCTTTGATCACTTTAGGAAGCGATGAGGTTCTAGATACAAATTCACTCGCCACAAAATATACTGCTGGATTAATTGGGCGCAATCTGGCTTCTGATTTTATGCACTTTCATCGATTAGAGCCAAGTCTGTCAGCATATAGATGGCTGGGTCATAAAACTCTATTTATTCACGACGATATCCAGTCAGAAATCAACCCCGAACATAGTAAAAATACTATTCTTTGGCAAACGTTTCCAGATGCTTACTTTGATCTAGAAAAAAGCATAATTGATCAGTTTGATCGAACCTATATTTGTTATAAGAGAGTTTTAAGTTTTTATCAGGAAAGATATTCCCAGATCGCGAATCGCTTTACCCATTTACAAAATGCGGTGGACACTGAAATTTTTCAGGGTATTAATTCCAGTCAAAAAACCGCCAAAAGACAAGAGTTAGTTAAAAATTTAAATTTATCACCAGAGACTAAATTTATTTTATTTACAGACTCTATACATCGTCTCGAAGATCTATTGCTCTTAATACATTCTTGCGCCACTTTAACAGAAACTAGCTACCATCTTCTGATACTAGGAAAAGAAAAACTAGATCCTGTAATTCAAGCTGAGATTAATTATCTCGAATTATCTAGTCGAATAACACTGTTAGGGGAAGTTGAGCAACAAAAACTAGCAGAGTTATATCATGCCAGTAACGTATTTGTTTTAATCAATGTCAATGAAAATTTGCCTGTAGCGGTTTTAGAAGCTCTTTCTTGTGGAACTCCGATTGTGACTACTAACTGCGGCGAAACGCCCAAAATTCTCAGTAGAGATAGTGGTATTGTCTGTCAGCATAGAACTCCAGAAGCTATTGGAGCTGCCTTAGAGCAAGTTTTGCAGGATTCAGACGACTATCCACCCGATAGCTGCATTAGTATTGTTCAGCCTTATGCCGCCAGCAATGTTGTTCAAAAGGTTTACGAAGAAATGTGGCAAGATTGGGTTCAACGGCAAGATGAAGGCATTGGCAATTATCGGTATTCTGCTTAAGTAATTTATTGATCCTAAGTTTTAAGTCGTAAGTATAGATTTCATAGCAACCATGAATAGTCCTAAAGTTTCGGTAATTATTCCTGCTTATAATGCCATGACTTATTTACCAGTCACGATAGATAACCTTGTACGGCAAACTTTTACGGACTTTGAGGTGTTAATTGTTAATGATGGAAGTTCAGATGATATTGTTGAGTGGTTTTCTTCGCTTAGCGATCGCCGTTTGAGATTAATTTCCCAAGCTAATCGAGGGATTTCTCAAGCCCGCAATCTGGGAATTATCGAAGCTAAGGGGGAATACGTCGCTTTTTTAGCTGCTAATGATTTATGGCATCCTAGCAAATTACAAAAGCAGGTATTTTGTTTAGATCGCTACCCTCATATTAGTCTGGTTCATTCTTGGTTGGTTTTGATTGATCGGGTGGGGAAGTCTACAGGTCAGGTGCTCAAATATAACCTTTCTGGTTGGGTAGAGCCACAACTTTTAGAGCGTAATCAAATTGGTTCTCCGTCGGTAATGATCCGTCGTCGTTGTTTCGATTCTGTCGGATTATTTGACCCCAAATTACGCGCCATTGAAGATTGGGATATGTGGATTCGGATGAGTCGTCGCTATCAGTTTATGGCGATCGCTGAACCTCTAACTTATTATCGACAATACGCCGACAGAATGAGCAAAAACTGGCTAGTTGCGGAAACTAATTTCCATAGGACTATCGAAAAAGCTTACGCTGCTGCACCAGCAGAATGGCTTCATCTTAAAAGTCGCAGCTATGCTTATGCCGATCTTTGTTTAGCCTGGCAAGTATTGCACAGTAGGCATAAAGATAAAAATGTAGTCATTGCTAATAACTATCGCCGTCAAGCATTACAACATTCAGCGCGCGTGGGTTTTTCAGGCGAATTTATGCGAGTGAGTTTAGCAATTATGGCACTGTGTTGGTTAAAAAGCGATCGCTATAATCGATTATTGCTGTTCTTTCAACAGATTCGACGCTGGCTACAGGCGATCGCCAGTAAAACCAGACGGTACGCATCTATTTTGCTCATTTGGATGTTAGAGGAAGAGATAAGGAAACACAAAAAAATTAAAACCTAATTAATTATCTTTCCGAAGCACTGAAAAACTTCTCGTCAGAAGCCAAAATCACTGTCACTAGACTTCTCAAACTCCAAGCGAGCGGCTCCTAAATAGATTCCTTGGGATTTTTCTCCAGCAGGAAAAGCAGTAACACCAAACAAATAAATACCATCGAAATCAGGATTTTGTTTCGGCTTCAGACCGAGAGTAAAGGTAGTTCCAGGAGATATAGGCTCTGCAAAAGTTACCGTCACGGTTTCTGTTTCTGCATCAAAGATGGCTTCGGCGATCGCAATTTTTTCGGTTTGGTTTCTCGCTGTTCCCACTGCCGCAATAGTCTCATCAAGTCGATAGTCAATTTCATCTGCTCCTCGACGCAGATTAACAGTTATCTTTTGCAAAGGTTCGTCTGCTGTTTGCGGCAGAGACAAGGTGAAATAGTACTTAGCTCCTCTTGCTCCAGCAGCTCTAAAAGTAGTTATGGCATCGAGCAATCGGGGTGGTTTGGCAAAAGCAACTGTGCCGTCAGACAGCTGAACTGCTTGAGTAGGTGGAATAATTAACCCCGATAGGCTTGTTCCCAATGCTAAAGTGATTCCAAGTCGTTGAAAAGTTAATATTAGCCTGTTCATTGGCTTATCCGTCCTTTTGTTAGTCAAAAATTAGCGGAAATAAAATGTTAACTGCTAACAGCAATAGCATTTCCACACAATTCATTAGCTGGAACTGCTTCCATCATCTTTTTCGGATCGCTAAGATTGAGATTGTTCATCAACTCGATAAAGTTATGTTTATCTCTATTAGCAAAGCGAGGATTCCATTGCTTTTCTTCACCAATAGTCGAAACCGTATGTCCTTTATAATCGTGGGCAGGATAAACTAAAGTTGCATCGGGTAAAGTAAATAATTTTTTGGTTACTGAATTGTATAGCGTACCTGCATTGCCATTTTGAAAATCAGTTCGACCACAGCCACGAACAAATAAAGCATCTCCAGTTAATACTCTTTCTCCATTAACCAGATAAGCCATGTGGCTATCTGTATGACCAGGAGTTGCGATCGCTTTAATGATAATTGTACCTAACTTTAGGGTTTCTTCGTCTTGGATATGACGATCAGCACATTCAGCCTGGGCATTTTCGGGAAGAATACCTAAACATCCCGTTAATTCTCGCAACTTGCCCGTACCTGTAATATGATCAGCATGAATATGAGTTTCTAAGCAGTAACGCAGGGTTAATCCTAATTCTTGGAGTAGTTTTAAGTCCCGTTCTACTTGCTCTAAAACAGGATCGACTAAAATTGCTTCTTTTTGCTCTAAATCGGCAAGCAAATAGGTATAGGTACTCGATTCACTATCAAACATCTGGCGGAATAGCATCGTGTCGCCTCCAAATAATGGGTTTTGGGTTTTCCCATTTTTAACTTAGACAAATAAAATTAAAAACCTGCGAAGCCTTGATCATAATTTATGTTCATGTTCATGGCGTGATTCAAATCCTGCGATCGCACTTGGTAATGTCGGATAAATATGTTCTGCCGCCACATTGTCCAGAAATCCCGCCTTTTCTAGTTCTAAATATAAATCTTGTTTAACTCTTGCCATTGCAAAAGTAATCTTCCTAGTTGTTAATTCATCTCGCAATTCTGACAGCATATCAATTGCAGTAATATCGATTTCTACATTAGCTTCCATGTTTAACACGAACCATTCTACGGGATTGATTTCAGCTTCAATCGCCAATAGCGATCGCCGTTTGAGGTTTTCGGCATTGGCAAAGCAAAGCGGCGCATCATAGCGATAAATTACCAAGCCTGGAATAGTTTCAACTCCCTCCCAATCCGTAATGTCATGTAATCCCTCCATGCCCTTAACTTTTCCTAAAACTGCATCATGAGGACGCGCCACCCGAGAAAATAGTTCAATAACTGATAAACCGACGGCAATCCCGACACCGACTAAAATATTCGTGATTAAAACTGCCAACATGGTGATGCAAGCCAGAGCAAATTCACTTTTACGAAATCGGTACAGCCTAATAAATTCGGAGACTTCGATTAATTTTGTGGCTGCATAAATAACGATCGCACCCAAGGCAGCATTAGGAAATAATGCCAGTAAAGGACGCAGGAATAACAGCACCAAAATAACTACTGCCATTGCCACGAGAGAAAATAACTGACTTTTACTGCCTAAAGAATCCCCGATCACGCCACGGCTACCACTGCTGGAAATCGGAAATCCTTGCATCAATCCGTTGCCAAAATTAGCTGCGCCTAAAGCTAATAATTCTTGGTTGGGGTCAATTTTATAGTGGTTGCGAGTCGCAAAGGCTCTGGCTGTTAAAACGTTATCCGAATAGCCAACGATAGCAATCCCAACAGCCGAAGCAACTAAAGAATTTAAATCCTTTACCGACACCTGGGGAATAGTAAAATGGGGCAAACCAGCTGGAATTTCCCCCACCACAGCCACACCGCGATCGTCTAGATTAAAAATGGTAACTGCTATGGTTGCCAGCAATACCGCTAACAAGGGAACTGGTAAGCTAGGAAAAAGACGCTGCAAAGTAAATAAAAATACTAAAACCAGAACTGCTAAAATCAGGGTTGGTGGATGAATTTGATGTAATTTGCCGATAAATTCGTTAATCTGATTGAAAAAAGCGTCTGCTTCAATTTTTATTCCGCCGATCTTACCCAGTTGTCCCCCAATCATAATCAGGGCAATCCCTGCCATATAACCAATCAAAATTGGTTTGGATAGTAAATCTGCCAAAAATCCCAAGCGGGCAATATAGCCAATAATACATACCAGTCCCATCATAATTGCCAGGAGAGAAGCAAGAGCGGCGTAAGTATCACTATTAGTTGCTGCCAAAGGTGCGATCGCAACCGCTGTCATCACTGCGGTTGTTGATTCGGGCCCGACTGAAAGTTGCGGCGACGAGCCTAATAAGGCGTAAACTGCCATTGGCGTTAAAATTGCCCATAGTCCCGCTACAGGTTCTACTCCTGCTAATTCTCCATAGGCCATACACTGAGGGATTAAATAGGCTGCTACCGTCAGGCCTGCTAAAATATCTCCCCGTAGCCATTCCCTGTGGTAAGCAAGCAATCGTTTAAATCCTGGTGTCTGGACTCGGAAAGCTTGACGGTGTTTATTTTTTGAAGTCACAAGTAATTACGGCGTTTTTTTTGAGAATTTGGAGTCATTAACAGTTCAGGATTTAGTAGATTCTGCAAAAGCTAAGAGATGGCTAAAACATTAATTTTAATTTTGCGTTCTCCTTACTTAATAGCTATACAATGGTTTTCAGACTATTTTTTTAGTAGGCGTTTGCACTGCTAGGGGTTGTTGTATCGTTAGTCTCAATTCTTGTCGCGATCGCTCATCGAGAAAGTGTTTCTGAATAGTTGTCCATTCTTGCCATTTTTGATGACTAGTTTTAGTTAGCAAAGTTGCTAGTTCTGGCATCTGATTGGAAATCTGTGATTTTAATTCTTTTTCTAGTACTTCTATTAATACAAAACAATCTTGAATTTGACCTAAAATTTCTTGAATTTGTTCGATTTTTTTGATCTGATCTTGATAGGTATTGTCGTAAAATTGGGAAAATAATTCTAAATTATAACGCGATCGCTTTGCTTCTTTCCGCAGATCGTGGAGAATCGTATCTTGTTCTGCTAACAACTTTTCTACTGATTTTAAGCTTTGTTTTTTAGGAAATTGAAGTTTTCCTTTTTTTAGTTTTACTCCTACTAACCAACCAGGATGAAGTAAAAGTTTACTAATCTGGGGCAAAAGTAAATCTGGTAGCACTGGATAAATAGAGAAGTCCGCTATTTGTTGATAGGTTGGCTGTTCTAACCAATCCTGTAGTCCTTGCTTTAAGTCGAGATAAAGACCGTCACTGAGAGTTTTGTGAACCTGTTTTGATGTCTGCTCGCGTTTTTTGTTCAGCGATTTTAATACTTTATCCAAGCTTTTTTGTTCGGCTGTGGGCAAAAGCGATCGATACTGATTTGTCAAAGCATCTAGTAAAACATCTAAATCCCTTAATTTTCCTAAAGAGCGACCGAGTTTGCCGATGTTTTTCTGGTTGACAATTTCAGGCAAATCTAAAGCAGGGGCGAAACCGATGAGCGCACTACGTAATCGCCGCATTCCCACCCGCATCTGATGTAATTCTTCTGGCTCTTTATCTTTGAGTACCCCAGCTTCGTGTTTAAGTATCTTACCAGTATGTTTCGCGATCGCGATATTTGCCCATTCACCCAAAGTTACGGCTTGCTCTTTTTCAGCTTTTGTGGTCATTCTTTCTTCTCAATAATTATTGTTATGTGAGCTACCAATGCGCCAATTGCTCCCACAGCAGCTATGAGGGGAAACATAGCGGTTCCGAGTACACCGCCTACAACTCCTACTGTCAAAGGAATTTCAATTAAAGTTTGTCCTTCTTCGTTTTTAAGAATAATTCGCCGAATATTTCCTTCATGAATTAGTTCTTTAACTTTAGTAACCAACACATCGCCGCTAATCTTGTATTCTTCGATACTGACATTTTCAGCTTGCTCGACTTGCTCGACTTCTACTACGACCTCTGGTGTTACGTCTGAATCTTTAGGCTCAATTGAATCGTTCATGGTTGTATTTTCTAGTTATTTATTGATGACTATCTACTTACCTTGTTTCTATTGTAAGAAAAATAGCTAAAAATGATCGCGCGCTCGCTAAGAATTCTGCTTCACAACTTCCTCAAAATGTTTGTTTATTCTATTAATTAAGCTACGGAGCGAGTTTTAGTAAGCACTATAAAAGTATTACCAAACAAAATGAAATAGGAGGTTAACTATGACACTTTCTAGATGGCAACCATTTCGAGAATTAAGCACTATTAGAGAACAAATGGATAATTTGTTTGAAGATATGATTTCTAGTAGCGATTGGGTAAAGCCAACGGTACGAGATCGCGGCTGGATGGGATTGCCTAGCATGAGCGGTATGTGGACTCCAGCAGTAGAAATAAAAGAACTTGAGCAAGAACTGGTCTTAAAAGCCGAAATTCCAGGGATTGACGTCAAAGACCTCGAAGTCGAAGTGACCGAAGATCGAGTAATTCTTTCTGGAGAACACAAGGAAGAAAAACGTACTGAAGACAAACATAAAAACTATTTTCGTTCGGAATTGCACTACGGACAATTTCAACGCATTGTTCCTTTACCAATGCCAATTAAAACTGACAACATTAAATCGGATTTCCAACATGGGATATTGACGCTCACCATGCAAAAAGTAGAAGATGCACCGAAAAAAGCGGTTAAAGTTAATTTATTACCCAACAGCTAGCTACTATCAAGGTTAGAGATTAGATTTTAATCTTTTAATCTCTAACCTTGCTTTTATTCAGGAGTTAAGCTGCCATGCATTTAAATCACCCGCAATTTTTGCTCAAGCTATGAAACTGAATCTGCCGATAAAGGCCATAAATTCGGTCAATCCAAAGTTGCATGTAACCACATGGCAAAACATGATGGATTCTTGGAAAGGCTACTTAATTCTGGGTTTGGCAGTTGCAACCATCGAAATTTTCGTTTCTTATTGGTAGCTTTCCCAACTATTGGTGTTCTGTTGTATCTATTTGTTAATTTATTGCTTTTTATTTTAAATATTTGGGAACTATTTCAAGTAAGACTAATTTCAAGCTCTTAGGTTTTTCAGATGAATAAAGCTCTGGTTATCGATGATAGTTTAATGATGAGAGAAGTTTTTAATATTTACTTGCAACAAGCTGGATTTAGCGTTGTCAAGGTTTCCAGTGTCGAGGAGGCAAAACAAACTCTAGATTATTATCTACCTAATTTAATTATTTTAGATGTAGTTATGGAAGGCAAGAGCGGTTTTGAATTTTGCCACCAACTTAAAAAGGATAGAAATACTTGTTCAATACCAATAATTATTTGTTCTACTAAATCAACTCAAGCAGATTTTCTTTTAGGCGATATTATCGGTGCAGATGCTTATTTACCCAAAACAGTGGAGCAAAATGAGTTTATGAGTAAAGCTAAAGAATTGGCAAGAAAACCCGCACATTGCCGACTGGTAGCGTGTTAGTTTCTAGTATTGAACACTCCCCCCACTAAATAAATGATTCCGCTTTCGCGGAATCATTTATTTAGTGGGGGATTCTACATTCATCGACTCGCCATTAGCCAACAGGTTGACACCTGAAGACCAAGAGGGCAAATCTCCTGTAGCGTACACGCCAGTTCCTTGCGGCGGGAAACCCGTCTGAGGACTGGCGTAAGTTCCCGCATGACCTGCGGTACATAGTCCTTTTTTCAGGATATTGATGCTAGCTGCGATATCTCTGTCTTCTGTATATCCGCACTCACAAACATGGGTGCGAGTAGAAAGAGATTTCTTGACTCGTTTACCGCATGACGGACAATCTTGAGATGTATATTGTGGTGGAACAGCAATGGTTATTTTCCCCATCTTCCATCCAAAATATTCTACCCATCTGCGAAATTGAGTCCAGCCAGCATCAGATATCGATTTAGACAGCTTGCTGTTACGAACTAGATTCTTGACCTGTAAGTCTTCATAGACAATACAATCGTTAGAAGTACATACGGTACGCGCCCTACTCTTAGCGTGTTCTTCCCGTTGTCTACTTATTCTCAGGTGTAATCTTGCGTAACGTATCTTCGCTTTGTGATAGTTATTAGACTGTGGCTTTGCTTTCTTGAACGAGTCGCTCATGGGGGAAACCACGCCAGTTCCTACAACGGGGGGAACCCCCGCAAGGGACTGGCTCCCCAAGACCGCGCTCGTTCGCTTTTTAAACTTCTTAGACTTGCGACGATTGAACAAGTTTAATCTTTTTTCGCCTTGTCTATAAAACCTGGGGTTAACTTCAGTATGACCGAATGAATCGGCATAGAAATATTTTAAGCCAACGTCTAAACCAATCGCTTTGCCTGTAGGTTCAACATTTTCTTTTACTTCAATTGATATGCAGAATTGGCAGTAGTAACCATCTGCCCTGCGTATTAATCGTACCCGTTTTATTTCTTCGGGTTGGTAAAAGTAAATATCTCTTGAACCAACAAGTTTTAGTCTACCTATGCCTTTTTTATCGGTAAAGGTAATGTGCTTTTTAGTAGTTTCGTCTAGTTTCCAGCCCGACTGTTTATACTCAACTGAACGAGAGTGTTTTTTGAACTTAGGAAATCCTTTTTTTCCTTTGATTTGTTTCTTGCAATTATCAAAAAAACGACTAATAGCACTCCAAGCCCGTTCGGCTGATGATTGTCTAGCAGTAGAGTTTAATTCGTTAGCAAAACTATATTCTTTGGCTATGACACGACAATACTTGTTGAGGTCGTACTTGTTGACTCCTCTGTTGTCCAGCCAATAGTGCAAAGCTTTATTCCTGACAAATTGACTAGTGCGGATAGCTTCGTCAATGGCTGCCAGTTGATATTGTTTTGCTTTAATTTTGTACTCTATTACAATCATTTATTTATACTAGCAGGTCTAGCACAAATATTGTCGCGCGATGCGGTTTTATTTAAATGCGAAAATTCATCTCATCGGTAAAACATTGGGCGCGTTTAGCTGTGCTAAACTTAAATCGCCCTCGTTTATACCGAGAGTCTTCTCTTCGCATTTAAGATAAAATATTTCTCAGATTGAGGTACAACCCCGCGTTCCTAACCAAACGGGGTAAATCCCCAACTAAACGAGATAAATCGGCGCAAGACATTCACCCAGTTTGGCTCTGGGCAAGGGAACGCAAGCCTTTGAAGATTCCCGTCATCCTGCGCCTGTGAATTAGTGTCCGAAATACCTATTAGCTATCACTTACACTCACTTAACATTGCTAATTTTTCCTGCTCTTGTTCAGTCAAATCTGTTGGTAAGCCACCCATTTCTTTATACATTTTGATATATTCCAAAACCGATTTCACCCAACTAAAGTCTCTACTCATCGCTCTTTGTTGCAATTCTCGCCATTTATCTTTATATTCAAAACCTTCTGAAGCTCTGACCATACAGGTAAATAAGTCTAGAGGTTCATAGCGATCAAAGCAATAACCAGTCCCACTTTGATTCATCGGCTCGTGATGAGTAACCGTATCCACTAAACCACCAGTACGTCTGACAATGGGAATGCAACCATAACGCATTGCTAACATTTGACTGATACCACATGGTTCAAACTTAGAAGGCATTAAAAATACATCGCAGCCACTATAAATTCGTCTTGCTAGGGGATCGTTGTACAGTAACTGAATGGACATTCGTCCAGGAAAACGAGCCGCCATTTGCCATAATTGAGTTTCAATCTGGCGATCGCCTGTTCCTAAAACGACTAATTGAGAATTACTGTACGCCATAAAGCGATCAATAATTTGCAACAATAAATCTAGTCCTTTTTGATCTACTAATCTAGACACAACTCCCATCAAAAACACATCATCATCGATGGTCAAACCCAACTCTTTTTGCAAAGCTGCTTTATTAACAGGACGTTTTTCTAAAGTATCCCCTGTAAAATTTTGTTGGATATATTTATCTGTTTTTGGATTGTAACTTTCAACATCGATACCATTAAGAATTCCTCTCAATTTGCCGCTGATAAAAGAAAGTAACCCTTCCAATTTTTCCCCATATTCTATGGTTTGAATTTGCTTGGCGTATGTAGGAGAAACAGTATTAACTTGATCGGCAAATTGTACCGCCGCCGCCATTACGTTATGCCCTTTCATATACCAGGGACACCAAGTAATTTTATCCAAGTACCAACGCCAAGGCCCTTGATAAGCTAAATTATGAATTGTGAAAACACTCATAATATCAGGAGACTGATTCATCCATACTGGAATCATGCCCGTATGCCAGTCATGACAGTGAACTATTTCTGGCTTCCAATAATTCCAACAAAATTCAGCCGCACCATTGCTAAAGAAGGTAAATCGCCAAGCTTCATCCTCTCCTCCATAAATACGATGAGGATCGAAAGCTGGATGACCGAATAAATAAAGCGGTACATCGGTATCGGGCAAAACAGTTTCGTAAACAGCAAAACTATTGAACATAGCATTTCCCCACCAAATTGGATCGTAGGGAGCATCCATCTTGTTAGGTAGGAAGCCATAATAAGGCATAAAAATACGGACATCATGACCTAGCTGTCTTAATATTTTGGGCAATGCACCAATGACATCTCCCATCCCGCCTACTTTAGCAATAGGCGAGGCTTCTGCTGATACAAATAAAATTCGCATTTATTTAGTTATGTGAGTACTTTTTGCCGACTTTGGCATCGAGAGTGATTATAGTCGGGTGTTGGGACTGGAAGATAGAGTGTTGGAGAAAAAAAATGCTCTTCTTGGTAAATACCCAGCTAAATCAGGCAATGCTCCCTCGCTCGCTCATGATTACAGGCCACTTTCTCGCATTGCTTCAAGATAATCGATCGCCGCAATTAATTTAGATTCATAAGAATAAGAAAATTCTTCAAACCACTTTCCTTCTTCAGATTGAGGATTTAATTTTTTTAGCCATTCTTGAGCCTTTTGTTTGAGAGCTTCTTTACGACGCTTTTCTCTTGTTTCAGCTTTTTGTTGGGCGGCGATTAATTCCCTTGCTTGCCGTTCTTGCTGGGCTAACAATTCTTCTTCCTGACGTTTGATAGCGGCTAGTTTTTGTTCTCTTTGTTGTGCTTGCTTTTGGTATTCTCTCTCTATAGCAGCAATTAGTCTATCTTGATCTTGAGCGTTCTTAGTTTGACTATTAGCAGCAGGCTGATTTAAAGCCGAATGGGGCTGAGAGGAAGAAGATATCGCTTCCCCTCTACCTCTACCTGACTCTAACTCGTTTCTTAAGTCAGATAGCATTTTATCCATCGATGCCTGAGATTTAGGGTTGTTTGGTGATTCAGAAGCTTTGCTGTTAGGTTTCTGAGAACGCGATCGCTCAGAATGAGATTTTGGTTGCTTGATTGGCTCAAATTCTGCCTGCAACTGAGCCAATAAATCGTCCATATTCTTGTCTGCCACTTGCTTTGCCTCCTAATACCCAAACCTCAAACGAAAAATTGCTTTACTTCTAATACTTAACCTAAGCAACAGCCAAAGTATCAGCCAAAGGTTGCCAATTCACATAGCGATCTCCACCTAGTTCTAAAACAACCTTAATACGAGGCTCACTCTGAGTTAAATTAACTAAATATTCGACCTCTTGGCGCGATAATATCTGTCCTTCAATAATCCATAGTGCTAATCCTTTGGCATTAGCAGGTAAGCTAGCCAACTCATAAGTAGCAATTGGTGGCACATAGTAAACGTCACCAACGCAAGCTTCTCGTCCAATAGTTTTTTTACCCAGATGAGGTGGACGTACACCGTGTACTCCAGTTAGATAAGCCGCCAAATCCCCCAACCCCCTAGCGGTAATATTAAGAGTTTGATAACCATAAGCTCGCAACCGTCTTTGATAGCGTCCTTCTGCCCCTCCCTCCAGTGGCATATACAAGCCCAAAGCACCAGCTTTTTCTAAAGCGCGAATGAATGATTTCCCAGTCGTAATTAGTGCCATGCTCTCTATACGTTAAAAAGATTTACCTAAATTATATTTTAGAGGCAATTAACCTTGAGAGTCTCAGATAACCATTAATTAAGATTAAAAATCAAAATATTGATTATTTTCTTGTCACAAAATCCAACAATCGTGTATCATTGGTGATTGTGGTTAAAACTAACAAGCCTCATCGTAGATGGCAATTTAAATTCCCAGATACTCAAAGAGATGGTATAATACCAAAGCTCTGTAGAGTAAACAAAAAAATTTCTTAATATCGTAGTGAATCACTGCAAAAAACAGAAGTTGATTAATGGGGCTTGTAAGAGATTTACTGTGTTTGCTACCTCTTATGTAGATACTGAAGAAACCATTTCTTTAAGTCTCTAAGGATATAGGTAATTATATAAAGTTAGAAATAGCTAGGTTAAAAACCTAACTGACTCTAATCGTAAATCTTAGAAAACAAAATTATATATTTGCTGCTGCGCATCTTGTTAATGGCGGTTTACCGAAACGTTGACTCATGTTTTTTTACACGAGAAAACCAAAACTAAACACCAACAAGATGAATATTTGTTTGTCAGTAAGTATATTAACCAGAGCCAACTAAAATCAAGGCTCAGTTAGTGTCGTTTTGCAATATAGAGAGGCTAAAATTAGTGTCTGTCGGTATCCTTGGCACAAAAGTAGGCATGACCCAAGTTTTTGACCCAGAGACAGGAAATGCAATTCCCGTTACTGTAGTCCAAGCAGGGCCTTGTGTCGTAACTCAAATTAAAACAAAAGAAACCGATGGTTATAGTTCAATTCAAATTGGCTATCAAGAAGTCAAAGAGAAGGCTTTGTCCAAGCCAGAACTAGGGCATCTCAAAAAAACAGGGACCGGTCCGTTGCGTCATCTTAAAGAATATCGAATTGAAGCACCTGAAACATATGAACTAGGTAAAGCCCTAGACATTTCAGAAATCTTCAATACCGATGGAACCGTTGACGTAACAGGTAAAACTATGGGTCGTGGTTTTGCAGGTTATCAAAAACGGCATAACTTCAAGCGAGGTTTGATGAGCCACGGTTCTAAAAGCCACCGCGCACCCGGTTCGACAGGAGCAGGTACTACCCCTGGTCGCGTTTATCCAGGTAAAAAGATGGCGGGGCGTTATGGCGGTAAACAAGTAACTACTCGCAAGCTAGAAGTAGTGAGAGTAGATGCCGCACAAAATTTGCTTCTAATCAAAGGAGCAATACCAGGAAAACCTGGAGCTTTGCTAAGTATTTCACCTAGCAACATCGTTGGCAAATAATAACAGCTTGTTAGTTATTTAAGAACAAACAGATAGATAACAAACAACAAATAACTATGGTTAATTGTGTAGTCAAAAATTGGCAGGGGGAAAATGTCGGCGAGGCAACCCTGGAATTAAAAGTAGCCAAGGAAGAAAATGCTGCTCATATCGTTCACAGATCTCTGGTTCGACAGCTAAATAACGCTCGTCAAGGAACTGCCTCTAGTAAAACTAGAGCTGAAGTTCGTGGTGGTGGACGCAAACCTTGGCGGCAAAAGGGAACTGGCCGCGCTCGTGCTGGTTCGATTCGTTCTCCATTGTGGCGTGGTGGTGGTGTGGTCTTTGGTCCTAAACCAAGAGACTTCAGCACTAAAATGAATCGCAAGGAGAGACGTCTAGCCTTGAGAACGGCTTTTAGCTCTCGCTTAGAAGATACTATTGCTGTCGAAAATTTTGGTTCACAGCTAGAGCGTCCGAAAACCAAAGAAGTAATAGCTGCACTACAACGTTGGGGCATTGAACCTGATGTTAAAGTGCTGTTGATTCTGAAAGAAGTTTCGGAAAACGTTAACCTATCGACGCGCAACATCAGTAACGTCAAGTTGATCAAGGCAACTAATCTGAACGTCTTTGACATATTGGGTGCTAAGAAAATAGTAGTCACCACAGACGCTTTAGAACAGATACAGGAGGTTTACGGTGACTAGATATAACGCGAGAGATTTAGCTGACTTAATCCTCAAACCAATTATTACCGAAAAAGGAACTATGCAGATGGAGCTGGGTAAATACGTCTTTGATGTATTACCAAAAGCTACCAAACCTGACATTAGAGCTGCAATTGAAAGCCTGTTTGATGTCAGCGTAGTCAAAGTCAATACTCTTACCTTACCTCGCCAAAAGCGTCGAGTAGGGAAATATATGGGTTACAAAGCTCAATACAAAAGAGCAATCGTCACTCTAAAGGAAGGGGACTCAATCATGTTGTTCCCTGATGTCTAAACTCGAACTCGAAAAAGCTAAAAGCCAATTATGGGTACTCGTTCATTTCGACCATACACACCAGGAACTCGCCAAGCGATAGTTCCCGATTTTTCGGAAATCACTAAATCGACACCGGAAAAATCTCTAACTAAATACAAACATCGTAAAAAAGGGCGTAATAATCGTGGTGTAATTACCAGCCGTCGTCGTGGTGGTGGACATAAACGTCTCTATCGAATTATTGATTTTCGCCGCGACAAGCGCAATATTCCTGGTGAAGTTATTGCCATTGAATACGATCCTAACCGCAATGCTCGTATTGCTCTAGTACAGTACGAAGACGGTGAAAAACGCTACATTCTGGCTGCCGTAGGCATGAAAGTTGGTACGCCGATTATTTCTAGTCCCGAAGCCCCGATAGAAATCGGCAATGCTTTACCTCTAAGCAGTATTCCTTTAGGGGAAACCATTCACAACGTTGAATTGGTTGCAGGACGAGGAGGACAAATCGTTCGGGCTGCTGGGGCTGCTGCCAAACTAATGGCTAAAGAAGGCGACTATGTGACTATTGGACTTCCTTCAAAAGAAGTAAGAATGGTACGCAAAGAATGCTATGCCACGATTGGACAGGTTGGCAACGTTGAATTTAGAAACCTCAAACTAGGTAAAGCAGGTAGAATGCGCCATCTAGGGAGAAGACCTGAAGTTAGAGGTAGTGCCATGAACCCTTGTGATCACCCTCATGGAGGTGGAGAAGGGCGCGCTCCTATTGGTAGAAGTGGCCCTGTGAGTCCTTGGGGTAAACCAGCTTTGGGTAAGAAAACTCGCAAGAAAAATAAACCCACCAATAAACTTATTGTTCGTCGTCGTCGCTAAGAACAATAATCAATCTAATTGTTCATTGTTCATTGTTCATTGAAAAAAATATGAGTCGTTCTCTAAAAAAAGGGCCATTTATCGCCGACAGCCTGCTTACAAAAATTGAAAAGTTGAATGCTACTGGTAAAAAAGAAGTGATCAAAACTTGGTCTAGAGCTTCAACTATTTTGCCACAAATGGTCGGACATACCATTGCCGTTCATAATGGTCGCCAGCACATTCCTGTGTTTCTTAGCGATCAAATGGTCGGACACAAACTGGGAGAATTTGCTCCCACCCGTACTTTTAGAGGTCACTCTAAAAGCGACAAAAGAGGGAGACGCTAAAAGCACTCAATATTAGATACCACTATGGCAATAGATACTAATAACGAAGTAAAAGCGATCGCAAAATACATCCGAATGTCTCCTTTTAAGGTCAGACGGGTGTTAGACCAGATTCGCGGTCGCCAATATCGAGAAGCACTGATTATTCTCGAATTTATGCCTTACAAAGCTTGTGAACCAATTTTGAAAACGTTGCGTTCAGCTGTAGCTAATGCTGAACACAATGCTGGGCTAGACCCTTCAAGCTTGGTAGTCAGTAAAGCTTTCGCCGATGGTGGTCCGGTTCTCAAACGCTATCGTCCTAGAGCGCAAGGTCGAGCCTATCAAATTCGCAAACCAACTTGCCATATTACAGTGGCTGTTGCTCCTGACGTAAACGAGTAGAATCACACAAGTAAAACACGTTTTCGGACTGCAATTCATTACTAACACGAGGAAACATTTGTGGGACAAAAGATACACCCAACAGGCTTTCGTCTTGGAATTACCAAAGACCATCTATCTTGTTGGTATGCCGACACCAAACGATATCCAGAACTGCTCCAGGAAGATCGTTTGATTAGGAAATACGTAAATAAAGAACTTAGTAATGCGGGCATTTCTCAAGTCAGAATTGAACGCAAAGCCGATCAGATAGATTTGGCAATTCACACCGCCAGACCAGGGGTAGTAGTTGGTCGTGGTGGTTCTGGAATTGAAAAATTGCGGACGGAGTTGCAAACCTCTGTCGGCAATAACCGTCAAATTCGCATTAACGTCATTGAAGTACCCCGCGTGGATGCTGATGCTGCTCTGATAGCTGAATATATTACTCAGCAGTTAGAGCGAAGAGTTTCCTTCCGCCGAGTTGTTCGTCAGGCAATCCAAAGAGCCCAACGAGCCGAGGTTTTGGGCATTAAAATCCAAGTCAGCGGTCGTCTAAATGGAGCAGAAATTGCTCGTACTGAATGGGTAAGAGAAGGTAGAGTTCCACTTCATACCCTTAGAGCCGATATTGATTACTCTTATCGAACTGCTTTGACTATTTACGGGATTCTCGGGGTCAAAGTTTGGGTATTTAAAGGCGAAATTATCCCAGGGCAAGAAGAATCTGCTGCCGCAGTTCCTAATCAAGCTCCTCGTCGTCAGCGTCGTCGTCAAAAATTTGATGACCGCTCAGAGTAACTATTAACATGAGTTATTTAGCAAAATATTACTATTATGCTTAGTCCCAGAAGAACGAAATTTCGTAAACAGCATCGCGGTCGAATGAGAGGTATGGCTAGCCGAGGTAATACCCTAAACTTTGGCGATTATGCCTTGCAGGCTACAGAACCTTCTTGGATTACTGCTCGCCAAATTGAAGCAGCTAGACGAGCCATGACCCGCTATGTCAAACGAGGCGGGAAAATTTGGATCAGAATCTTTCCTGATAAGCCAGTAACCATGCGCCCAGCAGAAACTCGAATGGGTTCAGGTAAAGGTTCTCCTGAATATTGGGTAGCAGTAGTCAAGCCAGGCAGAATAATGTTTGAAATGGCTGGAGTTACGGAACCTATAGCCAAGGAAGCAATGCGTCTTGCTGCTCAAAAATTACCGATCAAAACCAAATTTATCACTCGCGATGAGGAGTATACCTAAAATCATGCCTCTACCAAAGATTGAAGAAGCCCGAAAATTTAGCGATGAAGAATTGGCAGAAGAAATTTTAGCGGTTAAGCGACAGTTGTTTCAATTGAGATTAGAACAGGCAACTCGCCGTTTAGAAAAACCTCATCTGTTTAAACATAATAAACACCGTCTTTGTCAGCTACTAACTATAGAACGAGAACGGGAAATAGCAGCCGCTTCCACCACAGGAGAAGATTAAATTATGGCAGTTAAAGAAAGAGTTGGCGAAGTAGTTAGCGATAAAATGGATAAAACCGTGGTTGTTGCTATCGAAAATCGTTCACCTCACCCTAAATACGGCAAAATTGTCGTCAGAACTAAAAAATACAAAGCTCACGACGCTGAAAACCAATGCAAAATTGGAGATCGCGTTCGGATAAGAGAAACTCGCCCCCTCAGCAAAACTAAACGCTGGGCGGTAGAGGAAATTATCGAATCCAAAAATTAATAACTTCTATTAATCCAATTTCCACGGTCGAGATCGAAAATGATTCAACAACAGACCTATTTAAATGTCGCTGATAATAGCGGCGCCCGCAAATTAATGTGTTTGCGAGTTATTGGCAAAGGAAATAGTCCTTATGCTTTTATTGGCGATGTCGTAATCGCTGTAGTCAAAGACGCTTTACCCAACATGGGAGTTAAAAAATCCGAAGTTGTTAGAGCAGTAATCGTACGTACCAAACAAGCAGTTCGTCGGCCTAGTGGGATGAGCATTCGTTTCGATGACAATGCCGCTGTAATTATTAATGAACAGGGTAGTCCTAGAGGTACTCGTGTCTTTGGTCCAGTAGCGCGAGAATTGAGAGACAAAAACTTTACCAAAATAGTTTCCTTAGCTCCAGAGGTTATCTAATGGCAAATAGTAAAAAACAACCTGTTCGTTTTAAAATGCACGTCAAGAAAGGAGACACAATTCAGGTAATTTCTGGTCGTGACAAGGGAAAAGTCGGCGAAATTTCCCGAGTAAATCCTAAGACTAGTCAAGTAATTGTAGAGGGAGTTAACGTCAGAACCAAGCACGTCAAACCCAAACAAGAAGGTGAATCAGGTCAGATTATAACTTTTGAAGCTCCTATTCATAGTTCTAATGTGATGCTATATTCCACCAAGGAAAAAACTGTTAGTCGCCTTTGTTACACCTTCACTGAAGATGGTCGTAAAGTACGGATGTTAAAGAAAACTGGCGAGATAATCGACTAATCTTTGGCAATTTCTAAGCAGATTGCTACGTTGATAATTTTAAATATATAGCTTCCTGACCAAGCCCAGGAAAAAATCAAAAAATCATGCCCAAACCACTAAAAACTAGATATGTAGAAGAAATTGTTCCTAAATTAACCGAGCAATTCAGCTACGCTAACCCTCATCAAGTTCCTAAAGTCGTGAAAATTGTGATCAATCGCGGCTTAGGTGAAGCATCACAAAATGCTAAAGCTTTAGAATCTTCGATTAATGAATTGACAACGATTACTGGGCAAAAACCAGTAGTTACTAGAGCCAAAAAAGCGATCGCAGGATTCAAACTTCGTAAGGGAATGCCCGTCGGGGTAATGGTTACGCTTCGTGGTGAGCGTATGTATGCTTTTCTTGATCGTCTAATTTGTTTGGCATTACCTCGTATTCGTGACTTTCGTGGAATTAGTCCCAAAAGTTTTGATGGCAGAGGCAATTACAGTTTAGGGGTCAGAGAACAGTTAATGTTCCCCGAAATTGAATATGACAGCATCGACCAAATTAGAGGGATGGATATTTCTATCGTCACTTCAGCTAATAACGATGAAGAAGGACGTACTTTATTAAAAGAAATGGGAATGCCTTTCCGTGAAAACTAAATTCTTAGTATCTAAACATAAAAATAGGAAATAATGGCGGCAACCGATACTATTTCAGATATGCTGACCCGCATCCGTAACGCCTGCATGGTCAAGCATCAAACCACCCAAGTGCCTTCGACTAGAATGACTCGCAACATTGCGCAAGTTCTACAAAGTGAAGGTTTTATCGAAAGTTACGAAGAAACAGGGGAAGAAACTAAAAAGTTTATCGTAATTTCCCTGAAATATAAAGGCAAGAGTCGCCAACCAATTATCAGCACCCTCAAACGGGTCAGTAAACCAGGTTTACGAGTTTACTCCAGACGACAAGATATTCCTCGTGTCCTTGGTGGTATTGGTATTGCAATTGTTTCCACATCTCGTGGAGTAATGACCGATAGGGAAGCTCGCAGTCAAGGAATTGGCGGCGAAATCCTCTGCTATGTTTGGTAATTTTGAGGAACAGTAAATTATGTCTCGTATTGGCAAACAACCCATTCTAATTCCGAACAAAGTCAGTGCGGAAATTGCAGGACAGCACATCACTATCAAAGGGCCTAAAGGCACTTTAGAGCGAGAAATACCTACACCCATCGTAGTAAAGCTAGAAGGTGAAAACCTTTTAGTATCTCCTACTGATGGTTCTCGTATGGGTCGTCAGCGTCATGGTCTTTGTCGCACTCTAGTTGCCAACATGGTAGATGGAGTGTCTCAAGGATTTCAAAAACGTTTACAAATTCAAGGTGTAGGCTATCGGGCGCAAGCTCAAGGCAAAAAACTAACTCTTAATGTTGGTTATAGTAAACCAGTTGAGATGATTATGCCTGAAGGTATTGATGTAGCAATAGATAACAAAAATACTGAAGTTATCGTTAGTGGTATTGATAAAGAAGTAGTGGGTAACATCGCCGCTCGAATCAGAGCCGTGCGACCTCCAGAACCCTATAAAGGTAAAGGAATTCGCTATTTCGGTGAACAGGTCAGACGCAAAGCTGGTAAAACAGGTAAGTAGAAATCATGAAGCTTTCACGCAGAGAATCATTAAAACGTCGTCATCGACGGGTACGCAAAAAAGTAGATGGAACTCCCGGACGACCACGTTTGTGCGTTTTCCGTTCCAACAAACATATTTATGCTCAAGTTATTGATGATGTAGCACAGCACACTTTGGTAGCAGCATCAGACGCTAATGTTGAACCTAAATCTACTTCTGGTGCGACTTGCGAAGCATCCGCAGCAGTGGGTAAATTGATAGCTCAAAGAGCTTTAGAAAAAGGAATTGCCAAAGTAGTTTTTGATCGCGGTGGCAATCTCTATCACGGTAGGATTAAAGCTTTAGCTGATGCAGCTCGCGAAGCTGGTTTAGACTTTTAAACAAAAACATAAAGGATAGTAACTATGCCCAAATCGAAGTCGCGTAAAAAAAGTCGCGCTAAAGAAAAAGAATCTAACTGGCAAGAGCGGGTAGTACAAATTCGCCGCGTCAGCAAAGTAGTTAAAGGCGGTAAAAAACTTAGCTTTCGTGCCATAGTCGTCGTTGGCAACGAAAAAGGACAAGTAGGGGTAGGCGTTGGTAAAGCCGCCGATGTCATTGGTGCAGTACGCAAGGGTGTTGCCGATGCTAAAAAGCAATTAGTGGAAGTATCTCTAACCAAAGCTAGTTCAATTGTTCACATTGTTAATGGTGTAGCTGGTGGAGCAAAAGTGTTTATGCGTCCTGCTGCTCCTGGTACTGGGGTAATTGCTGGGGGTGCAGTACGTACCGTCCTTGAATTGGCTGGAGTCAAAAACATTTTGGCAAAACAGTTAGGTTCTAACAGTCCTTTGAATAATGCCAGAGCGGCTATTGATGCTCTAGAAAGCTTGCGCACTTTTGCAGAAGTAGCTAGAGAAAGAGATATTCCTTTAGAACAACTCTACGCTTAAACACAAAAACTTCTACGGTTAGGATGAAGATAAATGAAAATAGAAGATCTCAGCCCTAAAGAGGGTTCAAAAAGACGAAAAAAAAGAGTTGGTCGCGGTATTGCTGCTGGACAAGGAGCAAGCTGTGGCTTTGGTATGCGCGGTCAAAAATCTCGCTCTGGTACAGGAACCAAAGCTGGTTTTGAAGGGGGACAAATGCCTCTCTATCGACGAGTACCAAAACTTAAGCACTTTCCTTTAGTCAGCCAAAAACATTACACGATTATTAATGTTGAAGCGTTAACATCTCTACCCGCCAATACAGAAGTAACTTTAGCTTCATTGTTGGAAAACGGTATCGTGACCAGTAATGATGGTTTACTAAAGATTTTGGGCAATGGAGAATTAAACGTCGCACTTTTGGTAAAAGCTGCTGCTTTCACCAAAAGTGCGGTGCAAAAAATAGAAGCTGCTGGTGGTAGTTGCGAAGTTATTACCAAGTAAGCAAGACATCTCGATTGGTATATCATAAGGAGCGTAGGTAGAGAATTAAATTTAGAAAATTTATATAAAATATCTCCTTAAACAACTTATTAAACTGCCAAACACATAAGAGGTAATTCTGGATGGTCAGAGAAAAAACTCCATCAGCACAAGAAACATTTTTGCAAATGGCACAAGCAGCTGGTCTTCGCGGCCGACTGCTTGTCACTATTGGGCTTCTAATATTAGTACGACTGGGGGTATTTATTCCCATTCCAGGAATTGACAGAGAAGCCTTCGGCAGCTTTATTAATAACTCTGGAAATGCTTCGATAGTCGGTTTTTTAGACATCTTTACTGGAGGAGGAATCTCAGCTCTAGGGATATTCGCACTCGGTATTCTACCGTTTATTAATGCCTCCATTATTATGCAATTGCTGGCAACGGCTATTCCTACTCTAGAAGATTTGCAAAAAAACGAAGGAGAAGCTGGAAGACGCAAAATATCACAAATTACCCGATATGTGGCCTTGGGCGGGGCAATTATTCAGGGTTTTGGCATAACTATGGGTTTGTTAGCCAACAACGGCATTATTGAAAAAAGCATTTTGCCCATTGGTACAACCGTATTGGCTTTGACTGCTGGCTCAATGTTTGTGATGTGGGTGTCAGAGTTAATTACAGAAAGAGGAATTGGCAATGGTGCTTCTTTATTGATTTTTGTCAATATTGTGGCTGTTTTACCTAAAACTCTGGGAAATACCATTGAATATGCTCAAAGTGGCGGTAGAGAAGCCATTGCTCAAGTTATAATTCTACTTCTAGTCTTTCTGGTGATGATCGTGGGGATTGTCTTTATTCAAGAAGGGACTCGTCGCATTCCCATTATCTCGGCTCGTCGTCAAGTAGGTAGGAGAGTGTATAGAGAAAGAAGCAATTATTTACCGTTGAGGTTGAATCAAGGTGGAGTAATGCCGATCATCTTCGCTTCCTCTGTCTTATTTTTGCCAGCAACTTTATTAGGGTTTGTTCCTGGTGACGGCGCAGTTAAAAATATCGTTAACCAAATTGCGATCGCAATTCAACCTGGTAATTGGGCTTATGTAGCAGTTTACTTGGTTTTAATTCTATTTTTTAGCTATTTTTATGCTTCTTTAATCGTCAATCCAGTTGATATGTCCCAAAATCTGAAGAAAATGGGAGCCTCTATTCCTGGAATTCGACCAGGGAAGGCTACTAGTACCTATCTAGAGAAAGTTCTTAATCGCTTGACGCTTTTAGGAGCAATCTTTTTGGGCACGGTTGCTACTATTCCTACTTTAGTAGAAAGTGCTATACCTGCCGGCACAACTGTTTTTAGTGGTTTCGGTGCAACTTCTCTCTTAATTTTAGTTGGGGTGGCAATTGATACGGCTAAACAGATTCAAACCTACGTTATTTCTCAACGTTACGAAGGAATGGTCAAGCAATAATTTAGGAGAGATAGTCATAAATATTAAGTTGTAACTTAGTATTTATGACTTAACAAATTAATATGGCGAAGCGATTGATATTTTTGGGGCCTCCTGGCGCAGGAAAAGGAACTCAAGCACAAATACTATCTCAAAATCATCGAATTCCCCACATATCCACTGGAGACATTCTCAGAGCAGCCGTTGCTCAACAGACTCCTCTAGGAAAACAAGCTAAAAACTATATGGATGGAGGAGAATTAGTCCCAGATAGTCTAATTCTCGATCTGATTCAGGATCGCTTGTCTGATTCAGACGCTTCTAATGGCTGGATTTTAGATGGTTTTCCTCGCAACGTTAGTCAAGCAGCTTTCTTGGATAAACTACTGGAAAAACTAAATCAAAATGCCAAGTGCGTTCTAAATTTAGAAGTTCCAGATGAAATTCTAGTCGAGCGATTATTAGCCAGAAAACGCAAAGACGATAACGAAGAAACTATTCGCCGTCGTCTAGAAGTTTATCATCAAGATACAGTCCCAGTAATTGACTTTTATCATCAGAAAAAAACTCTAAAAACAGTTGATGGTAATCAATCGATGGAAGCAGTAACCGAAGCATTAATTGAGGCGGTTATTTAACAGTTATACGCTCTAGTTACATTTTGAAATGTCGTGTAATTAATTCTATCAAAGTAACTAAAAAAGGTAAGATAAAAAATGCTATGTAAAAAATATTTTAGGGTCGTTAAAAAGCAAGCCGATGAATAGTACAAATTATCATCAGCTATTCATCATAAAATAGCGGAGAAAATGAACATTGGCTAAACAAGATTTAATTGAAATGGAAGGGACGGTAACAGAGTCTCTTCCTAATGCAATGTTTCGCGTCGATTTAGATAATGGATTCAACGTACTTGCCCATATCTCAGGTAAAATCCGTCGCAATTACATCAAAATTCTACCAGGCGATCGAGTCAAAGTTGAATTGACTCCTTATGATTTGACCAAAGGTAGGATAACTTATCGCCTCAAAAACAAGTGAAAAAGTTTCAGAACCTTTTCATTACGATAGGTGTTAAAGTACGATACTTGACATGGGATCAAAATATAAATATAATAATAGGCTTGCAGTGTGGCCAAAATAAGGCATGAAAGTTAGACCATCAGTCAAAAAAATGTGTGAAAAATGCCGTGTTATTCGCAGACGCGGTCGAGTAATGGTGATTTGTAGCAGCAACCCTAAGCATAAGCAACGTCAAGGATAAAGGCTTACTACAAATGCTGTGAAGTAGATAGCGAAAGTTAACAGAGCAAACAAGAACAATTTAGGGAGAAAGAACGTGGCACGGATTTCTGGCGTAGACCTTCCTCGTGATAAGCGCGTGGAAATTGCGCTCACTTATATTTTCGGAGTTGGTTTGTCGCGAGCGCAAAAGGCAATAGCGGAAACGGGTGTCAATCCAGACACTAGAGTTAGAGATTTGGCTGACGAAGACATTGCGAAACTCAGGGCTTACATTGAAGACAACTATCAAGTTGAAGGTGATTTAAGACGATGGGAAGCGATGAATATCAAGCGTTTAGCTGATATCGGAACTTATCGAGGTCGTCGTCATCGTATGGGTCTGCCTTTGAGAGGTCAAAGAACTCGTACTAACGCTCGTACAAGACGCGGCAGGAGATTGACTGTAGCTGGGAAGAAAAAAGCTCCAGGTAAAAAATAAATCACTTAACGAGTTTAGCTCAGTATAATTACACCACAAAAAAAGTAATATGGCGCAACCAAAGAAAAGAAGCGGCGCAAAGAAGACTAAAAAAAATGTACCTAACGGAGTGGCTCATATTCAGTCCACTTTTAACAACACCATTGTTACCATTTCTGACACTAGAGGGGATGTAATCTCATGGGCTTCAGCGGGGTCAAGCGGTTTTAAAGGGGCTAAGAAAGGAACTCCTTTTGCGGCTCAAACAGCTGCTGATGGTGCTGGTAGAAGAGCAATGGATCAAGGTATGCGTCAAATTGAGGTTATGGTTAGCGGACCTGGTGCTGGCAGAGAAACAGCAATTCGAGCTCTCCAGGGTGCAGGACTAGAAATCACCTTGATTCGTGATGTTACCCCCATACCTCACAACGGCTGCCGTCCGCCCAAGCGACGTAGAGTATAACCTTAATTAGCAGTAAATAGCGCGGTTAGGTAGAGCAGTTATTAGTTTTCATCTCGATTTACCAATCGCTGTCGAATAGGAGGGAGATCAGCCTGTGGCGCAATTTCAAATTGAATGTGTGGAGTCTAAAACTTCAAAAAATCAGCACCAATATAGTAAGTTTGTTCTCGAACCCCTAGATCGCGGTCAAGGTGTTACTCTTGGCAATGCCTTAAGAAGAGTACTATTGTCGAACCTAGAAGGAGCCGCAGTTACAGCAATACGTATCGGTGGAGGAATGGCAAAAGATCAAAGCAAGCAAGAACACAAGTTTGGTTTTGCTACTCATGAATTTGCCACCATTGAAGGGGTAAGAGAGGACGTTCTAGAGATTATTCTCAATATGAAAGAGATTGTTCTCAAAAGCTATACTAATCAACCCCAAATAGGTCGCTTAGTAGCTACTGGACCAGGAACAGTAACCGCTGCTCAGTTCGAGCTACCTTCTGAAGTAGAAACAGTAGATTCAAATCAATATGTTGCTACCATAGCTGAAGGCACTAGCTTAGAAATGGAATTTCGAGTTGAGAAAGGTAAAGGGTATCGCGCAGTAGAAAGAGGAAAAGAAGAAGGGAGTTCTTTAGATTTTCTGCAAATAGATGCTGTGTTCATGCCAGTCACCAAAGTCAACTATAGCGTCGAAGATGCCCGCGTTGATGGTTCTGGTATTAGAGAACGCTTGATCATGGAAATCTGGACTAATGGCAGCGTTAAACCAGAAGAAGCTTTGTCTCAGGCAGCAGGAATTGTAGTTGATCTGTTTAGCCCTCTCAAGGATTTGACACTTGAAGAAATTCAAGACGACTACCAGGAAGATGAAGATCCGACAAGCCAGATTCCGATAGAAGAGTTGCAGCTGTCTGTAAGAGCTTATAATTGTTTAAAACGGGCGCAAATTAATTCTGTTTCTGATTTACTTGACTATACTCAAGAAGACTTGTTGGAAATTAAAAATTTTGGGCAGAAATCAGCTGACGAGGTTATTGAAGCCTTGCAAAAACGTCTGGACATTACCTTACCTCAAGAAAAATCAGGTAAATAATATATAGCTAAGAAATATCAATCATGCGTCATCGATGTAAAGTTCCACTACTAGGGTTGCCAGCTGATCAGAGAAAAGCTCTGTTACGCTCTCTGGCAACCGAAATTATTCGTCATGGTCAAATCAAAACTACTAAAACTCGTGCAAAAGCCGTACGTGGTGAAGTAGATAAAATGATTACTTTGGCAAAAGACGGCTCTCTAGCTGCCAGAAGGCAGGCCCTGAGCTATATCTATGACAAACAATTAGTTAGCGAACTGTTTAAAGCAGTAGGTGAACGCTATAGCAACCGTCAGGGTGGCTACACTCGCGTCGTGAGAACTAAGCGCCGTCGTGGGGATAACGCCGAAATGGCAATTATTGAGTTAGTTTAACTGGGCATTAGATGGATGGTTGTGAATTGCCAATTTCAAAAAGAGCCGTCGAACAGAATAGCCCTAATAATTCAATATTTGGGTACGACTTTTCATGGCTGGCAAAGACAACCGAACCAAAACAGTATCCAGGGGTCAATAGAAAACGCGATCTCATCTGTTGTGGGATATCCTGTCACCATTCACGGTGCGGGCCGAACTGATTCAGGAGTCCATGCGGCGGGTCAGGTAGCTCATTTTGAATACGATGGGCGGATACCTGATTACAAATGGGCAAAGATTATCAATGCGAGACTGCCAGAGGGTATACTTATTAGAGCTTCGGCTCAAGTGACTCCTAATTGGCACGCTCGTTTTTCGGCTGTTTGGCGGCGTTATCGCTACACTATTTATACGGATAAGCGACCTAACGTATTTGTTGATCAAACTTGTTGGCACTATTACCAGTCTCCATTGGAAGAATCTCTAATTCAAGCGGCATTATATCCTTTAATTGGAGAACATGATTTAGGGGCTTTTAAAAGAAGTGGTTCAGATAGGAAAGACTCTCTAGTAGAGATTCAAGCCGCAGAATGTTATCGTAATCGCTCCTTTCTGCACTTGGAGATTCAGGCAAACGGTTTTTTATACGGTATGGTACGGCTATTGGTAGGAATGCTAGTAGAAGTAGGAATCGGCAAAAGATCGCTTGAAAACTTTACAGAAATTTGGCAAAACCAGCGTCGGGAACAGGTGAAATATTCAGCTCCTGCAAAAGGACTGTGTTTACTGAGAGTTGGTTATTCTGAATTTCCCTTTGCCGAACAAGTGTGGTTCGACACCCAACCTACTCTTTTTCTTGCTTAGTAAGCCGCTTATTTAAAATAATCCACAAAATATTATCATTGAAAATGAACAAAACTCCACTACCAACAACAGAAACTCTAGAGCATAAATGGTATCTAGTTGATGCTGAAGGACAAAGATTAGGTCGTTTGGCTACAGAAATTGCCATGATTTTGCGAGGTAAAAACAAGCCTAGCTTTACCCCTCATATGGATACCGGTGATTTTGTAATTGTAATTAATGCCGAGAAAATTGTTGTTACGGGCAGAAAAAATGAACAAAAGTTGTATCGTCGCCACTCTGGAAGACCAGGGGGGATGAAAACTGAAACTTTTGCTCAACTCCAAAGGCGAATTCCTAACCGCATTATTGAAAAAGCTGTTAAAGGGATGTTGCCTAAAAATACTATGGGTCGAAAGTTATTTACTAAGCTAAGAGTATACACAGGAGCTGATCATCCCCACGCGGCTCAAACTCCCGAAACTTTGACTATCAACACTATCCCTGTGAGGAACTAAATAATGGAAGCAACACAAGACAAAGTAGTATATTGGGCTACTGGTCGTCGTAAATCTGCGATCGCGAGAGTTCGTCTAGTACCTGGTGAAGGTAAGTTAGTAGTCAATAATAAGCCTGGAGAAGATTACTTTAACCGTATTCCTAGCTATTTAATGTCAATCAAAGGTCCTTTAGAAACTTTAGGCTTTGAAAATGAATACGATATTCTAGTTAATGCTCACGGTGGCGGATTAACAGGTCAAGCCGATGCGGTTAAACTAGGAGTAGCCAGAGCTTTGTGCAAGCAAGACCCTAATAATCGCCAGCCTTTAAAGACAGAAGGTTATCTTACTCGCGATCCTCGCTGTAAAGAAAGAAAGAAATACGGTTTGAAAAAAGCGCGTAAAGCTCCTCAATTCTCCAAACGATAGAATTAATTATCGAAATAAATCGGAACTAACTAACCTGAGTAAGAAAAAATATGCCTAAACCTGAAATTCATCCAACTTGGTATCCAGATGCTAAAGTAATCTGTAATGGCGAAGTTGTCATGACCGTTGGCTCAACTAAGCCAGAGATTAATGTTGACATTTGGTCGGGTAATCATCCTTTTTACACTGGTACGCAAAAAATTGTTGATACCGAAGGAAGAGTTGATCGCTTTCTACGTAAATACGGTATGCTCGATTCTAGTAATGATTCTGAATCTAGCGCAGAAAAATAGCCATTTTATACAGATTATTTACCCAGCAGTTAGCTTTTTCTGATTGCTGGGTTTGTTGTATTTTAATTAATTCTATAAATAAAAGTTCAATTCATCTTTAGAGGAATTATCTCAATGGCAGAAGCGTATTTACTGGACAAATTAAAGTCTGTTGAACAAACTTTTCAAGAACTTACCCTTCGTTTGGCTGATCCCGATATTGCGACTAATCCCGACGAATTACAAAAAATAGCCAAGGCTCGTTCTTCACTAGAAGAAACTGTTACCACTTACAACAAATGGCAAGAGGCGACAGAAGAGTTAGCAGAGGCAAAAGAAATTTTCAAAGAGGCTAGCGATCCTGAAATGAAGGAAATGGCTAGTTTAGAAGTGAGTGAGTTAGAAGAGCAAATTAAAGCACTTGAAGAAAAACTCAAAGTTTTATTACTACCTCGCGATCCTAACGACGATAAAAATATTATGTTAGAAATTCGTGCTGGTACAGGCGGGGATGAAGCTAGTATTTGGGCTGGTGATTTACTTCGTATGTACTCACGGTATGCGGAAACTCAAAATTGGAAAGTGAGTCTATTGAGCGAATCTACCGCTGATATGGGAGGTTTTAAAGAAGCAATATTAGAAATTCAGGGTGACTCAGTTTACAGTCAACTAAAATTTGAAGCGGGAGTACATCGAGTACAGCGAGTTCCTCTGACCGAAGCTGGGGGAAGAGTACATACTTCTACTGCAACCGTAGCAATAATGCCAGAAGTGGATGATGTGGAAGTGGAAATTGATCCTGGTGACATTGAGCTTAAAACAGCTCGTTCTGGTGGTGCTGGGGGACAAAACGTTAACAAGGTAGAAACCGCAGTAGATTTGATCCACAAGCCGACTGGAATTAGAATCTTTTGTACAGAAGAGCGCTCGCAATTACAAAACCGCGAACGTGCCATGCAGATTTTGCGAGCTAAATTATATGAAATCAAACTTGCAGAACAGCAACAAGAGGTCAGAGGTTTAAGGCGATCTCAAGTTGGTACGGGAGCGCGATCTGAAAAAATTCGCACATACAACTACAAAGATAATCGTATTACAGATCACCGCTTAGGAAAAAACTTTCCTTTAGCTAATTCACTGGAGGGAGAAATTGAAATTATGATTCAATCTTGTATTTCTCAAGATCAGCAAGAAAGATTAGTTGAACTTGCTAATTCTCTTGATACGGAAGAAGCGTTAAATTAGAAATCAATGATTAATTAAATACTTGATAATGATGTATAATTTTTAAGGATTAAAGACTCATAGCTCAGTTGGTTAGAGCACTACATTGACATTGTAGGGGTCGCTGGTTCGAATCCAGTTGGGTCTACTCTTTATTCTTGCTCACTTTTTGCTCAGTTTGTCCGTAAAGGTTAATGAGCAAGTGTTTGAGTTATAGCGTCAGCGTTGGCAAAGGGCTTCAATAGGGTTCGAATCCCTCCCCTCTCCGTATTAGACTAGTTTGCACCAATATCGCTCTAAGCTTCAAATCTGCTCAAGACTATAGCAACAACTCCCGTAACGCCTAGCGAAATTGCGGAGGGAACTAAGGGCAACCAACCTCCTTTAATCATTACCAACCAATAAATTCCTAAGAGAATTGTACAACAACCTCCTATTCCAAAGCTTCGCATTGATGGGCTGTGCCAAATCCAGATAACTATACCGCCTGCCAAAGACGAAAACCAAATTAAAATAGCATCTCCCCATTGAGGTAAATACCAAAATAAAGGTCGATTATTTTCTACTGCACTGAGAATTTGGCTAATGACGTGAGCGTGAATATGTACTCCGTGTTGTTCTCCTTGGGGAGTATCGTGAATATCATTTAAAATAGCCTGCTGGGTGATACCAATCAACACGATACGATTTTCAACCCAACCAGGATCTAGATTATTGCTGTTTTCTAAGACATCGCGAATGGTTATCTGCTGGGCAATCTGGGGAATGCGTCGATAGGAAATAAGTAATTGATTGCCCCCTGCATCTAAATTTTGATAACCACCACTTCTAGTTGTCAAAGGTTTGATTATTGACCGGCCAAACTGCCAGTTTTCTCCAATGGTAGTAACAGAAATATTTTGAGCTTGAAAATAGCGATGAAGAAGCTGTAGAGCAAAAGAATAGTCAGTAGTGCAAGAAGAAGCTTGATAGATTGTCTTGGGACTACGGGAGAGTAGATAACGGCGGATGGAGTCATCGCGATCGCTCGTCACGTTTTGGTCATCGTAAAGATCGTTAAAACCGATCTGTTCTGGTGGACTTTGAGGCGGTGGGTTGACATTGTTATCTAGCTCTTTGCCAAAACAAACGTTGACAATATTAGCATCTTGTTGCCAGAGATCGACTAAAGCTTGATGTCCCTCAGCATCGTTTTCAGGCATGGGATTAGAGCGAAAAATATCTATACCGATCGCGGCTGGTTTATGCTGTTGTAACTTAGTGATAACTTTGGCTAAAATCCTGTCTGGCAAGGGATAACCATATTTATCGAGATCTTTATCGTCGGCACCAACAATTAGAATTCGATTATCGACTAATTCTGGAGGTAATCGATTTAATAGAAAATCAAAAGCCTGGAGTTCCCAAAGCTGTAACGTTCCTTGGGTTCTCAGTCCCATAATTAAACCAGTAACCACCAGACTACTCCCCAAAATTGTTCTCAACTTCGGTCGTATGGGGGAAGAAGGTGCAGGGCGATCGCTTTGAGTATTAATTCCTCGCTTTAGTTGTTCCCAGGTAGGAGGAACTTCGGCTGGATTTTGAAAAATTACGGGTAGCCAGCTAGCACCAGGAAAGTCTGCTTCTATTCCCTGTAGCCTTTCTCTGGCTTCTCTAACCGCTAGAGAAAAGGACTGTTCTGTGGCGTAGGCGGTTAAAAAATATTTTAAAAATTCTTGAGCGACACGATCTGGTACGGGTTCGCGCATCACAATCATTTGCGGTATGGCTAAAGTTGTCAATTGAGCCGCCAAACCTAATCCTGCACAAGAGTTAAAGATTGCTAGCTGCACACCTCTAGAAATAGCTTGATTGAGAGCATTTTTTAGTTGAGGAATAGTTAAACTATCCTCAGCATTGATAAATATTTGACCGTTGGCATCATCTTCGATACTGCAACTATGCCCAGCAAAAAACAGAATATCCCATCCTGGTTTATCCCAGAGCTTTTCGTTTAATTCTTGGGGTTTTGGCTCAACTAAAAAGACAACTTCGGTTCCTGATAAGTTAGCTAGCAACTGTCGATCTTGTTCAATATTTATGCCTGCTGAGTTACCTAAAATTGCCAAGACTCTAACTCGTCGATTGCCCACTTTTGGCGACATTGTCCCACAGGGGGATAATATACCCTTGTGGTATCGCTCTTTGGGTTCAAAATTAACCGATCCTAAAGAGACTTCCGCTTTGGGATAATCGTTAAAAAATTGCCAAACATACCAAGGTAGCTTTCTCAGATGATTGTCTTCAGTTTGGACGATGAGGGAGATTTCATCATCAGGATGAAGTTGCTTGCGTAACTGACGTTCTAGAGGACGAAATTCTTCAGAGTCGAGCCAGCGATTAAGGTTTTGCTGCAATTCTCGACAAACATCAGCAAAGTCAGCCTCCGATACATGGGTGATGTCGGCTTCGTCGATACAAATATCGTCATCCTCGTCGTTGCTCTCGTAAGTAGAGCTACGAATATTAAAGGAGCGAGATTTGTACAATAAATCATAAAGCAACTGCCAACGGCGATAAGTATCAACTAGGTTACGAGCAGCAGGTAAACTACCCGCATATTCCCTGGTTTTTAAGCCTTCTTGCAGTCTGACAGTTACAAAAGAAAAACCCTGTTGTAGATTGCCACTGCCCAAGTTTAAAAAGATTTGCTTAGCCATCAGTTTGTGGCAGATCGACCAGGAAATCTTCGATGATACTGAAAGTATTTAGAGACACCTTGATCCTAAACCTCTTACCTCGCTTACAAGTAAATCGTTTTAATTGAATTAATTCGTCCTGACTGCGAGCTGCAAATTCTTGGAGGGTTTTACCAGAGTGACTCAGCAAAGCCAGACAAATATTAGCAGGTAAGTAACTATTGGCAGCAGTGGGATGTAATTGGACGCGAATACTCAATTTATCTTCCATTTCTGAGGTGATACCAATTAATAGAGCTACAGAGCGATCGCCCAATTGCATGCCGATATCGATCAGCTTGACTCCTTCTACATTTATCTGGCGATCGCTCGCACCATGAGAAACCGAACTGCGAAAACTATATGCTAAATTGTCTTTGACTAATAGGCTGTTGAGAGATTGCCACCCACCAGCAAATGTTCCTGTTAACCATTGTAAAATTGCAATCGCCTGAGCATTTTGTGTGGTCACCACTGCACTCTGTTGCTGTCGGGCGTACAATTCAGGGCACCAGCGATCGCCTGAATCGAGTAATGCTCCCCACTGTTTAAATGGGACACTCAGCCTAGGAGCAATCAGATCGGATTGACTTAAGAGATCGAGTAAAGTTGCTGCGGCTTGGGAAGATAAAGTAGGTAAGGGTTTGACTTCTGGTTGTGATTGGGATTTAAACTCTAAATTAATCCAGAGAGTATTAATTTCTTCGGTCAAATCCTCCAGAGCTAGAGAATAGCTTTCATCAACAGAATCATGTTTACCCTGTTGGCGTAACTGTTGGTGAGTTGCATAACCCCAAACTCGCAACCAACATTTCTCTAGATCTATCTCCACTCCTAAGTAATAGTTTCCTGCCCACCTCTGAAGCTCGACCCATTCTCTCGGAACACGCAGTTCGCTATAATTTTCGGTACTGGTGTGAGGAATCAGAATTAGTCGTGTTTGCTCTAGGGAGATCGCCGTACCGTTAACTATTTGCCACTGATTAGATAGAGTTTCTTGCTGCCAGACTTTAGGAGTGTAGGATAAATCTGGTTCTGCTTGAAGATAAGTTAAAAAGGCATTCAGACACAAACAATTAAGATAAGCACGCCAACGAGCAGCCGCATTGGTATAAGTTTGAGCTTGGGTTTGTTGCCATGCTATTTCTTGTTCATGCTCGGAAAACTCTAATAATAATTGTTCTGGATAAATTATTGCTAAATCTTCTATAGTTAGTGTCATTTAATTATCTCCGTAAATGTATAAACTTGCCTGGTTATTATCCAGCCATTTATCGATGAATTTGGTTAATTTTAATGGCGCGGATTTTAAGCCCTGTAATTGTATTTTGAGACTAGCTTCTATAGCCGCTTTGAACAATAGGGTCAATTCACTTTTAACTGATGATTGCTGTTTTTCAGAGGGCATAATAATCCCTTTAATTAATAACTTTTTTTTTGTTTTCGTCAACTTAGTTTGAATGGTTTTAATTAAAAGATCGCTAAAGTAAATTTGACAGTATTGATGTAAATAGTCTTTTAAATAATCAAATTGAGCTTCATCGACGACCACTTTAGGATCAAGCCGATTATAGACTTCAATTATTTCTTTTAGTAAAATTCTTTGATAGCGTTGAAATTGACGAGTAACTTGATATTGCTTGGTAACCTCTAATAAACTAGTAAGATCTTGTTGATTAATGTCCAAGCCTAGCCAAAGTAGTAGACATTTTTGACCTGCAATTTCTAAATCAGAAAACTTTTGCTGAATAATTAATTTTAATTGATTTACCTCAGACTTGTTTTCTGTTTGAAGCAAGCTGTCGTCATAACTAATTGCCATCTGTTCTAGTTGAGAACTATCTTCAAGAGATATAAATTTCTTTTGATGGCTATTTCTAGCAGCAGCAATACAAATCGCCAGTATCTTTTCAATCTGAGCAAGTTTAGTAATTGATTCTAAGGTTAAAGATAAACGTTGTTGCTGTTGTTGATAATAGTTAACTATTTGCTTAATTTGCTCAGAGTTCAAAATCGTCTTACCATCAACATAAATCCGATGACTTTTTGGGTTAGCTTTGCGATGCGCGGATCGGGGTCCAAGCCCATCGCGCTCGTTATTATTAACCGAGCTATCTATTTCTTTTAAAGCTTGCCAAACTAAGCGATAAGTAGGTAGAGAAGCTTGAGTAATACCATAATTTAATAATCCTGTTTCTAACTGTTTGGGAGAAAAAGACATTAATATTCCCCAATCCGATAGCTTAATTGACTTAGATTTAACTTCTTGAACAATTTGATTTTTAATAGTACGACTGAGAGCTTTTCTCGCATAGGCATGAAGAGGAAAACCAGCATTAAAGTTAAAACTTTTTAATAATTTGGCTGGCTTAAGCGATCTTTCAGTTGCGATCGCAAAACAATCTTCTAGAGGATAATGTAATTGTAAATTGGGCGATCTCTTGAGCTGATTACTAACTTCCTTGGCAGCATAGAAACAAATCAACTGTAGGTAACTAACTAATAACTGCTGACACAATTTGAGCAACAGAATCAGTAAACTAAAACTATAGATACAAGCGCGAATTGACAATAAAAACTGATAAAGATTAGATGCTGCGACCGCATTTTTGAGAAATAGGCGCGCCCACTCTTCTTCGCTATTATCTGGTTCGGACTCGACTAAACAAGTAATTAACTTTTTGAGAGTGGGATCACTAACGGCAACCAGCCTATTCTCAGGACTATATTTACAGTCATTGAGTGAAAAATAAAGAGAAAACCTGTCACAAATTGATTTTTCATAAAGTGTAAATGCGTGAGCCATTTTTTTCGCTCCACTAATGTCTATGTTTAACGTTTAAAAGCTATTAGCTATACCACAAGGGTACAATGTCAGCTTTTAGCTAATAGCTTCAATTATCCGCCGCTGGGGACAACTAGAGCTAAAAACCAATAAGTCTGAACGGACGCTAATTCACATCAGGCGTATGTTTAATGTCAGGCTATCTTGAATTGTTGGTCTGAAATCAAGTAATTTATGCGAATTGTAAAAACTTACTGTTCGACTTATCAATAATTATGGCAATTTCCGACTAAGCAGACTGCATAACCCCTACTCACAAGACCCAGAAACCGATAGAGACACGTTTCTGTTCAATGAAAAAGCATTGTGAGCTACAAAAATTTTAAAAAGTGATGCGATCGAGTGCATAACTTAAATTAACTGCTCATATTTATTGAATAGAAAGCAATTTCTTAACCCCCATTTTTTTAAGGAGAAGCATTATGTTATCTACGGATTTAGAATTCAACCAGCAAGAGTTAGAATCCTGCCTAGAAAAAGCCATTTCTGGTCTAGGATTAAGAGATACACTTGCCAAGTACGGTATGCCACTAGAAGACTCTGTAATGGTTTCTATTGAGTTTAATAAAACAACTTTTGTACGTCAGAAGATGGAACCAAAAAGAGAAAATATTGCTTCTATTCAGAGTACTTCTGGCAATCTTAGACAGGAAATATTAGATTTTCTAGGTAAGGCTGAAGATGAGTTTGGATTACTTAGTTTACTTCCCTCGACTAAGAAATTAAAGGAAACTGGAAAAGAAACTCTTATTGTTACTTTTGATTGTCTAGACTCCAAGTTAAACGAAAGCGAAAACGATACTAGTTCTTCAAATTCATTTGATACGCAATTATCGTTCAGAGTAGGTGTTTGTCGCCCCTGCCCATGTAATCCGGGCCAATATACCTGTCCTTGTTGTTAATAGGTTTTCAATTTCGTGCTACTTTACTTGTTAAGTGAATGGCATAAATAATCCGATTTAATTAGTGACAATATTTACATTAATTTCTTAGATGTGAATATTGTCATATCTCATTTATTTCTTGAATTTATCGTTCTACAAGTTCTTCTCGTGATTAATAGCCAAAACGTTACATGGTTTAGAGTAATCGGTTTCCTAGCAATTAACAGGGTGTCTAACCCTTGGCGTATGGCTATAAACATGGCTATAACTTTGTTGGCATTTAGCACAATCTTAGAAAGTAGCACCTATGCTCAAATCATTCCTGATAATTCTCTGCAAGATGAAAATTCTACCGTTGAAAATGTGAATGTTGATGGCACCCCAAGGGAGCAAATCGAAGGAGGTGCTACAAGAGGCGAGAATTTATTTCATAGTTTTGATCAGTTTAATATTGGCGAAGGGCAGCAAGTATATTTCAACAGCTCCGCTGGTATCGAAAATATTCTAAGTCGAGTTACAGGAGGTGAGTCATCTGAAATTCTTGGCACGATAGGAGTAAACGGAAATGCTAATCTTTTTCTAATTAACCCCAATGGTATTATCTTTGGCAACAATGCTTCCTTAGATGTTGGAGGTTCTTTTGTAGCAACTACGGCTAGTAGTGTCATATTTGAAAATAATCTTGCGTTTAGTACTGAAAACCCATCATCTCCTCCTCTACTAACTATTAGTGTTCCTATTGGCTTACAATTTGGGGCAACTGCGGGAGATATTACTTATGGACCTGTGGCTTCAGATAGCGATGGTTTCGCTCCTGGTCTTGAGATATCGTCTAAGGAAACTCTCGCTTTTGTGGGCGGAAATATTACTATGCAAGGAGGAGGACTAATAGCCCCTACTGGACGTGTTGAGCTTGGTAGTGTCTCAGGAGATAGTAAAGTTAGCATTCAACCAATTAAAACAGGCTTTGTATTCGGTTATGAAGATGTTCAAAATTTTCAGGACATTACACTTACCTCAGCTTCTGAAAGTTCATCTTATATAGATATTATTTTTGATTCTATAGAAGGAGGCGGTGCTATTAATCTACAAGGTAGACACATACTCCTAGAAAACGGTTCAGGGGTTATAGGGAGTGGTGCCAATGTGTCAGTAAATGCCTCGGAAATATTTGAATTAACTGGAACTTCACCAGCCAGTGTTTCTAGCTATTTATTTAATGAAACTGCTATTGACAATAATCAAGGCAGCATAAAAATTAATACTGAAAGACTGATTATCCGAGATGGAGGACAAGTATCAACGGCAGCTTCTGGAGTGATTTCAGGAGATGAATCCTCCATTAGTGAAGGGTCTGGAGGAAATTTGATCGTGAACGCCTCCGAGTCTGTAGATATAAAAGGTAAAAATATAATACGAGGTGAACCCTCTGGACTATCTTCTACAACTTCAACAAAGGGAGATGCAGGTGATTTAGAGATTAACACTAAGAGATTAATCCTTGAGGATGATGCACAAATATTAGCTGAGTCTGCTGGACAAGATATTGAGGGTGAGACTTTAACAACTGGAAAAGGAGGAGATATTAAGATAATCGCCTCTGATTCCATAAATTTGAATGGTGGCTCTATTTCATCTGAAACTACAGGGCTGGGTGAAGAGGCGGGGAATTTAAGCCTAGAAACTGGAGAGCTAAATGTCCGAGATGGAGCAGAAATCAGCGTTAGTACTACAGGTTCGGGTGCAGCAGGTAATTTAAAAGTTTTGGCAGACTCGATTAACCTCGATCATGGAATTCTATCAGCTACAACTACCGTAGGCGAGCAAGGTAACATCTTTTTGAATAGCAACAATATCTTTCTCGACAATCAAAGCCGAATTCAAACTGATACCAATAACAGCACTGGCGGTAATATCGAAATCAATACCAGTAATTTAGCTGCTTCTAACAACAGCGACATAACTGCTAGAGCAGAGAAAGGTACAGGAGGTAGAGTTACTGTTGATGCCGATGGTATTTTTGGCATCGAAGTAAGAGAGCAACTAACCGACTTCAATGATATTGTAGTTACTTCAGATTTGGGAGCAGGATTTAGCGGCGAAGCTATCTTAAGAACTCCCGATGTCGATCCCACTTCCAGCGTATTTGAACTGTCTGATATTCCTATTGATGCTGAATCGCTGTTTGCTCGAGATCCTTGCGCTTTCCAGGGAGATCGCATTGCTGGGGGAAGTTCTTTTACTATTACAGGTAGAGGTGGTTTGCCGCCGACGCTAGAAGATCCGTTAGTTAGTTCTAATCGGGTAGTTAATTGGGCAAGTGCTGAAGAACAGGTTAGTAGTGATGGTTCGGTTGTCTTGTTAGAGCGTTCTGAGGTTCAAACTCCAGTCAAGAATGACAACACTGAAATCGAACAAGCCCAAGGTTGGGTAGTGAGTAAAGACGGTAGTGTTTATCTAACTGCTGATGCCCCTCAAGTAACACCGCAAAATTCAGGAATGAACCATCCTGCTTGTCGTGCCTCGTTATGATAGTATGCATAAAGAAGAGTTTTGGGCATTATAGTCATTTCAAATCGAAAACATAGGACATTATATTATGGGGGCGAAGCAACTTTCGCTCTTAGAGGATTTCTCGGTTCTAATATTTGTTCTAATATTCTTTTTACTAAAATGTGGAAATTATTGGGAATGGCTATAGGTGTTTATAAATTTCCCTCAATGAGTAGAGAACAGATAAAAATTATGTTGAATTTAAATTTATTAAAAGAAACTGAGGTTTATCAAGAAGCCAAGGAAGAAGGTAAAGAAGGAATTGTGTCTAAGTTAGTAATAAAGGATTTAAGTATTCAAGAAATAGCAGAATTATTAGAACTAGATGCTGAAACTTTAAGAGCTCCCGCACAAGTTTAGATTGTAGTAGGGGCGAACATCTGTTTGCCCCTAAAGGATTTGTCGATTCTAATTTTTGTTTACATAGGATGTGGAATTAAATAGACATAATTTTTCGCTAATTTCTACAGGTTTTTAAATTGAGATTTGCGGAAATTTTAATTGCGAGCTAACCAAATCCTAGACATTATGAGTCGCTATTAAGGATAATCTTTTCTCAAGCTTGACTTGGATACAATTGCACACTTTAATCTGGGCGCAGGAATATAAATGGCGGCTAATCGAATCCTTACGCAAATACGATGGTTAATGCTCTTCAAAACAAGGAATTGAGAGAGATGAAGAAAAGATTATTGCAAAAAAAAACTTAAACCTTGGTAATTATTATTACCTATTACTTATTACTTATTGCCTCACTTATCCTAAATCTTTCGCTATCTTCGATAAATGTTGTAATTATACCCAGTTTTGCCTACTTGCGATCGCAAAATACACTTTTTGGATAATCGGTTTGCCCCTAACTTTGATTCCGATATCAGCCAATGCTCAAATCAATCCTCCTCCGTCTTTACCGCCCCAGCCAGAACCAGCCGAACCAGAGACTCTACCGCTTCTAGAAGAAATATTACCAGAAATTGAAACTCCCAAACCGCAATCGCAACCAGCTTTAGAAGGAGTTCCCGACACACTATTTATCAAAAAAATTGCCGTAGTCGGCAGTACGGTATTTAGTCCCGATGAGATTGCTAAAGTTCTTAAACCTTATACCCTGCGTCGTCTTTCTTTTGTTGAATTATTAGAAGCTCAAAAAGCAATTACGCAACTATATCTAGATAATGGTTATATTACTTCTGGTGCATATATTCCGCCTCAAAAATTACAGGATGGCATTGCCACTATCGAAGTTATTGAAGGAACAGTTGCCGATATCGAAATTGAGGGGTTGGACAGACTTAACTCTGGTTATATTCGCAGCCGTTTAAATATTGCTACCCAAGCACCCGTTAATCGAGAGAAGTTATTAAATGCTCTGCAACTATTAAAGTTAAATCCTTTAATTTCCACTGTATCGGCTGAATTGGCGGCGGGGACAAAAACAGGCACTAGCATTTTAAAAATTCGGGTGGCAGAAGCCGATCCCGTTGATTTTATTCTCAGTTGGGATAACTATCGCGCCCCTAGTGTGGGGACAAACCGCCGTCAGGCACAGTTAACCCATCGCAATCTGCTAGGATTTGGCGATCGCTTTAATGTAGCTTATATTAATACAGATGGTAGCAACTCCCTGAGCAATCTTAGCTACAGCATTCCTGTCAATGCCCGTAATGGAACTCTCGATCTGCGTTACAGCTATACCGATAGCGAGATTATTGAAGAACCTTTTAATCAAGCAGATATTAAATCGGAATCTAGTATTTACGATCTGGCTTTTCGTCAACCACTCTATCAAACAGCAAATCAAGATCTAGCCATAGGATTAGCTTTCTCTCGTACAAATTCTCAAAGCACTGTACAAGATCAGCCTTTACCCACCACAGGTAGCGATAGTGAGGGAAAAACTAATATCTCTGCATTGCGTTTCTTTCAAGAATATACCAAACGTGACGCTAAACAGGTATTTGCTCTGCGTTCGCAGTTTAGCCTGGGGATAGATGTTTTTGATGCCACAGATAATGGCAGCAACTCCCCTGACAGTAAATTTTTGGCTTGGCGGGGACAAGCACAGTATTTAAGACAGTTTAATTCTAATCTTAGCTTTATCTGGCGATCGGATTTACAGTTCGCCAATGAGCCTTTAGTACCTATCGAACAATTTAGCTTAGGCGGCGCGATAAGCGTGCGGGGTTATCGTCAGGATTCCTTACTCGGAGATAATGGCTTATTTACTTCAGCAGAAATTCGCGCTACCGTACTTGGTATTCCCGATTGGTCAACCAGTCTAGAACTTACGCCTTTTTTGGATTTTGGTAAAGTTTGGAACAGTGACGACTTAAGTATAGACACGAACACCCTTCTGTCTCTAGGTTTGGGGCTACGTTTACTAATAAGCGATCGCTTTGCCGCTCGTTTAGATTATGGTATTCCTCTGGTAGATTTAAAGATAGACGAGGATACTTTGCAAGAAAACGGGGTTTATTTTTCTTTGGAATTAAAGCCTTTTTGACATTGGTAATTTAATGTACGAAACCGATAGTATTACTGTTCTTAGCTTTCAGCTCTTAGCTATGAGCTTCTTAGCTTTTTACTATTTGCCAAAAACGATGATTTAAGTCATCATACCCTGATTCACCAACGCCACCATTTTAATTGAGTAAAAGCAAATAAATATGGCGAATAAATATGTATGTATGTGATTAAGTCCAGGTATTTAAATCGTGAAAAGATTATTTTTATTAGGTATATGTGCGATCGCTTTTTGTTTATTAATTCAGGGTAATTTTAAAACAGCGAATGCTCACTCTACTTTTAGAGCAAGACCACACTCCCCAAATCTGATCTCCCAGACTCTACCTCAAAAAGATCGTTCCATAGAAACAGAAGCACAGCAATTATACGAACAGGGTCAATTACCAGAAGCTGCATCCTTATTGAACCAGGCGATTAAAGAATACGAGAGATTAGGAAAAATCAATGATCAGGCAATTTCTTATCGCAATTTAGCTTTAATTTATCAACAACAAGGGGAATGGCAACAGGCGAAACAAGCTCTCTCGCAAGCAAAAAAATTAATTTTAAATGTACCTAAAGCAGAACAGCCGAAATTACTCGCAAAAACTTTAGAAGTAGAAGGACAGATACAATTATCTCTTGCCCAACCAGAATTAGCCTTAGATGCCTGGAAACAAGCTACCGCTATTTATCAACAGATTGGCAATCTTACAGGCTTTACCCAAGGAAAGATTTATCAAGCACAAGCATTACAAGCTTTAGGATTTTATGCCCAGGCGATAGAAACTCTAACTACTATTCGCGGTCAATTAATAAACGAACCAAATACGATTATTAAAGTTAAAGCTCTTAATAGTATTGGAGATGTTCTCCGCCGAGTTGGTCAGTACCAAGAATCTAAATCAGCCTTAACCAAGAGTTTAATTATCGCCAAACAGTTGAATTCCAAGCCTCTGCAAGCAGATGTTTTAATAGCTTTGGGCAATACGGCTAAAATACAAGAAAAACCGATTAAAGCACTAGACTCTTATCAACAGGCGATCGCAATTTCTCCTCATTTAGATACCAGACTTCAAGGAAAATTAAATCAATTAAGTTTGTTGCTCAACGAAGAACAATCGGCAAGAGCAGTTTCCTTGATATCAGAAATAGAGGAAATCATCACCGAGATCCCACTTAGTCAAACAACCATTCAAGGCAGAATTGATCTAGCTCGCCTCCTATTAAAGCTAGATCAAATAGAACCGCAGCGCATCACCAAGCATTTAGTCACAGCAATTCAACAAGCGCGAAAATTAACTATGCCGAGAGTAGAAGTAACCGCTTTAGGTACTCTCGGTAAACTATACGAACAGCATCAGCGTCTTTCAGAAGCCCGTCAGCTAACCGAAAAAGCCTTACTCATTTCTCAAGGAATCAATGCCAGTGATGAGGTTTATCAATGGCAATGGCAACTAGGTAGAATATTGAATGCTCAGGGAGAGAAAAAAGAGGCGATCACTGCTTATACTCAAGCTGTTAACAATTTGCGATCGCTCCGTAGTGATTTAGCTGCTATTAGCTCTCAAATTCAGTTTTCTTTTCGCGAAAGCGTCGAACCAGTCTATCGAGAATTAGCAGAATTGTTATTAAGCCCTGAAGCAACGCAAGCCGATTTAACCCAGGCTAGAGAAGTCATTGAGTCTTTACAGTTAGCCGAATTAGATAATTTCTTCCGTGATGCCTGTTTGGATGCCCAGCCAGTCGAAATTGACAGTTTAGACCCCAAAGCCGCGATTATCTATACTATTATCCTTAAAGATCGTTTAGAAGCGATCGCCGCAATCCCAGGGCAACCTTTACAACATTACACTACAAATATATCTCGCTCAGAAATAGAAATTAGTCTAACCTCCGCCAACTCTCTAATTAGTCGCTCTTATCGTCGTCTCAACCTCGAAGTATTTCAACAAGCCTACAACTGGTTAATTCGCCCCATTGAAAAGTCTCTAGCCGCCAATAACATCGAAACACTAGTCTTTGTTCCCGATGGCTTATTGCGCAATCTTCCCCCTGCTACTCTTCATGATGGCAAACAATATCTAATTGAAAAATACAATGTTGCGATCGCTCCTAGTCTTCAGCTAATCGCTCCTCAACCCTTAGCAACAGTAGATCGCGGCTTATTAGTAGCTGGCTTATCCGAACCCCGCCAGGGATTCCCAGCTTTACCAGGAACCAAGCAAGAAGTCGATCGCATTCAACAACAATTCGATTCCGAAACATTATTTAACGAATCATTTACCGAATCAAATTTTGCCCGTCTTGCCAATAGCAATCCCTATCGAATCATTCATTTAGCTACTCACGGTAAATTTAGCTCCAAAAGCGAAGATACTTTTATACTCACTTGGAGTGGTCGCCTGAATATCAATGAATTAAATAGTTTTATTCGTGGCGACAAAAAGCAAACTCGCCCAATTGAGTTATTAGTATTGAGTGCTTGCGAAACCGCAGCAGGAGATAAACAAGCTGCGTTGGGACTTGCAGGAATAGCCGTACGTGCAGGAGCAAAAAGTACACTTGCTTCTTTATGGACTGTTAGTGATAATGCAACTGCTATTTTAATGTCCCACTTTTACGAAGAATTAAGGAAAGGAAATAGTACCAAAGCTCAAGCACTACGTCGCGCTCAACAAGCTTTAATTAAAGATGAGCAGTTTGCTCACCCCTTTTATTGGTCAGCGTTTATCTTAGTGGGTAATTGGCTCTAATAGAAAAGCTGTTAGCTATTAGCTGTTAGCTATTAGCTGTTAATATTGGCGAAGTTTTAGATCTCCTTCTATTAAATAGCGTGAGTTCGGGATAAGCTAAAAGACTTATTGCGCCGTCAGTTCGTAAAGGGGTAGAAAAAGTAAAAGAGAAGCGCGAAAGTAAAAAAGCTTATAGCTAATAGCTATTTGGTGACACAATAGAGAAATTTTGCTGGGCTAAATCTTGTTTGCCCAAATCTGCTAGGAATTCTGTCCAAGCTCGGGAAATCTCTTTGTTGTTAGGATTTTGTTGTCGAAGCCGTATTAGTTCCCCTAAAGCATCATACAAAATATTATTTTGTGCATATATTGCATACTTCTGAGAAGATGCTTCTAATTCAGTTGCCAGATTGAGATTTATGGGTAATCGACGTACCCAGCCTTTTAAAAGCATCTCACTTGATTTTCCTGGTTGCTGACACTCAACCTGCAAACGCCAACTGTAGTCTGTGTCAGGTTTTAAAGCATACTGCTCCTTAGCAGGTAGAGCAATACCCATAATTCCAGCTTGTTCTTTTAGCTGAACCTTGGTGCGATAGACAGTTTTATTGGTTTCAGACTCAGCCAAAGCAAACTCCGCCTTAGCAATTTTTTCAGCGTGAGGGGGGATGTTAAACCAAAAAGTCGGATAGGGGGTTGAAGTATAGTCCCTGATATCGTTATCTAGTAAATAAGCGATCGATTGCTTGTTCTGACTACAAACGTTACCTATTTCTGTTGCTGTGCGACTCCCCCCAGCAGTGGAACTTCCATCTGGAGTGCCTCTTTGAGGAGCTTTAGGTAATTTGGCTAGTTCTTTTGCTGTTGCTGTTTCTGTAGCCAAGATTGTAACCAGACCTAATATCCAGACCAGTTTGATCAACGTGTACAAGAATTTATACATGATTTTACTTTTGCTCGAATCTATATAGCAATCCTAAAAATATTCTCTCTCGAACTAAATAGGATTGCTATGCTATATTGACGAAATCAGAGTCAGCCCAGTCGTTTTACAGGGTTTTTCTAACTAAAGAGGTCTGAGATAGTTACTGAAGACATAGTTAGCAATTTTAATTCCTGCATCTGCTCCTTCGTAAGCATCAAATTGATAGTGAATTCCCAGATAAATACGACTGCGAGCATTTTCCAGCAGAGCTTGGGTAAAGCTGTTAAAAGATCTTGTTCGCTTCGGACGTACAGTTCCATCAACGTCCTTATTCACACCGTTGAACTCATCTGAATTCAAGGTAAAAGTAATATCGTCCTTTTTGTAAAAACGTCTTAAAGTCCAGAACAAAGCACCACCAAAAGTAGCGTGTCCAGAAGTGAAAGAAGGAAAATTTGGTGTAAAGTTAGTCTCTCCTGGCGCTGGATTTGTCCGAGGAGCGCCGAGAGGAACAAAATTAGGATCGCCAGTTGTAAAAATGTTTCCATCTCCTTGTCCTGTCGGACCGCTTCCAGGACTAGCGTCACGAACACCTAAAATCGGTCGCCAGAGATTGTAGAAATATTTTGTATCCCAACATTGGATACCTGAATCCGCCATCGCCAGGTTCACCAAAGCAAATAAACGTGCATTTTGTCCTAAATTATTTTTTTGTTGGGCAGCAATGTCGCGCACATTTTGATTGTATAAGCGTGGTGGCGTTCCCAACTTTTGAGAACCATCATAGCCCCAAAAGATCCCAATTTCTGTTTCGTCTGGCGTGCGCGTAGTTGAAACTTTTGCTCCGTTTGCTTTTACATCATTAAATGAATCGCCATAAGCAGCACTCATTAACTCAGGCGGTGCTGGAGAGCGGAAGTCAATTACATTGGGTAAAGCAAATGGTTTCACTGCTCCCCACCTGGGAGTCAAAAATCCCTGATTGGGATTCAAGGGATCGGGACGATGCTGTCCTGGTAAAATCCCTGCTGTATAGGGTCCATCGGCTTCTTTTCCGCTACCGTCGTCTTTACGCTCAGCAAGAATGCGCTTGGCAATCTCGGCTCCTACAGCAATACCTTGATCCCGTGGAGGCCCTGGAGGAAGTGTTCCTAGGAAGTTATTTAGTGCTGTAGTAAATATGGTTTTCTGCCCTGGATACAAAGCTGCTAATGTATCAAATGCTACCTGAGCGATCGCAGCTTGAGGAGAAGCACCACCTGGGGCTTGTGGCAAATTTTTTAAGTAGGGAGTGAAGGAGCGAGCAATGGAATTATAAGCATCGAACATTGCCAGATGAACAATCGCCAAGGCACGTGCTGTTCGAGTCGGACCACGTTGATTAACTGATTGTGCCGAGCCAGTATGATCATTAGCAACTGCATCTAAAGCTATATCGTTCCAGAATAATATTGCATCATTATTCATGATAAATTCCTCTTGCGTATAAAAGTAATTAGCTTTGCTTGATTTAGATTTAAGTTTTTTGATTCTGTATCTAACTTGGGTTTCTTTTTCGGCTTTATGCAGATTTGATAATTTTAAATGTCGATTGCGGATTAGTTTTCTCTTCAATCTGTTAAGCAGTATTTAGCTGTTCTTACTATAGATAAAAATCTATGTCAACAATTGAAAAATAGATAAAAATAAATGCTACGTGCATGATACTATGATTCCAATTATTTACTGGGATAATTTGCTTCCCTTTATTATCTCAATTGTCTCTTGTGACTTTTCCCTAAAAACAAGTTCTGCTATCAATTTTCAAAATTAATTAAGGTGTGATCAGATGAATACTAAAAAAGTACAATTAGAAGTTTCTCGTCGTAAACTAATGCAGTTTGGAGCAGGTTTTATTGGTACAGCAACCCTAGCAAGTGTCTTAGGTCTAAATATTAATGATCCAGAACCTGCTGTAGCAGAAAACAATATTACTCCCGATCAAGCTTTAGAGAAATTAATGGCAGGTAATAAACGTTTTGTTGAGAACAAAACTACCAATAGTAATCAATCTTTAGAGTATTTACAATCAATTTCCGAAGAGCAAAAGCCTTTTGCTGCGATTTTGGGTTGCTCTGATTCTCGCTCCTCTCTTGAAGTTATTTTTGACCAAGGTTTTGGCGATTTATTTGTGGTTCGCGATGCTGGAAATGTCTCAACATCAGAAGAAATGGGTAGCTTAGAATTTGGTACTTTAGTTTTGGGTGCTAAAGTAATTATGGTGATGGGTCATTCTGGTTGCGGTGCGATCAAAGCTACTTTAGCAGGAGAACCAGTTCCAGGTTCGATTGGTAGTATTTTGGCACAAATTAAACCTGGCGTCCTAGATTTTCAAGGGCAACAAGAAGATAAAGAAGCCATGAAAAAAGCAACAGAAGCTAATGTAATTTATCAGATGAATAAATTAAAAGAATCTCCTATTTTGTTTGAATCAATTGCTGCTAACCAATTAAAGATTGTTGGTGGATACTTGTATTTTAAGACTGGAGAAGTAACTCTTTTGGGATAGTTGGTTATTTATTTACTATTGCTAAGATTTGAGTTTGATTATTTTCAAAAACTTAATCTACTGCACTATTTAATAAACAAATCAAAGACGGGTTTTATCAATTTTTCTTAATTGGTGCTACTAGTCCGCCAGTCTAAACATTTAAAATATTCATAGCTTTTCACTTCTGGAAAGAGGCGAAATAAAAAAGCTGTTAGCTAATGGCTAACAGCTTTTAACTTTTTCAAGAAGGCTGCCAATTTACCCAATCTTGGGGTTTAAGAAAAGTCTCATATAGTTCTGCCTCAGGGGTATTAGGTTCAGGTTGATAGCCATATTGCCAACGAACTAAAGGCGGCAACGACATTAAGATAGATTCTGTACGTCCATTAGTTTGTAATCCAAAGATAGTCCCGCGATCATAAACTAAGTTGAATTCTACATAACGTCCCCGGCGATATAGTTGGAAGTTACGCTCTCTTTCGCCGTAATCCATGTCTTTACGTCTTTCGATAATTGGCAGATAAGCGGGTAAAAAAGTTCTACCGCAATCTTGAACAAAACTAAATAACTCTGACCAACTGCGATGTTTTATTTCCCCTAACTCCTTGCTGTATGCCGCTGCTGCTTTATCTGGATGAGGACCACGATATAATTCCCCGCTGCCGTCTTGGTAATCAAAAAATAAGCCGCCAACACCTCTAGTTTCTTGACGGTGTTTCAGGTAGAAATATTCATCACACCATAGCTTGAAAACATTATGGTATTCGGTATTATAACGATCGCAAGTTGCTTTCAAAGTGCGGTGAAAATGGGCGACATCTTCAGCAAAAGGATAATAAGGAGTTAAATCTATACCACCACCAAACCACCACACAGGACCAGCCTCAAAATAGCGATAATTAAGGTGAACTGTGGGAATATACGGGCTACGAGGATGAAGTACCATCGAAGTTCCTGTAGCGTAAAACCCATGTCCTTCTGCTTCTGGACGCTGTTTTAAAATTGAAGGAGGCAATTGGCTGCCCCAGACTTCCGAAAAGTTGACTCCACCTTGTTCTAATATACCACCATCCATCAAAACACGCGATCGCCCGCCACCGCCTTCTTCTCTTTCCCAACTATCTTCTTGGAATTTTCCACCACCATCAATTTGTTCTAATCCTGTACAAATTTCATCCTGTAGCTGTTTCATAAACTGGCTTACTCTTTCTTTAGAGTCAGCAGGAGGAGTTGAAGATTGAGAGTTATTAGTTGGGTTAGTATTCAAAGCGGTCATGTGCGATTATTAAAAATTAAATAAAACTTCCTAATTCAGAATATCTTGATTTGGGTCTAGTTAATACACTGCTGATGACGCTTTGCGTACATAATCCGCAGCTTCGCGCATCCGACAAATCAAAACCGTGGTTAATGATTAATCGTTAATTATTAAAGGCTTTTCCAAACATCGATCGCGATTTCCGATATTTCTCTCCAAGCTAAATTATGCTTCCGTGCTAAAGCGGCGCAATCTTCGTATTCTGGCTGCACGTTAATAATTCGCTTGTCTTTTCCTTCTGCCCAACTAGCAATCTTGACTCGCACCACACCATATTTTGTTTCTATTGACTGCATTTCCCGCTCTAAAATACTTCTTTGTTGATTTCGTTGTCTAATTCCTAGAGTAGTCGTCTCACGGAAAATTATTTCTTGACAAATAGCAGCTTGTTCAGGGTGGCAAATAACGGTCAAAAGTATTCCTGAACGCGATTTTTTCATACCAATCCCTTGGGTAAATACATCTAGTGCGCCTGCGGTTAATAGCTGCTCTAAAGTGTAGGCAACAACTTGGGGATTGAGGTCATCAAGCTGGGTTTCTAGTACGGTAACAGTCTCTTGTTTAAATAGATCTCTCCCTGTCTCCCCATCTCCTTGTTTCCCCTGCTTCGTACCAATCCACAGCCGTAGAATATTGGGAATTGCCAAATCTCTCGACCCCGCACCCAATCCAATCTTCTGAAGCGTCATCGAGGGAGGAGAACCAAAGCTAGTAGCTAAAGTAGTTGCGATCGCGGCTCCCGTTGGCGTAACAAGTTCTTTTATGATACCATTACTATATATTGGTACTCCTCGTGTCTCCCAAAGCTTGACTACCGCAGGGACTGGAACAGGCAACTGACCATGAGCAGCTTTAACTATACCGCCTCCAGTAGGCATTGGAGAACAATACAGTTCATCTAGGTCTAACCAATCTAAGCCCAAGCAAGTGCCAACAATATCAATAATGGCATCGGTGGCTCCGACCTCGTGAAAATGTACTTTTTCTGGTGTAATGCCGTGAACTGAGGCTTCTGCGATCGCCAATTGTTGAAATATCTGCAAACTCCAATTTTTGGCTCGCTCTGGTAGGGCAGCAGATTTGATTAATTCTTCTATTTCTGGTAAATGTCTAGCAGGATAATGATGGTGATGCTGATGCTGATCAATTTCAGAATCAAATTTGTCTTTGAGTAAATCTACGTGAACTTTAGTTGCTAATTGACCATTACGGCTAACTTTTTCAGTTTTTAGCTGATATTCTCGTTCAATACCTAAACTGTTAAGACTATCAATTAGATATTGCCAGGGTACGCCAATATCTACTAATGCTCCTAAGCACATATCGCCAGCGATTCCTGTAGGACACTCTAAATAACCAATTTTGCTCATAAACACTACCAACAGTATTTTTTTTGCTTAACCCTGAAGTTATTTTAGCTGTTGGTAGATTGATAACATTGTTCACTGCTAATTTAATTGTTTATCGCCATGGCTATTTCATATGAGTTGCACCCAGAAAACCCCCAGCAACGGTTTATAGATCAGATTATTACTGATCTAAAAAAAGGTGCGGTAATGCTTTATCCCACAGACACAGTTTATGCGATCGGCTGCGATCTTAGCGTTAAATCTGCTGTGGAAAAAGTCAGAAGAATTAAGCAGATGTCCAATGATAAACCTCTAACTTTTTTATGCTCTTCTTTGTCTAATATTGCTCAATACTCTACGGTAAGCGATCGCGCTTATCGTATCATGAAACACTTGATTCCAGGGCCATATACTTTTTTACTACCAGCCACGAAATTAGTTCCTAAATTAGTGATGAGTCCCAAACGAAAAACCACAGGTATTAGAGTACCCGATGCCATCCTGTGTCAAGAATTATTAAAAAGTTTGGGAAATCCTTTAGTTTCTACCTCTGCTCATCTATCAGATGAAGATGGAGATTATTCTACTATCAATGTCGACAAAGCTCTACTATTTGATACTTTAGATAATCAGGTAGATATAATCATTGACAATGGTATGGATCCAGGATTTAAAGTTTCTACCATCCTCGATTTTACGACGGACGAACCTACTGTTGTTCGTCAAGGCTTAGGTTGGCAAAAAGCTGAAAATTGGTTGAACGCCGTCAATTAAACACATTATCAAGACAATGTGTCAAATCTAAAGTAATACAGTAGACCTATGCGCCAAAGTAAATTTATCTGTGTTCATCTGTGTTCATCTGTGGATAATCTTAAAATCAATGACTGAAGCGCGAGCGTCTAGTATCAATCTTCGCTCGTGGTCACCTTGTTCGGCGATCGCAATCTAAAAATTTAAGATTACTAGATAAATTTAATGAAATAATGAACAATATAGAGCGTAATATCGTCAAATACACCTAGCATAACTCTATACCAATTACAAAATAGCTCCTAATGAATAAGAAACACTTTTATACTGCTTTTGTAAGTTGCGCGATCGCACTTAATGCAATACCTCTTCACGCAGAAGAAAATTCCAACCAGGATACTTCTAAGACCATTTTTGTATGTTCTACGGAGACAGAAACCCCAACGATGTTCGCCTATACCCCTGGTGCGGTAAATCTCACCCCGTTAATGAGTTGGCATCAAGAATATCTACTTCCAAAACAGTCAGGAACAGAAATCTGCCAACAAACCGCGACTAAATTGCAAGATTCATATCAACAAGAGCAAGCAAAATATTTCAAAGCTGAAAAGCAAGAAAAAAGTAATTTAGTTTGTTTAGTGTCTGAGGAAAATCAAGATTGCAATTCCGAAGATAGTGAAAAACTTTTTAGTATTAATCCCAAATACGATCCTGGCTGCATTTTAGATAATCGTGAACCACTTGAGTGCATGGCGGTTGGCAATGTCAGAGGTGGTGTATATAGTGTTGTAGATGAACCTTATCAACCTCTTTGGTGGCCTTGGTAAAAACTTAATTGTTTTATTAACGATTAAACTCTAAACTGCTAATCATTTAGTTTCTTCAAAAGCCCTGCCTTTATAAAAACTGGGACACTAAACAAAAAAATACTTTCATAATATTCAGAACTTAGTCCTGGATTTTGATAGAGTATAAAATTACTGAAAAAGTTCTGTACTCTATCAAGCAAGTTTGTCTTACCGTATTTATTGTCAATAATTTTCAGTCAAAATGAACGGTAGATAATCGTTTGAAACAAAGTAAATAAAATGTAAAATGTCAAAAAATACTTTTCTTAAGTCTATTTTAATTATAAGTTTAAGTATGTAAACATTTAGATATAATCTAGCGCGTAAATGTTGTCTATAACAAAGTCGAGCTTAAAAATTATTGTTTTAACATCAATTAGTACTTTATTTTTATCTACAACTAGCATTGTTAAAGCTGAAAAAGTTAAATATAGTTCTTCGGATTTATCATCAACAAGTTTATTTCAAAAATACGCTTTATCTTCACAGCAAAAACCTAAGTTTACTTTATTGAGGGATTTCGATATTGCTCAAACTATTTCTATAGATCCCCAACAGCAAATATCTACTAATGAAAGTGGTGCGCCTACTTTGCGCCGCCAACCCACAGGAGGAAAAAAATTTGAACCGACAAGAATACCACTGCAAATTCCTTTTACCGAAGAACCATATCGAGCATCTCCTAGTATTACGATCATTAATCCGTCGGCTTATGGTGCAGGGTGGGGCAATGTCGGTATTGGTTTCGGATTTCAAGAACGTGTTCGCTTCATTGATGAATCCGATGGGGTAATTGGTTTCGGTTTCGGTTTCGGTAATCCTCAAAAAAATATTGGTGCGCAAATTGGGCTTAGTTTGGTGGATGTCAGCGCACCGTTTCGTGATGGGGTGATCAACCTAAAACTACATAGGCGTTTGCCCCAAGACTTTGCTGTAGCCCTGGGAGTACAAGGCTTGACAACATGGGGAAATACCGATGGTGGTTCTTCAGTTTACGGAGTTGTTACCAAAAGGTTCAAATTACGTCAAGATAAGAATAAAACTTTTAGTGAAATATATACTTCAGTGGGAGTTGGAGGAGGACAGTTTAGATCAGAGTCTAATATTAATAACGGCAACGAGACTATTGGCATATTTAGCAGTTTAGCCGTAAGAGTAATTGAACCAATAAGTTTTGTAACTGAATGGAGTGGTCAAGATTTAACGATTGGGACACCGATTGTTTTGTTTAAAAAGTTTCCTCTAGTAATAGTTCCCGGTATAACCGACATAACGGGGACAGCAGGAGACGGGGCTAGATTCATTTTCGGTTTTGGCTATACTTTTTCTTTTTAAAATTAACATTTTCCAGTGGGAGAAAAACATGAAACTACTTAAACTACCAGTCAAAATAACTTTAATACTGAGTTGGGCTTTTATAAGTACTAATTCAGCTCATGCTCAATCAGGTAACTTTTCTGATATCACAGGACCCAACCCACAAGAAGTAACTCCTGTAACCGAGACCAGTCCAACAGATGTAACGGAGACCCCAACTGATACCAGTCCAACAGATGTAACGGAGACCCCAACCGAGACCAGTCCAACAGATGTAACGGAGACCCCAACCGAGACCAGTCCAACAGATGTAACGGAGACCCCAACCGAGACC
>Ga0114940_10000073_pt1 | contig 62589 bp, 52 predicted proteins | sample ColdCreekSource_FD_87195 | JGI IMG/M metagenome (GOLD analysis project Ga0114940, IMG submission 87195) | Groundwater microbial communities from Cold Creek, Nevada to study Microbial Dark Matter (Phase II) - Cold Creek Source | ecosystem: Environmental > Aquatic > Deep subsurface > Groundwater ...
CAGCGAACCGAGGCAAAGTGCGGCATACAGGGCCGCCGTCTGATGGCAGGATGGAACGAGCAGTTCTTGCTCCGCACACTTGGATTGAGTGCATCTGTGTAGATTTAGATGCGATTGCCCTGCGGACAGGCGCGACCCCTCACTGTTGAATCCGCAGAGGTCGCCGCTCAACTCAACGAAGGTCTCAGCAACCGAGGCGGCGTTAGCGACGTCACGGCGGATGGCGTCCCAGCGGGATTCGAAACCATCGCGGATTTGGTTAGCGGGCGAGGGGTTTTTCGTAACGGTGGGTTGGGATGGTTAGGGGGCCGTCTGCGGTTTCTGCTTCGTATTGGATGGGGCCTTTGTCTTGCCAGCCTTCGCGTTTGTAGAAGGTTTGGGCTCTGTCGTTGCCTTCCACTACGGCTAGCCACGCGATTGGGTACTTCTGCGCGATTTGGTATTCTGCGTGCGCTAGGAGCTTTGTTGCGGCTCCTGTGCCTCTTGCTTGTTGGAGGACGAAGATCTGTTCTACCTCGTCGTTGTGTACCGTGACGAAGCCGACGATGCGGCCTTCGATCAGCGCTACTGTCGTGTTTGTTATCCGTTGCGGGACGCGCTCGCGGAAGTGTTCGAGCTTGCGGTAGGCGTGGAGCTCTGCTGGGACGTTGCCTGTATGGCCGTCACCCCAGGCTTCGTACCAGACCAGCGCGATCGCTTCGATGTCTTCGTTGTTCGCGGCGCGCAGTACGACGTTCGACATGATAGCTCCTGGATTAGTTAGATATTCAAAACGGCGACGACATAGGGGTCTAACGCAGCTAACAGCTATACTACCCCGGCGCGCCAAAGGTGCTCCACTTCAAACCGAGCGCGGACTCCGTGTTGACCTGCAAGGCGCCGCGCCCAATTGCTTCCAGCAAGGTGGTGACGGAGGCAAGCATGCGAAGACTCAAGGCCTTGGCTCTGGTTTGCTCGCTCACGGCGTGTGCATCGAACGCTTCTGACTCAGCGACGAGTCAGTCGCCTAGCGTGCCTGTCACGCCGAGCGCTCCTGCCGCTGGAAGCGGCGCCGCGAAGGGTTGGCGCTGACCCGCGACCCGTGCTAACGCTGGGCGTGAGCGAGTGGCAGTTAGCAGAGTTCAACATCGCACGCGCCCTCGACGCGATGGATTCGCCTGTGATGTCGGGCTTCATCGCCGAGCTGCAACGCGTCAATGAGCTCGCAGATAGCTCGCCCGGTTTTGTCTGGCGTTATGAAGGGCCGTCGGTCACGGAGCCCAGCGCAGTCGCCGGCGACGATCCACTGATGCTCCTCAATCTGAGCGTGTGGAGCTCGGTCGAAACGCTCTACGACTACGTCTACCGCTCCGAGCACGGCAAGCAGATGGTGCATCGGCGCCGCTGGTTTGAGCGCGCGAGCGCGCCGCAGATCGTGCTGTGGTGGGTGCAGGCAGGCACACGCCCATCGTTGGATGAGGGCATGGCCCGCCTGGAGAGCTTGCGCCTAGCCGGCCCGAGCCGCGACGCCTTCACATTCAAAGTGCGCTTCAAGCCGCCGTCAGCGTCAAGCACGAGCTAGACTGGCGCCGTGAACTGGCGTTGGTGCCAGTAGGGATAAGCGAGTGGCGTTTCGCTCGTGGCATCGAGGCGGGCGATTTGCGCCGCCGTGAGCTGCCAACCTACTGCGCCAAGATTCTGTCGCAGTTGTTCTTCGTTGCGTGTCGAAGAAGTTGAGGCCCGCGTCGAGGCTGATGTCCACGAGCCGCGTTGCCTCGCGCGCGTCGTTGCTGCCGAATCCCTGGAAGAGCTCACCACGCCCCGCAAAGGTCGCAGTGCCGAGACTGAGCACAGGCAATTTCAATCCCGAACCGCCGAGCAATCGATATTCCATCATGCCTAGCCCGGAGGATCGGAAGCCCCGGATCGCGCACACGCGTGTTACGCGCTCATTACAACAGCTCGACGGGCGCGCACGTCGACACGCCAGCGCCTACGATCCTGCGTCCGGTCCCTGAGAGCGCAACACCGAGCTCTCCGCTCTTGTGATCGAGCTTATAGACAGTTGTGTCAGGATCGTCCGTGCGCATCAGGAACAGATAGAAGTCGCCGCCCCAGAACGCAAATGCCCACGCGGCAGGCGCGCCTTGCCCTTGCAAGCTCGCGAGCGGATACACCATCTCTTCGACGCCGGTCTGCTTGTTGATGCGCGCGACTTTCGGGGGCGTTGTGTCTGGATAAAAGCCCCACAACTCCGCAAGCCCGGTGCCCGTAAGCTCAGGCCAACCGGTGAGCTGCTGCGCGGGCGCGATCGTCAGCGCGCGCATGTCGACAGTGCCGAGCTTCGAGCCAGTGCCGGAGTTGGGTCCGCCACCACCCGCGACGAACAACGTGTCGACGTTACTCATCGGGCTGTCTGCGACGAAACCCATGCCCATGAGCATGAAGCCTGCTTGGTTAGCTTGAAACGTTGTGCTCTTGCAGCTGCCGTCGAGTGTCTCTACGCGAAACAGCTCGCCCGAGCTGTACAGCACCCACGCGACCGCGTTGCGATCGACCGACATGGAATACGGCGTCTGCGGTATGCCGAATATATCGTTCTTCGCGGGACAGCTGAGCCGGCTCGTGATGTCTTTGAAGCTCGGCGGCGTTGTGCTCGGGTCGAAGCTCGAGAAGCGCCCGTCTTGATCGACCGTGTAGATCAGCTTCGCAGCGGCAGAGCAGTTGTCGGCGATCGGAGCCACTGTCCCGCCGCTGCCCGCGCCGACGAGCAGCTGACCTTGACTGTCGCCTGGTGACTTGGCACCGGCACTGCCGCTGATGGCTGCAGCCCCTGCCCCTGACGCAGCACCCGCGATCGGCGCAGACGTCGTGGCACCAGGTCTGGACGCCGTCGGCCCGCGTGCCTCTCCGCAGGCAGCGAGCAAAGATATGAACAAAGCTATCGAAATCGGACGCATGTGCCTAAGCCCTGGGCTGCGGATACCTGCCTCGGGTAGCACAAGGGACACGTCCGGTAAAGCCGCGCACCTGCGCAGCAGCGCCTAGCTTCAGCGCTGCCGCGCACGGCGGCGGCCGGTGGTTTAGGCCGCGCTCACAGGAACACGGTCATGCCGATTTGCGGAAGGCCGACCGAGACGTAGTCCAGGTCGCGAGGGTCATCACCAGTCGCGAACGCGAGGTCGAGCGTGGGACCGAGGTGCAACGCGATGTTGGAGTATGGGAACCAGCCGAGCAGAGCCTCGGCCGTGACGCCCGCCCAATTGGGGCCTGCAGTCGCAGCGTAGAAGCCGCCGACGCGCAGCCACAGGCCGAGCGTGGGCGTCAGCCCGAAGAGATAGCCGACGCGGGGTGCGAGCACTGCGACGTCGCCCGACGTTGCGCCACCTGCGAGGCCGATGCTGAAGCGACGCAGGAACACGTCGAAGCCAAAGCGAGCGTGACTCGTGGGAACGCGCTCTGTCGCATTCAAGAAGATGCGTGCATCGACGTGGTCATTGCCTGGTCCTTCGAAATCGACAAAGTCGATGCCCATGAACCGTTCGATCGAAAGCGCGAAGTGCGTTCCATCGAACTCGTACGCTCGCTCATGAGCGAGTGCAGGCGCGCTCGCGAGCGAGCACGCTAAGAATGTAAGAGCCACCACCATCCAGCGTTGGAACATCTGATTTCTCCAAGTTTTATAAGAGACGCTTCCGTGCGACGAGCACGGTCGCGGCAGGCTCAAAGCAAGAATCGGGCGCAGGATGTGTGACGCCCACGGCTGCGCGCTTCGTGGGCGTTGCGCGAGATATTGTGGGAGTGCAGTTGGCCTCAGTGAGGCGGATTCGCTTCGACGGCCGTTGCGTGCGCGTAGGAATGTGAGCGCACGCATGCGCGTCGGAGTGACTGGCGTGGCCCTATACTTACGCAAAAGCTGCAGCACGCAGCGTCATTCCTGAGACAGCAAGCGAATCGCCCTAAGCGCATCTCGTTAGTTGTATGCTTCGCATCGAGCGTGTCCCGTTGCATCGTGCACAGCCGCCCGGCATGGCGTCATGCACATGGGGTCGGCAGCCGTCGACACGGACGCTGGGAGTGCGGACCTTGGCATCGCCCCACCTCGCCGCGCGATCATCGTGCACTGACGATCACGCGCTGCTCACCGATCTCCAGGATGGGCACGCGCTCGCGGCCGATCTCGCGCAGCGCGACCTCTGCTCGCAGCACACGACCGCATTCGCCGGGCACATCACCCGAGTTGATGAACGTGTCGAAGTGGATCGGCACCATGTACTTGGCGCCCAAGAGCGCGAACGCGTCCAGCGCTTCGAGCGGATCCATGTGCACGAGCTTCATGTATTCGCGTGGCGCGATTGGACAGATCGGGAGCAGCGCGAGATCAAGCGCGGGGAAGCGCGCGCGTGCGGCTTGGAAGATGTCCGTATCGAACGCGGTGTCTCCGCCAAAGTACACCGACAAGCCGTGGTACTCGAACACGTAGCCGGTGAAGCTCTCCGGGCTCCACGCGAGATCCAAGCCGAAGCGACCGCCGACGTGCCGCACCGGTACGGCCGTGATGCGCACGCCATCCACATCGATGCTCTGCCAATGCGCGAGCTCATGGCTGGCAAACGCGTAGCGCGGCAAGCTCTCCTGCGTGCCGCGCGGCAAGACCACGTGCGCGGTCTTGTGCTCGATCTGCGCGAGTGAATCGTACGAGAAGTGATCCATGTGCATGTGCGAAACGACCGCCGCTGCCAGCTGCGGAAGGTCCGCCGCGTCCATGCCTGGCTCGACCAGCCTGCGCGAGATCGCACCGACCGACGGCGTGAACACAGGATCTGTGAGCACGAACTTGTCGTCGAGCTGCACCAGCGCCGTCGCGTGGCCGATCCACACCACGGATAGGCGCGCATCCGGACGGTGGGCATCGAGCGTCTTGTAGGGCGCGTGGCGCGGCTCAGGCGGAAGATCCAAGCTTCGGCCGAGCGCGCGCAGCGCAAAGCTGCAGCCGGTGCTGCAGAGTAGGAGCGCGAGCATGATGAACGCTGGGCGCATGGCTCAATAGTACCGCAAGGTCAGAGTTGTGCTGACTTCACGCGCAGTCAGCCAAGGCGCGACAGTGACCGAAAGTCCGACCAAGCTCGACAGCACGTAGACTGCGAGCTCGAACGCGGCGCCGTGATTCGGGCTTGCGCGGTAATACGAAGCGCCGAGCGAGGCAGCCAAGTTTTCGCCGCGACCTTCGAGTGGCAAGTACACCCGACCGCCAGCGTGCAGCATCCAGCTCGTGCGATCATCGGGCGCACAACACAGCCACGCGGGTGAGACGTACAGCTCGAGCGCACCCGCGTGTCGCGCGACTGGAGGCACCCAAATGCTTCGCAGGCGATGACTCTGCAGTCCAAAGGCATAAGTCAGCAACGTCAGCTGCCAACGCATGCCGCCGCCGTAGCCGTCCGAGCCAGTGATTAGCACTGGGCTCGGGATCACCTGCGCGACACCCCACAGCACAGCAGCCACCGCGGGCGAGATGCTGCGCGCAGGATCCCACCGCGCGGGCTCACTCTCTCCGCGCACAGGCGCAGCGGAGACAGTGATCAGACACAAGGCGACGACAAGCGCTCGCATGCCTCGCATCATAGTGCCTACACGACGCAGGTTGCACCCTTCCCGCCGCCTGGAGCGCGACAAGCGGCTCGCCGAGCGCGGCGCTCAAGGGCCAACGTCAACTAGACGAGCCGACTCGCTCTGAGCTTCCGAGACGATCAGTAGGCCTCGTGAGGCTGTGAGTGCTAGGCCGAGGGCGAATAGGCTGTAGCGCAGGATGAGCAGGCCGTGGGTGTAGCGGCGCAGCACGGCGAGCGCGGGGATGAATGCGCTGAGTGCAAGCAGCTGGCCTGCTTCTACGCCGACATTGAAGAGCACGAGCGCGAGCGCGGTGTCTTGGAGCGGGAGGCCTAGCTCCTCGAGCGCGCCTGCGAAGCCGAAGCCGTGGATGAAGCCGAATGCGAGGCTGACGATCACAGCTTGCGCGCTCGAGGTGCTCGTGCGATGCGCGATCGCGACGTATGCGATGGACAGTGCGATCGCCGCTTCGACCCAGCTGGACGGCGGCGTGAGGATCCCGAGCACGCACGCGCTCAAGCTGAGCGAATGCGCCAGGGTGAAGCCGGTGATCGCAGCGAACAGCGCGCGGCGTGTGCGAGCGAGCAGCAGCAGGCCGAGCACGAATGCGAGATGATCGTAGCCGATCAGCACGTGCTCGATCCCGAGCGGCAAGTATTCGATCAGCGAAGGAAGCGGCGCATCGAGCGCGGGGTCGTGCGCGTAGGCCGGTGCAGCTAGCAGCAGCAGGCCGGCAAGGGGAATCGACCGGTAGATGACGAGGTTCACAGGTTTCCCACCTTCAGCTGGCTTCACGCAGCACCTGCGTCAACCGCAAGTCGAAGCGCGGGTTGAGCGCCAGCGCACGAGACATCAGCTCGCCGCCCTCAGCGGCAGCCCCACTGGCCTTCAAGATCAGCCCCGCGTGGTAGAGGATGCGTGCATCAGGCGTGCCGACTGCGATCAGCTCGCGTGCCAACGCAGCCGCTTCGGCGACCTGACCCGCACGGAACATCGTATATGCCAGCACATCCTTGCTGTACACGTCCGGCCGCTCCTCGAACGCGCGCTTCGCCAGTACGAGCCCGCGCCGAAGATCGCGCCCCTGCGTCGCGCTGAACAGCGCAAGCGTACGTGGATCCGAGCGATGCTGCTCGACTTGCGCGTAAGCGCGCTGAGCCTCCTGCGCGCGACCTGCCGCAGCGTACGCATCACCCAACCACCATGCCGCTTCCGGCTGCGACAGCTTCGCCTGCGCGTGCTCCAGCTGCGCGATCGCCTCGTTGTAGTCAGCCGTGGCAAGCGCAGTCCGACCCAAGCCCTGCAGCGCAGGCACGTAGTCCGGCACCAGCGACGCAGCCAGCTGAAAGCCAGCCTTTGCGCCGCTGTAGTCACCTTCGTGCCAGAACACCCACGCAGCCTGCGTCATCATCCAAGCGCGCGGCTCGGGATCCGGCATCGTTTCGCCGGCACGAATCGCTGCGCGGTACAAGCTCTTGCTGCCTTCGCGATCCCCGGTCATCCAGCGCAGATGCGCAGCGCGCCCGTAGGACATCAAGCTCGGCTTGCGGTCGAGCATCTGCTGGGCGGCATCGACAGCTGCGGTAAGGTTGCCCAGCTCGAGCTCCGCGTCGCTCAACGTGCCCCAGCTCTGCACGTCATCCGGCTGACGCGATAGCAAGCTGCGGGCGAGCTCGCTGGCCTCACGAAAGCGATGCGCATCGAGCAAGAGCAGCCCCCGCAAGCGCAGTGCGAGCGGCGCATCCGCCTGCACCTCGAGCGCGCGCTGCACGCAATCCTGCGCGGCAGCGACCACGCGCGGCGAGCTCTGTACTCTCGCAAGCCGCATCCAAGCTTCACCCACGTTGACCCAGGCAGCTACCGTTTTCTGGTCCCGCGCTCGTGTCTGAACACGCCCGAGCACTTTCGTTGCAACATCCTGACCGGTGACAACATCCAAACACTGGAGAGACTGTGATGCCTTCTCCTGCCTGACACAACCTGTAAGCCAAGCACAGCACAATAAGATAGATATGACAGTTCGCATCACAGTCTCCAGCGTTGCTTCTCTACAACTTCACGGCGCGGGCTCGCCGTGACCTTCATCGAAGCCTTGGTGTGGTAGGGCAAGGAAAGGAAAGTCAGGGAGGAAGTTCTTGTCGTTGCTGTTGACGTTGTCACTCACGGCGATCGCACCGCCGCTCAGGATCAAAGTCAGCAATGCATCGGTGACGTCGGTCTGCTCTTGGTTCGGCTTTTTGCCGCCGACGATCGGCCGACCGTTCGGAAAGCCGGAGTCGATGCCGAGGTCGACACGCAGCACATCGCCAATGCTCGTGATGCTGTGTGCGTCTTTGGTCGGCACGTCTTTGATATTGATGGCGTTGATGATGTCGAAGCGACCGTTGCCATCGGGTCCGGCCTTGAGCGCCTCGACCGTCGCGTCGTCGACGCCGAGCTCATTGTAGATGCCCACTGCTTGCGCATTGCGCACGAGCACAGGGAACAAGAAGTAAGGTGCGTACTCCTTGAGATCGACGCTCGGCGTGGAGCGATTCCAGCGGTCTTTGTCTTGGATGCCGATCAGCACTTCGTTGACCAGCGGCAGCGCCAAGCGCGACACTTGCACCCACGGCCCAAAGGAATGATCACCGTTGTACCTGCGGATGGTCACCTTGCGGCGACTGGATGCCGCCCAGACGCCCAGCGTTTGCTCGTCGCTCGGCCCCATCGTTGGCTTACGGCCGTTGCCCGTAAGCTGCTCGGTGGGGATCTCCAGCGCGATCGAGTGCACGTTGTAACCTGCGACTCCATCAGTGGGCTTCTTGCGATCTTTGGTGATGTTCGCGAGGTCGAACACGCCGCCCAGATCCACGTAGAAGCCATCGTCGCGTGGGCCGGCAAATACCCGACCACCACCTTTCAGATCACGGATGAACGTCGCAGCAAACGCGTCGTCGTACTTGCCAGACGCAGGCTTGTACACCACGGCATCGGTGCGCGGACCGATGTTCACCGGCGCGACCGGTGCGTCGTCGACCAGCACAGTGTGCTTGCCGTTCTCGACCTTCACCACGCTGTACGTCTGCTGCGGTGGAGGCGCTGAGATCTGCGCGAAGAACTGAATACCGTTGAACAGCTCTTCGTTGGTCGAGATCTCATCGAACGGCACCCGCTTGACCTCACGGTTCTTGAAGCGGACGTAATAGGTCACGGCATCCGCCAAACTGTCAGGGCCGCGCGCGACGTGAAACTCGTAGCGAACGTCGGGATCGAACTGGTGAAAGTTCGGTCCACCCGCGGGTTCCTCCAGCGGGATCCAGTTCGCGACGAGGTAGAGCTTGTCGTGGGATCCCGGCTTCACCCACGCGTACACATCGGTGTTGTCGGCGGAGGGGTCGAGCGCGATCGCGGGCGCTTCCCGGTGACTAGAGGCAGAGGCTGTACTGCACACAAACAGCGCAGCGGCGCATAAAGAAAAGGACTTGATAGACATGCATCACTCCATCAGAGACAGGGTTTTCTCAACATCAGAATTTCACGGTGTAGACAGTGCCCGAGTCCAGCGCTTGACTGTCGGCCCAGGCAAAAACATTGACGTCATGCGCACGGTGCAAGCCCGCGGACTCACTAAAGGCAGCGATGCCATCGGTGACGCGGCCAAGCTTCTTGCTTCCGAGGTCGACGCTGTACACGACGTCGTGCTTGGTCTGCACGTCGAGCCCTGAGATCAGCAAGGTACGACTGTCACTGGTGAGCGCGATGCCCGCCGGAAAGCCGAGCCCGATGTTAGTCACATAGACTGTCACCTTGCCGCTGCGCACACGCAGCACACGTGCGTTCGCACCTGCATGATCGGCGACGTAAAGATCGCCGTTGTTCGCGACGGTCACACCACCGGGCTCGCTCTCCGCGCCGAAGCTCGCGAGCCGCTGTGCTGCGCCGCCCGAGCTCGTGATCCGAAACACGGCACCTTCGCCGCTCTCGGGGTCGCGACCGGTGAAATACAAGACCTCTTCCCCGCGCTGCTTCCCGATCACTACGCCCGCAGGTCGATAACCTTCGGTGCCGGGTACGACCGCGGGGCTGCCGCCAGCAGCTGCCAAACGAAACACCGCGCCGTTTGCATCCGCGCCTGCGGTCGTGTCAGCGATGAACAGCGCGCTGCCATCGAGCGAGCTCTCGATCCCGAGCGGCGTGAGCAGCGGTTCGCCCATGGTCAGCTCTTCGATCTCGCCGGTGCCTTCGGCGTCTGCATCCACTGCAAACACACCGGCATTCGGTTGATCGGAGCCTTCGTTCGATACCGCGAGATAGTAGATGCGCTTGCCGTCGGGGCTCGGCGTGGCATCGACCGGTGCGAGCGTGCTCGCGTCATTGGCGGCGACCGACAGCGTGGGGCCACCCGCTTTTACAGGCTGCTCACCTGAAACATCGGGGGCAGAAGGCGGCCCCGAGCTCGCTTGCACGCAACCACACAACCCAAACCACAAACCGATGCGTCCGCGCCAAAGGCGCTGCGCGACAGACGAGTGCATTGACAGACTCCTTGATGAGCGAGCCGTTCTGGCGGCTCAGCTAGATGTCATTACGCACCAGGGTGCCTGCCGGTTCGCTTGAAACGATGGTCTGACGTGTCGGCGTCGTCTATGGTTCCGCCGTCCCAGAAGCCAGGGAGATACTTGGTTTGGCCCGCGTTCTCGCCATCGACACCCATCCCATCCAATACAAGGCCCCGCTGTATCGGCGCCTTCAGGAGGAGCATGGCCACGAGGTGAGCGCCTATTTCGCGTCCGACCTCGGAACGGCCCGCTACGCCGACGCGGAGTTCGGCGTCGAAGTGGCCTGGAACGTCGACCTACTCGCCGGATATCGCTCGTTCTTTGCGCATCGGGGTCAGCAAGGCGCCGCCCAGAGCGACATCGAGATGCACAAGCTGCGCGGGCGGGGCCTGGCCAAGGTCCTGTGGCAGACCCGCCCGCAGGTCATCCTGCTGTCCGGTTACACGAGCTTGTTTGTGCGCGATGCGCTGTCGCAGCTCGCGCTCCTGCCGATTCCTTGGGTGTTTCGCGCGGAGACCACGGACCACGCCGTGCAACGTACGGCCATCAAGAGCTTGCTGCGCGATAACCTGTTGCGTGGCTTGTACCGGCGCATGTCTGCGCTCGCCTACATCGGTGAACGCTCGCGCAGGCACTATCAGCGCTTGGGCGTCCCGGAGCGGAAGTTGTTCTTCGCGCCCTATGGTGTCGAGACCTCCCCGTTCGAAACGAGCGAAGCAGACCGCGCGCGCTTGCGTCACCTGTGCCGCGCTGAGCTGCAGGTGCCCGATCAGCGCGTGGTGTTGTTGTTCTCAGGCAAGCTCTCTGAGCGCAAAGATCCTGCGCTGCTCGTGCAAGCGGTCCGCTCGCTGCCTGCAGTGTTGAGACAGCGCATTACGATCGTGTACCTCGGCGCAGGCGAGCTCTCGGATCAGCTCGTGAGGTTGGCAGCTGCCGAGCCGCGCGTGGACATCCGGCTGATCGGCTTCAAGAGCCAAGGCGAGCTCAGCGCGTACTATCACGCCGCCGATGCGCTCGTGTTAGGCAGCCGCTCGGGCGAGACTTGGGGCCTGGTCGTGAACGAAGCGCTGCATCACGGCACGCCATGTATCGTCTCTCATCTCGTGGGCTGCGCGCCCGATCTAATCGTGCCCGGTCAGACCGGCGAGGTCTTCGAAGCGGGTAGCGCAGAGTCGCTGGTGCGCGCCATCGGACGCATCTGGCCGCGCCTCGGCACACGCACGACCCGTGAGCGCGCGCGTGCCCACATCGCCGGTTACAGCCTCGACGCAGCTGCCAGCGGCTTGTCACAAGCCATCGAGCGCAGCGCACTCCGTCGCTAACTGTGAGTTTGACACTCAGGCGACACGTTCGTTTTGCGAGTGTCTCGCATTTGTTTCTGGATGCCCTGCAAATGCAGACGTAGGGGCATCCTGTATGCGCGCTACCAGTACCCGAGCATCTTGACCGGTTTTCGTTCTTACTCATACTGGGCGCACCCAGATGTCCCTCAAGCTCCGTTGCATCCAAACGGCGGTTACGGCCGCGTGCGTTGTATTTGCGGCTGGCTGCGATCTCGCACTGCCCAGCCCGCGCCAACCCAACGCCCCTAAGCCTGTAAGTAAAACCGCGAGCGCGAGCAAACCCAGCGCGTCGAAGACGCAGCCTGCCGCGAAGAGCAGCATGGCTGCAGCTGCAGGCCGCGCAGCACCCAGCGCAGCAGCAGGCAGCCCTGCGGAGGTGCAGCAGGTCGAGATCGTGCCGCCCAACGGCGAGATCTGCGACCGGCGCGACAATGATGACAACGGCATCGTCGACGACGCAGACGTCGAAGGCGATGGCGTGTGCGACTGCCTCAAGATCGCGAGCATCGGGCGCCCCGGCGCATTCGGCCAAGGCGACCTGCAGTTTCGAACGTGGCCAAACGCGATGGCGCAGAACCACGTCGTGTCGCTCGCCGACGCAAAGCTCACCGAAGATCTGTTGGCTGACTACGATGTGCTGATCGTCCTCAACGTCTCCACTGTGCCGTCGGTCACCGGCGAAAAAACGCATCACGTGTTTAGCGCCGATGAAGTCGAGGCGTTCGAAGGCTGGGTGCGAGCAGGCGGCGGCGCGTTCACCACCGCCGGCTACTCAGGCGAGATCTCGGACGAGGTCGCTAACATCAACAAGCTGTTAGGTCCCTTCAAGCTCGCTTACAGCCCAAACAAATGGGGGCTCGACGGCATCGTCACGCGTTGGACCGCGCATCCAATCACGGAAGGCGTGCGCCGTGTATTCGCTGAAGCCGGCATGGTCCCGGATGGCCCATCCGCACTCACCCTCGCGACCGACCCCACCGAACACGTCGCGCTGCAAGTCCCGAAGGACGACCCAGCCAAGATCATCGTGTGGGGCGACGAATGGATAACCTACGCCTCACAGTGGCAAGCCGAGGCCGACCAACAAGTCGAACGCTTCTGGGTCAACGCGCTCACCTGGCTGAGCCGCGAAGGCTCCTGCCAACACCTCATCACGCAGCACGCCGCGCGGTGACGAACGTTACAGGCCCAGTCGAACGTAGGAGAAAACGTCAGTACGTTCCGCGACCCTCGGGATACATCTTTTCCCATTCGCGGCCGTTGATCGCGCGCACGGAGCTAATCGTAAACGTGCCTTCATCTAAGCAGCGTGCGTTGATGCTATAGCCATCTGGATGTGACCGCGGCACGTAGAATGACTTCACGCCGCACACGGAGCAGAAGAAGTGTTTGGCTGTCTTGGTGTTGAACTCGTAGGTGGTCAGCACGTCAGCGCCAGCCACCACGCGAAAACGCTCGCCCGGCACGAACAGATGCAAGTAGCCGGCTTTGCTGCACATCGTGCAGTTGCATTCGGTCACTTCGCCGCGCGCGGGCGCTTGGGCTTCGAAGCGGACTGCGCCGCAATGGCAACCGCCGCGGTGTTGGACGAGGTTATCGGTCATGTGGGCGTTATCCCGCCGGGCGTGAGGTGCTGTCAACGCGGGCCCGCGTGACCACAGCCTGTTCTTGGGTTACGAATAGCGCCATGGCGACGCAAGGATACGCGCTGTTCGAGACCAGCATCGGCCACTGCGGAATCGCCTGGAACGAGCGCGGGGTCGCGTGTCTGCACCTGCCCGAGCGCGAAGCGGCGACCACTCGCGCGCGGCTCTTGAAGCGGCTGGCTGCGGATACAGAGCACGACACAGAGCCTGGTCCCGCCACTCGCGATGCGATCCGCGCGATCCGCGAGCTGCTCGAAGGCCAGCCGCACGATCTGCAACAGATCGAGCTCGACATGCAGGATGTTCCGGAGTTTGCCCGCAAGGTGTACCGGGCCTCGCGGCTGATCCTGCCGGGCGCTACCCAAACGTACGGCGAGCTGGCGCGACGCATCGGCAGTCCGGGTGCTGCACGTGCGGTCGGTCACGCGCTCGGGCAGAATCCGTTTGCGATCATCGTGCCGTGTCATCGTGTGCTTGCAGCTGGTGGCGGCATCGGTGGCTTCTCGGCGCGCGGCGGCGTGCGGACCAAGTGGCGTATGCTCGAGATCGAGCGTGCGATCACTGCAGGTGAGCAGCTGCCACTAGGCTTATGAGATTCAGCCTCACTCGAGCGTTCATCGTATTCGCTTCAGGTTGTGCGACCGTACAAACGGTGTGGAGAGAACGGCAAGCTGAGGCGATCTTGTTCGGCCTACTCAGACAGCACTTGTCAGAACCTGGCGTCTTCTTGGCGATCTACTCTTCCACTGAAGTGCGGCGTCTCGCATTCGCATGCAGTGACAGAACGCTACACTGACTCCAGCGCGCGTTAGCTTGGAGCGCTCCTCACGCTGGCAGGACTCTTGCGTGACGGGCAGCGTTGGGCCGCAACACCGGGCTCGACCGAACCAAAGTAGGAGCCTCCAGTTGGCCACTCGCAAGCCACCGATCCCCTCGAAGAAAGCCAAAAAGACGAAGAAACAGCCCGCGCGTGCTCCGGCGACGCGCACTAAAAAAGCTGCAGTGCGCAGCTCGGCTCGTTCTTCATTCGGTGGTCCAATCGACCACGCCGAAATTGCAGCGATCAGCGATGCAGCCACAGCCAAGTTCGCTGGGACGCAGGCGCTCGCGGCATCGTTCCCCTTCAACGCTGCCAAACCTTCGGAGTTTACCGGGGACGCAGCGCCGGGACAGACTGTGGAGCCGCCGCACCCGATCATCGGCGCGAGCACGCTCAGTGAGCGCAACGCGTCGGTCAAGCTCGGCGCAGGCAATCCGCAGGCGAGCTTCGATCCGCTGAACGGTCCGCTCGATCGCGTGCGCGTCGATTCCACCGCGCGTGTTCTGACGACCAATCAAGGCGTTCCGGTCGCTGACAATCAGAACTCGCTCAAAGCTGGTCTGCGCGGGCCGACCTTGCTCGAAGACTTCATCCTGCGCGAGAAGATCACGCACTTCGATCACGAGCGCATCCCGGAGCGTATCGTGCACGCGCGCGGCTCCGGCGCACACGGTTTCTTCGAGTGTTATGAGCCGCTGACCAAGCTCACGCGCGCGGGGCTGTTCTCCGAAGCAGGCAAGCGTACGCCCGTATTCGTGCGCTTTTCGACCGTCGCGGGCGAGCGCGGCTCGACCGACACGGCTCGCGATGTGCGCGGCTTCGCAGTGAAGTTCTATACGGAAGAAGGGAACTGGGACCTCGTCGGCAACAACATCCCGGTGTTCTTCATCCAAGATGCGATGAAGTTCCCTGACCTCGTGCACGCGGTGAAGCCCGAGCCGCATCACGCGATGCCGCAAGCGGCTTCGGCGCACGACACATTCTGGGACTTCGTGTCGCTCATGCCCGAGTCGACGCACATGTTGATGTGGGTGATGTCGGATCGCGCGATCCCACGCAGCTATCGCATGATGCAAGGCTTCGGCGTACACAGCTTCCGCTTCGTCAACGAGCGCGGACAGTCGCGCTTCGTGAAGTTCCATTGGTCACCGCGCGCTGGCACGCACTCGCTTGTGTGGGATGAAGCGCTCAAGATCTCGGGCGCGGATCCCGACTTCCATCGCCGCGACCTGTGGGAAGCGATCGAAGCCGGCGCATACCCCGAGTGGGAGCTGAGCATCCAGACGTTCACCGAGGAAGAAGCGGAGAAATACAGCTTCGATATCTTGGATGCGACGAAGCTCATCCCGGAAGAGCTGATTCCGCTTACCCCGGTCGGACGTTTGGTCTTGAACCGCAATCCGGATAACTTCTTCGCGGAGACCGAACAAGTTGCGTTCTGCACGGCGCACGTGGTGCCGGGCATCGACTTCTCGAACGATCCGCTGCTCGCGGGGCGCATCCACTCGTACGTCGACACGCAGCTCTCGCGTCTCGGCGGGCCGAACTTCCACGAGATCCCGATCAACGCGCCGGTCGCGCAGGTGCACAACAACCAGCGCGACGGTCTCCATCGCCAAGCGATCAACCGCGGCCGCGTATCGTACGAGCCGAACTCGCTCGCGGGTGGCTGCCCGTTCCAAGCGGGAGCGGCCGGCTTCCGATCTTTCCCGCAAGAGGTCGAGGAGCACAAGGTGCGTGGCAAGCCGGAGCGCTTCGCCGAGCATTACAATCAGGCCACACTGTTTTGGAACAGTCAGAGCCCGATCGAAAAGGCACATATCATTCGCGCGTTCCGCTTCGAGCTGACGAAAGTGCAGACGACGGCGATCCGCGAGCGGGTGGTGTCGATGCTCGCGAACGTCGCGGACGAGCTCGCAGAAGGCGTGGCAGAGGGACTCGGCTTGCCCGAGGTTCCTCCAGCGATGCCTAAGCTCCTGCAGCGCGCACCGAAGCCGGAAGTGGCTGTGTCGCCTGCGCTCTCGCTGTTTGCGCGGCCGGGCAACGATGGCATCAAGACGCGTAAGATCGCGATCTTGATCGCCGATGGCGTGGACGGCCAGGCTGCGCTCGCGATCCACGAGGGGCTGGCTGCACAAGGTGCTGTGCCGCGCTTCGTGGGTGTGACACTCGGCGCGGTTGAATCTGTCAGCGGCGATCCGCTGACAGTCGAAGTCAGCATGGAGGCTTCTTCTGCGGTGATCTGGGATGCGTTGATCATCCCGGGCGGCGACGAGTCGGTCGCGATGCTTTCCGACACCGGTCACGCGCGTGAGTTCCTGCGCGACCAATACCGGCACTGCAAGACGATCTTGCTGCTGGGAGCGGCGGGCAGCTTGCTCGATAAGCTCGCGATTCCGCGTGAGCTGCCTGACGGCCAGCCGGATCCTGGTTTGCTCGTGCACGCGGACGCCAGCGACACTGACGCTGCTGTCAAAGCGTTTAGCGCAGCGCTCACGCTCCACCGACACTTCGAACGCGAGACCGATCCTCCGCGCGTCTAACAATTAGGTGACAGATATCATGACTATTCCGGCACAACTCAAAGAGCTCGTGTTGCAGTCGCTCGTGCATGAGCGCGGCGGCGTTCTGGTGTATCGCACGGCCCTCGAAGCGGCTGTGGAGCCGCAGCTGCGTGAAGAGTGGATCAAGTATCTCGCGCAGACTGAGCGTCACGTTGGCATCTTGGCCAAGGTGTGCGTTTCGCTCGGGCTCGACCCTGGTGAGCTGACACCTAGTTGTCAGATCGTACATAACAACGGGCGCGCGCTGGTGATCGCGATCAAGACGGCGCTGGCCGCGAACAACCCCGATGCGGCGCAGCTCGTTGCGTGCGACTCGGTGTTGCTTGCCGAAACTAAGGACCACGCGAACTGGGAGCTGCTGCGCGCGTGCGCCGATCAGCTCGGCGAAGAGGTTGCGGCGGCGCTCAAAGAAGCGTGCGATCAGGTCGAAGAAGAAGAAGATCGTCACCTGTATCACACGCAGGGTTGGGCCAGAGAGCTCTGGCTAAAGTCGCTCGGCCTACGCGCAGTGATCCCTCCCCCAGAAGAACGCCGCGACGTGACGACCGCGGCTGAGGTTCAAGAAGCCCGCTCACAAGCCCACTAACAGTGCCCGCTCGCCGTCCTCGATGCCCGTAAAGCCACGAGCTACATCGAGGACGGCCACCGCGGTGTCTGCAGCTCGAGGCAGGCGATCTTGGCATCGGCATCCCGGTCGAGCGGTCTGGAGCGAACCGCTTCGCTCCGCGTGCGCAGGCCAACCTCGGCGCAGCGTCAAGTAAGCGCGCGACGCAGCTGTTTGACGCGAGGTTTGTACTGCCGGAGAAGCGCGCAGCCGTGACCGAGTTGCTCGATCTCGCAAGAGATCTCGAACTGCCGACACAAGGATTTTCAAGAACCTCAGCAGCAGGCTCTTTCCAGCGCCAAACCAGTATTTAGGCCCCTTCAAGGCAAGGCGTGCCGCACAGTTGCCGCAGCCGCTGCTCCCGATCGTGAAGCCTCGCACCGCCTCGTCACGCCGAAAAGCCCGGCGGCGTCGGCAACCGTAGCGCGTCGTCGCCGATGAGCCACTGAGGCGGCCTCTGTGGCCCGCCCAGAACTCAGGTAAGGGCAGCGGCATGCCGGAACCAAGCAAGGCTCGCAACGTCAACAGCGGCGACCCAAACGACCCGCTCAACTACGTCGCGTTCGATGACTACGCCGCTGGGGCCACGCAGCGTTGGTCACTGCAGGTACTAGCCCGGCGCTGGAACGCGGCCCACCCAGAAGCCCCTGTGCGTGCACACGGGGACGTGATCGCGCACGCACCCACGCAGAACGCCGACGCCCTCGTGACCTGCGGAGTCAATCGGGCCTTGGCTGCTGTACAGCTGGGTCGGCGGTGCCTTCGAGTTGATCGTGGCCGGGGGTGCCCTACTCGCTCCCGAGCCCACGGGCGCGACGAAAGTAGTCGGAGCGGTCGTGCTATTGCACGGCATCGACACGCTGAGCGCCGCCGCACGCACGATCGTCTCCTGCGACCGAACAGCGACCCTGACCCAGAACGGCGCGGCAGCGCTCGCGGAGTTCGCGGTCGCCAGCCCGGCCACCGCAGATACGATCGGTGTTGTCACGGACGTGAGCGTCGGGCTCGGTGGGACCTTTGCGATCGGCGCACTGAGCCGCGTCACCGCTGGCGCTGGACAGCTGGTGCATCTTACCAGCGCCGACGGTGCGGCCAGCATTCGGGCCTCCGAGACGCTCGGCTTGGGCCGTTCGACTATCTACGCAGGTCCTGAATCGCTCGCGCGTGCCCGAGACTGGAGCATCTTGATGCGAACCGGCCTCCGACCGAGCCAGGCCAACGAAGCACTCCTGCTGCCAAGCGCAGCGAACAAGTCGTTCCTTGTTGTTCAGCCCATGGGCGTTTTCTCAAGCTGGCAGCGACTCAACGGGACTGTATTCTCCGCAGGCACAGGCTTCTTCAACCTGGCAACCGGCACCTTCACGCGCACGGGCGCCGCCACCAACCAGCTTGCAATCTACGGCATCGACGCTGCGATGATGACGACGATGCGTGCCGCGCCTGCAGTGATCGTACCCGGGCCGCGCCGATGAGGCTCGAACGCATCATCCTGTCGCTCGCGGCCATCTTGATGGTTGCAGGCTGGGTGACTTGGCTGCTGGGCGGGTCAGTCGCACTGCGCAGCCTGGGCATTTGGTTCTGGATCGGCGCGTTCGGCGTGCTGTCTCTTCCGCTCGTCGGTTGGCTCGTGCACTTCATCGTGAAGCGCGGCCGCGACTGAAGACTCAGGCTGTCTTCCGGTAGCGCACGACCGTGGCGTGACCGGATGACTGAACATCTCGCAGCGTGCGGACAATCAGCTCCAGCGCCCGCGCTTCGTCGAACCCACCGGAGCCCGCACCAATCACCGGCAGGGCCACACGCACTAGGTCATGCGCGCTCGCGACTGCGAACGCGTTCCTGACGGAGTCGCAGATCGACCGCTCCGAGGCGCGCCACAACAGGTTGATGCCAGCTACGTGGATGACTGCATCATGTGGCAAGCGACCGGCGCCGGTAAGCACCGCGCCGCCGAGCGGGATCTGACCGTGCTTCGCCAGCTCGCGAAACGGTGCCACGCCGGCGCGCCTTTTGATCGCCCCTGACACTCCTTGGGGCCACAGCAACCACCAAGGGATCACGTTCCTGTTCCACGCGTTGACGATCGCGTCCACTGGCTGGTCGAGCAGGTCGCCATCGATGACCGTGTGGTTCACTCCTTCCTCCGCCCGCCGAGAGTACCCGATAGATTCATGACTCTGCAACGCGAGCCGACAGAGCTTGCTCCGCGCTCGATATCAAGACGCATTGCCTCGCGTGTCACAGCTTGTCACAGCTCTTTGTCACAGCATGTCACAGCTCGGCTGACTCAGACGTCCTCGTCATCGTGCTCATCCTCAGCAACCGACACCGACTCGGCGGACGTTTTGCCCATCGCGCGCTCAACGATGGAAAGCAAAGCTGCCTTCCGGGCGACGTAGAACTCCTTGAATGTGTCTGCCCGCAATAACGCGGGGTCGATGACGTGGCTCTTCAAGATTGCATCCATCTCTGCAGCCGTGAGCTTCACGTGCGCGTCGCCTTGGAGCTGCGCGAGGTACTTCGATGGGGCGCTGCCGCCGATCTTCCGGTTCGCCTTGTAGGAAATGGCGGTTTTATTGACGATGGAATCGTAAACGCGCGGCGAGACGCCGCTCTCCTCGCACCACTTCTTCGGAAAAATGTGATGGATGTCGAGCTTCACCTCGTCGCGGTCGAGGTCTATCATGCGCGCAGTCCAGAAGAAGTCGCGAGCGCCCTCACGCTGCAACAGCACGTACAATCCACGGTACGCAGCGCTTGTGCGAGAGCGGAGGGTGTCCAGCCGATTCGGGTTGAACCCCGCCGCTTGGACTGTGGCGGGTTCATGTGCCGAAGCCAGGTTCACCCATGCGAGAAGCTGTTGCAGGTCGAGCGCAATCCGCGTCTCGACCGCACCGCCGTAGAGCTCGCCGAGCACTCCGCACCAAAACCAGCGCGCAAGCTTCGCTTTGATTTGCGGTTCGAGCCAGCGCTCGCCGAGGTGGGCGAGCACCGCAGCGAGCGGGGTGAGTTGCGTGCGGTACGGCAGGAACTTCGGGTGATGGAAGCCCTCGCTCCGCAAAAAGCGCTCCGCTTGCTCGTACCCCTTGGTCAGAGGCTCGGCCCATCGCTCGAATGCTTGCAGCGGCATCTCCAGGACGTGCTCGCGCTTGGCCGTTACACCGGTGGCCTCCTTGCCGGAGCGTCCCGCAGCAAGATCCTGCGTACGCTTCGCGAGCGAGTGCAGCAGCGAGATGCCCTGCAGGAAGTCGGTCGGCTGCAGGTCGCGCAACAGCGGCCTCTTGCTGAGGCGCAAGTGGCGCGCGCTCTTGCCCGTTGCACCGAACCAGTCCTCTCTCAGATTGAAGCCATCGGCGGCCCACGTCGCTGTGATCAGCTCGAAAACCGAGAGCGCCATACCACCCGTGTTCACCTTCTCGAACACGAGACAGACAGCCTCTTTCGAGGTCTCCTTCCTCAAGCTGATGACCGGCAGCGCGTAGTTGCGGAACGGCTCGACGACAAGGCGTCTGAACTTCATGAACTGCGCGAGTTTCTCGGGGGCGTGCTCCGAGAGCACCTGCTCCCACTCATCCGAATTCAGAATCTGGCTGCACGGGAAGTGGAAGGCGTCGATTTCGTTCTCGCGCGTACTAACGTCGAGTGTCACCTTACGACCGAAGTCTTCACGCCGAGTGCGCTGCTCGTCGACGACGACTATCGCATCTTCAATCGCCTGCGGCCCCTGAAGGGCTTTGCCGATGTCGAAGTAGTAGTGCAGCCGCAGCTCGCGCTTCTTCTCGTCGCGCGTCGCCACGGGCTTGTCGAGCTTCAGCACTTGCGTGAGCGAGGTGAGGCGTTGTTGACCGTCAAGGATCAGCTCCTCGGGCCTTGTGTTCGGCGGCAGCTCCACACCTTCGACTGGGCGTACTTGAAACCGTGTCTCTCCGCCGGTCTCGAGTAGCATCACGGCGCCAATCGGGAAGGACCGCGCGATGCTTACCAGCAACGAGCGGATGTGCTCGTCGTCCCAAACCCATCCACGCTGGAAGTCGGGCAGCTGCAGTTTGCCCTCGACTACTCTCGAGAGCAGTGTACTGAGCTGGGTCTTCGTCGAATCGAAAGTGGACATGTGGCAAGCACCGATCACGCGCGAGTGCTACGCGCCAGCCGAGGATAACGCTACAGCGAACCAACTCGCGACGAGATCGAGCACCCTCACAGGCGGATGCTTTAGCGATCGCCATTCTTCGTGCCGTTTTCGCCGATGCGCGTGGCGCGAATGTGGTCATTCGCCTGCAGCTGCAGCACAGCACTTGCTCTGCGCCACAACAGCACCTGCCCGTACGAGTTCCGCCGACATTATATACAGCGAGACCTACTCGCGGGCCTTCTTGTAGCTGTCAATCGCTTCAACCACGGCTCGATAGTCGCGCTCAAGCTCGCTAGCGTTGCGCACGATATTCAAATGCTCCAAGGGTTGTGAATGCGAGTCGATGTACCGGCACGTTTCTTCGTACACGCGGTGGATGCGCTCGCCGGCGGCCTTCAGCGCTACCGGCTTGATAGCCGGCAGAGCAGTAAGTCGCACGTTCGGCTCGTACCGACGCACGACCCCGCCGAGAAGTTCCGACTCCACCGCTACCTCGCAGAGCGCACGTAGAACGGAATACCCGCGATGTATGAGCGCGTCCTGTGTTTCGCCGGTGAACTTCTTCGCATCGTCGATGGTGGAATTGATTCTCTTCTTCAGCTCGGTCAGAGAGTCGCTGCGCGGGTGGCTTCCGCCCGAAACGACGCCGCGCGTTTCATCCACAGCGCGAATATCGTAGAATCCACAATCCGGCCTGCGATCACGAAAGCGTTCAAGCAACGTTACGGCGAACCAAATATTGTGCGTGAAGACGACGACTTGGCGCTCATTCGCAAGTGCAGCGAGTCGCATCGCTACCTCGTGCACACGCTCGTAATCCAAGCTGGTCACCGGGTCATCAAACACAACTGGCGCCGTGTTTCCACGAAGACTCGCCTCGGCAAGGAAGTCGGCGAGCGCGATGACCTTCTGCTCGCCCTCCGAGAGTGTGTCGCTCAGATGGTATTCCGCATGCAGCATCTTACGACGTGCCGGTTCGCCGCGCTGGCCGCGGAAATCCAGCTGAACGTGTGGCGCACCGAGCGCCTTGCATTCCGCTCGGAATAGTCTCTCGAAATCCTGATTGACCAGCCGTTGGCTCGCCTCTTTCGCCGCATCAGTGAGCGTCTTGGCCGCCGACTTCATTTGCCGCAAAACGTCTTCGGCGACACTGACCCACTTCGCCTTTTCGACGAACGTTACAATGGCCGGCAGGTGCTTCTCGAGTGCAGCACGCGACTCGATTGCCGCCTTCTGTGCACGCGCAGCCGCAAGGGATTCTGCGCGCTCATCCGACCTGCTCTGCAGGCTTTTGAGTAAGTTCGTGAGCGCCGTGTGTTCGGATTTCACGCGAGCGACCGAGTCCGAGAGCGCGTCGTCGGCAATCGGCCCGATAAGAGTTTTGCTTGCAGCCAGGCGCTGCGAAACCTCGATGAAGCGAGATTGAATCAGCTGTGCGCGCTTCAGCAGCTCATCGTCCGCGGCTCGGGTGTCCAGGGACGCAGTCTTCTGTCGTGTTAGCTGCTCCAAGTTCCGAGCAGGGCCGTCGGAGAGCGTCGCGCGATGAAGATCGAGGGCACCAGACGCAGCAACGACCGCCTTTTCATGCGCGCCGTTGCAGAAATCCCGATACTTCGAAAGCAAAGTGACGGCGGCTGACACTAGCGGCTGACGACAGTAGAGACACGCATCGTTGTGTGCCGGATAGGCACTCATAGTCAGACTGCCGAGGTACTCCTCCCCTGCCTCGATGAAGGCTTGCCACTGGGGACTGAGCACGCCAGGAATCGCGTCAGCCACAAGCGCATCCGTCGTCGCGGCAGCGCGTTTCGCGGTCGCGTCGTCCCACCTTTGAACCGCCAGGTTGTACGCTGTCGTCTGAAAGCTGAGAAGTTCCTGACCGACTGCAAGCGCGTGCTCGCATAGCCGACAATCAGCCTGAACCTGTTGGACTTCCGCTTGGAGCGATCGGGAACTCAGCGCATCGATCGTGTTCTGCAAGCTGTCGAGGGAACTCAGCTCGTCGTCGGTGACCGCCCCATGCGTGTACAGGTCCGTGACATCCGTCGTAGCGCCGAGCGTGTCGATGGCACAGTAGAAATCCGAGTCGCGCGAGAAGTGCGATGTGAAGGTGTTCTGCCCGGGAGCACATGCTTTCTTTGCATCATCGAGCTTCGAACGTACTTTCTCCAGCGAAGTAGCGACATGGCGAAAAAGCGCAACGTCGGCCGGAGTGTACACGTAGGTCAACTGACCATCGGTGTGAAGTGGTGCCTCGCGAGCGTCGAACACATCCATGCGCGTGAAGGGCGCAACACCAGCCTCGCCTCTCCACTGCAGCAAGAGCTCTTCTGCATCGAGACGGTATCGAATCGTCGCCTCCGGCGGCTCCTTGCTTGGCTGCTGTGCAGTGATGTTGGGAAGGATGCGCTCTTCGCGTCGAACAGACGCTAAGCGCTTAAGGATTCGCGCGTACCCCGTTTTTCCGCTGCCGTTACGCCCAAAGAGAACCGTTAACTTCGCGTTTGAGAGCGATCGCTTGTCCGGAGGCGAGCGCATTGACGTTCTTCACGCCGTCGATAACCGTCAGCGACAGGTGCTTCGGTGTTGCATCTATGCCAGACGCATCGACCAGCGCAGGCGGTGGTCGGCGTTCTCCAGGTCCAAGCCGCTTTTGGACCAAGAGCTGATCATATGCAGCTTGAACACGGTCGTCCGATAGCGGCGATCTGGACTCGATGACGTCAGCGACGATCTGGCGAAGCCAGTCGTCCTTTCCCTTCGCCCACGAAACCAGGAGCGACCGTCCAGTGCCGAGATCGCTATCCATGTACGCGAAACCCCCACCCCATGCAGTTCACGCCGCAGTCCCTCCTTGAACGATCCGCTTCCGCAACCGCATCACATCGTCCCGCGCATACATACGATATGCATTGATCGGATGTCGCCTCGCCCGGAACTTCCCCGACGCATCCCAGCGGCGTAGCGTGATCAGGCTGACGCCCAGAATTTCAGCAGCTTCCGCGATGGTGATCAGCTCATCGGGCGCGGGCTCTCGTCGCTTGGCCACGTATCAAGGTTATTCAACCTTGCTCATGTCGGCAAGAGACAGGTACGATCTACAGCCTCCCGATGACCGCCCTCACCGACGACGACCTCGATGCAGTCCTGGCGATCCAGTTCATGGTCGCGTGGGCGGGTGAAGGGCGCTGTCAGCCGAAGCGGCTCGGTTGGTGGGAGACAGACCTGATCGATCCGGCTGGCGGGGGCGACTTCTTCGCGCGCCTGCTGCCGCAAACGCACGCGTGGGCGACGTTCGAATCTGCACGTGAAGCGGCGCGCAGAACGGACGCCAAAGCGCGCAGCAAGATGGCGGATCCCGATCAGATGCGCACATTGTTTTTCCTCGGCTTCGAGGTGGACGAGCAGCTCAACGATCGCTTGTCAGTTCTGAAGCGACAACCAAAGCCGCCGGCCAACAGCCTGCCGCTCAAACTAACACCCGACGAGAAGTTCTCGCGCGACGCGTTCCTCGCAACGTTGCGGCAGGGTGACGTGGCGTTCGAAGTTGTTCCCGGCGGGCGGCAGCTCAAAGGCACGCGTCCGAACTCGCCACTCGAGATTGTCACGCGACTCGCAACTGCGCTTGCCCCACTCGCGGACACGTATCCGTTGCCGTTCTTCAAGCTGGAGAAATGAGGGGGGCAGAGATCGTGATCGCACCCGTCGAACGCGCGAGCGAACCGCCGAGCTATGCAGAAGCCACGGAACCGCACACTCGCATTCTGCGGTTGACGCTCGGCGTCGAGGAGTCTCGCGACTACTGGGAGCGCGTCAAAACACCAGGCACAACATCGCATCGTGCGCTCGAAGCTTTCGAGCAGCGCTGGTTTGGAAGCAAGAGCTTGGAACGCGTGCGCTTCCTGCTCGCGGGTTTATCCGAGCGCTTCGACGCCTTTCCGGAAGCGCTGACCGTTCTTCACCGCTGGCGCGCCATGGATCCAGGAACTCGGCAGGTCCTCTGCCACTTTCACGTGCAGCTCTCGGATCCGATCTACCGGCAGTTCACGGGTGTATATCTCATCCAGCGCCGCGGTCTTCGCGACGCGAACGTCGACCGCGACGCCGCCGTCCGTTGGATCAAGCAGGAGTTTCCCGCCCGCTGGTCAGAAACCACATGCCTGCAGTTCGCGAGCAAGCTGCTTTCGGCCGCCTCGGAGGGCGGCCTGATCTCAACCAAGCGTGATCCAAGGACACTGCTGGTCCCCAAGGTCTCCGATCAAGCGCTGACGTACATCCTGTACTTGCTTCGTGAGGTTCGCTTCGACGGTTCCCTCACGGACAACCCGTACCTCGCATCCCTCGCGCTCACGAACGGGTTTCTCGATCAGCGCCTGCGCGCGCTCACCGCGATCAGGTTTCGACGCATGGGTCATCTCACTGAGTTCGACTGGCAGTATCCGTCGCTCACAGCATGGGCGGAGGCTTCGCTGTGACCGAGCAACTCTCCTTCCAACAAGGTGCTGTCGACGTTGCCGTCGATGCGCTCGAGCACGATCTGCTCGCCGACAACGGCCCGCAGATCAGCACGATGCGCAACTACCGCTTTGCGATCTTGCCCTATAAACCCGAAGACGAGTTCAAGCTGCGCCAACTGATACGCCGGTTGACCGACAAACTTCGGAGCGAAGGCTGGGGGGTGCTGCCGATCTCGCTGCAAAAGCTGTTGCTTGACCGCATCCGCGCCACTGGCAACCAAAACATGACGCTGCTCGCCGCGCGGGAAAGGCGACTGTATGAAAAAGATCCAGCGCGTGCCCTCGCGCACCTGCGAGACAAGATCGCGCCGCACATCGAAGGTCCCGACGGTATCGCAGCGGACGTCGCGCGGCTGATCGAGAACTTTGCAAACGAGAATCCTGAAAGCGCGGACCGCACGCTGGTGCTGATCGGCCGCGCCGGTTCGCTGTACCCGTTCTTTCGCTCGTCGGCGCTCCTCAAGCACATCGACGGGAAGACCAGGAACATTCCCGTCGTGCTGCTCTACCCGGGGACTCGCAAAGACACGACCGCACTTTCCTTCATGGGCGTGCTGGACGCCGATCGAGACTATCGCCCCCGCATTTACCCGTAGCGCGATCGTAGTTCCTTCGCGACCCGAAGTGGTTCGCTTGCTGTGAGGTTACCGATGAAGATCCGAGACCTCTTTGTTGCTGACGTAACGCGGGACATCCCGCCGGTCGTGTACTTCCACGACAAAAGCCCTGCGAAGCTTCAGTCCGAGGTCGCGGAATACATTGTGACCGGTGGCTACCGCGAGGACGATCCGCGGGCACGCCGGGTGAAGACAGGTATCCACGAGCAGTACGTACAGTTGCTGACTAACATTCTCCACGAGCTGAAGAAGACCGGGGGTCCCGAGCTGCCGGCTGCTTGGATCTCGGGCTTCTACGGCTCTGGCAAGTCGAGCTTTGCCAAGCTGCTGGGACTCGCACTCGACGGCGTCAAGCTGCCTGATGGAACCACCCTTTCGGATGCCCTGCTCGCGCGCGACGACTCACCGCGGCGGCAGGAACTGGTCGACGCGTGGGGGGCGCTGCTCAAACACATCGGCTCGCCGCCCATGGCCGTGGTGTTCGACATCGGCGGAGTCGCGCGCGATGGCGAGCACATCCATGCAGCCGTGTTGCGACAGGTTCAGATAAGGCTCGGGTATTGCGGCAAGAGCAATCTGGTAGCGGATTACGAGCTGAAGCTCGAGCGCGACGGCGAGTGGGACCAGTTCCTTGCCACGGCGGCCAAAACGCTCGGCAAACAATGGAGTACGGCGCGAGAGGAAGAGCAAGCGGACGATCACTTCTCGCACGTGCTCCACTTGATGAAGCCCGACCGCTATCCCGACCCCGCGAGTTGGATCGACAGTCGCGCTGGTTCGCGGACGGGCGCAGGTTCGAGCGTGCGCGAGGCCGTCGACCGCATCGAGGCGATGCTCGCGATCCGTGCGGAGAACTCCGCGCTGTTCATCGTGGTCGACGAGGTGAGCCAGTACGTGCACCAGGATGACGATCGCATGCTCAAGCTGCAGTCATTCGTTGGCGATCTCGGCGCGCGCATGCGGGGTCGTGTTTGGCTGTTCGCCACAGGTCAGCAGAAGCTCGAAGACGGCATCGACGCGGGCAACCTCAGCAAGCTCAAAGATCGCTTCCCGCCGCATTTACGCGTGCATCTCGGAACGATGAACATCCGTGATGTCGTTCACAAGCGCCTGCTCAAGAAAAAGGCGACCCAGGAGCCACTGCTTCGCGAGCTGTTTCAAAAGCACCGAGGCGACTTGAAGCTTTACGGGTACGGCTGCGCAGAGATCACGGAAGAAGACTTCGTCGAGGTCTACCCGATGTTGCCCGGGCACGTGGATCTGCTGATGCAAATCACGTCCAACCTGCGTACGCGTTCCCGCCGTATGCAGGGCGACGACCACGCAATTCGCGGTCTGTTGCAGTTGCTCGGCGAACTCTTTCGCGCGCAGAAGCTTGCAGACGGCACCGTCGGCTCGCTTGTCACGCTCGATGCAATGTTCGACGTGCAGCACTCGGCGTTGGACGCAGACATTCAGACTACGCTGTCGCGCATCTTCAACGACGTGCAGGTTCGCGACGATGCGCTGGCTCAGCGCGTGGCCAAAGCTGTGGCGCTGCTGGAGCTCGTCCAAGAGCAGATCCCAACTACCTCGGAGCTGGTTGCCCAGTGTTTGTACTCTCGCCTCGGCGAGGGCAATCGTGTGCCGGTGGTGACCGAGGCACTCGAGAAGCTTCGTCAAGCCAGCCTGCTCTCCTACTCTGAGAAGCACGGCTACAAGATCCAAAGCTCCGCCGGTCAGGAATGGCTGCGCGAGCGGGAAGAGTTTGGCGTCACGCAGGAGAAGATGAGCGAGATCGTCCAACAGGCGATCAAGAGTCTCGTCGGCCTGATCAGCGAGCGCCCCCGCTGGAAGGGGCGCGCATTCCCGTGGACATTGTGGTTCTCGGACGGGCGGCAAGCGCACGATCTCAAACTACAGGATGTGCGCGAGGACTCGACGGTGCCGGTGGACTTCCGACTCCTTGGCAAGAAGGACGACCGCTCGTCGGCGACGTGGGTGCAAAAGAGCGATCAGGAGCAACTGAGGAACCGTCTGCTCTGGGTGGTCGGTGAGACGAGCGGCATCGAAGACTTCGCGCGACAGCTGGCTCGATCCGAGAAGATGCTCGAACGCTACAGGCCGCGCCGCGAGTCGCTGACCGCGCCCAAACAGTCTCTGCTTATCGAAGAAGAACAGCGACTCGACGAGTACGAAGCGCGCGTGCGAGCGGCCGTGCAAGACGCCTTCCTCGATGGGACTGCGTACTTTCGCGGCCAGCCGTTTCGCCCCCGTGATTCAGGCTCGGCGTTCGGCACTGCGCTCAGCGCTTTGGCCTCGCGGATTCTGCCGGATCTCTATCCGCACTTCTCTGAGATCGCCATCGCGCCCTCCGAGCTAAATCAACTTCTCGACCGGGAGCTGAGCGGGCCCTCCACGAAGTTCATGGACAACGGTCTCGGCATCCTGGCGCTCGATGCGGGTCGTTACGTCGCGTCGTGCACTGGCGTATACCCCACGCGCATCGCGCACGAGATCGAGCAGAACGGCGGATTATCCGGTCAAGCATTGGTCGCGATCTTCGTCAGCCCGCCGTACGGGTACGCGCCCGATCTCGTGAAGGCGTGCTGCGCTGGGCTCTTGCGGGGCAAGCGCATCCGCATTCGACCTGACCAAGGCGACCCCATCACATCGCATCAAGATCCTGGGGTCCGCGATCTCTTCACGCGCGACCGCGACTTCCGTCGCGCCGAGTTTTTTCCGGCCACGGAAGGCGAAGTCACTGCACGCGACCGAATCGCGATTCGCAAAGCCTTCCAGACGTACCTACAATTCGATATCGAGCCTGAAGATGAATTGATCGCGGATACCGCGTTCTCACACTTCCCGGCGTACCGTGAGCGGCTGCGCGAGATCGAGCGGCGGTTCTTGTCACTCCCTAGCCGCCCCGACCTGCCCGCAACGCTGCAACGCTTCGGACGTGCACTGGAAGACTGCTGCCGCTCACGGCTGGTGCAGGAGACGGTGGTCGCAGTGAAGCGCAACCTCGATGCACTGCGCGATGGCTGGGAGCAGCTCGGCGCCATTACATCGGACCTCTCGCAAGACACCATCGACGCCGTCAACGCGGCAGCTCGCTGTCGCGACCACGAACTGTCGCAGTTGCGGCAGTTCGAAGCGCTTGGCGGTCTCGAAGACGAAAGCAGCCTCATCACAACGCACTTAGAGACCGAACGCCCGTGGAAAGACGCGGCGCAGCTCCAGCCGGCGATTAGTCGCATCCGCGAGCGCTACGTCGAGATGCGCCGCAATCAGTTGAATAGGCAAACCACGGAAGCCGAGGCAGCTCGCTCGCGCGTGAAGATGCGCCCGGGCTTCGCGCAGCTCAACCCCGACCAAGCTCATCGCGTTTTGAAGCCCATCACCGACGCCCAGGTGGACACTACAGCTGAAGCCGTCTCACCCACGCTGGTCGAAGTCTGTGACCGCTTCACCAGTCGGATTCGCCAGGCCGAAGAGACTGCCAACGACCTGCTCGACGATGAGCTCGCCAAGCGTCCAGACGACCGCCCCGTGGTGAAGTTCGAAAGCGGGCTGCGGGCGGTCGAGATCGAGAACCGCGACCAGCTTCGCACGGTGATTGCGACGCTGGAGGAGCGCATCGGCGAGCTGCTCGACCAAGGCCACCGGGTGCGCATCACTTAAGGCGTGTTGCCCTACGTGCGACGACGCTATTTTAGATTTACGCCGTTTGCTAATCTAACGCGTCGGCTAGAAGAGCTGGCTAAACTAGCGTGCAACCATCTGATTTCACATCCAATTGCCCCGGACGCCTGGTGCAAATCGCCACCGGGACCTGGGCGTTCGTCCCCGCCCCTGCTCCGAGGCGGCTGGATCTGGACCCGGCCACCATTCGCGCGCTAGGTGCCGCCGAGCGCTCGCTCGGCCAGCTCACAGGCACCTTGAGGGCAGCTGGGCGGCAGGTCAACCCGCACCTTATCAGCGCGCCCCTCATGCGCCGGGAAGCGATTTCTTCGAGCCGCATCGAGGGAACCATCGCCACGCCCGAGCAGCTCGTCCTGCTCGAGGTCGACGCTGCGGAGGAACACGCACATGCGGGCCGCGACGCGTCCACCACTGCGGCAGGCAGCGACACGCAAGAAGTCCTGAACTACATCCACGCGCTGAATCACGGATTCGCACGACTGCCGGAACTCCCTGTTTGCCAGCGGCTCATCCGCGAGATGCACGAGATCCTCATGCGAGGTGTACGTGGAGATGCTGAGCGCCCCGGCGAGTTCCGCGACGTGCAGAACTTCATCGGCAGCTCGCGAGACATCCGCGAAGCTCGCTTCGTTCCTCCGCCGGTATCCGAGCTAGCTCGATGCCTCAGTGAGCTTGAAACCTTCATGCACGAGAACGACGACACGTTGCCGCACTTGGTTCGGCTCGCGTTGGTTCACTACCAGTTCGAAGCCATCCACCCATTTCGCGACGGCAACGGCCGCGTGGGGCGCCTGCTCATCCCGCTCTTGCTCTGCACCTACGAGCGCATCGAACAGCCGGCGCTGTATCTGAGCGCTCATCTCGAGCGCCACCGCAAGCAATACACAGACCTGTTGCTGCGGGTGAGTCAGACAGGCGACTACCTCGACTGGGTGCGCTTCTTCCTCGAAGCCGTCGAGGGCTCCGCGGTCGAATCGATCGAGCGCGCAGAGGCTCTGCTCACACTTCGCGAACGCTATCACCACCAGCTTCAATCCACGCGCTCGAGCGCGCTCCTTCTACGCATGGTCGACAGCTTGTTCGAACGTCCATCCACCAGCATCAGTGTCGCGGGTCAAGTCATGCAGGTGACGCCGGCTGCTGCAGCCGCGAACCTGCGCAAACTCGTCGACGCAAACATCCTCGTCGAGGTCACTGGGCGCAAACGCGACCAGCGCTTCGTCGCGCCCGAAATCCTGCAGGTAGCCCATGGGGAAACGCCGTGAAGACATTGCACGTTAGGAACTTCGGACCGCTATTGGATGCGAACATCAGACTTGATGATCTCACAGTACTTGTAGGGCCGCAGGCGAGCGGAAAGAGCTTATTTGTGCAGCTCCTCAAAGCCGTCTGCGACGCAGGGGCAATCCGCTATGATCTCAAGCAGTACGGATTTGATTGGATCCACGGACAGTCAATAGAAGCGGACTACTGCGCGCTATACTTCGGCGGTGGACTTGAAACTTTAGTCGGAAAATCCACCACGATCGCGCAAGATGGCAGAACGATCGATTTCCGAAGGGTTGCTAAGCCGAGTGGTGCCGCGTCAAGGATCCCGACTGTCTTCCTAGTTCCTGCGCAAAGAGTGTTGGTCCTGCAGGACGGGTGGCCGAAGCCGTTCATGGGATATGTCACTGGTGATCCGTACTCGATGCGGCACTTCAGCGACTCACTGCGCACGCTGATGGAAAAGTATTTCTCCGCTGACGCAAAGATTTTTCCCCATGCAAAATGGCTGAAAGCAGGCCTGAAAAAGAAGGTGAACGAATCCATATATGTCAACGCTGAGCTGACCTTGGCGAGCGATGGATTGCGTAAGCGTGTCATGTTATCGCCTAACCCCAGCGGTTCGGCTCTACCGTACAATGCTTGGTCTGCAGGGCAGCGCGAGTTTACGCCGCTTCTCTTGGCCCTGTATTGGCTCATGCCATCCGCACGGTTGCTACGCCGCGACGCTTTGGAAATTGTAGTTATAGAAGAGCCGGAGATGGGACTGCACCCGCAGGCTATCGTAAGCTTCGGCCTACTTGTCCTGGAGCTCATGGCGCGAGGTTACCGGGTCGTCATCTCAACCCACTCGCCAGTGATCCTCGACCTCGTGTGGGCCATTCGCGAACTAAAAGCCATCTCCGAAAGGGAAGCAACCACGGCACTGGCTCAGATCTTTGGTGTCGAGGGAGACGCTCAGGTTCGCAGAGTGCTGAAGGCCGCGCTCCACAAAGACTACAGCACTTACTTCTTCGACCGCACTAACACGGGTGTCGTTGCCAAAGACATCTCGTCTCTCGAACCGGGCGCCGAGGATGCTGATGTTTCGGGTTGGGGAGGCTTGAGCGGGTTCTCTGGTAGGACTGCAGACATCGTTGGCGAGACACTCTCCAAGGAGAACGCTTGATGACGGCTTCCTCGAAGAGGGGCGTGAACTCTGCCTTCCGCGATGCGATCGAAGAAGCAGAATGCTTGACCTGGAAGCACGGAATGACAGCTATCGCGGCCTCACAAGGGCGCGGACAAATTACGGCGGCCGACACGCGCAACCTACTTGGCGGAGCGTTCATTGACGATGACTGCGAGCACGCCGACTTTGGGAAAGCGAAACCTCGTTGGGACTACGTCATCGGTTATGCACGGAATAATACCCACGTCGCCTTTTTCATCGAAGTCCATTCGGCTGAAACCTCTGAAGTGAGCAAGGTTGCGGCCAAACTCCAGTGGTTACTCGACTATCTAAACCGCGATCAGCAGACGAAGCTTGCCAAGTTAGATCGTGAGATACATTGGGTCGCTTCGGGGCGATTCAACATTCCGAAAAACACACCGCAGTATCGTAGACTGAAGACGGAACTCAGAAAACGTGGATTGCAAGGGCCCGTACCTCAACTGCAGCTGATGTAGCTTATGTCCCTGACTACCGAAGCCAAGAAGCTCCTTGCCGAGACCATCCGCGACCTGCGCGAGAAGCTCTTGCTCGCGATCCATGACGAAGCGGAGCGTCGCTATCGGCTCTCGGTTCCGCTCCGCAAAGCGGGCCTCGACGAGGCGCATACCAAGCGCCGCGAGCGCATGGAAGCCTGGCTCGACGAACAAGCGCGCGCGCAGAATACAAAGAAAGACAAAGATCAGAAAGGCACGAAGGAACGGCTGCTCGCGCAGGCCGAGAAGGAAGCCGCGGCCACGTTGATCAACCGGCTTGTGCTCCTTCGGCAGCTCGAAGCTGCGGGCTTGTCGAAGCCGCAGGTCGTCACGGGGGGCTGGAACAGTAAGGGCTATCGTGAGTTCCGCGACTTCGCGCCGACGCTCTGCACCAATGGCACGACAGACGCGACTGAAGGCTATGCGACGCTGTTGGGGCTCTTGTTTGACGAGCTATCCTTGGAGCTGCCCGGGCTCTACGGGGATGTGGGGCTGACAAAGTTGTTCGCGATCCCGGCTGCCACGCTGCGCGAGGTTATCGAGCGACTCGATGTTCCCGAGCTTGCGACAGCATGGACCGACGACACCACGCTCGGCTGGGTCTACCAATCCTGGAATGACGGTGAACGTGATGCCCTCGATCAAAAGATCCTTGGAGGCGGCAAGGTAGAAACTTTCGAAATCGCATCGAAGACGCAACTATTCACTGACCGATATATCGTAGAATGGCTACTCCAAAACAGCCTCGGTCTAACGTGGCTCGCTATATGCAAACGACACGGTTGGAGTGCCGACGCCGAACGTGTGTTACCGGTGCTCGATGCTCGACGCGCGGAGTGGCGGAGGAAGAGAGAAGCTAGCGAAATAGCGCTCGACGCACTAATGCCGATTGAACTGCGCCTCGAAGATCGGTGGAAGTACTACTTGCCACAACCCATCCCGGAGGCTGCGGTGCAGGCGGCGCCTACCTCCGTGCGTTCGATCAAACTACTCGACCCTGCATGCGGAAGTGGACACTTTCTTGTGATCGCGTTTGGCTTACTCGCCGCATTGTACGAAGAGGAAGCACGACATCTCGGACGAACAATCGCCGCTCGCGAAATCGCCGAGTCGATTTTGGAGAACAACCTGCACGGCATCGATATCGACCCGCGCGCGATCCAGCTCGCAGCTGCTGGGCTGTACTTGAAGTGCAGAGTGTTCGCTAAAGACGCGCGGCCCCGGCTTCTCAACTTGGTTGCTCCTGTGCTCGCTCTCGGCAACCTGCCCGCAAACGATCCGGCCGTCGCTCAGCTGAGTGAGGACCTTCGCGATGAGGTCGGTATTCCGCAAGAGCTAACAGACAGACTTCTCAAATCGCTCGCAGGCGTAGATCACCTTGGGTCGCTACTCAGAATCGATGCAGCCGTAGAGGAGGCGCTATGCGAATTAGATGTCGAGTTCGAGCGCAAACACGGACAAGGCGACCTTTTCCATGGATTTCCAACCCAGCAGGTAAAACTAACGGTCGCTCAAGCCAGGTCGACAGTGCTGGCGAAGCTCGAACGATTCCTAATGAGGCACTCGAGATCGGAAGACCTTGGACTCCGACTCGATGGAGAACAGCTCGCGTCGGGCGTGCGCTTCGTGCGGCTCGCGAAGGAACGCGCTTACGATATTGTCGTTGGGAACCCCCCGTACCAGGGACTCGCAAAGACTGAAGCTCTTGGCTACGTCGCTCGAACGTATCCTCGCGGGAAAGCGGATCTCTGCACAGCGTTCCTGGAGCGAACCCTCGAACTGACGCGACCTGGTGGATTCGTCGCCATTGTTGCTATGCGTGGCTGGATGTTTCTCGGCCAATTTTCCGAGCTTCGGAAGCATCTCGTGCACAACGTAGATCTTCGGACCCTCGGCGACCTGGACAAAGGTGCGTTCGAATCGATGCCGACATCGCAGCTGATCAGTGTCGCGATGTCTGTGTTTTGCGTCTCTCATCCGTCGACGGACCCGGCCGTTGCGCTTCAGCCAACAGCGCCAGGAGAAAAGTTCTGGGGACCAGATCGGACAGACCTAAAACGCGCAGCGATCTTAGCCCAACGCGGCACCTACGAGTTCGACCCGCGGGGTTTCGAGGTTATCGAAGGCGAGCCGATCGTCTACTGGTGGACCAAGGAATTCCTGAAGCAATACGCAGACGCTCCAAAGTTGGGGAACATAGCGCCCGTCCGGCAAGGACTAATCACATCTGACAACCTTCGATTCATCAGATATTGGTGGGAAGTTGATTCCGAGCGCTTGGTGGTCAGTCGTGGGGAAATCAGACTGAAAGACGTGCAGAAGTGGGTGCCATATATCAAAGGTGCGGCTGGTCGAGCTTGGTATGAGCCGCTGACACACATAGTCGACTGGGCCAACAACGGCCTTTCTGTGAAAACTTTTGAGGTAGACGGCCGCATTGCGTCGCGCCCGCAGAATGAACATTCTTACTTTCGCCAGGGCGTTGCTTTCTCTCCGATCGGAGCGAATTTTGCTGCGCGACTCCACCGGTTCACGAGCATTTTCGATTCCATGGGATCGTCCGTTTTTCCCGACGATAAAGCACACGTTTGCTGTTTCATGAACAGCCGCGTGGGAACGACCACACTCGAGTCGTTGAACCCGACCGTACACTTTCAAGTCGGTGACGTAAATCGCCTCGCGTTGTTATCGGTTCCATCCGCGGACCAAGTGTTCGTGGAATTAGAAAGAGAGTTCGGACGCCACGAAGCTGCGCGTGAACAGTCTGTCGAGTTCATGCAGCCTGGGCCATCCGCATGGCACAATGTACAGGATTGGGCGCAACTCGCGGTCGATCGACATGAAGATGAACCGCTTCCGCGATACGAGGCGATTTCCAACCAGCCGACGTTCGAAGCGTACATCTCGTACTCGATAGGTATTGCATTAGGTCGGTTTGACAAGGACGGTGCAGGCATCCGCGGCGTTGTTCCCCCGACTGCATTGCCCGCCGGCCTGGCCTTCTTCTCGTGCGAAGGAGGTGACAGCACGGAGCATCTGGCCTGCAAGAGGCTCGTCGATGAGTTTCAGCGTGACGCGAGACATCATTCCGAGACGCGGAACTACACCCTCTCGGAGTATCTGCGCAAAGCCTTCTTCGCCTACCACAAGAAGCTGTACGAAAACCGCCCGATCTACTTCCCCCTCTCCTCCGCGAAGAAGAATTTCGTAGCTTTCGCCTCGATCCACCAATGGCAAGACGACACGCTCAACGTCCTGCTCGCGGATCATCTCGTTCCGACACGCCGCCGCCTGGAAGGCGAACTAGATGACCTTCGATCTGCCCGTGCCACTGGAACAAACAAAGGCAAGAGTGAGCGACGCTTCACCGAGGTGCAGAAGCTTCTCGAAGAGCTGAGTGCATTCATTTCCGGGGTCACCGAGATTGCCGAAAACGGTCCGCGGCCATCAGACGACAAAACAACAAAGCGTGAGGTCAACGCCAAGTACACGATGGATCTCGACGACGGAGTGATGGTCAACAGCGCAGCTCTGTGGCCACTGCTCGAACCACAGTGGAAAGACCCGAAGAAGTGGTGGAAGGAGCTGGCAAACGCCCACGGCAAGAAGGACTACGATTGGTCCCATCTCGCGGCGCGCTACTTCCCAACCCGCGTGCGATCCAAGTGCCACGACGACCCGTCTCAGTCCGTGGCCCACAAATGCTTCTGGGAGCTTCACCCGGCTAAAGCCTACGCTTGGGAGCTGCGCCTCCAAGATGAGATCAAGCCCGACTTCACCATCGACGAGCCCGGCTCGGAAGTAGCACGCGCCAAATTTCTCTCGGAGCAAGAAGCACAAGCCAAAGCCATTCACGCGGCCGAGCTGAAGCGCCGCGCACGCAAGGCTGCCAAGCAGAACGCCGACGAGGAGAGCGATCAACTTCCCTTGGACGGCGCCACCGATGACGACTCGATGGAAGGTGACGATGAGTAAGGTGCCCCAGTCACTCGACGGCCTGTCTCGTTGCCGGGAAGCGCAAGCTCGCCGGTTGGTGCTCTCATCGCCGCGCCAAAGATTGGGCAAAGTCCTTCCGTTTCGGCGTTCCACGAATACGCCGCATGCGGTGTTCGCGATCGCCATCGACCCATGCAAGGAGACGAACCGTGACCTACCAAGATCGAATTGTGCGCGACCCCGCGATCTGCGGGGGCCAGCCGGTCATCCGTGGAACACGCGTGCTTGTACGCGTCATTCTCGGCTACCTCGCGCACGGAGAAACGACTGAAAAGGTCCTGCAAGATTTTCCGGCCCTCACCACCGACGACGTGCGCGCCGTCATCGCTTTCGCCGCCGCGGCGGCGGGCGAAGATTTGCCTGCGCCTCCGCCTTTGCCGCCGGAGATCAAGGTGGGATGAAACTCAAGCCCGACGAGAACTTACCGATCACCGCCGCGGCGCTGCTATCCGTTCGCGGCTTCGACGTTGACACCGTACGCGACGAAGGGTTGACGGGTCACTCCGACGACTCGGTTTGGCACGCGGCTCAAGCGGAAGCACGATTTCTCGTCACGCAAGATCTCGACTTCTCTGACACGCGGAGATTTGCACCTGGAAGCCATCACGGAATCTTGCTCGTGCGATTGCCTGATTCCGAGCAGTGGCGCGTAAACGACTATCTCGTCGCATGGTTTTCTGACCCAGACGCCAAAAGCTGGACGCGATGCGTTGTCGTTGCGACGCCGAACAAGGTCAGGGTCCTTCGCCCGGAGGTGAGCGATGATTGAATGCGGCAAGGCCACCTTGGTGATCACACCGAGCTTACGTAGGCCCGTGCATAGAGCGCGCATAGAGCGTCGACTCGGTGAACAAGTCATTAAACGAAGAGCGTTTTCTATGAGTGCACCACGCTGAAACGCGCTGATAGCGGGCGCGCATAGACAGCGAGCGAGGCGCAGTGCCATGACCACGATGAACGACCAGAGAAAGCCGCCGAGGCGAAAACCACGCGTAGGTGCGGCGACGAGCCCGCTGCCACGTCCAAAGCGCGAGCAGCCTGTGAACATCACCGACTTCGCGAGGCTGCGAGCCCCGGACGCTTCACGCTCTGGAGCGCACTCGAACGACGCCTTAAGCATTCGCGATTTCACGACCATGGCCGGCTTGGAAGTGCCACTCCCGGTAGATGCGTATGTCATTGATGAACCCGTTGTCGTCACCGAGATCTTCGACCCGGAACTCCCGCGGGTCGGACTCTTAGCGCGCTGCCAGCGCGGTGAACGCACGTACGAGGTGAACCTCGCTGACGTTGTCTTCGCGCCAAGCAGCCCTGGAGCAGCGCTGACCGCGCGCTATCGCGAGTGGCTCGGGCTTCCCGCAATGTCGAGCAGCTCGAATACCGGAGGCCCCGAGTCTGCGCGGCCTCACAAGGTCGCGAGCGACGACATCGTCATCGATGAGCCCGTCGAGCTCATCGTGCTTGCTTGCAAGTCGAACGCGTTCCGCTGTCGATTGCTCGGGACAGCACGCGAGATCACGCTACGCGCTGCCGTGAGCTTCGAGATTCCTGGATCGATTCTCACAGTCATACCGAAGCGGCTGTGGACGCACGCACGGCACCCATACCTATCGGGCGACATCACTGCGACGCGCGTCGATGTGGGTGCACTCGGCCTCACGCCGCTCGCCCTGCGTGAGTATGGTGACTGGGATCCACACAATGAGTATTGGGGCGAGGAAGGCGAGCCCATCGAAGACTGGGCCAAACCGATCATCGCGGGCGGCAAGCGGCGGATGTTCGAGCTGGAGCAGGTCATCCCCGGCGCGGATCCCGATGACTTCGATTCCGATCCGATCGTCATGGCCGGCGAGCTTCGCGCCGGCGGCGACCTGGTTGGCGCCCGCGACCTGTTGATGAGTACGCTCGCGACGGACCTCCGCTGCGTCGATGCGCACGCGCACCTCGGCAACCTCGAGTTTGATCGCCGGCCGAAGCAGGCGTTGCAGCACTACGAATTCGGCACGGCCATCGCGACGCTCACTCTCGGCAAGTCTTTCGACGGTGTGCTGCCATGGGGAATCATCGACAACCGTCCGTTCCTGCGTTGCCTACATGGCACTGGGCTTTGCGCTTGGCGCCTCGGCGATGTCCGCACGGCGAAGGCTGTGTTCACGAGGATGCTCTGGCTCAACCCGAGCGACAACCAGGGCGCCCGCTTCAATCTTGCTGCAGTCAACGCGGGCAAGACGTGGGAGGAGATGGAGGGCGACGAGGCATGACGCGACGCCGCGACCCAAACTCGTGGACCACGGTTCGGTTGCCTGAGAGCGACCTCGCCGAACTGGTCCTCGACTTCGCTTCGCCGCTGCTCACAAAGCTTGGTGCAGGCCCGTCTATCGATGACGAGCGCAGCGCGCTCAATCTTGCGGTTAGCTTCTGGAACGCCAGCGTGCTCGCCTCCAAGCTGTGGGAGTATCCGCGCGTCAAGGAGCTGAATGAGCTGAAGAAGCGTCTGCGCGGACGCCAGGCGTCACGAGAAGACGCGGCGACCTACGATCTCCTCACGGAGCTCAGGCGAGCGCACTGGCTCGACCCGCGCCTCATCGAGAGCTGGACCTACGACACCGATGAGTCTGGCGTGCGGCGCCTGAGGTGCACCGTCGCCCTACCCGATGGCGTGCACGCTGAGGTTCCCCCACCTGTGGAGAAGCGAATCGCGATTGCAGGGATGTTCCTCGACGAGGTTCGGATCCGCCAAGATGGTGCGTATTCGTTCCTGAGCTTCCCCGAGTCCCGTCACCGCGGTGCCATTGCCGAGGACGGCACCGCGACCGTCTACGCCATGATGCCCAGCGCTCTGCAACTCTTCGCCGAGGGCAAGCTACCGCGCGTGAATGCGGGCTCGGTCGAGGTCGCAATCGGTGGTCGTGCGCTTGGACCGATGGTGCTCGCTGAGGTGCGCTGCGTGGGCATAAGCGCTGACGTGGCAACGCTCGTCTTCAAGCCCGCGAGCAACGCTACACATGACACTGGGAGAACTACGTGACCAACGCCGGCGCCGCCAGCCAAGCACTCGAGCAGGAAGTGAAAAACGAGCTGCGACGCCAGGGCATCGTCGTGTGGCTCGACAAAGACAAAGCGTACTCCAAGTTCGTCGATGAACTTGCGGCTCGCCATGCACGAGACGACTTCCCCTACCCTGTCGTCGGCTTCCGCGGAAGCTTCCTCGAGCTGCTTTTGAGCTTGGAGCCCTACGGCAGCGGCCTCGACAGACAGCCGCTGCTCATCCACATGCCCGGCTTCAATGAGGAGTCTATCAAAGAGACGCCTGTGCTCGAGCTGTACGCCGCGGGTGTGCGCTTCCGCAAAGCACTCGACACCCTGATTCGTGAAGCCGCAACCGGCCGCGTCGCTCCCGCTGAGGTCGACAAGTTCATTGCCTCACGCCCCACCATCGAAGACACAGACGCATGGCTCAACACCGCGATCGAGCGCAGCACGCTTGGGCTTTCCGCCAAGCTCAATGAGTTCGGGCCCAGGCTGCTCATCGATGCGATTGGTCAACCGAAGGACTGCCGACTCGCAGAGCATGTCACCGCGCCGGAAGAGGCAACCACACTCAGCAATTACGTGCATCGACTCACGGGCATGGATGACACGTGGCGCGCATGGGTCGGGACGGACGTCGACGCCACAGCGCTCGATCGTGAGCTGCATGCTCTCTCCGCCTGGTGCCTCTGCGTGGAGTACGTGCACGATCTTAAACGCGCGCCTCACGACGTCCGCCTACTGCCTCTACGAGCACTATCGACGCCTGTCGTCAAAGCATGCCGAGATGTTGCAGAAGCGGTACGCCGAGAGTTTCCCGATGCTTACGCGCGACTCGCCGATGAAACTGAAGGGCTCATCGCCGAGGAACTCGAAAAGATGTCGCCCGACGATCTCGGCCAGATCGATACGTTTCGAGAAGAAGAGAACCGCGTGCTCGCGGGTGCCGTCCAAGCTCTTAGTCAGCGAGAATGGTCGAAAGCCAAAGCGTGGAGCGATGCGCGCCAAGGTGACAAGTCTTTCTGGCTCGAGCGCGATCAGGTACGGCGCTGGGCATGGGCGCTCGTGGCGGAAGCCGCGAGCTTCTGGGAAACGCTCCACAAGCATGCGCGCCCTTTCGCGCGCTTGAACAGCTTGGAGCACGCCGCCACCGCCTATGCCGAAGGCGCGTTCGAGGTCGATCGAGCGCACCGGCGCTTCGAGCAAAAACGGCTAGCGTTGCTCGAGCCGCGCTTGCCGCACTTCGGCGCGCTGCAAGAGGTGGTCGGCTCGCTTCGGCAATCACATCGCGCCTGGGCGGACACGCTTGCCAAGGACTTTACGGCAGTGTGCCAAAGCGCAGGATTCCTGCCGCCCTCTACGCTACGTCAACGCACGGCGTTCGACCAAGTCGTCCACCCTCTGACGCTCTCAGGCGACAAAGTCGCTGTGTTCCTCATCGACGCGTTCCGCTTCGAGATGGCGACAGAGCTGGTCGAAGATCTGCAGGGAGCTGGCACGGTCGTAGACCTCAAGCCACGTCTTGCAGAACTTCCAACGATCACTGCAGTCGGAATGAACGTCCTCGCGCCCGTAACGCAAGGCGAGCGTCTGCACGTCGCTGGCGTGTTCCAAGGCTTCAAGAGCGGCGAGTTCACAGTCAGGAGCCCTGATGATCGCGCTCGTGCGATGGGCTCACGCAGCGCAGACAAACAAGCTCTAGCGCTCAAGCTCGCTGAGGTCTGTGAAGCGAATACGCCCGCGCTTGCGAGAAAAGTCAAAGCGCACCAACTGATCGTCGTGCACTCCAAAGAGATAGACGATGCCGGTGAAGCCAACATCGGTTTACCAACGTTTGAGTCTACGCTGCGTCAAATCAAGGCGGCGTGGCATCACTTGCAGCTGGCGGGAGTAAAGAACTTCGTGTTCACCGCTGACCATGGCTTTCTACTGCAAGACGAGACCACTCACTTCCAACCCTACGGTGCGAACCCGCAACGCCGGCACGTGCTTGACGAGTACCCGCGTAGCGAAGCCGGCATGGTCAACGTGTCAGTCTCATCGCTCGGGTATGATGGCATCTCTGGATATCTGCTGTTTCGCGATGACACCGCGGTCTTTTCAAAGGGCAACATGGGCGCGACGTTTGTCCACGGCGGCAACAGCCCGCAGGAACGCATCATCCCCGTGCTGACAGTCACAAGGACGCGCGCGGAGTCGACAGGCCACTCACAGTATGAAATCCAGGTGGAAACCCAGCGCGGTGTGCTCGGACTTCACCGGCTTCGCCTGCGCGTAATGTACGCCAAGGAATCGCCGACGAACCTTGGATTCACAGGCGCACGGCTGGTCTCACTGGCCTTGAAAGCGAAAGATCAGACTGCGACGAGCGTCGTCCTCAAAGAGGTTGCCGGCGCAGGCGAACTCAAGGCCGGTCACGTGCAGGTCCCCGTCGGCGACACATGGACCGAGCTGTTCTTCGGACTCGAAGGCGACAATGATGGACGCGCGCGCATCGAAGTCTATCACCCGGACACCATAGAAACGGTGCGTAGCCATGTGCCAGAGCAGTGGTACGCGGTCTCCAGACGGGCCTCGAGCGTTCCATCGACGCCAGCACCAGCACCTTCGGGCTGGGCTGACACGATCCCAGATGAGGGCAGCCGCAGAGTGTTCCTTCATCTGGAGAAGCACCGCGTGATCACCGAGCAGGAAGTGACCCACATGCTCGGCTCGCCGAGAGCATTCCGGCGCTTCTCACTCGAGTTCGATGCTCACCTTGAAAAGCTGCCATTCCGCGTCCGGATCGAAACAAGCGACGACGGCAAACGCTACGTGCGCGAGGAAGACCGATGATAAGCCAACGCGACAAAGAACACATCTTCGAGCGGCTTCGCTCAGGCGTCGTACCGGAACGTGGCCTGACAGAATTCGCGGTAGGCATTGAGCGTCAGCGCTCGGAGATCGGTCGGTTGCTGGAGCTCGCGGAGCACGGAGAAGGCGTCTTCAAATTCCTTCGCGGCGGATACGGCTGCGGCAAGACCTTCATGGCGCGTCTCGCCGTGCTCGATGCTCAAGCGAAAGGCTTCGCCACGAGCTTCGTAGTCGTATCGGACAATGATCTGCATTTTCATAAATTCGACGACGTGTACCGAAAGGTCGTGCAGGAACTCGGCACAAGCTCTTGTCCGCGCGGTGCACTCGGCGATGTGATCGATCGTTGGATCGCCAAGGTCGAGAGCGCCTTGATCGCAGGCGGAGCGGATGAGAATGCGTCAGACTTCGACCAGAAGGTTCAGAAACGCATCGAAGCGGACATCACGACGCTGACCGGCGGCAAAGCACCTGAAGACCTGGGGCGCGTCTTACGCGAGGTCTTCAAGTTGAAGCAGGCAGGTAAGGTCCGCGAGGCGGGCGCATTGATGTCATGGCTCGCCGGCAGTGAGAACGTAAGCGGTGCCGAAAAAAAGGCCGCCGGGATCAAGGGCGACATCACGAGCACGGATGCGATGGCGTACCTTCAAGGTGTGCTCGAGGTCGTGAAAGCCGCCGGCTACAAGGGGCTGGTTATCGTCATTGACGAAGCCGAGACGATCCTGCGCATGCGGGGCGATGTACGCGGCAAATCGCTCAACGGGATCCGTCAGATCATCGACGCTGCGGATCGTTTCAAGGGTCTGTTCTGGATCTTCACCGGCACCCCCGATTTCTTCGACAATCGACGGGGCGTCGCGGGCCTGCAGCCGCTGCATGATCGCATCGGTTTCCGCGTCGAAAGCGGTCTCGTGTCCATGCGTCAGCCGCAGCTCGAGCTGAAACCTTTCGACCGTGCGCGCTTGAAAGAAGTCGGCTTGCGCCTGCGCGAGCTCTACCCGACGGGCGACCCGAACATCGTCAAGCAAAAGGTCACACCGGAGGTGATCACGAGCAAAGCGGACGAGGTGACGAAAGGCTTCGGCGGAGACGTAGGGATCGTGCCGCGCCAGTTCCTTCGGACGCTCGTGAACTTGTTCGACGTCGTCGCCGAAAACCCGGACGCGGAGCTTCCCGAGCCGCCAAAGACAATCGAGGAAGAGCGCGCAGCCAAGGGCAAGAAGCCGTACGAATACGAGCCGGAGCCTGACGATGAAAAGGGCTACACCACCACGGTGGAGTTCTAACCTGTGACGGCCTTCGATCGCTTCCCGCCGCGGCTTCAGCAAGCCATCGTATCTCGGCTCGGCTGGACATCGTTGCGTCCCGTGCAGGAGCTTGCGGGCGAGGCGATTCTTGACGGCAAGAACGCCGTGGTGCTCGCACCGACCGCGGGCGGGAAAACCGAAGCATCGATGTTCCCGGCACTGGCGAACCTTGTCGCGCACCAACCCGAGGGCGTCGGCGTCATCTACATCGCACCGATCAAAGCACTTCTGAACAATCAGGAAGACCGCCTCGGCACCTATGCTGAGATGGTCGGGCTCCGACGCTTCGTGTGGCACGGAGACGTGGGTGACCGCGTCAAGCGCAAGTTCGTGGCTGACCCTGCAGAGATCTTGATGACGACGCCCGAGTCGTTGGAGGTGATGCTTGTCTCTTCACGTTCACCCGTGAAAACGATCTTCAAGGACCTGCGACTCATCGTGATCGACGAGGTGCACGCCCTGGCTGGCACGGACCGCGGTGCGCACCTGATGTCCGTGATCGAGCGGATCGCACCGGCCAGCAAGAATGACGTGCAACGTGTCGGCCTGTCCGCAACCGTCGGCAACCCCAAGCAGATTCTTGAATGGCTAAGGGGTTCTTCGCAGCGCGAGGGCGTCGTCGTCGACCCGCCCAAGAACCCTGCAAAGCGCGATCTGCACATTGGCTTGTACGAAAGCATCGCCGCGCTCGCGAGCGAAGCCGCAACGCGCGCAGCGGGAAAAAAGAGCCTCTTTTTCTGCCAGTCACGCTCGAGCACGGAGACCGTTGCCGAGCGAATGCGTGGCCGTGACATTGACGTCTTCGTACACCATAGCTCCGTGGCACTCGAGGAACGCAGGGCCGCCGAAGAGCGCTTCGCGCACGGGACCAACGCCTGCATCGTTTGCACCTCGACATTAGAGCTGGGAATCGACGTGGGCGATCTAGACCAGGTATTTCAGACTGACGCACCCTCAAGCGTGTCGTCGTTTCTGCAACGCATGGGGCGTACCGGACGCCGCGCTGGCACCACCGCGAACATGACGTTCCTGTGCGAGGACCCAGACGCTGTGCTGCAAGCCGTTGCGCTGATCGAGCTTGCCCGCGAAGGCTGGGTTGAGCGCGTCACGAAGCAAGAGCGCTGCTGGCCCGTTCTCGTCCACCAACTGCTCGCGCTCACACTTCAGTTCGGGGCCATCAGCACCGAACGATGCTGGGAGCAACTGAGCCGTGTCCCAGACTTCCGTTCCATCACGCGCGCAGAGTTCGACGAGACAATCGAGCACATGAAGGTCGAGGATTTCCTTTTCGAGTCAGGCGGCCTCCTGTCGATGGGTCAGAAAGCCGAGCGCATGTTCGGCAAGAAGAACTTCCTCGAACTATACGCCGTGTTCTCATCGCCCGTGCTCTACCGAGTGCAAACCCAAGCGCGCCGCGACCTCGGCTCGTTGGAACAAAACTTCGTGGACCGGCTCGTCGAGCAGATGAGTTCGTTCCTGCTCGGCGGACGAGCATGGACGGTTGATCGTGTCGTTCACGAAGACCGCATAGTGCTCGTACGCGAAGCTCCGCGCGGCGTGAAGCCAAGCTGGGGCGGTTTCATCCCGCAGCTTCTGAGCTTCGAGCTGTGCCAACGCATGAAGCGCGTACTAACGGACGACGTGCGCTATCCGTACGTTGACGAGGTCGGCTGGAAGTATCTCGCCGCCAAGCGCGAAGACCTGGGCGAGCTATTGCGCCGCCCAGGACGCGCCGTGCAAATCGACGAAGCCGTTGGCCGCTGGTGGACATTCGCTGGCGGGCGCGTGAACCACACCCTGAAGTACGGGTTCGAGGTCGTCGAGGGCTGGAAGGTCGTAGCCGACAATTTTCAGTTGCGGATCGAAGGGGACGGCGTCACGCACGAATCCCTCCGTGCTGCGATCGAGCGAATGGGCACATCGGAGTTCTGGACCGCGCCCGAGATGCGGCGCGCCGTGCTGTCGCGGTTGCCTGGATATAGGCTGAGCAAGTTCCAGGATTGCCTGCCAGAACGTTTCGCTCTTGAAGTCATTGCGAACTATCTGCTCGACGTTGAGCGCACCGTGCGGTGGTTGAATGATGTGGGTGACGCGGACCGCGAAGTTCGAACTCGCAGCTCCGACTAAGAAAAGGGGGTCCGTGCGCGATGAGGACCGAACGCGACCATTGGGGGTTGGTTCAACAGCCGGCCGGACTTTCGGTTCAGTCACGCCACCTTCAGACGCGGCCTCGCCCCCAGCACTGCCAGAGCGCGGACAAACGACTCGATATTTGCCTGAGGGTCGCCGTCCTCCATTTTCGCAACGCGCGCCTGACTCGAACCAATAGCCTTGGCAAGCGCCGCCTGCGTCATAAGCATCGTCACAACGCACCATCCGGAGCCCATTCAGTCGCAGCTGGCGCGTGGTGCTCTGACGCCCGACGGCTCATCGCCGAGGCGCAGCTAACGGCGGCGGGCTCGGAGATTTGGTGTGACAATCCGCTCATGCTTCGGCTCCGCAGCCAGCGCGACCAGGTCGACGAGTTTCCACCCTCTTTGCTCAATGTGTTTCCGCATCTCATGGCTGCAGAAGAAGCGCTGATCGAACAGCTGGTTCCTTGGACAGAGCGGGCCAAGACGCAGAGCGAGCTGCGCGCCGCGGTGCGTGAGGCGCGCGACGGTTTCTCCAGCCTCGGCGGCTTGACGCTCTCACCTCCGTTCTTGGCTTGAGTGAAGCGCCCTGGCACGGCATGGTTCGGCCGAGGAAAAACCCATGATGCTGCCCCTGCCCGGTCCGCGGGCGTTTAGCGATGCCGCGCTCGAGAAGAAGCTGGCCCGCATACGCGTTCGCAACCCCGGTGTGACCGGCCTAAGTGCGCATTTTACGCACTTCGCCGAGCTGAGCGCCGTTCCCAGCGGCGAGCAGCAAGCGCTGCTGGACCGTCTGCTCAGTTACGGCCCACTCGCCCACCGGACCCCGCAAGCACACGCGGGCCTCGAGCTTTTCGTCGTGCCGCGGCTCGGCACGATCTCGCCTTGGTCGACCAAAGCCACCGAAATCCTACGCATCTGCGGCATGCGCCTGGTGCAGCGCATCGAGCGCGGCATCCGCTACGGGGTGAGCGGCGACGTCAAGGACAGCACCGGGCTGCTCGCAGATCTGCACGATCGCATGACCGAGAGCGTGCTGACCGAGCTCGAGCAGTGCGCGCGCCTCTTCGAGCACGCGAATCCGCTGCCCCAGCGCAGCATCGACGTTCTGGGCAAGGGTCGCCCCGCGCTCGAGCACAGCAACCGCGAGCTGGGCTTGGCCCTGGCCGAAGACGAGATCGACTACCTGCTCGCGAGCTTCCGCGCGCTCGGTCGCAACCCGAACGACACCGAGCTGATGATGTTCGCGCAAGCGAACTCCGAGCACTGTCGGCACAAGATCTTCAACGCCGAGTTCATCGTTGACGGCGAGAAGCAAGAGCGCTCGCTGTTCGCGATGATCCGCAACACCACGCAGCACAGCCCGACCGGCGTGCTCAGCGCCTACAAAGACAACTCCTCGGTGATCGACGGCGAGACCGTCGCTGGCCGCTTCTTCGCCGATCCTACGAGCGCAGTCTACAAAGCCACGCGCGAGCCGATCCACATCTTGATGAAGGTGGAGACGCACAACCATCCGACGGCGATCTCACCGTTTCCCGGTGCAGCCACCGGCTCCGGCGGAGAGATCCGCGACGAAGGCGCAACAGGCCGCGGCGCCAAGCCCAAAGCCGGTCTCAGCGGCTTCAGCGTAAGCAACTTACGCTTGCCCGGTGCACTGCGTCCTTGGGAAGGCCCCGCCGCACGACCCAGTCGCATCGCGAGCCCGCTGGAGATCATGCTCGACGGACCGCTCGGCGGCGCGGCGTTCAACAACGAGTTCGGCCGCCCCAACCTACTCGGCTATTTCCGCAGCTTCGAGCAAGCGGCAGCGGGTCCCGGTGGGCGCGAGGTTCGCGGCTACCACAAGCCGATCATGATCGCGGGCGGGCTCGGCAACATCCGCGCAGGGCACATCAAGAAAGAACGCATCGCTTCCGGTGCGCCACTCGTGGTGCTCGGTGGGCCTGCGATGCGCATCGGCCTCGGCGGCGGCGCAGCTTCGTCGATGGCCTCGGGCAGCTCCACAGAAGATCTCGATTTCGCTTCGGTCCAGCGCGACAACCCCGAGATGGAGCGGCGCTGCCAAGAGGTGATCGACCGCTGCTGGGCGCTCGGCGACGACAACCCGATCGCAGCCATCCACGACGTCGGTGCGGGCGGTCTCAGCAATGCATTGCCCGAGCTCGTGCACGAGAGCGAGCGCGGCGCACGCATCGAGCTGCGGCAAGTGCCGAGCGATGAGCCCGGCATGTCGCCGCTCGAGATCTGGTGCAACGAAGCACAAGAGCGCTACGTGATCGGCTTGCATCCCGAGCGCGTACAGGCGTTCGTTGCACTGTGCGCGCGAGAGCGTTGCCCGTTTGCAGTCGTAGGCACGACCAGCGACGACGGCCGCTTGGTCGTGTCGGATCAACGCTTCGGCGATCAACCGGTCGACATGCCGCTCTCGGTGCTGCTCGGCAAGCCACCGAAGATGACGCGCGACGTGACGCACGGCAGCTTCGAGCCGGAGCCGTTCGACATCAGCAGTGTAGCGCTCGCCGAAGCCGCGGAGCGTGTGCTGCGCTTGCCCACAGTCGCAGACAAGACATTCTTGATCTCGATCGGCGATCGCACAGTGGGTGGCATGTCGGTGCGCGATCAGATGGTCGGACCACATCAGGTGCCCGTCGCAGACGCTGCGGTCACCGCGAGCGCGTTCGACACATACACCGGCGAAGCGATGGCCATGGGCGAGCGCGCGCCGATCGCGTTGCTCGATGCCGCGGCGTCCGCGCGCATGGCCGTCGGTGAAGCGATCACCAACATCGCGAGCGCGCCGATCATAACGCTCGACCGCGTGAAGCTCAGCGCCAACTGGATGGCCGCAGCCTCGCATCCCGGCGAAGATGCGCGCTTGTACGATGCCGTGCGCGCGATGGGCATGGAGCTCTGTCCTGCGCTCGGGATCGCGATCCCGGTCGGCAAAGACTCCCTGAGCATGCGCACCGTTTGGGACGACAACGGTCAGCGCCGCGCGGTGATCGCGCCGCTCTCGGTGATCGTGAGCGCGTTTGCGCCTGTCACCGACGTGCGCCGTGCGTTGACGCCTGAGCTGCAACGCGACGCAGGTCCGACGCGCTTACTCTTGATCGACCTCGGTCGCGGCAAGAACCGCTTGGGTGGCTCGTGCTTGTGTCAGGTCTATGCAGCTGTCGGCAGCGAGCCGGCGGATCTGGACGCACCTCAAGATCTGCGAGGGTTCTTTGCAGCGATCCAAGCGCTGCAGACGCAGGGCAAGCTGCTCGCCTACCACGATCGCTCGGATGGCGGCTTGTTCGTGACGCTGGTCGAGATGGCTTTTGCTGGCGCCGTCGGCCTGCAGGTCGCGCTACCAGCGAAGAGCAACGCCATCGCGGCGCTGTTCAACGAAGAGCTGGGAGCCGTCGTACAGGTGCGCGATGCTGACGTCGACGCGGTGCGCGCCGCGTTCGCGCAGCATGGCTTGGCCGAGCACGTACATGACATCGGTCAGCCGACCTCGGATCCGAACGTCACCTTCAGCCAAGATGGCCGCGAGCTCTTCGCCGCTCCGCGCGGCAAGCTGCGCGCGCTCTGGTCCGAGACCACGCACGCCATGCAGCGCCTGCGCGACAATCCCGCGTGCGCGGACGAAGAGCAAGAGAGCCGGCTCGATCAGAACAACCCTGGCCTGCAACCGCAGCTGCCGTTCGATCCGAGCGAGGATATCGCTGCGCCGTTCATCGCCCGCGGTGCACGGCCGCGCATCGCGATCCTGCGCGAACAAGGCGTCAACGGTCAGATCGAGATGGCAGCCGCGTTCGACCGCGCTGGCTTCGAAGCGGTCGATGTCCACATGAGCGACGTGCTCGAGCGCGATCTGAAGCTCGACGGCTTCAAGGGGCTCGCAGCTTGCGGCGGCTTCTCGTACGGCGACGTGCTCGGCGCCGGCGAAGGCTGGGCCAAGTCGATCTTGTTCAACCCGCGTGCACGTGAGCAGTTTCAGCGCTTCTTCGCGCGCACTGACAGCTTCACGCTCGGCGTGTGCAACGGCTGCCAGATGCTGAGCACGTTGGCAGAGCTGATCCCCGGAGCTGAGCGCTGGCCGCGTTTTGTGCAGAACCGCTCCGAGCGCTTCGAAGCACGCTTGTCGCTCGTGCAGATCGAAGAGAGCCCGTCGCTGTTCTTCCGCGGCATGGCCGGCGCGCGCATCCCCGTCGCTGTGTCGCACGGCGAAGGCCGCGCGGAGCTGCAGGCGCCGGATGATCTCGCAGCGTTAGAGCGCTCGCAGCTGGTGGCGGCGCGCTTTGTGGACAACCACGGTCGCGTCACCGAGCACTATCCTGAGAACCCGAACGGATCACCGGCGGGTTTGACCGCGCTCACCACGCCGGATGGGCGGGTGACTGTGCTCATGCCGCATCCTGAGCGGGTGTTTCGCAGTGTGCAGCTGAGCTATCGGGCGGCGCACTGGGGCGAGGATTCGCCTTGGATGCGGATCTTTAGAAACGCCCGAGTTTTCGTAGGTTAGTTAGAGAGGCGGGCTCGGGCTCGGGCTCGGGCTCGACCAGAGAGAAGTCCCAGGACAGGTGGGCAAGCAGCAGTTGCTGAACCAGGCCTCCGCGATCGATCGGCATGTCGCGCTCGTAGGCGACGTGCACGTCGAGGCCGGGGATGATGGTGAAGCCGATTTCGGGCGTGATGTCGCATTCGCTCGGTGCGACGATCACTCGCTCGCGGTCAGTGAAGAACACCGCGTCGAACGCTACGAAAAAGCGCGTTGTTAGGTGCAGTGTCAGGTGCAAGGCGTAGCGAAACAGCGCGATGCCGCTGTTATCAGGTCGTGCTGCGTAGGTCGGGTTGTACGCGAACACGCCTAGCGTCAGCGCACCGGTGACATCGCCGCCCCACAGGGCGTCCTGGATGGCAGGCTCGAACGCCGACAGCGCGAACAAGAGCCGCCCGCGCACATCCGCGTAGCGCTGCGAATAGCCGCCGCGATCAACCGGAAAATCACCTTCGAAGCGCGCGCCGACTTCCAGCGCCATGCGATCCACCGGCCATGTAGAAGTCAGGCCAGTGATGATGTCGAGCTCACTCGGGATCAACTTCTTCGCGCCGCGCCGCTCGCGATCTGTGAACACGTTGAGGTCCACCGGGATCGACAGCCGGGATCCGATGAGGTCGATGTCGAAGTGCGCCGCGGCACGTAACAACGCGAGACCGGTGTTGTCCGGCCGCGCGGCGTAGGTCGGGTTGATCACCGCCGCGCCCAACAGCACGCTGCCCGTCACGCCGAAGCCGCTGTCCGCCCCACCCAGCTGCCCACCGTGCGCGCTCGACTGCTTATCGAGCGCGCGGGCCTCGTCGCACAACGGGCCGCACCACACACCACACAATGAGAGGCACATGAGTGCGAGGGCGAAAGCTCTGCGTAGCGTGTCCAACGACGACCCTTATCTTGGGTCATCATGCGAGCACAACCCGCTGCCAAAAGCTACTGAACGCGCCCCCCGGCGCGCAGCACATGATGCGCAGCGTCACACATCTGCCACGCAGCCAGCTGCAGCTAGCAGCTGCGCCTCACCGCGGCGTGCACGCACGCGAACCTGCGGGGCTAGACGAGCGCGGGTGAGGTGAACCTGACGTTTGCGCCGAGGCTCACCTCCCAACCCGACTTCACTTCTTTGCGGTCTTCTTCTTCTTCGCGGCCGACTTCTTGGCCTTGACTGGCGACTTGCTGGCGGACTTCTTCGACTTGGCAGTGGCTTTTGGCATCTTGATTCACCTTGTTACTCGTCTCGAACGACTCGAGGCGGTCGGTAGAACAAAGACTTAACGCTCGAGTGACAGTTGTCGACAGGAGATATGCATTTATTTTGTTTCGAAGCGTGTTTGCTGTGTCAACGGCCCTCTCACGCAGCGCTTCGACAGGGGGGCTCCGCGCACAAAAACATCGAGAAAACATGCCTATCGCAGCATGCTGCGCGGGTCGCGCACTGACACGACGCGCCGCGCGAATCGGCACGGCTGAAAGCTCGCTCGCGATCTCTCCGACGGATCGCCGACCCATTTCAGCACGCGAGGAACCACTTCATCGTACTCTTCGAGTACCAAATCGGAACGTGGTGCCCACCCGTTGCCGGGTCCGCAGCGACAGAACACTGCGTGCGCTGCGGCCATGGCTTCGACGAGTTTGTCCGGCGGCGTGGCTTCGGTCTCCGCTTCGCAATCGTGCTCACGCGTCACGGCGTCGCGCAGATCATCGCGTCTACTGAACGGAATGTCGCCGTCATCGACCCTGTGCAACGTGATGGGGTCTGCTTTGCCGGTGCACATGCCCACGCTGGGCGGCAAGTAGCAGGTGCCGTTGACCGCCACGGCCACGCCTGCGCGCACAGCGTCTCCGCGCAAGCCGCTTGCGGCGAGCTGTCTCGTTTTCACGGCAACATCAAAGACGCCAACTATGGCTCGCGCGACGAGGTGCTCCCAGGCCGCATGCGCTGGACGGACACCAAACGTGCTTCCGAACCGAGCACGCTTTTGTGGCCGAGGCACCGCCCGCGCTAAGCCCGCATCAGGACGCTTTGACGGCGACAACCGAGAGTTGTTCCACCTCGACGTGGACGCCGACTATTACGGCATCGACATCATCGGTGCAGTGGCCGCCCGCGAACCCGCGGTGCGAAGATGGTCCAGCCTAGTGTTTAGCTGCACACAAGGCACTCGGGTCGTCCCGATGGAGGTGCGACTCGTACGCTGGCGCCGCCGGTTCGTTCGAAGCGAGGGGGCGTGCTGCGCCACCGACCCTAGGATGGCCGTCGCATGAAACCGCTGAACGTGTTCTCTGCGCTGGGCTTTCTCGTCTTGTTCGGCGTGGTCAAGAAGAACTCGATCCTGCAAGTGGATCGGATCCCGCGGGGCGAAGCTGTCGTGCAAGCGTGTCGCGATCGCTCGCGTCCGATCCTGATGACCACGCTGGCTTTCGTGGCTGGCATGTTGCCGCTGGTGATCTCATCCGGTCGGGTGCGGCGACGAACCGCGCGATCGCCGTGGGCATCATGGGTGGCCAGACATTGTCACTCGCGCTCACGCTGGTCGCGACGCCGATCGTGTACAGCGCGTTCGATGACAGCTCGAGCTGGATCCGGCGTAGACTGCAGGCATGGAGGCCCGGAACGAGCCCGGCCGAAGCTACGAGGAGCGCATGAAGCGAGCCGTCGAGCGCGTTCCCATCCAATACGTGCACGCGTTTGTGATCGGCTTCGTCGCGCTGTCTGTGCCGCAACTCGTGAGGTTTCTGCTCGGGAAATTCACGCTCAGGCATGTGCTGTACAGCGGCCTGTGGCTCGCGTTCGGCATCGGGCTGTCTACTCAAGCCGTTCACAGAAAAGCGCGTACGCGAGAGCTTGGAGCGCGTCTCGAGCCAGCTAATCGTTCCGCAGCGTACGGCTGCCGATGCGGATGTCCGGATCGCTGCACGCAAGAGGGCTTGTAGGTTGGATTGCATTACGGCTTTGCCGCTGATCAAGCCGAGCATCGAGAAGGTTTCGTCGTGCAGATCGACGATCGCATCGGACAGGTACATCAGCCCACCGCATTCGCCGTAGATCGGTTTGCCCGCCCACGCATGGTTACGCAGCGCTTCGCGCATGGCGCTGTTGTCCGCGACGCGCGTGAAGCTCGGGGTAGCCGCCTCCGATGTACACGCCGTCGACACTCGGCAGCTCGCGATCGCGCACCGGCGCGAACTCCACCAACTCGGCACCGAATGACTCGGGTAAACCGGTGGAGCCAGTGTCGAGCGCACTGCCGCTGCGGGCGGCAAGTTGCCGCGTGCTCCACGACGTCGAGGGATCAAGCGCGCCGCACCACAAGATCAACAAGGTTTGGTTCCAAGACCTCGTTGCCCTGCGCAGCTACGAGGCACAGCTGCCGCATGGCGCGCCTCGTGGCACAGTCATCGACCTCGCGTCCCTACAAGACCGCATCGCCTTTTCGCCGACCACAACCCCACCCAAGCCGACGCCGACCTCATCAGCGAAACCCACTTCGCCATCATGGAAGAACACGTGCGCCCGTAGCCGTCCGCGCCTCAGGCGTGGCTGCGGGTTGCCCATGTGTAGGTTTCTTGTCGGGTCCAGCCTTTGGGGGCGCCTTGGGTGAGCTTGGGGGTTGCTACGTAGTGTTCGTAGACATCCGCGGCGCTTAGGCCTGCCCCTGCGATGAAGACGTCCATGAATGACTTGAGCTTGTCTCCCGCCGCATCCGCGGTGGACCACTCTTGGAGTCCTACGACCAGGAGCGCGCCCACTTCGTTGTAGCTTTGTCCGAGCGTCGCCTCGAAGCCCTGAATTGCCTGCAGGACCTCGGCCTTTTTCTTCTCGATCTCGTGCGTTACTTTGTAGGAGAGCGAGTACCCGTTCAGCGCCTTTACTGCTTTCGCAAACAGCTTTACGCCAGCTTCCATAGTCGAGCCGCGCGTCGATGGTCCCCCGATGAAAGGCAGTTGGTTGGACACCTGAAGAGTCTGGTACATGAGCTCAGATGACATGCTGTTCGTATTACAAATGCATTGACTCGCTGCAAGAACCTGTGTGGGTCATGCTATTTGCCCCATGCTCTCGTTTCCAGGAACAAGACCATCACTAGTGGCGGCCGCCACTGGAGGCTGCACGTGTTGAACATTCGTATCTCGCTGCTCGCGCTTCTTTTCTGCTCGGGAGCGGCGTGCTCCAGCAAAGAGACCCCAGCCGGCAAAGGTGGAAATCCTCCAGCAGAACACGCGATTTCCCTCGCGTTGTTCGGCGACTTGGACGTGACGCAGATGGACAAGGACCAGCTGCTCACGGAGATCCGCCAAGCGAAAGGCGCGAGCGGCAACGATGACGCGCAGCGAGCTTTCCTGCAGCAGTTCGAGAGCCAAGTGAGCACGTGGGCTGATCCATCCAAGGACGGCGAAGTACAGAAGCGAGCCAGCTCGCTGCTCCCGTTGCTGCGTCAGTTGATCTCGACGGGGCCTCGCAACATCGAGACACAACTCCAAGCAGCGTCCAGACTGTTAGAGCTGTCGTATACCATGCAGAACCTAGACATGAACTATCGACCTATCAGGGAGGAAGCGATTCAGGCGACACGGTCGTTGGTCCGCACATTTCCGAAGGAAGATCGCGCGTACGCTCAGCTCGGACATGTCCTCATTACCAGTGACGAAGCCGAGGCCCCTAACGCGCGCGCACAGTTCGAGATGTGCCTCGATCTCAACTCGACAAACACATACTGCCGTAACTATCTTGCACGTTTAGCCAGCCCATGAAGACGTGCAAGGGGGCAACCAGTCGGTTGCCCCTCGGGTTCTCACCAGGGTAAGCAGCGTCTCAGGCCGCAATTTCCGCAGCGTGGACGATCGGGTTGGGCGGGTTTGTAGCCTCTGATCGTGATCTGGTCACTGGCTGTCGCGCCTCGGTCGTCAGTGACTGTTAGTTCGAGAAAAATCTGTTCGCTGGCGGCAGGCCCAGTGATAGCAATGTTCGGCGCTGACGCGTCGAACACACCCGCTGTGATGAACGCGTAGACATCCGCGTTGACGTCGAGCGTCGCGGCGCTGACTATCTCGTTGAGCCCGTCGCCGTCAGCGTCGCCACAGAGGTTGCCATAGTAACCCACAACGACGCGGGCACGCCGACGTGTGCTTGCAACGCGAGGTTCGCGAAGCGCCATTTGTTCCACAAGATGCCGGCATCGAGCGACGGTGTGATCTCCAACCACGGCTCCAGCCGCGCGACAGCGTTCACTTCGCCCACAAGCTGCGAGTCTTCGATCAGCGCTGAGAGCGTGTTTTCGGTGGGGCGCAGTTCGTCGTGGCTCCAGTCCTTGAGAATGCAGTTGTCGCGCCGCACAGCGATGTTGTCGTCGCCATCGCACGCACGAATACGTATTGGCGAGCGCAATAGCATGCGCGGCTGCGGTGACTAGGGATAACCATCATCCCGTGTTCTTCGGCGGTGCTGCGACGCGAGCGGTTGCGGTGATCTCCGCCGACGGCTGCGGCTGCCATGGAGGAGGAGTCTGTTTTGCGCCTTAAAGCCTCTTGGCATGCGCGTCGCAATGTCTGGCTATTGGGTAGTCAAAAGGAGCCGGACATGAAAGCAATGATACGAACGTTCAAGCAGATCTGTGCGCTCAGCCTTGCGCTCTTTGCGGGCAGCAGCTTAGCGCTGGCAGCTGATGGCGACGAGCCGCAACCTGGTCCGACTGAGCCGGAGTTGCCGAGCGGTGACCCGGCGCTTCCGGCTACGATCGTCGCAACTGGCGACGGAGAGTACTGGCTACACAAGGGATCAGTGAGCGCGAGGGCACTCATCCAGGGCACCAACATTACGATCAACACGTTTTTGGATGAGCCCAACGTGCCCACCCCACACGCCGTGCGCGCCGACATCAAATGCTGGATCTGGCAGGAGGACAACTTCACCACTGGCGGCAGCTTCGACAGCGATGCCGTGGTCGAATACGATTGCCCGCCGGATCACCCGGTCGCCCGAGCAGAAATTCTTTTGCTCGCCAACTGAGCGGAGATCTACCAACTGTCAGGTTACAGATCGTCAGGTGCGATGTGCGAGATCTAAGCGGCGTAGGTAAAACAAAGGCCGTTTTGTATTGAGTGTCGTCGAACACGGCAATGGCGTGGATGCGCGGAAGCGAGTCCCGAGTGCGCACGGCCGCGTAGCCGAGCCGCCCTGCGCTGCCTCGCCAGGTCGGTTTGGGGTGCAGAGCACGCACGCAAGCAAGACACGGCCAAGCGCGTGGCCTGCCGTGCCTACACTGCGGAGGGCTGGTTGTGCTGTTCACGCATGACTGGCCTGGCGGCGTAGTACGGTGCTCTTCCAGTAGGTGGTCCTCGGCTCCTGGAACGGCCCGGGACGTCTACACGCTCGCCGATCTCGGCGAGGTAGCGTGCGGCGCTCTGTAGATCGATGACAAGTGCGATGAGCTTCAACCGCTCGTGACACTTGGGGCATTCGAGCACATTGATGTCGAACGTTCTCTTGAGAAGCTCAGTCCATGCACGGTAGGCCGAGCCGCGCGACGATGGTGGATCCAGCGCGAGCTGCGCCAGGTGCTAGCACAATCGATCGAGCCGGCGCGCCGTCAGGAGCTGCATACCTCTTGGGTCGACTGGTTGCTTGCACGCTCGCCGGGCGGCACCTCGTTCACGCGCAGCGAGCCCTGCAGGGCGCGGACCTGCTCGCAAAGATCGGTCCCGCGCTGGTGGACCGTCGCGTCGCGATGATGACCGCGATCCCGGCGATCGAGCGCGCCTCGAGCTGTACGAGCAGCTCGGCCGGTCGTTGCGCGACTGCCTAAACTTGCGCGCGCTCTTGGTCATGTCGAGCTATCTGTTCGATCACCGCCTCGCGGATGGCTATGCCGACACGACGCTCGATGCACTGTATCCTTTCACCGGGCTTACTCTGTTCGTACGTCTCTCGCGCCGGCTCCGCCACGTTTTGGGGTTCGCGCTTGGCGTGATCCGGAGCGCTCCTGCTGCAGGGCATCAACTCCAGCTACCGCGAGCGCTCTGTGCAGCAGCATGGATCCGGTGCAACTGGCAGCAATCGCGCGCGCTCGGCGCGCGCGGCCAGATACAAAGCAAGCGTCTGCGGTGCCGTTGGAAGCTCGCAGAAGCCTTCCTTCGCGCACCACGCGGGAACGCAGCCCAGTGCCTCCGATAGGCGGTGAGCGTTCCCTGGGCGCGCGCATGCAGGGCATTGTCCTTGGCGGATTGCACGAGGTCGCTTGGCTCTGTCGGCGAGAAGCAGCGAAAGCCCAGTAACACCAGTGGGCCAGCGTAGCGGCGCGGAGAGCGATCGAATCGCTAGAACCATTGCCCCGGCGACTATCAAATGCGTGGCAATCGAGCAAGCGGCGTACCCCCGCCTGAACGATTCAACTCCTCGCTAGCTGCCCAGCACATGCAGGAGTGCGGCGATGTCATCGCGCTCTATGCCGCGGGCCAGCACGGGCACGATGTCAGTCAGATAGCTGACAGCTGTCATCGCTGCAGGCCGTGCTCGTGCCGAGCGACCTCAGAGTGCATCGCAACGGGCTCGTGTCGATCGCGAGCGTGAGCGCCATGGAGCGCAAAGACAGCGACTGGGTCCTTTCCACAAGCGGGTCCTTGGTTTCGCGTTCATTGTCTCACTCCTTGGTCTTATGGAACGCCTCAACCGATTTCGCGTCCAGTCAGTCCTCTTCCTCTTCGACCTTCGTCAGGAAGAACTCGTACGCACGAGGCGTAATGAGGACGCCAATAAGCGCACCAGCGGCGTTCTCGATCCCGATGTCTTCCTCGAGAGGGTCTGGCTCATTTATCAAGTCGACCAGTTGCTGACCAACTGCGCCTGCATCGATCGTTCTCATATATAGCGTCTCCACTCAGCTCGCGACGCTACGCCCGAGAACGCGTTCAGAGCAATCCCAATGGCCGCTATCCTCTCGCAGCCTGCAACGATCGCACTCGCGAGTGGCGGAAGCCCGCCATGCGGTCCCGCTTTGCTACGGCCCTGTCGCGGCGATCGCGGTGGCGTCACGCCGCCTACGGCTGCGGACCGTGTCGGGGTGTGGGTGAGCTTTGCGCCGCTCTTGCCGTTGTAGTACTACTTCATCGTGATCGCATGGTACGGGATGTTCAGCATCTTCCTGCCCGTATACGGCTTTCTGTTTCTGGCTGCGGCAACCGCGTTCGCTGGCAAGGCTTCGGACTTTCTCGCGCGCACTGCGCGGCTGTACTGGGGCACCATGAATATGCGGCATAAGATCGGTGTTGCGATGGCGCTTTGGACAGCTTTGGTCGCTGCGTGCGGCACGCGTGAACAGCCCGCACAGATCATCGAGCCCGGTTACCCTGAGTTGACCGACGGCAAGATCATTCAAGGCGCACGCCACGAGCTCGCCAACATCCTGACGCAGTGGGACGCGCAGATCTACTTCATGCCTGCACGCCGCGAGTTTGTTGTAGCCGGGCTCGGGTACAACTATCGCTACAGCGAGGCGGGCGAGCTGCGCGATGTGCAAGAGCACAGCACAGAAGCCGAGCAACGCATACACCGTGCAGGCTTGACCGATTCGCTGTATTGCACGACGGATGTCGCTGCACTGTCGCACTGGGCGGCTGACACTGCGCTCGACGACTCCGACGACGCTGCGCTCGACGTAGCGGCCTGGTTCAACGAAGCAGACGACTTCGAAGTTGTGCTGGACCCAACGGTACAGCGCGCCTATGCGCTCGTTCGCCGTGGGGACCGCAAACGACACCGTGTGAGCCGCACCATCTACGCGTGGTTGATCGCGCAGAACAAGATCCACGAGACATACAATCCGATTGTCAAGCCGACGACAACGCTGCTGCATTGCCAGCGCGCGATCCAGCTCGATTTTCTTGAGTGGCGGAGCAGCGACCGCGCGTCGCCGCTGCACATCGACAAGTATCAGCGCGAAGTTCCTCACAGGCCGAAGCGCTCATGGTTCGACTTCGGCTTCAGCTTCGGACACGGTGGTGGTCAATGGCGACCCGCGTACCACGGTCCGGCTGACGTGCGGCTGCAGCACCAAGGCGATGCGCTGCGGTTCCGCATCACGATCGGTGAAGATCCCAGCGCGACATTTCGGGAGACGCTGTATCCGTGGATGTACCGCCTGGAAGTCCCGGAGTCTTTGCGTGGTCCGGACAGCGCCGTGTTCATCGTGCTGGCGTACAACGACGACCGCCCGCGGCGCGAGAAAGGCTTGTACATCGTGCGCCGACAAGGACTCGTGGCGGACGCCACGACACGGGCACGCTACTTTACTGAGCGTCCCCTGTCGTTTGCGCTGCGTGGCTTGCAGCCGATGGCCGGTGAGTGGAGCGGCGTGCGTTATTTCAACGGTCGCCGCGAGGATTTCGCGCGCGGCGACCTGACCGAGACGGTGGCTGCGAAGCCGCGCAGCTTGCCGAGCGAGCTGCATTTCTTTTGGCAGGCACCGAAGCTCGGCGAATACGAGACGTGGGACGTGGCGACCGCAGACGGGTCGCTAGATGGGCACGATGAGCTCACCGTCCGGCTGGTGTTCGACCGACAAGCGCTGCTAGCAGCGATCGCGCGCTTCGCGCCCGACGCCGCGCTCGAGCTCGGCATCGACGCGCACCACTACAAACAAGCGGTTTGGCTCAGTGTAACATTGAGCGACGGGAACAAGCGTGTGCTGCTTCCCAAGACGCGCATGGGCTCGCACGACCACCCGATGTCGGAAGGTAGCAGCGGCACCGAGTCGTTTGTCAGCAGACAGCACTTCGAGCACTTGCTTCAGCTGGCCACGTCGCGCGCGGATGCGGAGACTTCCGAGGCGCTGCTCGTGCATCTCGCGGACATGCCGGAGCATGCGCTGCGTTTCGACGCGATTGACTACGCACTTGGTATGGAGCGGTTCGTGAACGTGCAGAAGCATGCCGGGCGCGACGACGTCGTGCGCGCCGCGTTTGCTTTGTTTCTCCAGAAGATTCACCCGCACCTGCCGCCGAACGCACGCGTCCTGCAGCAACTCGCGGTCAACATGCTCGCGGTGCACGACTTGGACAAAGCGCTGTACGAGCAAATTTGGTCGCAGCTGCTGCGTGGCGACGAACAAGCTGCGAGCTTCAGCGAGCCGAAGCTGCTGTTCAACCTCGCGTGTTACGAGGCCAGAGTGGGCAACAAGCCAGGTATGTTGCACTTCGCAGAGCGAGCGTTGCAACTCGGCACGCAGCCCGCTTCGTTCCGAGTGGACAGGGACTTTGACAGCTACAAGACCGATACCGACTTCGAAGGGCTGTTGCTGCGCTACGGCAGCAAACAAGAACACTGAATGCATTTAATGCAACCGCCGCATCCGACTGCAGCTGACAGCGGCGCGGCAGCGGACGCTGGCGGCTCAAAGCCGGCGGCCACACTGTTAGAATCATTGTCACAGAGGTCGACATTCCCGGCCCAGGTGAGTCCATGCAGGTATTTTCGTTCGATGCAGCGCCATCCACCTTCGAAAGGGAGCTTCCCGTTTTGCGCGAGCCTTGTGCGGGCTTGCAGCGATGACTACAACGAACGCTCCAACGCAACTCACTATTCGATCGCTCCGAACCGGACGATTCGATTCACGGGAGAAGACGTCGACTAGCCTCGTTGCGCATCAGCACTATCGGTTGAACCTCCCCTCCACCGCGCTTTCGCACCGTGAAGTACGCCCGCGGCCTGGTACCTGCCAGCGCGTGGCGGGCTCGCACCAGCCACAACCCGAGCCCATCGCGCAGCCCAAGGCGGCGGCGCCTCTCGAAGACGACCCACCGCACGCGCGTGGCTCGGACTATCATGCGTAGGCTCAACTGTTGAAAAACCGCTCGACATCGATGAGGTTGAGCCGAAGAGTCCAGATAGCATCGACCTATCGCTGTCCTCGCTGCAGGCCGTGCTCGGGCAGAGCTACCTCAGAGTGCATCGCAACTGGCTCATATCGATCGCGAGCGTGAGCGCGATAGAGCGCGAAGACAGCGACTGAGTGCTTTCAGTCGGCAATCTCCGCGTCCATGTCGCACGCGATCGCGCAAGCACGATTCGCGAGAAGCTGCTGGCCTCGGCGATCGGCTTGCGTACGACTTCTTGAGTCAGCGCGGGAAGTCGCTGAACATCACTGAGATGTTGTGATTCGTCGAGGGCCAGTTGGGCACGTGGAGCACCTGCGGCTTATCACTGTCGCCGCGCGGTAAGTTGCGAAGCGTGATCGTGCCGGCTGGCTCGTCCGCGTCCGACGCGGGCATGAAGATGTCGACGCCCGTTTGGAAGGCTTGTTCCGGGAACCAGGGCAGGAGCTCCAGCGAGCTCTCACCCGGCGTCGCCGCGTCGTCATGGAGATAGATCGCAATCCTGTTGTTGCTCGCTTCGCTGATGACGTTCTTGGCTTCTTGGTCGTTGTCAGGGGCCTTTGTGCTGACCTCGAGCACGTCATCCACGGTCCACTCGCGCATACGACTGACCACGATCGAAGCGTGTCCATCACCGAGGTTAGAGTTCATGCGCGCAGCGGAATCTGTTGGCCCGGAGCGCAGCCGGACGAACTGTGTACTGCGCAAGAACGGCTGCTCATAGAAGTGGTGTTGATAGTCGTCAGTCTCAGAGGACAGAACAAACTCATAATACTTGTCAGGATCGACTGTCACAGGCCCCCAGTCGCCGCTGGCTGCGATCTCGAAGTGCGCGAGCGGCTTGTCG